>ENA-UOOH01000323-UOOH01000323.1-fermentation-metagenome-genome-assembly--contig:-NODE-323-length-57122-cov-18.078136_pt1 | contig 57122 bp, 53 predicted proteins | sample MGYA00245778_ERZ724025 | MGnify/ENA primary metagenome ERZ724025 (study PRJEB28704, sample SAMN03018313) | fermentation metagenome | biome: anthropogenic terrestrial biome; feature: soil; material... | reverse complement strand
GACTTTCTACCATATTTTATCAAGTCGGCGAATTAAATACTTTTGAAATTAGCTCATTCTATCTCAAATATGATGATAAATCAAGCTGTTTTTATCATTTTTATGGTGATAAATTTGATTTATATTTCTGGCTTCAGGGTGGATTTTAAATAGAGGTAAAATGGAGAACCTGACCTGTTGCCAGAGGGAGTGGGATTGGGAGAGAGAAGTCACCGGCAAACGAAATCAGGTCCTCCAAAAATCAAAAAACAAGAATTCAAACTTACAGCAAAGAATCTTGCAAGGGCATGAAATTACACCAGTTCCTCTTTTTTCCAGCCGGCAATTTCACCGGTGGTGGAGTCGAAATTGACGCCGATCATCATAATCCGCTTGCCTGTATGCAGATATTTACCGAAATACTCCCGGTCCTTGATCTGCGCCAGAGCGAGCTCCGCGCTCTTGTTCAGCTTGAACTCAAACAGGTAGGTCCAATCACCATTGCTTGCCACGGCGTCGATCCGGCCTTTATTGGTACAGGATTCCGCTTCGATATGCAACCCCATCGACAAGAACAGGGTAAAGAATATCGTCTGGTAATATTTCTCTTCCTTGACATGGAGCGTATAAGGAATCTGCTTGAACAAACCGCTCAATAAATCCATAAAGGCATCCACATCACCGGTTCTGACCAGTTTTGCCAAGTTGACGCTCAAGCTATCGACTGCTTCTTTTGGGATCATGGCATAATTGCTTAACAAATAAGTATTAAAGGCCTCTTCCACCTCAAGGTTTGGGAAGCCCAAACGATAAAAAGTTTTACCGAATTCCTGCTCGGTCCCTTTGATCGTCAAATAGCCGGTCTGAACCAATAGAGCCAAAGTATCAAGGTTTTCAATCTCATAAGATTTGAAAGCCATTCCCGATACTGGCTCTGTCAATGCCTTTTCTAAATCAAAATTGGTCTTTTTCGCCAGTTCCAACAGGAAAGACGGCGTCCCGGTATCAAACCAGTAATTCCTGAATTCACCATCATTATTAAAAAATTGGGCAATGGAAACCGGATTATAAACCGAAACGCTTTTTTCATGGAAGCAATATCCGTTATACCATTGCTTGAGTTTGCCCTGCAATTCCTGCCGGGAAATATCCTGTTGCTTTGCAACCCGGTCAATCCTGTCTCCAAAATTCGCCTCCAGCTCTTCCTGAGTGTAACCCATGATACAACCATACTGCTGGTTCTGCGTAATATCGGTTAAGTTGTTCAGTTTGGAAAACACCGAAACATGGGTGAACTTGCTTACGCCGGTCATAAATACAAACCGCTGGAACGGCTCGGTCGCCTTGATGACACTGTAGAAGTTGCTTAATTTATCCTGAATGGCCGCAACTTCCGGCTTGCCGATATTGTCCAGAATCGGCTTATCGTATTCATCAATCAGGATGACCACCTTTTCTGTTTTCGAAACAATCTGAATCAATTCCCGAAATTGCGATTGGGAATTACTTGCTTCGAGTGTGACCTGATGCTTGGTCGCAATATTCTGCAATACACTGGAGAGGTCCTCTTCCAATGTCTGGGGAGAATCATTTTTGATACCTGCAAAGTCCAGGTGGATGACCGGATATTTTTTCCAATCATAATCCTTATTATATATAGAGAGGCCTTTGAACAGCTCTTTTTCGCCGTTGAAAATTGCTTCCAGCGTGGATACGGTCAGGGATTTGCCGAAACGGCGCGGGCGAGACAGAAAATACATCCCATACGGCTGGGACACAAGATCATAAATATACCCGGTTTTATCGACATAGAGATAATTCCCTTGGATCAGTTTCTTAAAAGTATAAACGCTGCTGGTCAGTAATTTCATGGTTTTTTGTCCTGTTGTTACAATATGAATATAATCTGCTTCCGGTTGATTATCAAGTCAACTTCGGGTATTTTCTCGGTGGCTTTCAACGGTGGAGGTTGATTTGGTGGTAGACGGTTTGGACATTGTCGATATTTTTGAGGCGGATGGATGAATTGTCGGTGGCGGAGGTGCTGATGAAGATATCACCGCAATTGAAAACTTGCTGGACTATTGTTCGCTGATAGCTCATGCTGCGGATTTGATTCAGGCGAATGACCTTGTGATATTTCCGAAAGACGCCACCGGATGTGGTGATTTCTTGGTTGGTGATCCGGTAGGCCTGGGCTTTGCGAAGACAGATCGTATAAATGATCTTGAGCGTGAACAGCAGGAAGTACAGGATGATTCCGGCGGTGAATGTCGGGCCGTGGAATCTGCCGTTGCCCCAGAGCGCTCCGGCGAGGCCGGAGGCGGACAGGGTCAGGAAGGTCATGCTGATGCCGAGGCCGATTCCAAACCAGCAAAGCTTCCAGACCGTTGCGACCAGGAAGATTGCGCGGTTGCTTTTGCCTTGGAAGATGATATCATTCATGGTCGGACTCCTCCTGATGGTTGGTGCGGCCGAGGATATGGTCGGCGGCTTTCTGGGCGGCTCCGGCGGCCTGGATCAGCCATTTCTTGTTTTCTTTTTCGCGCAGTTTTTCGCGCCAGCCCTGGATGTAGGCGGCGGAGTTTTCCGCGACGGCGTTGAAAATGCCGCATTCGGCGCACAGGAAGGACGCGCCCATTTCCGCGATCAGTTCCTCGTAGGAATAGGTCTGGCTGCCGAAGTTGATGTTTTGCAGTCCGGGGCGGTTCAGCCGGGAACTGTGTCCACTCGAATGAACGGCCTCATGCAGCCATGTACTGTATACCTCATGAACGGATTCAAATAATTCAGGATGTGGCATTTTGATCAGGTCGAAAGTCGGATGATAACACGCGCCGCCGTCATAATATTGGGTGGCAGGCGGATTCGGATAGTTCGCCATGATTTTTTCAGCGGCTTCGAGCGGCTGGAAATCCAGTTTTTCGATGGTCGGCGGTTCCGGAATGTATTTCGGATTGATCCCGACCGTCTGCTCGATATTGAACACGTAGTAATACCGGAGATACGGAATCCGTTTGGCGGATTTGTCCGAAATGATGTCATCCGTATCGTTTTTCATCAGGAATTTCCAGAAGACGATGATCGTGGCGTTTTCATCTTTCCTGACATGGCCGCCGAGATGGTTCACCTGCCGCATGGTCAGCCAATACGGCTGTTTGTACGGCGCAAGGTTCAGCAGGAATGCGTTGATTCCGCGATACGGGCGTTTCGAAATCATATTTTGCGGTGGTGTAGTGCTGCATTTCCACGGGCAGCGCCATGGAATGACGCCTTTGTCCAGATGTGCAATGATTTGATCGGTGATTTTTTGGTATAGGTCGAACATGTCGGTGACTCCTTTTAAGAGGGATTTTTTCGCCCGATGGGCGACCAGCGGTGTCCGCCCGCTGGACTGCGTGCGGCGACGCGCCGCTGCGAAATTTCTATTGGTGTTGGAGCAGGTAACGGTAGGCTTCCATTTCGTCGGAAAAAGTCCAATGGTAAAAACAGTTGCTTTTGTTTCGGGGCTTGAAACCTCTTTCGATGGCGACATCGACGATTTCCTGCATGGTCATGGCGGATAAATCCAGTTCTTCAGGGCTGATCTCGATAACGGCATTTTCATTTTGATGATTTTTGGAATTCATTTTTTCGTACTCCTTTTTCGGTTGAATCGACTTTCACTGACAGGAAAAAAGGCCGTTTCCCCGTTTCCGGGGAACGTGCCGTTTTCCAAGTCGATTCGAACGAGGTATCCTGGTGCAGGCCATTGGCCTGCCGCGGAGGTTTGGAGGCGGCGATAGCCTCCAAGTTATTCCGCGCTATGCGCGGGCAGCGCAATCCGCGCGCTGCACCGCGTCCGGGTAGCACCCGGCGGCGAATTTTTTTCATATTCACGCGGCTTTGGCTTCCTCGGCTTCGAGCTTGAGCCAGCTTTGCGGATCGGGCAATTCTTCTACGGCTTCTTTGAATGCCTGTTCCATGCTGAAGTCGATCAGTCCGGCGATTGTTTCGGCATCGTCCCAGCAGGGTGATTCCGCCCCGGCCTGACCGCGTTTGAGCGATGATATGATTTCCTGCGAAAGTTTGTGCCAGACGAATTTATCGAGTTCCGGATGCTCCTTGGCTTTTTTGAAGCTGGAAACGCAGGCGTCGATGCCGGATTCGTTGTGGTATTTACGCTCCTCGTAATCGTAATGACCGCCCAGCGATTCACCGATGCCCCGGCAGGCGATCAGGATGAACAGCGTTTCGCGGTCCGGAATCGTGTAATTGAACGCTCCAATGAAATCGATTAGCTTGCTGATGGCCCGGCGCTGACGCTGTTTGTGCTTGGCCGCTTTGCGCTCAGCCAGCGTTTTCGTTTTTCCGGCGGTGATATCTTCGGTCGCGGTGAGTTCGGACGACTTTTCGCCATTTTTGCCCGAGTTCTTCGGATTGCTGACTTTCACATAGACCTCGGCTCCGGTATCAATGGCAATTGCTTTTTTGCCGCCTTTCGATGCCTTGCATTCGGTCCACAGGCCGGGCGCAATGATGTTCGCGCCGTACAGCGGATCACTGGAATCTTCGATTTGGCAGTTGCCGGGATCATGCGCAATCAGCACCAACTCCGGGTTCTCGGCAACCTGATCAGCAATGTACTGGCGGCGCTTGTCGGCAAGATAGACGCGATTCTGGCAAAGGGCTTTTTTCGGATCGTTCATTTCAGGAATCAGAAAACCGTTGTTCAGGCGGTCGAGGCAAGCCGGGCATTCGCCGCATCCTTGCTCGTTGCCCCACGGCAGTTTCGCCAACAGCGTTGCAAACTGATTGACCAGTTCCGCCTCAAACTTTTTGATGCTCAAACTCCGGAGGCTCCACTGATTCCCGCAAACGAAGGCGAAGATTTCCTCCTGAAGCTCTTCCGAAAACGTCGCCACGGCTTCATAATGGGCCAGCGTCATCCAACCGAAGCGCTGGGTTTTGAACGGCTCCTGCCAGGTCGCGGCAAGTTTCCGGAGATTAGCTCGCCGGGCCACCCAACGCGGTTCGCAACCGATCTCAGCGGCGATGTCCACGATTTCGCGTCCTGATTCGATCAGGTCATTGATGAAATCCACCTGTTCCTGCAGCGAAAGATTGTTGCGAATATCGTTGGCGGCGAACGCCAGAATACGGGGATCACCCTCGGAAAAGACCATATCCGGCTTTTCGCCACCGAGGCAAAGTTCAGTAACGCTGATTTTCTCCAAAGCCAGAAAACGGCACTTGCCGTCCACGACTTTGTAGTCATAGCCTTCGTCATCGCATTTGTCGATCAGCAACGGCAGGATCAACGGTTTTTCTCCTTTGGCAATGCGGTTGTTCATGCTGGACTGGAGCTTTTTTCTTGCTTCCGTGGTGATTTTGCGGTCCGGAATGCACTGGATTTGTGACAACGGGATCATGACACTTTGGATTGTACTCATTTGGATTTCCTCCTGATAATTGAGTGGTTATTCACAACAAAATTGGATGCAAAGCATCCATAACGCTGCGGCTCGCAGCCGCACGCGGTCCAGCGAGCGGATATCGCTGGTCGCCTGAAAGGCGAAAGCAGGTACGACCTGCGGCGATATTTCTTCATCTCTCCTATATCACATTTTGCGGTTCAACGACAGGGACGATCATAAAAAATACCGGATTCACGCTCCTTTTTTTAAGATTACGGGATTTTCTCTTGGTGGACATTCTCTTTTTGGCATTCTTACGCATTATCGACCTCCTATGGGATTTCGCCCTGCGGGCGACCAACGCTGTCCGCGCGTTGGATTGCGTCCGGGTGGGCACCCGGTGGCGGGTTTCTTTTGAAGGTTAATTAAGCTCAAACGGTTCGTTCAAACCGTATTTTTTGAAATCCTCCCAGTCATTATCGGAAAAACGCTTCGACGGACAGCCGATGACCGAATTTTCCGTGACTATTTTCCTGGTCCCGATGACCTGGTCGTAGACTTCAGAATCAGCATGGCTCCGGCAGTACATGCCGCTCACGACAAAATATTGCCGATGTACCGCATAGTCCTGGATCAATACCAGATTGCCGATGGCGTCCAGATACGTATCAGTCAGATAATCAAAAAGATGCAGAATTCCAGACAGCGTTTCATAATCTTTCAACCGGGAAGTCGTGATCCGTGACCGCATCAAATTGACCTCTTTCTGTTGTTGCACCAGCAGTCCGAAACCAATCTTCGAGCACGGAATGATCAACTCCAACTCCTGCAATTCAGATTGCATAAACACCTCGTATTGACATTATGCGGTTTTGGGGATTTCACGGCACAGGGCGATATATCCAAGCGATAAATTGTAGCTCATGATATAATCACTATCTCGGTATATCCGGTCGCTTTGACCATAACCGGGTGTGTCATGACGGTCATCATTTTCGCCCATGTCCCATTCCTTCAGACACTCCAGTACGGCCTGCTCGCCCTCCATGTCGAGCAAATCCAATACTTCGGATGCTTCAGAACCACTGATGAAAACGATATATGAATATTCCATAGTTCGTCTCCTGTTCAGTATCAGCTCACGGCCTGCCGGAGCGGGATAAACGCATTAAACCAGTGTTTTCCGACGACATAACCGACATGGTAGGTCTTGCCGTCTTTGCCGTCCACATACATTTTGCCGATTTTGCCGCCACCCACTTTTTCACGCAGTTCCCGAAGGGTTGTTGCATGAAACCGGTTACCGTACTGGTCGATGTACATTGTCATTTTACCATGCATAGCTGTAATCCTTGTGGTTATCATTAAAAACAAAAACCGGTGAGTTCACTTCTGAATCTCACCGGGTAAAAATTATGATGCTTTTTCAAATGGAACATTCACGCTCAACGGCGGCGCTCTTGTATCCACAAAAGGTGGTATCAAATACCAGAACCACAGCAGTACCTGTTTTTTCGGCAAGGCGTCGAGATCGCTGTTGTTGTCGAGGAAATTCTTGCGAATCATCTCCTGAAAAGTCTCATCCATCCGAATCAGATGCTTTTCCAGCAGCCGCCGCTTCGTGACACAACGATGCCAGAATCGCATTTTCGCACCGGACAGCCTTGCTTCAGCCTCGGCTTCCTCTTGCTGTTTCCTGGCATAAACTATTTTTCGGGCATTCTCCAGACTCTGTCGCTCCAATTCTTTCTGGCCAATGAACAATGTCGTAGGATTGCCGAAATGCTTACCCATCCAGCCGGAGATATTGCCGGGCCTATGAGTTTCGGCCAGCTTCTGAATTCCCGCCCATCGGGCGGCAAGCTCCCGGTCCGGCATTTTTGCGATGGCATCCATCAGCCCTCTGGTGATCAGGATTTGCCGCTCCTGCATCGCGTTGATAATTTCTTGTCGTGTCATATGAATCCCTGTATGCTTCGTTTTTCCGTTCTTTCCCAAAAAGAGAATCTCCGGTCGACAATGGACCGGAGATTCTTAAACTCTGTTTATTTCCAAGAGTTTGCTTCGGAATTACTCCATATTGACCGCTAGCAGTCTCGTGTCAATGGTATTCTGCTCCTCTTCCCTCAATTTGAGCACGATCAAATTCAGCTTGGCAATCGTCATTTCCGAAGCAATCTGAATATACTCGATCAATTCTTTCCGCAGCAGGCTGTCGAAACTTTTTTCCGTCCGGCTCTTCACTTCGCCGCTCGTCAGACCGCGCATCAATGCCACCCCCTGCATCCGTGCCTGTTTGTCCGCATGGCTCTGATAATGCCGCGTCATCGACTGCGTCAGATGCCCGACAATGCTCTGTACCACCGGCAATGGTACGCCGCGCATCCCGGCATAATAACAGAAGCAATGCCGTAGCGAATGAAAATCCTTCACACTCTGTTTACGCTTCCTGCCGGACACTTCCCGCTGCGTTTTGATCCCGAGCGAATGCAGATAACCCAATACCCGGTTATTCAACACATTCTGATGATTCAGATACAGCCATGCCGCCTCCGGCAGAATATATTCATCCTGACCGCTCTCCCAATATTGTTTATGCAGATAATTCGCCAGTTCCTCCTGAATCGGAATATGCACCACCGCTTTCGTCTTCCGGGTCAACCGGATAATCTCCTTTCCGCAAAAATCCGGCTGTACCAGATTCGGCTCATAGCCCTCGATTTCCTTCCATTTCAGCGTCGCCACGTCTCCCAGCCGCAAACCGGTACAAATTCCGATGGTGAACAGTCCCCGCATCAACGGCGTCGGATTCCGGAAAATCTCCTGCAATTCGTCTTCGCTGAAGATTTCCCGGTCCACCGGCGCCAGTTTCAGCGGCTTGATGTAATAAAACGGATTCTCCTCCAGCGAATATCCCAAATCCGGCAGCAGGAACGTAAACACCGCCTTGCAGACCGATTGATAACGGTTCAGCGTGGTATTGCTCAAATTCCCCCCGAATTCATAGTCCTTGAATTTTTTCCGCTTCGTACACCGTTCTTTATTGTAACTGATTTTCCGTTCCCAGCGCCCGTTCGCCCGGATACAGGCGATATACGCCTCCGCGTGTGCCCGTTCCACTTCGTCCAGCGTGTTGAGTTTATACTGGTCTTTCAGGTAGCTGACGAAATCATACCAGTACCGCCGCGACACTCGCAACACCTTTGCCGAAGGCACCCGGCTGTGCGGCTTGGCCTGCGCCAGCTCGAAAGCGTTTTCCAGCGAAATCGTCAGCCGCGCCTTCAACTTCTTCAGTTTGGCCTTTTCCTCCAGATATTCCTCGCGCGATTCGATCTCCTTCAGTTTTTTCTGCTTCTCCAGAAACTCCCTCGCCACGGTTTCCGCCCGGCGTTCCTCGGTGATTTTCTCGCCGTTGCTTTCCCGCAATATCATCGCTTTGCGTTTATGGTCCCTCGTCGTGTACTGGAGAAAAAACACTCCGTTTTCCTTGTATACCCGGCCCATTCCTTTTGAACGTCTTTTCGTTTTCATTTTACCTCCGTCGGGATTTTTGTTCTTGGGTTTTCCGTCATCATAAACCCTCTGACGGAAAACTCAAGAACATATCCCTCTCCCCCACTTCTCCAATGAAAACATTTCCGGAAATGTTTTCAGCGGCTTCATTTCTCTTTTTCAAGTTCGACATAGAACCTTGCTTCTACTTGCTTTTTTTGCGGCCTTCCATGACGAATCAACAGGACGCTCCGCTCAATTTTACGCATCATGACATCAGCGTCCCCTCAGGAGAATGATTGTATTCTATTCGTTTATTATAAACATCTTATGCACATTAGGGATGTGCCAGCTAATACAGATCATCGCGATCCTCGCGGCGATGTTGCTGCCCGCCCTGTCTAGCGCCCGGGATAAAGGCGCCGCCGCCGTGTGCAAAAGCAATCAGAGCCAAATCGGCAAAGCGTTTATGTTTTATCTGGATGACAGCAATGAATATTTCCCGCTGGTTTCCGGCTGGACTCACGTATTCTGCGATACCATGAAATATATACCGACAAAAGTCTTTGTATGTCCCAAGCGGAATTCCCCAACCGCGGCTCAATGGGAAAGCGGAAATCTTCGAAGCTGGAATTACCCCGATTATGGATATAATGGATTTTATCTGGGAAGATATTATACCGACCATGTCAGCTTCACCGGGGGCATTGTGAACAGTACGGCCAAATTGTCTGAAATAAAACATCCGTCGCAGAAAATTCTGCTGGCCGATTCCGCCAAAGGGTCCAGCGACGTTCCCACGGTCGACCCTTCCGTAAAAGCGGGCCGGGGAGCCGGATACGCCTATATCTACCCGAAATATGGGTTAAATCTTTCGGCGCCGTGGGGGACCCACAACGGAGCGGCCAATATCTTGTGGGTGGGCGGGCATACAACGGAGATGAAAGCCGGAGGAACCGCCAGTGAAGCTGCGGTGCTGAACTTATACTCCAGTACCTGCCTGGGCAGTTCCATCAGTATTATTAACCATTGGAAAAGGGATTGACAGATGAAGCCATTTCTATTATTATCCGCCTGTTTATGCGGCATGGCTCTGACGGCGATAGAGAATATCGCACTCGGCAAGCCATATACCTGGAGCCGGACGCCCAATTACAGCCTGTGCGGCAAAGACCAGACACGCAAACAACTTACGGACGGAATACGGGTGTCCTTGGGCGACCTGCAGGCGGGAAAACTTTTCTGGATACTTCCGCAAACAGTAGGCTGGAGTACAAATCCCCCCATCATCACCATTGATTTAGGGGAGGACATGCCGATTTCCGGCGTAAGTTGCAGCACCGCCGCGGGCCACGGGGGAGTGGAACTGCCCCGGAATCTGTTTGTCTTGGTCAGTACGGACCAGAAGCGGTTCCATCTGGTTGCCGACTTGGCAGAGGATATACGCCCCGAATCCATTGATGGCCGCCATAAAACGTATGAACTGCGCACGGACAGGCTGAAGACGCACGGACGTTACGTGCGTTTCATTCCCTGCATCGGAAACAGCCGTTTTGTATTCATCGATGAACTGGAAGTATACAGGGGCACTCCGACGTTTTTGGAGGAGCCCTATTCCGCCGAAACCTATGCGGATCACGAAATCCCGCTCACGGAAATGATCAAAACCGGCATCCGGGGGCGCCTGAAAAATGACATCAGCGAATTGAAACAAATCTTGAACAATTCCACCGCTGCCGCTGGAATAAAGAATGAAATCAGCGCCGAATTGAAGAACATTGAACAGAAAATCGTCCATTTAAATATTCCGGCAGAATTCCAGGCGATCGTTCCCGTTCATCCACTCGAGGAAAAAATCTTATCCCTCCATGCCCGCATCCTGAGAAGTGAAGGATTTCCAAAACTGGAGGTCTGGCGTTCTTACCGCTACGATGAACTGGCGCTTTTTCAACGCCCGGGAACCGCTGTCGACGCCATCAATTTGAAACTACTGCCGGGTGAACACCGGTCGGAAGTCGTTAATTTCACCAACGCCGGAGAAAATGCGCTCCCGATAACCCTGACTCTGGAGAACCTCGCCGGAACCGTCATCCGCCAGGTGGAATATGTGGATACCGCCTCGAATCGGCTTGACGCGTCGGCGCTGCCAGAGATCATACCCGAAAACGGCATTTATAAAATGATCGTGCCGTCAGGCATGACCCGCCAGCTCTGGTTGACATTTCACGGAGAAGACCCGAGCATATTGAATGGAGCCATTCATATAAACGCCGGCCCATCCGCCCGTACTCTGCCGGTAAAAATAGAGATCGCCGGTCCACGCCTGCCGCAAAACACCGGATTGCGGACCGGGCTATGGGATTATGCCGTGAGCAAAAGGCATGGAATCGGCACCGGGAATCAGAGGCTGGTGATCGCAGACCTTCGCCGGAACGGCATCAATATAGCGTTCGCCACCCGTGAAGTTGCAGCGTTGCCTTCCCCCGGCGACATCGGCGCCGACGGAACATGGAGGGGGAAACCCGATTTTTCCGCCTTTGACGAATGGCTGAAACGTTGGCCGGATGCCGAGCATTATCAAATCTTCCTGGGAGTGACGCCGGACAGTACTTTTGGCGGGTTGAAACCGGGAACCGCCGTGTTCAACGCAGCAGTAAAGGAATGGAGCGAAGCCTGGAATGTTTATGCCAAACGCCATGCCCTGAAGCCCGGGCGAATTCAGTTCCATTTTTTCGATGAACCGCGTTCCGTTAAAGACTATGAAGTTCTGCTGCGCTGGCTGGCGCCGTTTTGCGAAACCAATGAAATGATCTCGGTTTTCAACAATCCGGTCAAGCTGGATAAGGAGGAAAATTTCAACGCGGCCAAGGCTCCGCTGGCATATTGTGACATCATTTGCCCGATGACCAGAGAATTTGTGAATTATCAAGCCCCCGTGCTGGATTTTTTGACCGGGCTAAAGAAACAGGGGAAAAAACTCTACCTGTACAGTTGCGACGGCCCCAGTTGGTTTTACCATCCTGTTTATTTCAGATTGCAACCTTGGTATGCGTTCAAATATGGGGCGAAGGGATCGTTGATGTGGGTATACTCGGATATCGGAAACAACTGGAACGACTATATCTCCCGGTATTCCGAATCGTATTCAATGGTTTACCTATCACCCGCCAGCACAACGTCAAGCAAAAGGTGGGAAGCATTCAAAGAAGGCATGGAGGACTATGCGTATCTGGCACTGCTGGACGAACAACTGAAAAAATTCCCCTCGTCCCAGCCGGAAAGGCTCAAAATTCAAGCCGCTGTCGAAAAAATCCACAAAGCCGGATACTTTGAAAAAGGCAAAGCCAATTTCACCGGGGATTCTGCGGGAATTTGCCGGAAGGCTGATGAATTAAGGGAGTATATGCTTGATATATTTTTGAATTTACCTCAAAATTAAAAAAACTTGGACGATATTTCCGAGATTGAAGCAATATCTCTCTTATGGCTATCGGACTGAGCATGTTATGGCGCTAGTGGCCAGTCAAGCGCGAAAAGATCGAAGCCGGCGATGTTTCGGCACCGCGAAAAAAAGGACTGCCAGTTGTATGATCCGTGGTTTCATTTCAACTACCCCGATCCGAATCGGATTAAAATGGCACCGCATCTGGAAGGCTGATGCTGGCGGTCTTGAACGATACGCCGAATCAGGAGAAGATTACCATCAAGCTTGATCTGGACAAACTTAACATCAAGCCCGGCCTGCGGGGGAAAGACGCCTTCAGTCCTGACTTGAACTGGACATTGGCGACGGAATGGACGGATACCGTTCCGGCACGTGGTTTCCGTCTCATCGTGTTTCAATAGGGCCTGTTGAATAATAGAAAATCTCTTGATAATCAGAATCGCGATCGTAGCGTAGCTGATCAAGGAATTTCTTGGTCTGAGTGATCGCGGAATGGTCGAAGCGGTGAGCGAGAATCCGTATCTGCAATAATTTTTTCCTGTCTTGCATTACTGGAGGTTATATTCGGAAAGGCGGGGTTTTCATTCTTGATAAATTGGAGGGCGATGCTAAATTACGGTTAAAAAGGATGGAGTCGGAAGTATGAATTTTCTGGAATTGGCAAAATTGCGGACAAGTTGCCGGAGTTATCAGGACCGCCCCGTACCGAGCGAGACGCTGGCTTATTGTCTGGAGGCCGCGCAGGTGGCGCCCTCGGCCTGCAATCAGCAGCCGTGGCGCTTTGTCGTGGTGGAAACCCCGGAATTGCGCGCCGAATTGAGTAAAAACGCATTGCTGCCGGGCATTCCGATGCCGTGGGTGGCGACCGCTCCGGTGATCGTGGTGCTGTGTGCCAAGAAGTCGCTGGCGGTGCATCATATCGCGGCGATGGTATCCGGGGTGCATTATCACCTGATCGACCTTGGGATCGCGGGGGAGCACCTGGTGCTGGCCGCCGCCGAACAGGGGCTCGGTTCCTGCTGGATCGGCTGGTTCAGAGCGAAACAGGTACGGAAAATCCTGAACCTGCCGCGTTCGTTGGAGCCGGTTTCACTGATTACACTCGGCTACCCGGCCGGGGAAGCGAAAACGACCGAGCGGAAACCTCTGTCGGAGATTGCCGAATTCCAATAAAAACTGCTTTTCAGGGTTACAGGGCTTGCAAAAAAGTTTGCCGGGCGATATGATTAATATAGGCAGATGAATCAACATCATGGGAGTTGGCAAATGAAATATCCGATCATCAGTATGCTTGCATTGTCGTTGTTGCTGGCCGGTTGCACCGCCTCCACTTCTCAGAACTCCGAGCAATATGATAAAATTGCCGAACAGTTGGCTCAAATCAATCAGAAATTGGACTCGATCAGTCAGGTGATTGAGGGGCGCAACCGACAGCCGCTTGTGATACGCAATGCCGTATCCAGAAAATTCAGCAGGAATCAAGGAGAGGCGATTGCTTTAGCACAAATTCCGAAACTTTCTGAAAAGCCGTCAGCCGAGGAAGTAAAAAAATACATCGAGGCGATTAGAAAGGCATCGGCAGGACAAATGACCTTCACTTCAGAGGATATCCAGATAAAGATGCTTCAGGAAATAGGCCCCGGGTATTTACAGACGGTGGTCGTTCCGTTTCTTGACCTTGAGAAGACGGAGCAACAGTTCTTTCACTTGAATTATGCCCTGCCTTATCTTGTCGCTAAAGACGATAAGGATTTTGTCCTTAAAAATATCCTGAACTATCCTCGATTTGCTGCAATAGCCTTGGAAAACGGATGGGGGAAGGAAGCGAGGAGGGATATATTTAATGTGTTTGAAAACAATGATTTTCAGCGTCATCTGTTGTGCTCCAAAATTGGCGAAATCGTCGAAACGCCGGAGGATCGGGCCAAACTGATTGAACTTTATACGAAAGGCACAAATACCATGACCCTTTATGATACAATCAAAACGTTTCCCGATATTGATATGGAGAAGATTGATAATGAAGCATGGGAGAATCAGAGATTCAGTAATTCCTGGAATCATAAACAATACGCCATTCGAGCGGCTTCGCGTGGAAATTTGAGCGCGCTGGAGTTTCTGATCATGGAAACGAGGATGGACGATATGAAATCGCTTGATCGGGATTATACGGCCGCCCTGCGCCGATTGACCGGGCTGCCGCCCAATGCGGACAGTCTCATGGCATGGTTCCGGAAAAACAAGGACCGGCTTTACTTCGATAAAGAACAACAACGTTTCCTGGTCAAAGAGGAGACGGCAACCGCCCCCGCCGGTAACGAGCCTTAAGGGGTGTTTCCCGGTTAAACGCTTGGATTGACGGCTGCTTCAGAGGCGCGGTTTTTCTACCGCGATTTCGGGGAGTTCGAGGCTGTTCAGCAGGGCGGTCAAGCGCTCAAGCCGCAATGGCGGCTCGGACAGGGCCGCCAGCCGTGCCAGCCCGTTCAGCAGCATCTTGAACCCGGACGGAATATAGGCGAGATAACTGCGCTTGCCTTTGCTCAACGCCAGAAAACCGTATGCGCCGAGCGCCTGCATGTTGCGTTGAAGCCCTGCCGTGATCAGCATGGCTTCGGCGGCGGGGTATTCCGGGTGGTGCTCCGCGAAGCGGGCGCGGAAATATTCCTCCTGCCGCGCCCGGAACGGCGCATCAAGCTCGGCGTAAGGATCGTTCAGCAGCGACATGATATCGTAACCGGCGCTTCCGAATCGCGCTCCCTGAAAATCGACAAAGCGGACCCCGTCCGGGATGACCATGATGTTGTGCGACTGGAAATCGCGGTGGATCAGTACCTTGGGGTGAGCGTCCGTGACGGCGGCCAACTGGTCGAATTCCTGGTTCAGCGCGTCCCGGGTTGGCGCGTCCAGCCCGCAGAACGCGCCGAGGAAATTGTCGCTGAAATAAGCGGTTTCCCAGCGCAGGTAACTGCGGTCGAATGTCCGGAGAATCGGAGCGCTGCGCTTGCGGAAAACTTTGGTCCCTTCGGTCTGGAGGTGAATCAGCGCGTCGATGATCCGCCGGTAAATGGTTTCGTCCGGTCCGTGGGTCAGCAGCGATTTGTAAAGCGTTTCGTCGCCAAGGTCCTCCACCAGCGTCGTGAATTCTTCGGCTTCGAAATGGAGGATTTCCGGTACCGGGAAACGGTGTTTGTTCAGGTGGCGGCCGATGTTGATGAAGCGGTCGTAGTCCTGATCCATGCCGTCGGAGGTCATCAGGACGCAGGAGCCGCCCTGCCGGGAAATCCGGTAAAAACCGCGCGCCGAACCGCGTTCGATCAGCGAACTGATGGAATACGGTTCCTTGCGGAATCGCTGGAGAATTTTGTACGTGTCGAGCGTTTTGTAGTCGCGGTGGAGGGTGAAGCCGTTCGGGCCGAGCACCTGGCGGCTGTGGAAACTGCCGGGTTGGACGACGGTGTTGTCCAGCAGGATGCAGTTGGACAATGTGGCGTTGTCGCCGATTTCGCAGTTGCGCCCGCCGGTGACGAATCCCGTGAACGTGATACCATGCCCGAGCTTGGGCTGATCCTCGAAATAAACCTTTTCGCGGTTCTGGAAAAGCGGAATGGCGCTCCGGCCGTTGACCACGTCGTCGTGCGCCTCGAAATACTGGGGCAGGGTGCCGAGATCGCGCCAGTAAAGCGGTTCCTGAATCCAGGCGCGGACGGCGCCGGGCTGTTCGCGCATCAGGTCGAGCACGGCGCGGATGATGGAACAGTTTTCGGGCTGTTCCGGCAGATGTTCAAAAATTTCCCGGGAGAGGATCATGACGCATCCGTAGGTCAGCAGTCTGCTCCCTTCCGGGTGCCGTCCGAGGGAGTCCAGAATGTCGTGGACCTGTCCGTCGGGCGTGACGCGGACGCGATTTTCGGGGCCGTCGAGCAGGGCGATGGTGACTTTGGCGCCGCCGGCCCGGTGCCGGGCGATCATCCCGGCGAGGTCGAGGTCAGTCAGGACATCGGAGTTGTGGATCATGAATGCGTCGTGTTCGGCCAGCAGTTCCCGGGCGTTGACCACGCCGCCGCCGGTGCCGAGGATTTCCGGTTCGTGATACAGTTCGATGCTGTCCGACTCCGGCAGGGCGGACACGGCGTGTTCGATCTGTTCCGCCAGGTAATGCGTGTTGACGGCGATGCGCCCGATCCCGGCGCGTTTCAGGTTCGCCGCCACCGTCGCCAGCATCGACGAGCCGAATACCGGGATCAGGGGCTTGGGCATGTATTCCGTAAGCGGGCGCAGGCGGCTGCCGAATCCCGCCGCGAGGATGATTGCATTCATGTTCATGGTGTTTCCCATCATTTTTGATGTAGAATATAGTATCGGCAGGCGATTTTGCAAGACGGAACGGCGGAATATTTGAACAAGATGGCGCGGCGCGCTATATTACCGTATAAATCCTGGAGCATGGTATGTCTGAAAATTGGTTCACCCCGGTCAAGGCGCCGGAAACGGCGGCGCGCTTGCGGTCCGGCGCCGGAATAACATCGCTCGGCTCGTGCTTTGCCGAACGCCTCGCGGAATATTTGACGGCGGGCGGCGCGGCGGTGCGCGGCAATCCCTGCGGGATCGTGTACAACGCGGTGTCGATGGCGCGTTCGATGCGGCATCTGGCGCTGGGGCGCGAGTACCGGGAGGAGGACTTTTTTGAACGCGACGGATGGTGGTTTTCGTGGGAGCACCACGGTTCTTTTGCCCGGCGCGACGCGGCGGAGGCCGCCGCCTGCTGCAACGCGGCCATGCGGGAGTTCCGCGCCGCGCTGGAAACCGCGGAACTGATGATTTTGACCTTTTCTTCGTCGGTGGTTTATGAGCATTGCGCCAGCGGCGCGGTGGTGGCGAACTGCCACAAAATGCCGGGAACTTTATTTCGCAAGCGGATTCTGTCCTGCGCCGAAAACCGGGCGGCGATTCGTTCGCTGCTGCGTTCGGTGCGGCGGGTCCGGCCCGGGCTGCGGGTGGTGATGACGCTTTCGCCGGTGCGGCATTATCCCGGCGACCTGGTGCTGAACGCGCGCTCCAAGGCCAATCTGCTGGCGGCGATCCATGAATGTACGGATGATGAACGGAACCTTTATTTCCCGGCTTACGAAATCATGAACGACGAATTGCGCGATTACCGTTTTTACGGCGACGACATGCTTCACCTGTCCGAGCGGGCGGCCGAACTGATCTGCCGCCGTTTTGTGGAGCATTGGTTCACGCCGGAGGCGCTGGCGCGGATTGACGAACAGCGGCGGCTGGCGCGGCAGGCCGCTCACCGTCCCATTCACGGGAGCGGCGATGCCTGACGTTCTATTCCTTGAAGTGAATTCATCCTATTCGCACTCGATGCTTTCGTACGGCATGCTGAGGGCGTACAGCGAGCGGTTCGCGCCCGAATGGCGCTGGCACAAGCTGGAATTCACCACCCGCAATCCCGACCGGGAACTGCTGAACACAACATTGTCGGCGCTGAAACCGGAAGTCGTCTGCGGCACCGCTTATCTTTTCAACGTCAAGGTCTTGCTGGAACTGTGCCGGGAAGTCCGCCGGGTCTTGCCGGAAACGCGCATCGCGCTCGGCGGGCCGGAATTTCCGCCGGGACGGGCGTGCCCGCCGGAGGCGGACGCCGTTATCAGCGGCGACGAAACATCGTTTCACCGTTACCTGACGCACAACGAAATCCGGACGGGATGCCACGACGGAGCGCTTGACGATTTGCCGTCGCCGTATCAGCTCGGCTATGTCACGCCGGGCAAGCCGTTCTGGCAGATCGAAACCTCGCGCGGATGCGCCGGGCGCTGTACATTTTGTACCAGTTCGTCGAAACAGGTGAAATACCATTCGGCGGAACGGGTAAGGGCGGACCTGCTGGCATTGCGCCGGGCCGGGTTCCGGGAAATCCGGGTGCTGGACCGGACGTTCAATCAGAGCCGGGCGCGGGCGATTGAACTGCTGGAAATATTTCGGACGGAATTTCCCGAAATGCGTTTTCATCTGGAAATCGAACCGTTCGGGTTGAAGCCTGATTTTCTGGCTGAACTGGCCCGTGGAAATTTGCACGTGGAGGCCGGGATTCAGTCGTTGAACCCGGCGGTGCTTGCCGCCTGCCGCCGCCGTTCCGACGCCGGTGAAGTGTTGAACGGAATTCGAGGACTGCTCGGATGCGGAAATTTCGAACTGCATACCGACCTGATCGCCGGACTCCCGGCGCAGACGCTGTCGAGTCTGGTGGACGATGTCAAGACGCTGATTCAGGTCCAGCCGCACGAAATCCAGCTTGAATTACTGAAAATCCTGCCGGGTACGCCGTTATGGGATGCTCCCCCCGATTTCAACCCGGAGCCGCCGTATGAGGTACGTTCCACTCCGGATATGACCGCGGATGATTTGCAGACCGCGCTGCGGCTGTCACAGGTGCTGGACAACTGGTACAACGCGCCGCAATTGCGCCCGGCATTCATCCGGGCGGCGGCGGAGGATGGGGCGTTTGTCGATGGATTCCTGTCAGCCATGAACGACCGCGACGATCTGTTCGCCCGCGGCAAACTGTTGCTGGATGAGCGTTTCCGGCTGCTCGACGGTTGTCTGTCCGACGGCCCGGCGCGGGAGGTGTTGCGTTTCGCATCGCTGGCGGCGGGGCTGTCGCGAAACGAATACCGCGACAAGGTGATTCCGGAGGGCGGACTGGTTCTCTGGAGCAAGCCGGTCGATATTGTCCCCGGACGTTGCATCGTGGCGGAATTCAACGGCAACGCCGGGGAGTGTTTCCTGAATCCACATACGGAGTGGAATCCGGGCCCCCGGCGGTATTGCTTCAAACTTTACTATGGGCGGCAGCCTTCGGAGATTACCGCCCTGAATTGAGCGGACCGGATCAACCGGCGACTTCGCTGCCTTTGGCGTTCAGCGGGGCGTTGGAGCCGGTGACCTGCCATTTGACCGGAGCGCCGAGCCGCTGTTCGTTCAGCCAGCCCAGCCCGGCGGGGAGAACCGACGAATGCCCGCCGTCAAACACCGTAATGCGGACATTGCCGGAAACCTTGCGGAACAGCGGCGGCATTTCGCCGTACAGCGGGTCTTTCAGCGCGGGGTCCTGCAGGGCAGGGGGGATTGCCGCTTTTTCGACCATATACTCAATGTCGGCGTCGGCCACACGGTCGGCGGAGGCGGCCAGCAGGTTGTAGGCGTTCAGTGCGTGGCTGACCGGGACCGAACCGGTATGGCCGTCGGTGATGCCGGTGTTGATGTCCAGCAGGACGTTTTTGGCGTTGGCCAGATAGGTGCAGGCGGAACGTTTGCGGTATTCGGCGTCGGCGGCGGGACTGCTGCCGGGCGCGCCTCCGCAGGAAAGCTCCAGATGCTCCGCGTAACCGTTGCGCCGGATGCTCGAATCCCGATGCCAGGTCGCCAGGTCGAAAATCGGCACCCAGGAGGACACCCCCGCCCAGATTTCAGGATGCCGGCCGGCGAGGAGCAGGGCGGCGTAACCGCCCCCGGAGCAACCCATCAGGTAAATGCGCTCGGGGTCGATGTCGGCGGCGTTGCGGGCGTATTCGACGGCGCTGACGATGTCGGCCACCACGAGTTCGGAGCCGGTGGCTTCCGGTTTATTGTTGAACCCCCGGAAATCGGGATGCATGAACACCCAGCCGTTGGCGATGCACCATTCCGCATACCCGTAGTTGGGCTGTTCGTAACCGGCGCTCCAGGTATGGAGGGCGATCAGCAGCGGCATCCTGCGGCCGCCCGGATTGTAGAACATGCTGCGCTGTTGAGAGTTGTCGATGGAGCTCGGGTAGGTGATTTCCCGCACTCCCGCGGGCCAGGATGAGTGATTCATGATTCGTGTATTTCCTTCTATTCATATTCAGGATATGTCTGGTATTATATCACTTTCACGATGTTTTGCAAATGCCGCCGCCGCATGACTTCCGAAATTCTTCGGAAACCCGCCGGAATATGCCGCGAAACGACCGTCGCATGACGGAACTCCGCATTTTTCTGTTTCCGGGGGTTGACAAAACCGGGGTTTCCGATTATAATAAAGAAAGTTCCTGAATCGATTCAGGAATAAATGCAAAAAAGAACGACATGGCGAAAAAAAGTAAAAAAATCACGATTGCCGAACTGGCCCGGCAGATGGGCGTTTCTCCTGCCACGGTTTCGGTCTGCCTGTCGGGGCAGGCGGAGAAATACCAGATCAAGCCGGAAACCTGCGCGGCCGTCAAGGACTATGCCCGCTATGTGGGGTATGTGCCCGATCCGGTGGCGCGGCGGCTCCGGGTCGGCGGCAGCGCGCCTGTCGGGATTCTGTTTTACCAGAACATCCGTGCCGGAGAAAAAAGCTTTCCATCCATGAACCTGGCGCTGAACGAACTGCAGAATCACGGGCGGGAAACCCGCCTGATCGGCGATACGTCGGTGCAGAACGGGCTGAACACCCTGGCGGAACTGGGGTGCCGTGAAGTGATCCTGCTGAATACGTTTTCCCCGGCGGATGAAGAAAAATTGACTATTCCCGCCGGACTGAAAATCTACGCGGCCGACTATATTTACGACGGTACGCCCGTCAAGCCCCGCGAAGAATTGATCCGGATGGGGATCAGCCTTGTCGAAATCCATCACCGGCTGGCCCGGACATTCATCGACGCCGGACTGGGACCGATCATGTGCAATCACTGGCGCGGCAGTTACCGCATGGCGGACGCCGGACTGGTGCCGTCCGAAGACTATCTGCTCCATGTGGACACGCTCCATGTGTACCGTCTGTTCGAAACCGGGATTTCATACGCGCATCGTTTTCTGGAATTGCGCAGGGACAAACCGATCGGGACGGTCATGCTGGGCGACGACCGGATCGCCGCCGGGTTCATTGCTGAACTCCTGAAAAACGGCGTCCGGGTTCCGGCCGACGTCCAGGTCCTGAGTTTTGACAATCTGGAAATGGCTGCTTATCTGGCGGTGCCCCTGACGACGCTGGGCAGCCCGATCCTGAACCACACCAATCTGGCGCTGGATGCGATTATCCGCGGGAAGGAGATTCCGGCGGTCACGTGTTCGAAAGCGGAAATTTCATGGCGCGACTCGGCCCGGCTCCCGGACCGGGCCCGGGAAAGTTTGTCGGATATTTTGCAAACCTAATCAAACAGAGGATATCTATGGAAACACGGAAACGGGAATTTTTTACACTCATCGAGTTGCTGGTCGTAATCGCGATCATCGCGATTTTGTCGGCGATGCTGCTGCCCGCGTTGAACAAGGCCAGGAGCAACGCGCGTGCGGCAAAATGCCAGAGCGTCCAGAAACAATGGAGCACCATGCTGGTGTTTTACCTGTCGGACAACGCCGACTATTTTCCGCTGCATCATACCAGCGCCACGTCGCCGGCTTCGCCCATCGCCGATGTCTGGCATCAGAAGATGTATGCGCTTTATTATCGCAAGCTCAACAATTTCAATCAGGACAATATCCTCAAATGTTCCGAATTTCATGCGTCCGGCTCCATTGCGGGCGGCTATGCCATGGCGGACGGGCTGTGTACCAGGGTCCGGAAACTGTCCTTGCTGAAACACCATTCCGCCACGCCGTTCATCATCGATTATTACGGGCGGACGACATTCAGTTACAACGACAGCGCGGATCGCTCCGGACTGACCGCGCCGGCATTTTCCTACCAACCTTTGCCGGCGTCCATCCGTCCCATGTATGTGCACAATGGACGCAACCATCAGGTCTATGTGGACGGCCATGCCGAGAGCAGGACATTCGGGGAAATTCCCAACCATAACTGGCGGGATATTTTCTGGGTTTATTATTACTGAAATGATTTAAATGGAATAAAGGAGAATATATTCATGCGTTATCTGTTGGTTTTTGTCATGTTGGCGCTGGGGACCGCGCTGTCCGCCGCTTCCCGGTTCGAAGTGATCGAGGCAAAAGTGCCCGGTTCGATTTCACCGGGCGAGAAATTTGCCGTTTCCGTCCGTCTGAAAGCCCTCTCGCTGGATGCCCCTGCTTATTATCGCCCGGTCGCCGACCTGCAGTGGGACAACGGCCGGATCAGAAGCCGCCTGAAGGCCGGGGATTTCGTCCCGTGGAAAGTTGAAAAAATATCGGAGGGCGGCGAATTCGGCGTCACTCTCAACCTGCAGGCTCCCGCGGAACTGCAAGGCGGAGAGAGCGGGACGATCTCATTCGGACTTCATCATCCCGAGAGCAAAACCTATGCGTCCATCGACGGTAAAAACCGGAGCGTCATGAAGCTTCAGGTCAAAGCCGTGGAGAAAATGCAGTTGACGGACAGGCTTCCATTATTGGTAGTACCATTGATTCAGGCTCCGACGCTGGACGGCAGCCTGGATGACTGGAAGGGCGCCGCGGAAATTCCGCTGCTGGTCCGGATCGCCGACGGAAAAGCCGCTTCGCAACGGACTTCCGTCCGGATCGGTTATGACCGGAAAAATATCTATGTCGCGTTCCAATGTTCCGAATCGGATATGAACAGCATTGCCGCCCGGCAGTTTTCGCATCACGACGGAGCCATTTTCAATAACGACAGCATCGAGATGATTTTCCGCCCGGAAACGGAAAAACTCGATTTCGCGCAATTCATTGTCGATACGCTGAATCAGCGGATGGATACCTGGAGCGGCGACTTTGCCGGGTTCAATCCGGTCTGGCGGAGCGTGGTGGCGAAACAGGCGGACGGTTGGACGGTGGAAGCGTCCATCCCGGTGAGCTCCATCACCGGCAGGCCGGTGGAAGCGGGAACGGTCTGGCAGGGGAATTTCTTCCGCGGCAAAGGCGGCAGGGAATATCAGGCGTGGAGCCCGACATTTGGTAGTACCAGCCTGGTGAACCGCTACGGTTTCCTGGTCTTTGAATCCGTGAAAAAAGCGCTGACGAATCTGGCGGCGGAAATCAGCCTGCCGTCCAAAGAACTGGATTTGCTGAAACAGCGGATCAACAGCGGCAGCGAAGAACGTCTCGCGGATTCCTTCCCGGAAATTCGCGAACAACTGCGCGCTTGCGCGAGAGAAGCCGGACAGCGCCTGTTTGCCGAGCAATACGCCGCTTCCGGCGCACCGGTGGTGATCCAGCCTGCCGATTTTTATTCCCGGAATCCGCCTGAAAAAAGCAACGCGCCGCTGTTGACCGAATTCAAGGCGGCGTTCCTGGCCGATGAAGTACGCCATTTCGCGTTCAACGTGACCAACATTTCCAGGCAGACAGCCTATCTGCGTTTTTCGCTCCGTTACGGGGAGGGGCCCGGACTCGACGGCAAATCATACGACCATTTGCGCCTCGGTATTCCGGGATACCGGATCGACTGGCTTACGCCGACCCCGGCGGCTTCGTCGGACGGAACCCTGATCTGGGACGTCATGCCCGGAAATCAGGGCGGAAGCTACAAAATCGCCCCCGGCGAAACGGTTCAGGCGGCAGTCGAAATCCGTCCCGAGGACGCCCCGCGCCTTGTCAAAGGACATCTGGTGATACAGGATATCAGCGGCGGCAAACTCGAGGTCATGACCATTCCGCTGGAATTCAGCGCCATCCCGGTGCGGCTGGCCGACGCGCCGGACAAAATCCTCAATTACGGATGGGACATGCTCTGGCCGGTGATCGCAGAGGAACGCCCGGAATTCGCCAAAGCCCATTTCGAGGCATTGCGGAAATACGGATTCAACACGGTGTCCATCTCCTGCCTGCGGCATCTGCCGAGGCCGAAGGCGGATAAGAACGGCAAGATCATCGGGGACATGGATTTTACCAATCTCCGCAATCTGGTGAAGCTCACCGGGAATACGTTCGACAAATATTATTTCAATGTCGACATCTGGGAAAAACAAGTGCAGCGGAAAGACCTTTTCGGGCTGGATTTCTTCGATCCCGCCTATGAGGTAGCGTTCAAGAACTGGGTCCGCAGGGTTGTCGCGGAATTCAAAGAATTGGGAATTTCGGCGGATCGGCTGATGGTCTGCCCGTATGACGAATCCACGGATTTGCGGGCGGAGAAAATTGCGTCGTGGCTCAAGGAATGCGCGCCCGAACTGACGATTCTGGTCAACAGTTCCAGCGACGACCTGCCGCGGATTCGGTCGATAGACCGTTATACCGATATCTGGATGCCGCACCTGCGGACGCTCAACCAGGAAACCCTGAGCGGATATCATGATTTTCTCCAGAGCACCGGCAAACCGGTCATGGCGTATTATTACTCCACCGGGCCCAATGAGAAGTTGAAATCGCCTTATGAAGACTACATGTTGAATTTCTGGATATCCTACGCCCGCAACCTGCGTGGCCTCGGCTACTGGGCCGCCGGACAATACTACGGCGATCCCTGGTACCGCAAAGCATTCCAGGGTGTTTACGACACCGCGCTTATCTATCCGACCGAAAACGGCGTGATCCCCTCGCGGCGGCTGATGGGCTGGCTGCGCGGCACGCAGGATTTTCAACTGCTCAAGCTGGCGGAAAGCAAGCTGGCGCCGGAGGAGCGCGAGAAGCTCCGTCACAATGTTTCACTCGTCATCAAATACCCGGGCGACCCGCAGCGCGCGGAAGCACTGCGAACCTATTGCCGCGAGATTCTCGCCCGGAATTAAGAGGTGTATGCCATGAAAATGTCTTCCAGCGACAGGCTTTCCAGTTTAAAGTTGAACCCCGATATCGCCTGGAGCTGATTTACGGTCGCTTCCTCATCGCCCCGGACGGTGAGGAACAATTCGGAGCCGGCCTGGCGGCGGTGGATGATTTCCAGTTCCGGGAGTTGTTTCTCCTGCTCCGCCGGAATCAGGAGCCGGCGGGTCTGTTCCTGCAGGACCGCGGCATCCTCCTCGACGACCAGGCGGCCGTGGTTTATGATGCCCACCCGGTCGACGAGCCCCGCCGCTTCCTGAATCAGGTGTGTGGAGAACAGAACCGTTTTGGTATAACCCTCCAGCGAATCGACCAGCATTTCCATGAAGTTGCGGCGGGAAACCGTGTCCAGCCCGAGGCAGGGATCGTCCAGCACCAGCAGGTCGGGTTCGCGGCAGATCGCCGCCAGCAGGGTTCCTTTGGCATACATGCCGCGGGAGAAGTGTTTCATTTTCCGGTCCAGCGGCAGGTCGAACGTTTTTCGCAGGCGCTGACAGCGTTCTTCGTCCCAGGAAGGATAGAAAGAGCGGACGAAACGGAAAAGGTCGTTCAGTGTCATCCAGTCGTACACTTTCATGATCTCGGCGACATAGGCGGTGCGTTTTTTCACTTCAACCCCGTATTTTACCGGGTTCAGTCCGAATACGCTGATGATTCCGGAATCCGGTTCCATCTGCCCCACCAGCATTTTAATGGTGGTGGTCTTGCCGGCGCCGTTGTTGCCGAGCAGGGCATAGACATTGCCCCGGTACACGGTCAGGTTCAGGTTGTCGACCACCTGTTTGAAGCCATACGATTTTTTGATGTTTTCCGCTTTGATAATGGTTTCACTCATTTCCCGGTCTCCTTCGGCTTTGCTGAGAATGATATTTTAGTCGTTTGATTTGTTTTCAAGGTAAATGTGTTCTGGTCCAGGCGGCGATATTCGAATGGGCCGTTCAATGTTTCCGGCAGGCTGCCGTGTTCCAGATAATGAAGTTTCAGCCCGATGAGTTTTGCGGGCAGGGCGGAGGCGCCGGGCAGCGGTTTGCCGCCCTTCAGGAATTCCTTGATGCCCCAGGCTCGTCGGCTCCAGGCATGAACCCTGTTGAACAGGGAACCGTCGTCGCTCTGGCGCAGGATGGCGCGCAGATTGTTCGCACTGCGGTTGTACAGGATCGACGCATCAGCACGGGCGGCGAGTTCCAGCCAGCGCCGGTAGAACGCCGGGGTTTCCAGCGGGGAATCCGGCAGGGCGAAAATATTCAGACAGGCCTCCGGTTGCAGGTTGTACAGAAAATGAATGCTGTGCAGATAATTGAAGGTTCGCAGAAATTCGGTTTCGTTGCCGGTCAGGTAATAGGCCTTCAAGGTTTCCCGCAGGTAACCGCTTTCCCGGTAAGGCATAATCAGATCGATCAGCTGGCCGTGATGGTGAGCAGTCCTGTCGAGGACCTGCGCAGTGCGGCGGTGAACGGGGGCCAGGTCCGAATAGTTCAACCAGTGTTCCGCTTTTTCGGGGGTGTCCACGGTCATATTCGGGTTTCCGGTATAGGTTTCGCCGAACGGCAGTTCCACCAACTCAATTCCTTTTTCAGCCATTTGCTTTTCCAACCGGGATAGATGGAGGATGTTGATGCCGATCCCCAATCCGAATTGCAGCGGCGGCAGCAGGAACAGGACCAGATATGCGAGTGCCGTCAATCGGCGGCGGAGCCTGTTCCGGTATATGCCGCCGGTCCAGATCATCCCGGCCGGCACCGACAGGATCAGGAGCAATTGCAGGGTCGCGCAGAACCGGGCGGCATCCCCGAAGCATATGGCGTAGAAGAATTCCGTAAGTACGTTGACCGTCAGGATTCCGGCGAAGATGGTAATCTGCAGGATGCTTTCGGCGATTCCGTGCTCGCTCCATTGTGAATTCATCAGCAGGAACGCATACAGCGCCGCCCAGAGAAGCGACAGGTAGAACCAGTTGCCCGTCAACGGGAAATAATTCCGGACAGGTTCACAGCAGCTCACAACCAGCAGCCCGGCGGTGCCGCCCGCCAGCAGCAAGGCAACGCCGGGCAGGTATTTGAACAAAAAAGTTTTGAGCGGCGACACCGGCAATCCCAGTTGAAACGGCAATTGGTTCTGGCGCTGTTCCGCCGTGAATGCTCGCACCAGATGGACGGTATACAGGGACAACAGCGTAACCGTTATTACCGCAACCTGGTAAAATGACTGCGCCAATTGCGCATAACCGGCGGTCGCCGCCAGCAGTACCCCGAAAATACAGCTCCCATCGCGCACTTTGCGCCATTCATGGTACAGAATCGTGGTCGAGATGGTCATTGATATTCTCCCGTGTTTATTGGTCGGCTTGACGCCGGTATTCTGCGGCGAAATAGTTGTATCGGGTACTTTCGGCCCGGAAGCCGGACGGGGTTTTGCGGTATGTCATGCCGTGCATCAATTTCCGGATATCTTCGGGCGGTTCGTCCGGGAAAACGCCGTTTTCCAGTTGATAAAGCCTGATCCTGACCAGCGCTTCCAGCTGCTCCAACTTCGCGTTGCCGGAGAACAGGAGTTCCTTTTTGCTGGAGGATTGATCGATATTCAGCCTGCGGAATGTCGCCAGTTCGTCGAGTTCGCCGCATTGGAGGCTCATCCGCAACGGGCGGAGGAGGAAGCTCCGGTTCAGTTTTACTTGCGAAACGGGTTGTCCGGCATGGAAAACGTCTTGCAGCGGGCGCAGTTTCCGGTAATGGAAGCTTGCATGGAGCTCTGACGGTATCCGTTGATGGTGCGAATGAATCAGCAGGCTCAGCAATTCCCGGAAAAATCCGGCTTCGGCCCGGTTGTCCTCCATGCAGCGAAAAATGATTTCGTTGTTCCAGTTAAACAGGGAAAATTTCACTCGCAGAGTATCCAGTAAATCCCGGTAATGGCCGGCGGCCAACTGCTTTTCCGCTTTGTCGGCCAGATGGAAGTTCAACTTCTGGAATTCTCTCCACAGATAGCGCCGTTTTCCGGAATCCGGGTTATCTGTCAGCCCGGCAATGATCTGTTCATAATTCGCGGGGGAGGGGAGCCCGTTCAGGGCATCGGCCCATTCCGGCGGGATGAGGTGGGTTCCCGATTCCGCCGCGGCCCGGAGTCTGGTGTTTAACTGGTGTTGCAGGTACAGGCTTCCGGCGGCGAATTCCAGCCACGGCAGCGCCAGCATGAACGCCAGCGGCAGCCGGAGCGCGCGCCCATAGGAACTCGCCGTGCCGCGGGCTTTCCAGAGCCTGCTTCCCGTGAAAGTCAACAGGCAGAATACCTGCAGCGCGACCATATTGATGAACCCGTTCAACGAAAATACCGCGAATACCGCCGCCGCCGGGAGCTGGCTGAACAGGATCAGCGGTATACCGGCGAACAGGACCGGCAATAATTTCCGGGCACCGTCCGGGATGGATGAAACGCAGAGCAGCAGTCCTGCCGACAGCGCGAGACACAGCAGTACGCCGCCGGCAATCCAATCCGCGGCTTCCAGCGTCACCGGGAGCGGCCTGACGTTGGACGGGTATTCCGTGACAAACCAGATGATTGCTGTCACCGCCGCCAGGACTGCCAGGCGGAACATCAGCCGGGTCCGGAAAATTTGCCCTGGCGCCAGCGGCAGGCCGTTCAGAAATGCCGCTTCCTCCGCATCCGATCCGAAGGATCGGAACAGCAGGACCGTCCAGGTGAAAGTCAACCCAATGGCCATCCCGGCCAGTTCCATTTCGCAATCCGCCGGCGGCAGCCATTGCCAGGAGGCGTATGCCAGCAGGAGAGTGGTGGCGGCGGCCGTCCACAGGATGGAGGCGCGCATTCTGCGCCATTCGTTGTACAGGATTTTCCGGGTCATCGGAGACCTCCGTTATTGGTCGGGGCAAATTCAAAATAAAGCAATTCCGGCGCATTCCGCATGGAAAGCTGTTTTTCCGTATTCCGTCTGAACCTGTTCACCATAAACCCTCCGGGCGGGGGTGGGCGTAATAACGATTTTGGTTTTCACCACGCAAGATCTCGAAGCCGTTCAGGGTTTTGCGGTACGAAAACGACGGCAGCAGTTTTTCCTGAATTTCCGCCGGCGGTTGTTCCGGATAACTGCCGTGTTCATCAGCATAGAGCCTCAGCAGGAGGACCGCCTGGCTTTGGCGGATCCCCGGCAGCCAGCATTGTCCGTCATTTATAAAGAGGTCATTTTCCCAGGGCAGAAACGGCGGCGGCTTCTGGTGTTTCCGGTAATAATTCAGATTGAAAATGGCTTCGCGAATGAGTCGCGCCTTGATGCCGGGCTGGAGGATTTTCAACAGCCATCGGCATCCGAGCCAATGATAGTCGTCCGGATTGATCTGACGCCGGGGCAGATACCAGAATACCGGAGAATAAAGCGAAAGGCCCAGTTTCGACGCCGGCGGCGCCGCTGCGATTCGTTCCAGTTCGCCGAGCAGGGCGCGGTAAAGTTCCGGTTTTACCTCCTGATGGCTCAAATGGTTGATCAGGAAGCTGTTGAAACCACATAAATAGTTGTAGATGCGGAAGTTTTCGGCCAATTCTTCCGGGGCGTTCCGGCTATAGCTGTCCCGGACCCGCTTCTCCAGTTCCGTCGTGAGCGCGCCGCTGCCGTCGATCACATGCAGGAACGGTGTGGGATCGGTTTGATAGCCGTAGAATTTCAGGAGCTCCTCCACCGGTGGCGCCGGTTTCGCGGGTATGGTATTGCCGGAGAGAGGGAGCCGGGATCCATGCAGTCTGGTGTCGATATCTTCGGGTATGAGAATGACGCCGGAGCGCCCGGCCTTGTTCACCGCCAGATGATAATCCATGGCAAAATAACCGGCGGCGATCCCATACTCCAGCCACGGCAGAGCCGTCAGGAACAACAGCCACGGCAGAATCGTCCGGTACGGATTGCGGTTCAGTAAATACCCCCGCCACAGATGCCATGCGCCGAATGCCAGCAGTATGCTGATTTGCACGGGGGGAAACCAGCGCCCGCTTCCTGACACAAAAAACAGGTACAGCAATTGCACCGGCAACTGATTCCAGACCAGCAGCGGATAAAGCAGAAGCACGGCAGTGCACAGGTGCATTCCCCTGGAAATCTGTGCCAGAAACAACACCAATGCCATCAGCATCAGCCACAACAGCCACGGATTGAATCTGAACTCCGAGGTGAAGTGCTCCCGGTAATTCAGGTATTGCCAGGCGAATGCGGTGGCGATGAAGACGATGCCGGCACGGATCAGCGCTCGGGTCAGAAACAGGCGGATGGTTGCGGCCGGCGTCCCGGCGACAAATCCGAGCAGTTCTTTTTCCGGGCGGAACGATTCAAACAGCATCAGCGCCCAGAAAAACGGAATCAGCGAACCGATGAAAACGAGCGTATGGTTTTTCAATGGAGAAATGAACTCCGTAATCGGCATTTCCGCCAGCACAACCGTAATTGTCGCCGCCACGGCCACGGCAATGCGGATTTCCTTCAATTCCGGGAGGAGTTGCCTGATCATATCGTTTTTTCCGTGTGTTGATAATGGTAGTTCAAGTGATGGTATTTCAATTCGAACCCGTCCTCTGTTTTCCGGTAATGGAACTGTTCGAATCCCGCTCCCGGTCTGTCTGGCGCTTCGCCATGCTCAAGCATATGGAGGCGCAAGCGGTAAACTGCCTGGCTGAATCGGACCTCGTCTTTGTTCCATCCCTGTATCTGGAGGAAATAGAGATGTTTGGAGGCAGGTTCTCCACAACGGACCCGGCGCAGGTATTCCATGCCGTCCTGCAGGAGGTGGCTATCGATTTTCTGCTTGAACGGTTGAATGATGATTCGTCCTGCCGCTCGGCCAAAACCCGAACCGTTGTATGCCCAATCTCCGAATTGCCCCATGATGCCGCTCGCCCCCCGGAAATACGGATAGGCATACGGTTGCATGAGCAGGATGGGGTCGGTTTGCCAATGTTCGGCGTTGTCCAGCAGGCGGATCATGAATTTGATTTCGTCGGCGTTTTCCGGAATGGTGCCAAGAATTTTCCTGGGATTGAAACCGGTCAGGAACCATAGTTTCTTCAAGGTCGCGGCGAACGCCTCCCGGTCGTCGTTTTGACGGTGGATGGAGAGCTGATCCCACAGATATTCCGCAATCGCAAAATTCAGATGGAAAGAATAACTGCGGAAAATGAGATTGCCGTCTGCCCGGTAACCGGCTTTTTCCAGCATTCGGTCGATTGTTTCCCGGATGCGCTCCGGCGTGGGCGCCCCGCCGTTCCAATCTCCGGGAACGGCATCCTGCAGAACGATCCCCTGGGCCTGTGCTTCCTTCATGGTGAAAAGGTGGCGCAGGTTCCAATAGGCGGATGTTCCTCCGTATTGCAGGAGCGGCAGCAGCATCAGCAATACCGCGGGGCGGCGCATGTTGCGATTCTGGAGCACCGAACTCCAGGCTTCCGCGCTCCAGACCGCGAACAGTATGAAAACCTGGAACCCGCAGAAAAGAACACCGAACCATGAGAAAATATCCGTGTAAAACGTGAGGGCCAGGAACTGTGAAAAAGCACCGGTGATCGACACGACGATCATCGCACGGGACAGTTTGGGCTGAAGTCGGATTGTCCCCAGCAGCAGTACGATTCCGGTTACCGGAAACAGAACCTTCAATAAATGCGACCAATAGAATAATTGATCGCTGAAAAAGGGAGCCTGTTCGTTTGCCGGAATTCGTGCAAACCCCGGCACCAGATAAAAAATCAACAGGATTCCGGCGAGGATCAGGATACGCAGCCCCATTCGTTTCAGATAGATCAGTGATGGATTCCGCGGCATTCCGGTGAGGAACGGCAATTGTTCTTTGTCCGAAGCGATGTTTTCAAACAGAATGATCACCCACAATACCGCCAATGCCAGATTGGCGGTCAGTACCGCCGTTTCCTGCATGTCGGGCGCCAGCGGCAAGACAAAGAGGAGGAACAGGGTGCAGGCGGTCACTACTCCTCCGGCGATCAACGGCATCCTCATTCTTCTCAGTTCAAGCAGGATCATTGCCATTGCCCTCCTGCTGAAATGTAAAAAATTCCCTGAGCGAGCGGTACTGACAGCATCAACAGGAGGAACCGCCACCGGAACGGTGCATTCAAATACGCCGAGCGCCAGATTTCCCCGCTCCCGGCGAAAGTCAATACCGCTATCTGGAGACCCGTCAGAAGCAAGGCGTATTCCGGACTGAACATCAGATAAAAACGGTTTGCCACCGGTGACAGGAACAGGAAAAGTACAAAGAGGCTCATTTCCCCGGTTGATAATGTCGGACGGAGATTGCTCAATTGCAGAAAAGACAATAGGCCAATGACGGCCGGAATCAAGCCGAGCCAGTCAAGCGGCGTGAGGGTATTGAGTTCCGTTTCATTTAGTATTCCGAGATGGAAATTTTCGAGTCCGACCAAGCTCCAGAAAATGGCGGTGAGCACGATCACCGGCAACAGGCTGACCAGCAGCCGGGTCAGAAACGCACGCCGTAATGTGATCGGCATTCCGCTCAGCAATGCGACTTGTTCCCGGTCAATACCGAGGAAATTGAAAGAAATCAACAGCCAGATTGCCGGAGCCGCCAGCGCCGGAAAGGGGCTGGGGTCGCCGGGATTTGGCCACGCCAGCAGCAGGAATCCCGGCAGGCTGAACAGAATGAGGAGTAATGGCGCCATCGTCCGGCGCAATTCGAACAGGATCAGGTTCATGGTTGTATACCTCCGCATTCCTTTTTCATGATTTCCAGCAATTGTTCGCGGGTTATCCCCAGTTTATCGGCTTTGTCCAGCAGCCTGGCGATGTCGTCCCGGAGCGTTTGTTCCCGTTCGCGCTGAAAACCGTCCGTCTCCGGCGCCACAATGAAACTGCCGCCGCCGGGACGGCTTGCCAGCATTCCCTCGTCCTGCATGATCTTATACGCTTTGGCCACGGTATTGGGGTTGATCCGCAGGAGCATCGCCAGTTCGCGCACCGGCGGAATCCGGTCGCCGTCACGATAGCGGCCGCTCAGAATCGCCATTTTCAAATAGTCGATAATCTGCAGATAAATCGGTTTGCCGTTGTCAAGATCAATCTTCATCGTCACCATGTATCAGTGTCATAATACTATTGTACTAGTCGTGTAGTACAATGTCAATAGGGGGATGAAAAAATTCGGAAAAAATTCCTGGTTCCGTTTGCCTGCGATTGGGAGAGGGCTCTGTTTTGTCGGGCTGTTTTTTAGGTAAAGGGGTTGACTTTGCGGGGTTGGCGTGTATAATAAAATAACTAACCAATGGTTAATTAAGGGCGTGAATCTGCCGATTCCCGCCAAAATGCATAAAAATATATTTGTCTGAAGGAAACTTTGATGAAAGTTCACATCATGACCGACCTCGAGGGCCCCGCCGGCGTAAATGGACGCGGCGACGGCATCGGCAACAAGATCATCAACACGGAAACCGCCTGCAAGTGCCTGGTGGAAGAAGTCAATGCCTGCTGCGAGGGGCTGGTCGAAGCCGGCGCCACGGAAATCGTGGTGTGGGACGGACATGGCGGCAGTAATTCCATCGACATCCGGCTGCTGCACCCGGCGGCTTCGCTCGGGATTCTCGGCGGCGGGCTGGCTCCGGTCTGCTGTTACGACGGCTGCGACGCGGCGATTCAGCTCGGCGCGCACGCGATGCAGGGCGTCAGGGACGGCTTTATGAATCATTCGTTCAACAGTCATGGCATCGCGGAGTTGCGTCTGAACGGCGAGCCGGTCGGGGAGATCGGGATCGGCATGTTGCTGGCGGCTCATTTCGGCGTGCCGACGATTCTGGTTTCGGGCGATGTCGCGGCGTGCCGGGAGGCGGAGGCGTTTGCCGGGGCCGGGCTCTGCACGGTGGCGACGAAACAGGCGCTTTCCCGTTATAAGGTGATCAACCGTCCACTGGAAGGGCTTTATGCCGAGCTTCGCGCGGTTTCCGCCAATGCGTTGCGGAACCTGAAACAGGCGCCGTTGCAAAAAATCGCTCCCTCCTATGAACTGATTTATCGCGCCATGTGCCCGAACCTGGCCGACGCTTTTGAACGGGCCGGAATCGAACGTCTTGATTATCAGACGCTCCGGTTCCGGAGCGGCAGCATTGTCGATCTCTGGGCGCAGGCCTGCGGCTGGGCGCCCGGTGTCCATAACCGTAAATTCAACATTCAATAACCGCCATCGGCAGGAGTATCGTTATGTTTATTGACATTCATGTGCATTTTCGGAGTACGCCCGGGTTTCCGCGCGCGGGAGGGCAGACCTATGCCACGCCGGAGCAACTGATCGAACGCTATGACGCCATCGGCGTCGAACGGGCCGTGGTCCTGCCGGGCGTCAACCCCGAATGCAGCCATGTGCCGCAGTCCAACGAAGAAGTGCTGATGGTGGCGGAGAAAAACAGCCGCTTCATCCCGTTCTGCAACGTGGACCCGCGCGCGCTGTCCAACAGCATCGAGGCGCCGCTCGGCAAGATTTTCAGCTATTACAAAGAACGCGGATGCAAGGGGATCGGTGAAGTCTGCGCGAACCTGCATTTTCTCGACCCGCTGGTGCAGAATCTGTTCAAGGGAGCGGAGGAAAGCGGCCTGCCGCTGACGTTCCATATCGCGCCGCAGATCGGCGGCCATTACGGGCTTTACGACCAGCCGGGCCTGCCGCAGTTGGAAACCAGTTTGCAGCGTTTTCCGAAGTTGATGTTTTTCGGGCATTCGCAGGCGTTCTGGGCGGAAATCGCGCCGCTGAAATCGCCCTTCGACCGCTGGGGCTACCCGAACGGTCCGGTGGAAACGGACGGGCGCGTGGTCAAGCTGATGCGCAAGTATCCGAACCTGTACGGCGACCTTTCGGCCGGGAGCGGCTGCAACGCGCTGAAGCGCGACCGTGCCTATGGCGTCTGGTTCCTGAACGAATTTCAGGACCGGCTGTTTTTCGGTACCGACATCTGCGCGCCGGACACTCCGACGCCGCTGGCGGACTATTTGCAGGAACTCCGTGCCAGCGGCGAGATCAGCGAAGCCGTGTTCCGCAAGGTCGCCCGCGAAAACGCCATCCGCGTCCTGGGTCTGTAACGGCCCGGGCGTTATTCCAGATCGAAAACCAGTTCGCCGAAGGAATCGGGGGAGTGAACCACTCCTCCGTTCCAAGTGCTGTGAACGGGGCGCTTGCCGCCGCCGGCCTGGCAGCGGTAGATCAATGTCCGCAGCCGGTTGTCCTGAATGATCCTGAAATTGATGGAGTCAAACGGGATTTTGACGACAGCCAGCCAGCCGTCTTTGACGGTCTGCGTCCGGACCGTCCATTCGGAATTCCAGTCTTTATTGGTCAGGATGGCGTCGTAACGGTTGGCATTGAGGTCGAACGCGAGGTGGTAGTAACCGTCGGCGGTATTGCCGAAGAACAGTTCGAGGTGGTCGCCCTTTGGCCAGGTGTCGTGCGGACGGCCCGCGGGCAGGGCGGTGAGGTTTTCCGGTTTGGGGTCATGGCAGTAGAAGCCGACGTACAGGTTGCGTCCGTCCTGAAGAAATTTCACGGTGGTCGGCGGTTGAGCCGCGTCAACGGAATTGCCCATGACCTGCAGGGGGGGCAGGGTTGCGGCATTTGCCCAGGCGCCGCTCTCGAAGTCGAAGCCGGGGAATTCACGGATTTCGCTTTTGGGGATGCTCAATTCGCCGCTCTGTTTGGACGGCGCCTGTTTGACCCAATCTTCAAAGGTTGCATTCAGTTTGCCCAGGAGTTCTTTGGAGCGCGGGTCCTTGACCAGCGCCGCCGCTTCGGCGAGGGCTTGGCGGCATGGCGCAAGCAGGTTTTTGTTGACGATATAGTATCCGGTCGAACGCAGGTAATTGTCGTTGAATGCCGAAGGGGTCGGATCGTTCAGCCAGGCGTCGCGGATGAGCCGGTAGAATTTCTGGACGGCGGGGGCGGCTTCGCGGTAAACCCGGCGCAGGTATTCGTCGCGAAGCTTGTCGGGGTCCTGGGCGGGGTCCCAGAACAGTTCGTTGAGCACCCAGTGTTCAGGGGCGGAAATATCCCAGAACCATGATTCGTGGAATTTGCCGTTGATCTGGTAGGACGGGTCATCCGCAAAGCTGCTTTCCGAATAAAGTTTCCGGACGCCCAGGCGGTTGGCGAAACGCAGGTCCTGCGCCGCGGTATTCGCAATGGCGCGGGGGAATGCCGCTCCCGAAAAATAATATTCACGCAAAATCGTGTTCGGGGTGATCGCGGTCCAGCCCTCCAGCCGTTCTTTCCATTTCAGGTTGCTCTTTCCGGTCAGGGGTTCCTTGTCGTTGCGGATGTAGGGGCAGTAGCTGACGTTGATGGTTTTGAACAATTTCACCTTGGGCGGAATGGCGGTGAAATAATAGGCGAAGGTCTTGATCTGGAGCTGGGGATATTTTTCGTAAATGGCTTCCGCCACCTGATTCAGGAACATGAAGAATTGCGTCGAACGGAATGCCTCGTCGCTTTTTTCGAGCATGGTCCCGTCCGGCAGCCGGATCGGTTTTTCGCATTCGGGGCATTCGCAACTGGCGTTGGTGTCTTCCATCATGATATTGATCACGGGATAGTGGGGCGGCACGTCTTTCAGGATTTCAAGCGCGTGAGCCGTGAAGTCGCGGAGCAGGTCCTGGTTGGTATGGCAGAGAATGGCGTCGCGGGTCACCCGGCGTTTGCCGTCGAGCAGCATGTAGTATTCCGGATGCTGTTCGCCGAATTTTTTCACCGGGAGCCAGCGGTTCACCATATTGTGGCCGCCTCCGAATTCGATGATGAAGCCAAGGTCCAGGCGGCGGTCCAGCACCTTGTCGTTCAGTCCGCCCGTGTAATTGACGTTGGTGCGCGAGTTCCAGATGTCGTATTCCGCGCTGTTGATCGCGCGGTTGCGGTTTACGCCCCAGCCGCGCATGACGAACGCGGGGATATCCAGATAATCGGTCTGCGTGAAATTCAGGTCGGCGGTGCGGCTGTAGACGGCGGTTTCCTGATGCGGGCGGGCCCAGACGAGGTCGGTGTTTTTGTGGAGCAGCCGGTTTACGCCGTTGATCAGTCCGCGGGGCTCGGCGGCGAAGATGAACATCCGCCGTCCGTCGGTCCGGACCGCATAGCCGTCGTTGTCTTTGAGCTTCTCCAGATCGGCGGCGTAGTTCCGCAGCAGCGGCGAATCCCCGCAGATCAGGTGGATTTGCGTCTTGCGGGCGTCTTGCGGGGCGTTCACCACCGGCAGTTCGGCGCCGGTGATCAACTGTACCGCGTGACGGAGTTCGCGGGCGGCGGTGATCGCGGGGCGGGGTGCCTGGGGATCGACGATGATTTCCGCCGCCGGGCGGCCGTCTTTCACCAGTTGGACCTGCGCGTAAAACGGAAGCGAGGTCAGCAGGACAAGAATTGAAAAGAGTGTTTTCATCCGATTATTCCTTTGTTCTTTCTAATTTTACCGAGTAAATGGTTCCTGTACTGAAACTCAGCCGCAGCCAGCGGGCTTCCGGCGGTGCGACCGCCAGATATTCGATCGTTTTTCGGGCGCCTGTGATCGCGATCGCGGTTTTGTTGCGGCTGATGAAATTTTTGTCATCCGGCGGGCTCCGGTAAAAATTGGTCCGGATCAACAACCTGCCGCCGGGGGCTTCGCCCTCCACGGTCAGGTTCAGGCGGTCACCCGGTTCCACCGGGATCGGATCGCAGATCGTCCAGCCGCCGATGTTCAAACTTCCATCCTCCTGTACGACGGTCCGGTGGAGATTGCCGTAGCCGGGGAAATGATATTGATTCATCCCGAGGTCCGGGTTGATGTTCAGGGTTCCGGCTCCGGCGACTTTCCGCAGGTTGATGTCTTTTACCTCCAGCGGCGCTGTCGCGGCGAAGCGGATATTCAGGAATTTCGCCGTGTCCGGCGCATAAAACTCCCATTTGTAGCTCTGCCATTCCCCGCTGTGAATGTATATGCGCGGATCCAGATAGGCGGGGAGACTGTTTTTATTGTCGGCGTCGTTGACGATCAGGAGCGCCGAGGACATTTCGATCGGAGTCATTTTGGGAAAACGGAACCGGAGCAGCGTATCCAGCGCGGGGCTGTTTTCGACCGTGGCGCCGTCGCTTCTGGCGCTGAATTCCAGCAGATAGCGCTGGCGCGGCTCGAGGACGGTGCGCGACAGCAGTTTCGAGCCCTTGGCGTTCAGGACGAACGGCGGCTCCGGCCAGAGATTCTCGCCGCAGGCGGCCATGAACCAGAGCGCGGCGAACAGACAGAACAGTTTCTTCGGCATGATGCTTCCTTCAGTTTCTGGTAACGCCGTATTGGTCGATATGTTTGAATTTGATCGGGAAATCCGTCAGCAAACGGGCGGATTCGACCGCCGTCACGTGCATGTCGGCCAGCAGGGCGTTCATCCGGTTCTGGTGGCGGGCGTGGGCCAGCATGGAGGTGCCGCCTTTGCCGGTGGGGGTGAAAATATAGCTCTGGATGCGGTAACCGACCGCCGGATCGTTCGCCTGAGTGTCGCCGGCGATGATCTGGCCGGAGGGCCGGGCGATTTTGGTCAGGACAAACGATTCGTCCTCGTTCATGGTCGCTTCACTGGCGTACATGATTTGCGCGGCCATGCCGAGGGTGCGCCGGGTTGGCGTGCTCAAACTGCTGTTATAGGCGTAAGGGGGGAAGCTCGGACAGATCATGGCGTTCATTTTGGTCGTGCCGGCCAGGTCGTTCGAATCTTCCACTTTTCCCATGTAACCGTTCATGATCAGGCGCAGGGTCCAGGTGATTTTGCCGTCGTAACGCATGGGCATGCGGTCGTTGTAGTCCACGCTGTACAGTGCCACGCCCTGGCCGATGGATTTGAGGTTGCCGATGCAGGTCGTGGACTTGGCCTTTTCCCGCGCCTGATTGAGCGCGGGCAGCAACATCGCCGCCAGAATCGCGATGATCGCTATAACGACAAGAAGCTCGATGAGTGTAAAATTCCGTCCTTTCATTTTCATGATGTTTCCTCCTTTGGGCGGTAAACGGTTGGTGCGATGGTGAAACTCCGGATCGAATGGTCACCGGTTTCCAGACGGTTCAGGAAAATTCTGGCGGTTTCCAGAAATACCGATTCTTTGAACGTGATGAAGGTCTGCCGGGAAAAAACGAAGTCGTCGAAATTGTTCAGCGTGATGCCGGCGATCTTCAGGCGGTGATGGAGGTCGGTTTCGTACAGGACGCTCATCAGCAGGGGGTAAACGCCGGTTTCGACGATCAGCCCGTCGGCGTCGGGCTGCTTCCGCAGGAAGTCGGAAATAGCGTGATAGGCGCGTTCGCCCTGGCGGATATTGACCTCGGTGGTCCTGTCGGCGTGAAATTCTCCGCTCTCCGCCACACTCGCCTCCCGGAAACCCTCCAGAATATGCAACGAGGGGATATAGATCGGCGGTCCGTTGAAAAGGATGATGTTCCTGCACTCGCGCCGGACCAGTTCCTGATAGGCCAGCATAGAAGCGTCGCGCCAGTCGCAGTCAACCCCGGCGAGTTCTTCCGGGAACGGATTGCTGCCGCAGACGAGCAGAGGAAGTCCGAGAACTTTCAGGAAATCGACCCACTCGCGGGTGATCCAGCCGGAAAGGATGATGCCCAGGCAGCCCGAGGCCGTCTTGAGCAGTTCCGGGTCCGGCCTGCCGTAACTGGCATAGCTCAGGCTGATGCCGTGATGGTTGAAAAAACGCCGCATTTGTTCGAACAGGATGGATTTGTCGGGGACCCGGTCATAGATGTGGAGGTAAAGGACTTTGCCTCGGGTGGGAAGCTCGCAGACGTCTTTGACCAGACAGGCGCGTTTGCCCTGTTGGCGGGCGATGACGCCGTCGCGCTCCAGTTCGTCAAGGGCGCGGCGCAGGCAGATCATGCTGAAATCGGCATCCTTGATGAATTCACTATGGCTGGGCAACAGGTCGCCCTTGCGCAGTCCCAGCGTGTTGACCCGGCCGAGAACCCATAGTTTGGCTTGATAATATTTGGGCTGTTTGCTCATAAAAAAACGAAAACCTTTTATCTTCTTATACTATTATACAATGTTCGTCCGGGAAAATCAATAGCCTATTATGTTTTTTTTGACAAAATAGAGATGCTCCGCTCATTTGGCGGAGCTGAAAGGCCTGTTTTGAGGAGGCGCCCCGTTTCCTGAATGCCGGGGCCGCCGCTGATCGCCTGTTTACAGGGTCAAGGCCCCCAGACTTCCATCTCGGCGATGATGAGGCGCGCCGGGGTTGCGTCAAGCTCCACCGTCAAGCGGTCCGTGGTTACGGGCTCGGGCAGGGTGAATACGACTTCGCGGACATCGTCGGGCGAATACGCCGTTTTCGCTGATTCGTTGAAACGGAACTTTCGCCCGTCGGCGGTTATAGCCGCGCCGCGCGGGCTTCCGCATAGCCAGAACTTGACGGCGCTGACCGGGTGGGGCTGGTCCAGCCGGACTTCCAGCCGGACCGGGATATTTTCACCGTAGCCGACGGCCCAGTCGGTCCAGTCGCTTTTTCCCAATCGGGCACTGGGGGCGGTCACGGCGCGCCGGCGGTCGGTGAGTTTGCCCTGGTCGAACGGAACCGCGCCGGTTGCCCGGTTTTTGACCCAGTCCGGCGGAGGCGCCAGGGTATCTATCATAGATGTTGTCAATACGTGATCCGGTTGAAAAATCGAAAATATACGGAGAGTTTGCTGGAAGAATATTTTTTGAGCAGGATATCGCTTTCATTTGATAATGATCATCGATTTCGTTCGGTGCGGACGGATGCGCGGCATCCTGACTTGAAGAACCTGTCCGGAATAAAGACCGGTCAGTGGATTTCGTCGAAGAAGTCGCAGTCGGCGGCGGCATAGTCGCGTTCGGTCCCGATCGGAACGTCGAACACGATGTTGCGGCGGTCGCGGCTGCTGTATTGCGGCCAGGACGGCAGGCTGTCGCCGTTCGGATCGCCGGTGCGGGCGAAATTGGCCCAGTAGCGGCGCATCCGGCGCGAGAGTTCCACGTCTTCCGGAGGCGGCGCCGTCAGCGGCGTGCCGAAAATATAACTGATTTCAGAGGCGTGGTAGCATTTGAGCCGTTTGGCGAACTGAACTTCCGGCGCCAGGCGGTTGAAGTGATACAGGTAAACCGGTTGCCCCGAACGGCTGACGGTTTCGGCCAGGCGGCGCGCGGGCGCGGTGAACGCACCGTAACGGATGACCGCGTTCCACGGCGCATTCGGGTCCTCGGGGTCGTGATAGCGTTTGCGGATGCGGTTCGCAATGACTTTGTTGTAGACGGCGGAGCACCAGCGCTCGAAGCCGGCGGGGTCGGCCTGATTGGTGAACACGGTTTCTTCGTTGGTGTTGGTACCGGTGATCAGCGGCACCGGATTGCAGTAGTCATGCGCGCACCAGAGGCCGTCGTAAACCGGGGTGCAGACGTATTTGGCGGGGTCGTCCCAGCCGAAAAATTTGCTTTGCTGTTCCAGCAGTTGCTGAACCGGCAGGGTCGGGAGGTCGCCTTGCAGCCGGGCGGCCGCGGCGAGGGCGTTCTCGCGGAGTTCGGGACGGCCGACGGCAAACGAACGCAGCGAATCCATCGCCCCGCTCTGGCAGATGGCGCGGCGGAACATTCCTTTGGCGCGCGGATTGCGCATGAACAGGTCCACGCTGATCGCGCCCGCCGATTCCCCGAACAGGGTGATATTGTCGGGATCGCCGCCGAACGCGGCGATGTTTTCCCGCACCCATTGGAGCGCGGCGAACTGGTCCTGCAACCCGAAGTTGCCGTCGCCGAGAAATCCGGGCAGTCCGATCCGGTAGTTGAACGTGACTACGATGACGCCGTTTTCGGCGGCCAGCCGGGGCGCGTCGTAGAGCGGCATGTTGGCGGTGCCGGCAATGAAGCCGCCGCCGAAAATCCAGAACAAAACCGGATAGCCGCCATCCCCGTCCGCCGGGGTATAAATATTCAGGTAAAGGCAGTCTTCGCTCTGTTCCTGACGGACCTTGACCGGGCTGTCCAGCGACAGTTCCGGTTGAGGCGGAATCGCCGAAAATTCCCGGCAGTCGCGAACACCCGTCCACGGCGCGGGCGGGCTGGGCGGCTGAAAGCGCCGTTCACCGGACGGAGGCGCGGCGAACGGGATGCCGCGGAACGCGAACAGGCCGCTTTCCGCGCCGCCCCGTACTTCGCCGGTCGCCGTGTGAACGATCATATTACCCCACACTTGAACCGGACGGCACGGCGCCGTCCACGGCGATCAGCTTCAGGTCCTTGCCGTACTTGGCGCAGAGGAGCATGCCTTCGGATTCGATGCCGCGGATTTTAGCCGGTTTCAGGTTGGCCACGATCACGATACTGCGTCCGATCATTTCCTCGGGCGTATAGAACTGCGCGATGCCGGAAACGACCTGGCGGCGGGTTTCGCCCACTTCCAGTTGGAGCTTCAGGAGCTTGTCGGCGCCTTCGACCTTTTCCGCTTCCAGCACTTTGGCGGTCAGCAATTGCATTTTGCCGAATTCTTCGATGGTGATCAGGCCGGTTTTTTCCTCGGCGCTTGCCGCTTTGCTCTTTTCCGGGGCCTTGGCTTTCGGCGCGGGCTGCGCCGGGGTCTCGGACATGGGCGGCACGAAACGCGGGAACAGGGAATCGGTGTCGTTGATCCGGCGGCCGCTCAACACATTGTTACGGTTGAAGGCGCGGAGCTTTGCGACGTTGAATTCCGGTTTTTCCGTTCGATCGATGCCGAGGGCAAAGCGGATGTCGGCCATTTTCCCGGGCATGATCGGGTCCAGCAGGACCGAAACGATCCGGAGCAGTTCGGCGGTACAGTAGAGAACGGTGTTCAGCCGTTCGGTTTCACCTTTCTTGGCCAGCGTCCACGGGGCGGTGATTTCGAGGTAACGGTTGCCCGCGCGGATGGCGTTGAGCACCTGTTCCAGCCCGCCGTCGAGGCGCATGGTGGCGATCGCCGCATGCATGGAAATGATGGCGTTGTCCACGGCGGCGGCGAGGTCGTGTTCGTCCTGGCCGAACTCGCCGTGCTGGGGAATGACGCCGTCGCTGACGCGGAGCGTCATTTTGACCACGCGGCTGAGCAGGTTCCCGAGGTCGTTTGCCAGGTCGGAGTTGTAACGGGTAATGAACGCTTCCTCGGTGAACGAGGCGTCCTGTCCGGGCGTCATCGCCGCGATCAGGTAGTAACGGAACGCATCCACGCCGAAACGCTGGATCATGTCCATCGGATTGACGACGTTGCCGAGGGATTTGCTCATTTTGGTGTCGCCCGTGAGCCACCAGCCGTGAGCGAAAATCGTCTGCGGCTGTTCGACCCCCATCGCTTTCAGCATGATCGGCCAGTATACGGTGTGGGTGGTCAGAATGTCTTTGCCGATCAGATGACAGCTTACGGGCCACCATTTCTTGAACTTTTCGTCGTCCTGGCGGTAGCCGACGCCGGAAATATAGTTGATCAGTGCGTCAAACCAGACATAACAGACGTAGTCGCTGTCGAACGGCAGTTCGATTCCCCAGGAGAGGCGGGATTTCGGACGCGAGATGCAGAGGTCGCCGAGCGGCTTGTTCAGGAAGCCGAGCGTTTCATTGGCCCGGAACAGCGGCATGATGAAAAGCGGATGGGTCTTGATGTAGTCGATCAGCCAGTCCTGATACTTGCTCATCCGGAAAAAATAGTTGGATTCGGTGATTTCGTTGGTCTGGCGGCCGCACTCGGGACAGAGGGTGTCCCCGTTCAGGTCCTTTTCCTTGAAGAAACGTTCGCAGGGCACACAGTAACGCCCTTTGTATTCGTCCTTGTAGATTTCGCCGCGGTCGTACAGGTCCTGCAGGACTTCCTGCACCACTTTTTTATGGAAAGGCATGGTGGTGCGGATGAAATAATCGTTGGAAATATTGAGGGTCTTCCAGAGTTCCTGGAAACGCAGCACGGTGGTGTCGCTCTGTTCCTGGGGCGTGATGCCGACCTTTTCGGCGGCCTGCTGGACTTTCTGCCCGTGTTCGTCGGTGCCGGTCAGGAAAAACGTCGGCACGCCCTGTTCGCGATGATAGCGGGTCAATACGTCGCCGAGCACGGTGGTGTAGGAATGGCCGATGTGCGGCTTGTCATTGACGTAATAGATCGGGGTGGTGACGTAATATTTGTCCGGCAGTTTCAGGAATTCTTCAAAATTTTTGACTTTGCTCATGGCCGGCCCTCCTTGCTGTGTTCAGAAAAAATAGTTATCTTGTAATATAAATCGGAAAAAACGCTTTTCAAAGCCGGAAACGCGACTATATTACCGAATTACCGAAAACCGATAATATACAGGCAGGAAGAATTATGTCAAGCAATAAAAACTCATTACCGCTGCATCGGGATCTGCCCGTTGCCGATACCTGGGACCTGGTCCCGATGTTTCCCGGCGCCGAAGCCTGGGAAAAAGACTTTGCCGAAGTGGACCGTTATTCGGCGGCCTTCATCGCATTCCGCGGCCGCCTCGGCGAAAGCCCGGCGGTCATGCTCGAGGCATTCGAGGCGCTGGACCGTTTCGAACGTTTTGCCGAAAAGCTTTATTGCTACGCCCACCTGAAATCCGACGAAAATACCGCCGATTCCGAAAACAAGTCGCGCCTCGGCAAAATCGAAAGCAAATTCGCCGAGGTTTCCGGCGCCACCGCCTGGTTCGAGCCCGAAATCATGGCGATGGACGAAACGAAGCTCCGGACCTTTCTCGACGCTCCCGAGCTTGAGTTTTACCGCAAGAGCATGGAGGAGCTGCTGCGCCAGCGCCCGCACATTCTTTCTGAAAAGGAGGAACGGCTGCTGGGATTGGGCGGGGATGTGCTCGGCGCGGCCGGCAAAATCTTTTCGACGCTGAACAATGCCGACCTGACTTTTCCGGCGGTGGCGGACGAACACGGCAAGAAAGTCCAGCTCACCCACGGCAATTACATCAAATTTCTGGAGAGCGGCCGCCGCCCGGTGCGGAAACGCGCGTTCGAAGCCATGTTCGACACCTACGGGAAGTTCCGCAATACCATGGCGGCCACGCTTGACGGCAATGTGAAACGGCATGTTTACAGCGCCAAAATCCGCAATTACCCGTCGGCGCTGGAGGCTTCGCTCTTTTCCGACAACGTCCCGGTGGCGGTTTACGACAACCTGATCAAGGCGGTGCGCGACAAACTGCCCTGCCTGCACCGTTACCTGAATGTCCGGCGCAAGGCGATGGGATTGCGCCGCATGGACATGTACGATATTTACAATCCGCTGGTGCCGGACTATCGGCTGAAGGTTTCTTTCGAACAGGCCGCCGAATGGGTCAAGGCCGCCCTCCGGCCGCTGGGCGAGGAATATTGCGCCATCCTGGAAAAGGCGTTCGAACAGCGCTGGATCGACATCCATGAATGCAAGGGAAAGCGCTCCGGCGCTTACTCGAGCGGCTGTTACGACAGTTATCCTTATATCCTGCTGAACTTCAACGGGACGCTGAACGATGTGTTCACGCTGGCGCACGAGCTGGGGCACTCCATGCACAGTTATTATTCGAACAGGCATCAGGAGTACCATTACGCCGACTACAGCATTTTCGTGGCGGAGGTCGCCTCGACCACCAACGAACTGCTGCTGCACGACTACCTGATGAAGCAGAACCCGGAACCGGCGTTCAAATCGTACCTGCTCTGCCATCTGGCCGACGAAATCCGCGGCACCATCTACCGCCAGACGATGTTCGCCGAATTCGAAAAACACATCCACGAGCTCGGCGAGCGCTCTGTGACCCTGACCGCCGACCGGCTCTGCAAGGACTACGGCAAGCTGAACCACGACTATTTCGGCGCGGTGATCAAGAAAGCGGACCACCGGATTGAAATGGAATGGGCGCGGATTCCGCATTTCTACTATAACTTCTATGTCTATAAATACGCGACCGGCATGTCGGCGGCGGTGAAACTGTCGCGGAACATCCTGAGCGGGGACCCCGTGAAGTTGCAGGATTACCTGGGTTTCCTGAAAGCCGGGGACTCCAGGGACGTGCTCGACATCATGAAAGACGCGGGCGTGGACCTCTCGACTCCGGCCCCCGTGTACGAGGCGCTGGACAAATTCAATGAAGTGGTCGGAGAGCTGGAACGGAACTGTTGAGTCCGCTCCGGCTCCGCGGGAACGCGAAAAAGGTCAGGAAAAAGAGTTGCATTTCACGGTTTCCGTAGTACATTATGGTTTGTTTATCTTTACCAAAATACAGGAGCTTGTGACATGTCTCTCAAGGAATTAGTTTCTATTTCCAATTTCTATGGAAAGAATCCCGATTTCGTCCTGGCCGGCGGCGGCAATACCTCGTACAAAGACGAAACCCACCTGTTGGTGAAGCCCAGCGGCATCAGTCTCGAAACCGTAACCGAGCAGGGATTTGTCAAGATGGACCGGACGCGGATTCGCGCGGTGTTCGCCATCGACGCCGGGATGGATTCCGACACCCGCGAGGCCGTGGTTAAAAAGTTGATGGCCGACGCCGTCTGTTTCGATTCCGTCGGACGCCCCTCGGTGGAAGCTCCCCTGCATGAAATTATTCCCGACAAGTTTGTCGTCCATCTGCACCCGGCGGCGGTCAACGCCATGACCTGCGGGCGCGACGGCAAACGCATCTGCGCCGAACTGTTCCCGGACGCCTTGTGGGTGGATTACACCGACCCCGGCTATACGCTGGCGGCGCATTTTTACCGCGAAGCGGAAGCATGGAAAGCCGCGAAAGGGAAATTCCCGGCGGTGATTTTCCTGCAGAACCACGGGGTTTTCGTGGGCGCGGAGAGCATTGAGGGCATTCACAAAATTTACGACGGCATCATGACCGTCCTGACGGATTACATCACCGCCCGGAACATTCCTCTGGAACTGGCTGTCGCCGACAGCGCCGACCCGCAATGCGTGATGGAATACGCTCCGCAGTTGCGTTCGCTGCTGGAGGATGAATTTACCGCCACGGTGGTGCCGTTGCCGTACTTCAAGGTGGCGGATGGCCCGTTGACCCCCGATCATGTGGTTTACGCCAAATCCTTTGCGCTGGAAAGCAGCGTGATTGACGACAAAACGGTCGCGGCGTTCCGCGACGCCCGGGGCTATAAGCCGAAAGTGGTTGCGGTGCCCGGCAAGGCGGTGTTCGCCGCCGCCGACAACCTCCGCAACGCGATGGTCGTGGCCAATCTGGCACGGGACGCGGCGCGGGTTCAGCAGTTGACCGCGGCTTTCGGCGGCGCCATGTACATGAGCGGCGAAGCGCGCGGATTCATCGAAAACTGGGAAGTCGAATCGTATCGCCGCAAGGTTTCCGCCGGTGGCGGCAGCGGCACGATGAAAGGCAGGATCGCCGTGGTGACCGGCGGCGCGCAGGGATTCGGCTACGGTATCGCCGAGGAACTGGCGGCGGCCGGTTGTACGGTGGGCGTGGCCGACCTGAACCTGGAAGGCGCGGAAAAAGCCGCCTTCGAACTCTGCAAAAAATACGGCATGAAACAGGCGTTTGCGCTGGCCGTGAATATCGCCGATGAACAATCGGTGGAAAAAATGTACGAAACTCTGGTCGGTATTTGCGGCGGGCTCGACCTGCTGGTGGCGAACGCCGGAGTGCTGAAAGCCGGTTCGGTCAAGGAAATGGACAAAAAAGACTGGGATTTCGTCACCAACGTCAACTACAGCGGTTACTTCCTTTGCGTCAAGCACGCGGGGCGGATCATGGCGCGCCAGAACCGCTGGGGCACGCAGTGGAGCGACATCGTTCAAGTCAACTCCAAGAGCGGGCTGACGGGCAGCAATAAGAACGGCGCTTACGCGGGCAGCAAGTTCGGTACGATCGGGCTGACCCAGAGCTTTGCGCTGGAACTGGTGGAGGACCGGGTCAAGGTCAACAGCGTTTGCCCGGGCAACTTCTTCGACGGCCCGTTGTGGATGGACCCCGAAAAAGGGCTGTTCGTTCAATATCTGAACAGCGGCAAAGTTCCGGGAGCCAGAACGATCGCCGACGTCAAATCCTTTTATGAAGCGAAAATTCCGATGAACCGCGGCTGTTTCCCGGCCGATGTGGCGAAAGCCATCATCTACGCCGTGAGCCAGCAGTACGAAACCGGGCAGGCGATTCCGGTGACCGGCGGCCAGGTCATGTTAAACTAGACATCATCCAGGAGAACTATGAAAAAGACGATTTTGTGCATTGGGGCCGGATATGTGGGTGGCCCTACCATGGCGGTGATCGCCGACAAGTGCCCCGATTATAAAGTCATTGTGGTGGACGTGAATGAAAAACGCATCAAGGCGTGGCAGTCCGATGAACTGCCGATTTACGAACCGGGGCTGGACGAAGTGGTCCGGCGCGCCCGCGGCCGCAATCTTTTTTTCAGCACGGACGTGGTGGCGGGGATCAAAGAGGCGGGGATCATCTTCGTCAGCGTGAACACTCCGACCAAGACGTTCGGGGCGGGCGCCGGCAAGGCCGCCGACCTCCAGTATTGGGAAAAAACCGCCCGCGACATCATCGAACACTCCGGCCATGACAAAATCGTGGTGGAAAAAAGCACCCTGCCGGTCCGCACCGCCGAGGCCATGCGCCGGATTCTCGAATCGAACACCAAAGGCTTGAATTTCGACATTATTTCAAACCCGGAATTCATGGCGGAGGGAACCGCGGTCGGCGACCTCCAGCACCCCGACCGGGTCCTGATCGGCGCGCTGGAAACCCCCTCCGGTCAAAAGGCGCTGCAGGCGATCAAGGACATTTACCTGAACTGGGTGCCCGAGGAGCGGATCAAAACCACCAATCTGTGGAGTTCCGAGCTGACCAAGCTGGTTTCGAACGCCATGCTGGCACAGCGGATTTCGTCGGTGAACAGCATTTCGGCGTTGTGCGAAAAGACCGATGCGAACATTCTGGAAGTGTCGTCGGCGATGGGGCTGGATTCCCGGATCGGGCCGAAGTTCCTCCGCGCCAGCATCGGGTTCGGCGGCTCGTGCTTCAAGAAAGATATCCTGAACCTCGTTTACCTGTGCGAATTTTACGGCCTGCCGGAAGTCGCCGCGTATTGGGAACAGGTGGTTAAGATCAACGATTATCAGGCCGAGCGCTTTGTCCGCAAAATCCTGATGAATATGTTCAATTCGGTGGCGGGCAAAAAGATTGCCGTCTTCGGTTTCGCGTTCAAGGCGGACACCGGCGACACCCGGGAATCCCCCGCGATCACGGTCAGCAAAATGCTGCTCGAGGAACGCGCCGTGCTTTCGATCCACGACCCGAAAGCGCTGGAAAACGCCCGCCTCGACCTGGCCGACTGCCCCGGCGAAATCTCGTATCATGAAGACCCTTACGAGGCCGCTGCCGGTACTCACGCCATTCTGGTCCTGACCGAATGGAAGCAGTTCCGGGATTACGACTACCGGAAAATCTTCGAAGTCATGGAAAAACCGGCCTTTATTTTCGACGGACGCAATATTCTGGACCACCGGGCATTGTTTGAGCAAGGCTTCAACGTGTACCCGCTGGGACAGCGTGAATATTCTCATTTGACTTAAAAAATAAAACCATAACTAAGGATGGAAAAAATGAATGTACCTCTGAACATCAATCTGAACGGCAAAGTCGCGGTGGTAACCGGCGGCGGCGGCATCCTCTGCGGCGTGATGGCCCAGGCTCTCGCATCCTGCGGCGCCAAAGTCGCCGTACTCGACCTGCGCGCCGAAAACGCCCAGAAAGTCGCGGACGCCATTATCGCCGACGGCGGTACCGCCATCGGAGTCGCCGCCAACGTGCTTGAGCGCGAAAGCCTCATGCAGGCCGAAAAGATCGTGTCCGAAAAATTCGGCAAATGCGATATCCTGATCAACGGCGCCGGCGGCAACCACCCGAAAGGCACCACCACCAAGGAATATCTGGAAAAGGCCGACCTGGCGGACGGCGTGAAGGACCTCGTGACCTTCTACGAACTCGATCCGGCCGGTGTTGAATTCGTCTTCAACCTGAACTTCCTCGGCACGCTGCTCCCGACCCAGATTTTCAGCCGCGGCATGGCGCAGGGCAACGGCGGCGTGGTCGTCAATATTTCGTCGATGAACTCGTTCACCCCCCTGACCAAGATTCCGGCTTACTCCGGCGCCAAGGCCGCGATCAGCAACTTCACCAAGTGGCTGGCCGTCCATATGAGCAAGGTCAACATCCGCGTCAACGCGATCGCCCCCGGGTTCTTCGTCACCGACCAGAACCGCGCCCTGTTGATGAACGCCGACGGTTCCCTGACCGCCCGCGGCGAAAAGATCATCGCCCACACCCCGATGGGCAAGTTCGGCACCCCGGAAGACCTCCTCGGCACGCTCCTGTGGCTGGTCGATGAAAAGGCCGCCGGATTCGTCAACGGCACGGTGATCCCGGTGGACGGCGCGTTCTCCGCATACTCCGGTGTCTGATGGCGCCTGACAGTCTCATCTCGCTCGATGCCATTTACCAGCACATCGAGGACAGTTACGCTTTGGACGGCAAAGAGGCGAAGGCTCTGATCGAGTCTTTCGTCGAAACCTCCGAAGCGTGGCTGGAGGCTTATGACCGCTCCCCCCGCGAATGGCCGCAGATTGCGGAACACCTGATCGGTGACGCGGCGGGGATCGGTTTCGATGAATTTTTGTCGGCGGCGCAGCGCTTTCAGATCGCCGTCATCGCCGACGATTCCGAAACACGCGAAGAAGCTTACCGCATGATGGTGGTACTGCTGGGCAGATTGAAAAATGAGTTCAACGCGTAGTTTAAAAGACAAACTTTCCTTTATTTACCGGGAACTGTACGCGCGGTACGGCGAGCCGGGTTGTCCGCTCCATCATGAAACTCCGTTTCAACTGCTGGTGGCGACGATTCTCTCGGCTCAATGCACCGACCGCCGCGTCAATATCGTGACCGCCGGACTGTTCCGCCGCTATCCCGACGCCGAAACCATGAGCAAGGCCGAACCGACAGACGTCGAACCGTATATCCGCACGGCGGGGCTTTACCATGCCAAGGCGGCGAATCTGGTCGGCTCGGCGCGCGGCATCATGGCGCATTTCGGCGGCGAAGTGCCGCAGACCATGACGGAACTGCTCTCGTTGCCCGGAATCGGGCGCAAAACCGCCAACGTCATCCTGGGCAATGCGTTCGAAGTTCCCGGTTTTCCGGTGGACACCCACGTCCAGCGCCTGTCGGTGCGGCTGGGGATCGCCGCCGTTAAAGACCCGGTGAAGATCGAAAAAATCGTCTGTGCCCATATTGCCCCCGAATACTGGACGAATTTCTCTCATCTGCTGATTCTCCACGGGCGGGAAATCTGCAACGCCCGTAAACCGCTGTGCGGCGACTGCCCGCTCTCCGCCCGGTGCCAATATTATCGCGAGGAATATACCGCATGAACCTGTTTATCAAGGCTTTTCGTAATATCAAACGTTTTCCGGGCTGGATTTACATCCCGCCGGTGCTGCTGTTGAAATTCGCCCGGACTTTCCTGCTGCGGACCGAAATTCAGGACCCGCACGACTATATGCATACGATCTTCGGGGCGGTCACGGTCACGTGGCATAACCGTCTGTTATTTTTCCCGGTCATGTTTCCGGCGCGGCTGCGCAAGCGGACGATGGCGATTGTCAGCCCGTCGCGCGACGGGCAGTATATCGTGGACCTGATTTCGGTCATGAAAATCCGCAGTCTGCGCGGTTCGTCGAACAAGCGCGGTGCTAAAGTTCAGTTGGAGGCGATCCATGCGGTGCGTGACGGATTTTACGTCAGTTTTACCCCGGACGGCCCGCGCGGGCCGAAATACCATATGAGCAAGGGGCCGATTCACCTGGCGGCGTATTGCGAAGTGCCGTTGATTCCGATCAGCGTCAATTATTCGAACTACTGGCAAATCCGGAGCTGGGACAATTTCCAGATTCCGAAGCCGTTTTCCAAGGTGACGCTGGTGCTGGGTGAGCGGATCGACATTCCGAAAGAACTGACGGCAGAAGAATTTGAAAAATACCGGGACCTTGCCGAAAAATCCCTGATGGCGATTACCGAAGACCCGATACCGGCTCCGCCGCCGCGCCCGAAAAAGAAAAAGAAAGCCTGACCTTTATTTTTCGTCTTCCGCAAACAGTTCAGGAAAGGGCGGTTTCTCGAAACGGGGCGGGTCGCGGTTGATGTCTTTGGCTGATTCCGTCCACCGGATGCAATAATTCATGAGGGTGATTTCTCCGGGGACGCAGCTTGAGTTGTGTTCGTCGAACGCTTTCCGATACTTTCAACGGTACAGCAGCGCCCTGGCGGCGTCGCCACCGGTCAGGCGGCGTTCTTCGTCCGTGATGTCGCAATGAAAAAGCTTCAATAAGGACGATTCCGCCGCCTTGAACGGCGCTCCGCTCCCGAACAATACGTGATCCGCTCCGACGTTTCGGATCAGCTCCGTCAGCGCCCCGCCGTAGCTCGACCGGAAGCGCGACAGTTCGAAATAGAGATTCGGCGGATACGCTCCGTCCGGCGCGGCTGTCCCTTCGGTGAAAATGAAATTCACGCCGGGGAATTCACGGCAAAGCCCGAGTACGGCTTCCAGGCCCAGCGGCGCGGACGGTTCCATCCAGTGCTTCTGGCGGAAGTTGACGATTTCATTCGGCACGATCACCGGGATCGCCAGCTCTCCGGCCAGGCGGATGACGGCGGACGCTTCCGCCAGGGCGTATTGATGATAGAGCGGCGTCAGGCGCAATGCCCGGAATCCCAATTTCTCCACGCAGAATTCCAGGTCCCGCTCGGCGGCGGCATAGGCCGGGTTGAGCGAGGCCACGGCGACGAAAAATTCCGGGTACGCCTTGATCGCTTCCGCCAGTTCCAGATTGGCTGCCTGTGTGTTCAGATAAAAGAGTCCGTTGGTATTGGTCACGGCGGCGCCGGAAATGCCGAAGCCGCGCAGGTATTCGTATAATTCGGGAATGCTCTGTCCGGGAATCGGGCGGAACGGCCAGTGGCCGGTGGAAACATGAATGTCAAACATGGTCAAACCCTCCTGCGGCCGGCGATACGGTTCCAGTTGCCGCTGCAAATTTTCATCAATTCTTCATGAGAAGGGCGAGCCGCCAGCAGCTTGCCCACACCTTCCTCCAATGACATGTCGGTGGCGAACAGCACCCGGTCAACGCCGACCGTTTCAATCGTCCGCCGGACAATTCCCGCGTCGATCACCGAGCCGCTGATGTCGATGAAATAATGGTCCGAATCGATTCCCTCCAGCATTCGCAGATTCCATTCCCAGTCGCCGCCGCCGCCGATATGCGCCTGGATCAGCATGGTGGCGGGGAATTTTTTCAATGCTTCCAGAAAATGTCCGGCGTGGCTCAGCCGCGGCTGGGCGGCGATGGTTGCGGGATCGGTGCATTTGCCGGCGTGCATCAGGACAGGTACGCCGAGCTCGGCGGCTTTGTCCATAATCGGTTTCTGGGCGTCGTCGCAGATGAAAAACTGGTGGTAGAGCTTGATCCCCGCCATGCCGTGCCGGACGACGCAGCGTTCGATCTCCGCCGCCGCCTCGTCGGGGAAATGCGGATCGACGAAGCAGAAGCCGACGAAGCGCTCCGACATCTCCATCGCCTCGACGACCCGATCGTTCATGCGGCGGAACTTCGACGGTTCCACGGTCTCCTCCGTCGAGGGACGCGAAACCCCGATCCGTTGAATGCCGAGGCGGGTGGCGCCGTCCAGCAGTTCCTGCGCCATCGAACGGTTCAGCTTGCCGTCGGGGCCTTGACTGATATGGTTGTGCATGTCTATGCAGCAGAACTCATCCGGTATTTTGGTAATCATTTAATCTCCCTTTCGTAAAATACGACTTGATTCTTGCCTTTCAGCTCATATTGAGGAAAAGTTTTGAATTTCAAAATGCGGTCGCTTCCGGCCTCGAAGCCGAGCGGTCCCTTGACGCCGGTTTCTTCCGAACCGGGTCTTTCGCTGAAATATCCGCAGGCGATCCCGCTGTCGCGGTTGACGACCCGGACGAAAGGCGACGGGTTTTTCAGTTCGACCGCGCCGTGCCGCAATACCGAACCGTCCGCCGCCGCAATGTCCGCGGAAACCGCCGAGCGGACGATATGGCTGTTCAACAGCCGCCCGGCCTTGTCAAACGAAGCCCAGCCGTACAGCCCGGACAGCTCCGTATCATGAACCTTGAGAGGGTGGTCCAGGTGGACGAATATATAATCGGTGCGGTCCGCCAGATCGATTTTCAGAACGTTCGGGCGCGGGCGTCCGACCGATTTCACCGCGGAATCGCCGCCGTGCGGATGGATGACGTTGGCGTAGGAAACGTCTTTGTCCGGATTTTCGTAACGCAGGCAGAGGAAGTTGCGGAAGAAATTCATGACCGTATGGTTGTTCTCGTTGGAACGCCGATGAGAGGGGCCTTTGCCGGTCAGGATACGGAGGTCTTTTTCGCCTTTGACCGGCACGAAAACGGAACAGGTCGAGCCGTCCGCCGCGAAATCGAGCCGCACGCTTTCCTGCGCCGGATCGTATCCGTGCGAAACCGTGTCCTTGAAGTAGCCATACGCGAAATAAGGTTTGAATACTTCCTTCCAATCCTGTTCATGTTCCGGCGCGCGCCATTTTTTGCGCTCCGCCTCCGGCATCATCGGGTACGGCTCGGCGGACGTTGCCCCGGAAACGGTCAGTTCATCGTCCCGGTCGGCGTCTCCGTACAGGAAATAATCATAGCATTTTTCGCCCTTGCCGATGTCATAAAAATCGGCGACGTAGTAATCGCTCTCCCCCGGTCCGCACTGGACCATGAACGAACTGCGGCGGTTGTGCGAAAGCTGCGGCTGAGCCGGTTTGCCGTCCACCGCGATGATTTTCAATTGAGGCTGGTCGATGTCCATGTATTCGATATTGCCGCCGCCGCGCGCAAGGCCGTCAACGGCGTGGTTCTGCCGGTTGATTGTCACCGTATTATGCGCCGGGGTCATCACTCCGTACTGATGCATCCGGGTGTGGGTGTAGCCAAGGTCCGACAGCATTTCCCGGCCATGCGAATAGAGGGTGATGCCGAGGGTGTCGTAGTGGCGGTGCCCGTTTTTCGGTGTGAATGCCAGATGAAATTGGGTTTTCGCATTTCCCATCATCGCGTAGCCGATCGCCGGAGTCAGATAGGACTGCGCTTTGTCAAGCGGTTTCTGCGTGGAGAACTGTTTCATCCAGGTGTCCGCCATCGGAACAGGGCGGCCGTCTGGATAGCGCATGTATTCCTGTATCTTGAGCGCCCGTGCCAGAGCGGGGAAACCGGTTGCCGGGTCAAAATCTCCGTAGCCTTTCAGATAGACGGCCACGTTGCGGATCAGCCCGGTGGATTGGTGGTGGTAGGACAGCGCGGCTTCTTTCCAGAACCCGTCGAAGTGGAAGAATTTGTCCATGAACAGGGAGGCGCGTTCCATCGCCGTCCGGACGTATTGATCGTTGCCGGTCACGCGGCCGGTGATGATCAGGTCGATCCAGAATACCGGCGACATGTTGTGATATTTCTCGGGATTGGTCAGTACGCCCGCGCAGGCTTCGTTGAAGAATTTTTCGATCGGCGCCCGGTCCGCGTCCGCGATGCGTTCTTTGACCAGATCGTATGCCAGGATCAATTCCCTCGGGATATCCATGTAGGCCCACCACGACCAGCGGGCGGTACGGAAATCCGGGCGCAGCTTGGACGGTACGCCTTTTTCCCACTCGACCTTGCGGAACGGAAAATCGAATTTCCAGGCGAAGTCGGGATAATTCCGGGCGATTCCGGCCAGGATCAGTTCGACGCGGCGCGCGTATGGTTCTTCTCCGGTCAGGTGATAGAGCCGGGCGAGCTTGTACGCCGCGGTGGAAAACCACTTGGCCTTGCGGAACTCGATCCCCGCCTTGAAATAATATTCCAAGCCGTCCGGCGATTCGTAATAGTCGTATTCGATGACCTTGCCGGAGGGGGGCGTGACCCGGACTTTTTTGTTTTCGGGATAATCGGCGGACGGAAACGAAGTTTTGCAGAAATTACAGGTGATGGCGTCGGGCTTGTCCGGCGACCACGTATAGTGTTGCCCCTGGGCGTTGCCGCAGTTTTTCGTCGGGCATTTGACGAAATAAATTCCGCTTTGCTTCGGCAACAGATTCAGGACGTCCTGATCGGACATCGCCATGAGGGGGGCGGTTTCGCGCCGCAGGCTCTCCGCGTTTTTTTCTCCCAGCTCTCCGTATATCGGAGCGGCGACGGCCGTCACGGCGAGGCTCCAGATCGAAAGTATTCGAGCTATCATTTCAATTCTCCTGTATTTATCTTATAAGGTTGTCTTTACTTTATTGCTGTTTACTGAAATAGAATTCTCTTTTTACGGGGCGGCAACTAAAACTTTATATTTGTCCGCATAATTTACAATACCGGCTGCTTTAAATGGTTCCGAGCGCATTTCGTGCGAGCCGACATGTCCATCGACAAACAAGGTATTGGCGAACCCGTTATGAATCAAACTGACGCACGAAGTTGAATTTTTAGTAACCAGATAAATTTGTTGCTTCGAGGTCGTGCTCCAACTGTCGGTCATAATCCAGCTCAAGCTCGGTTGCCTGCATTTTTTAGCATTGATGAGAAACACCTGGTCAATGGGATTCATGTCGCCGTCAAACGCGACAAAGTACCGCGCTCCATAAATGTACGACGCATCAAAGGTCGGCTTTGTATCAAACGGCGGTGCGTTCGGACAACGGACTATATTGGGATTTCCGAGATAATTGGTTCTTTCGGTCAGCCAGCCGCTGGCGGTAGAGCCTTTCTTCCCGGCCAGCCATGCCGCCCAGCGATAAGTGCTTCCAGCCCCGTTATACCACTGCAACGGCAGGATGTCGTCATTATCGGTGGCGTAAAAGTTGTATGCTGTACCGATCTGCTTTTGGTTGTTGATGCATTGGGTGGCTTTTGCCTTGTCGCGCGCCGCATTCAGCGCCGGGAGGAGCATCGCCGCCAGGATGGCGATGATCGTAATTGCGTTGAGCTCAAAAAAGGGCGAAAATTTTGCTTAATTTTGCTTATGATGTAATTCGCCTGTTTTTTGTCCATATACGAGTGCGATGAGAAAAGTTGTTTG
>ENA-UOOH01000320-UOOH01000320.1-fermentation-metagenome-genome-assembly--contig:-NODE-320-length-57492-cov-5.660271_pt1 | contig 57492 bp, 59 predicted proteins | sample MGYA00245778_ERZ724025 | MGnify/ENA primary metagenome ERZ724025 (study PRJEB28704, sample SAMN03018313) | fermentation metagenome | biome: anthropogenic terrestrial biome; feature: soil; material... | reverse complement strand
AACCCCATACCATGGGGGCGGAGGTGCCGGACCGATGATGCCATTCAGCGCCCTTCGGTCAAGTGGCCGTACTTCGGAACATGAGAGCAAGGTGATCTGATGACATCAACGACTTCGTATCGGAGCATCCTCCTGCCGGTGGACGGGAGCGAGAGCGCGCAGCACGCCATGATGATCGGCCTGGAGCTTGCCAAGCTGTTCGGTTCCGAGGTGACAGCGGTCAGCGTGGTGGACCTGGCAGGCTTCGCCCAGGCCACTCAGGGGTATATGCTTCCAGACATGTACGCGTACGCGGACCAGGCGGCCCAGGCGGCGGTCGAGGAAGCGATGAAGGCAGGGAAAGCCATGGGGGTGTCGGTCAAGGGCGTCGTCTCGCGGGGCTCCCCTGCAGGGGACATCATCGAGCGATCGAGGGACCACAACCTCATCGTCATGGGCACCCACGGCCGGAGCGGCGTATCCCACGCCGTCCTCGGCAGCGTGGCGGAGAAGGTGGTCCGGTTCGCTGCCTGCCCGGTCATGGTCGTGAAGTAGAGGCGTCGTCCGCCGCTCACCATCCGGGCTGGTCCCAGCCGGCGTACCAGCATGGATGATTTTAAAACTTGGACTATGATTAAGACCGGCACATCCCGGCGCTGACGGCACCTGATGCCGCCCATGTGCCAAAGAAGCGAACCCGATTCACCGTGGTGGACAATCTGGACGAAGTGAGCAGACTGCTGCTGGACATGACGTTGATGCTCCTCATCGCCGGAGCATGCTCCATTATCTTCTCCCGCCTCAAACTTCCGCCCATCATCGGCTATCTTGCCGCCGGGATCATTCTAGGGCCGACCATGCTGACCGACATATCGGTCAACCCAGTCACCATCAACCTACTTGCCAACATGGGCATCGTCCTGCTGATGTTCTCCATCGGGCTGAACCTCAACCTCTCGAAGCTCAAGCAGCTTGGTTCGTACATCACCATCCTGCTGGTGCTGGAGATGCCGCTCATGGTGGTCGCCGGCTACCTGACGGGGCTCGCCATCGGCCTCGACAGCGTGGGGGCGATCTTCCTTGGAGCGGTGATATCGGGAACGAGCACCGCCGTCGTGGTGGCATGCCTTCACAACCGCAAGGATATCGACGATGATGTGAAGTCCACCACCATCGCCATCACCGTGATGGAGGACCTCGGGCAGGTCCTCATCCTCTCCATGGCCGCTCCACTACTGGTGGGCGACACTCCAGCCCTTGGATCCATCGCCCTCATGGTCATCAGCATCGTCCTGTTCATGGCCGTCAGCCTGATGCTGGGCCGCAAGGTCATTCCACGCACTCTAAATTGGATCGGAAGGAACTACGAGCCAGAGGTGCTGCTCATCGTCGCCCTGGGCCTGTGCTTCGCCATGTCGCTGATATCCAGTCTCATCGGGCTATCTATCGCTATCGGGGCGTTCCTCATGGGACTGATCGTCTCGCAGGCCAACCGGGCCGGGGAGGTGATGGAGAAGGTCGGGCCCATGAAAGAGGTGTTCATGGCGGTGTTCTTCATCAGCATCGGGATACAGGTGGTCCCGTCGGCCATCCTCGAGAACCTGGGCATGGTGATGATCATTGCCGCAGTGTCCATCCTGGTCAAGTTCTTCGGAGTAAGCATCGTAAGCTACATCCTGATAGGCAACCCCCGCAACAGTTTCATGACGGGACTCAGCCTGGTGGCCATGGGGGAATTTGCCTTCATAATCGCCAAGACCGCCCTGGACGCCGGGGTGGTGGACCAGCAGTTCTATGCCTCGGTCATAGGAGCGGCGCTGGTCACCATGATACTCCTCCCGATACTGTCGAAGGCATCGTCGGGCATATACTCGGGCCTGTCCCGCCTGACGCCTCGCCCCCTCAAGGTGGTGATGGCACGGTTCGACCACCTGCGCTGGGAGATCGGCGACCGCGCGAACTCGAGCCCCGAAGTGAAAAGAGCGATCAGGTGGGAGCTGGCGCTGGTGTTCATCGACCTCCTGACGATCGTGCTGATCCAGACGCTGTTCTACAGCGTGGCGGTGCCCGGAAAACTGGTTACCGGACTTTCTGACGGATCGGACCTCGTCGCCGGGCTGCTCACCATCACCATCAGCGTGCTGCTCATGCTCCCGGCGGTCATCAACATGTTCCAGGGGGTCAAGAGGATCGCCGGCCTTCTCGCGGGGGGCGATTCGCCGACGATGGTCAAATCCAGGAAGGGGATGAGGCTGTATTTCACATATAGGAACCTGGGGGAGATCGCCGCATTGCTGCTCGTAGTGCTACTATTCCTCCCCTTCCTGGCCGAGACCGTGGGCGTGCCTAATTCCATATGGCTCGGCGGAACCACTCTTGCAGTGGTCCTGATACTGATGAGCGTCCGTTCCTATCGGAACTCGAAGCATCGTAGCTCGGAGAACGTCAACGATCTCGAGGTCGTCGAGGACGACATCATTGAGAATTAAAAGCGGACCCGGGGGGATTTGAACCCCCGTTTGAGGCTTTCCCTGGACCGTGATGGGGTCCACCGGAGGCCCCAGTGATATCCAAGCTACACTACGAGTCCCAACCCTCAGATGGAAAAGGACTAGATAAAGATTGTCGAAGGGAGCCGCGCTGGCGGCATGACCGCCTCAGTGGCTACCGAGCTCCGGGCCGGTACGCCGGTGCTCGGACAATATGGCATCCATCACCATGTCCAACATGGTCGGCAGATCGCTCCGCATGACATTGAGCCCTCTCTCTGTGATGCCCCCCTCGGTGGCGACGGCACGGCATATCGAAGCGGGGTTGCGGCCCTCGCTCATCAGTGCGGCGGTCGCCAGCACGGTCTCGGTCACCATGGCCAGCGACTCCTCGTACGAGTAGCCGCCCCTTGACGCCGCGGCTTTGGCGAACTCCTCGATGAACGTCGCCACGAACGCGGGGCCGCAGGAAGTCATGCTGGTGCCTACATCGAAACGGTCCTCATCTATGACCTTCACAGTTCCGACCGCCGAGAACATGCGCTCGAGGCGGTCCCTCTGCTCATCTGTCACGTTATCGCCATGATGCATCAGGGTGACGCCCTTGCCCACCTCGGCGGTCACCGTCGGGATGACCTTGGAGAACCGGATGTCGATTCCGCGAAGGTCGCTGAGACGCACGCCGCCGTTGATGAGCACCACATGCGCCGATGGCGATAGCGAAGGGCGTATGCTCTCCACCACCTCCTTCGCCTGCTCGCTGCGGACGCAGACGAACAATACCTGGCTCCGAGAGGCCGCCAGGCGGTTGTCGACCGTCGTTTCGACATCAGGCCATCTCTCGGCCAGCGGGCTCATGCGGGAAGCGGTTCGGGAAGAGACCACAACGTCCGTTGATGAGAGCACACCGCTGCGGAGCAGCCCCTCCAGCATCGAGCTCGCCATGTTCCCGTATCCGATGATGCCGACCTTCATGAGCCGCTGACAACGATATAGAATAAAAACTTGGCCGCCGCGTGACGCGGCGCTAAGAAAGGAAGGGTTTGTTGGAAGAGGTTTATTCCTTCTTGGTCTTGAACTCGGTGTAGCTGCACTTGCCGCATGCGCTGCGGTCCTTGTGCTCGGACAGGAACACGCCGGGGCCGCACTTGGGGCAGGATCTCCTCTTGCGCTCCAGCTTTCCGCCCTCTACCGAGTAGTAGTCCTTCTTGGAAGTCGCTGCGCTCTTCTTCTCGGCGCCCTTGGCGGCACCCTTCTTGTCTCCACCAGACTTCTGATCCTTCGCCATAGTGATCACCGCTTGGTCTTCTTGACGACACTCGCCTTGACCCTCTTGGGCTTCTTGTCGGCCATGCCGTTCCTCACTAGGAGGTAGTTCTTCTCGAACTTCTTGGCGCTCTCGACCTCGTTGTACACCTTGGCGTACCCGTCGGTCAGGCCTACGCCGTACTTGGAGTCCATGTCGGAGACGATGACGCGCTCCTTCGGCACTCCCATGGCCCCGGCCAGGGCGGTCCGGACGGTGTCGCGGGAGGGCGTGGCCTCTCCATCGTGGTCGGCCTTGAAGTTGACCTCGACCCGGTCCATGAGCTTGTTCTCGTTCTTGCTTACGATATCGATCTTCAATCTAATTCCTCCATCGCTTCGATGAATCCAGTTGCCTGGCCTGCTGATCTCTCATCTATCCTGAGCAGCGCCATACCCTGACCGGGGATGCCGTACATCAGGCAGGAACCGAGGGGTGCCATGGCCGCGCAGGCCAGCGCGGCGAGGTCTTCCTCACCCTCGACCTGTAATTTGGTTGGAACGTCTCTTTTCAATGCCGCGCTCAGCTCGTTCATGAGCTCGACAGTTATCTGACCTGCCGGATTCTCCACCCTCACATGAACGCCCTCGTATCGATCGAGCTTTTCCGCGAGAGGGGTATAGGTGCGGCGCTCGGTCATGAGGTCGTACACGATGAGGTCGGGCGCAAATCCATTGTCCAGCAAGGTAAAGGAGACCATGTCCCCGACCGCTATGAGCATCTCGCACCCTTTTAATTCCTTTGACAGCTCGTCGACTCCGACGATGGTGCCAAGACCGGTGCTGAGCTGCTCCCTCATATGGATTGGAAGACGCAATGAGCGCTTGGGGCGCTTGAGCCTACCGAACCTTGAGGGCGAACTTTCCGTTGACATGTATGCCCATCCTCTGGGCGATCTCCGAACGAGTGTGATCAATGATTACCACGTAGCCCTGCCATTCCCTGGAAGTATTGTTGCCGCAGAGAGGGCATTTATCCTCTTCGGTGATGAAACTGCAGTTCTTGCAGGCCTTCTGGACCACCTTCATGCAGCCTCACCCGATATTCTCTTCTGCTCTTCCTCTATCCATTCCAGCTTGCCGAGGCCATGCTGCCTCATGGTGAGGCCGATCTTGGACTCCCGCGGGCTTCTCTCGTTCAGGCTGAGGGCGACGATGCGAGCGCGCACGCGGTCTCCCACCTTGAGGTCCCGCTTAGTGTCCTTTCCGAGCAGACGGCCGTTGTCAGAATCGATGTCGATACGGTCGTCCATGATCTGTGAGATGTGAAGCAGTCCATCCAATGGACCGAAGCGAACGAAGGCACCGAACTTGAGAACCTCCACCACGACGCCTTCGATGACCTCCTGGAGCTGGGGGCGGAACACCAGGGCGTCATACTTTACCTTCTGGTATACGGCGCCGTCGCCGTGCACTATCCGGCCCGGTCCCAGAGGCTCAACGTTGGAGACCAGTACGGTGAGCGAGTCACTGCCCTCGATCTTTCCCTCGAAGGACTCCCAGCTGAGCTGGTTGATGACGCTCTCAAGATCGTCGCCTAACCGCTCTGGCGGTATGCGAACGGTCTTCTCTTGTTTTGATAGCATATACATAGCATGCCCTCTGAACGATAATTGTGGATAAGCCATCTGTTATTTATACCCTAGGTTACCCGAAATTAGAATCCAGGTACTGGATGAAATAAAAAGAAGAGAGATTGGAAAGGGTTTGCGGGGGCCGCTTAGGCGACCACGAACAGGGCCGCGAACACCAGGGTGATGGTGGAGAGCAGCTTCACCAGCACGTGCAGGGACGGACCGGCGGTGTCCTTGAAGGGATCTCCGACGGTGTCGCCCACCACTGCGGCCGCGTGGGCCGGCGACTTCTTGCCGCCGTGGTGACCGGTCTCCACATACTTCTTGGCGTTGTCCCAGGCGCCGCCCGCATTGTTGAGGACGGTGGCCAGCAGGACGCCGGCGATGGTCGCTACCATCAGGAAGGCTCCGATCGCCTGGACCGCGGTGTCGTCGGTCGGGTAGAGCGCTTTCATGCTCAGACCTACGATGAGCGGCACGACGACCGGCAGCACGCCGGGCAGGATCATGGCCTTGAGGGCGCCCTTGGTGGAGATGTCCACGCACAGGGCGTAGTCAGGCTTCTCGGTGCCTGCGAGGATCCCGGGCTTCTCCCTGAACTGCCGCCTGACCTCGTTGATCATGTCATAGGCGGCCTTGCCCACCGCGCTGATGGCAAGGGAGGCGAACAGGAACACCAGCATCGCTCCGATGAGGGCGGCCACGAACACTGGCGGGTTGGCCAGGTCCACGATGAACACCTCTTCCAGGGACTTGCCCGTGAACAGCGCGACCTCATCGAAATAGGCGGCGAACAGCAGGAACGCGGCGAGGGCGGCTGATGCCATCGCATATCCCTTGGTGAGCGCCTTGGTGGTGTTGCCCACCGCATCGAGCTTGTCGGTGCGCTGCCTGATCTCCTCAGGCTGGTTGGACATCTCGATGATGCCGCCGGCGTTGTCGGTGATCGGACCGAAGGTATCCTCGGCCAGAACGAAGGCGCAGGTGGCGAGCATGCCCATGGTGGCGACCGCAGTGCCGTACAGACCGTAGATGAACTCCAGGTCAGCGGAGGGCGCGGCCATGGTGCCCAGCGAGTAAGAGGACAGCAGGCCGACCGCGATGGCGATGACCGGCATGAGGGTGGTCTCAAGCCCGATGGAGAACCCGGTGATGATGTTGGTGGCCGGGCCGGTCTCAGAGGCCTGAGCGATCTTCCTGACGGGGCGGTACTCACCCGCGGTATAGTACTGGGTGATGTACACGATGGCTATGCTGAGCACGATGCCGATCACACCAGCGCCGAAGTAGTACGCCCAGGACTCTCCAAGCATCAAGTATGTGATGACGCCGAAGCCAAGGGCGGCAAGGATGGAAGATACGTAGTATCCGCGGTTGAGGGCCTTGTTGGGGTCCTCGGCCTCGTTGCGCAGGCTGACCATCATGACGCCCAGCATGGAGGCGAAGAGTCCGATGGCGCGAACGACCAGGGGGAAGAACACGAAGGCGACCGGGTGGTCAGGGTGCAGCGCGAAGATGGATGCACCGATGATCATGGCACCGATGTTCTCGGCGGCGGTGCTCTCGAACAGGTCGGCACCACGGCCGGCGCAGTCTCCGACGTTGTCGCCGACCAGGTCAGCGATGACGGCAGGGTTGCGGGGATCGTCCTCGGGAATGCCTGCCTCCACCTTTCCGACGAGGTCAGCGCCCACATCGGCAGCCTTGGTGTAGATACCGCCGCCCAGCTGTGCGAACAGAGCGGCGAAGGAGGCACCGAAGGCGTATCCGACGGACAGGGAGAGGGCCATCTTGACCAGTTCCCAATCCGTAGCTCCCTCGCCCACGATGCCGGGGGCGGCGAACTCGAGATACAGGAAGAATATGCCCGCGACTCCCAGGAGGGACAGCGCGACCACGGCGAAGCCGGACACGGCACCGCCGCGGAACGAGGTCTTGAGCGCCTCGTTGAGGGTGCGCCTCGCCGCGCTGGCGGTACGGATGTTCGAGTTCACGGACACGAACATGCCAATGTAGCCGGACAGGGCGGAGAAGAAGGCGCCGAGCAGGAAGGCTGCGCCGACAAAGACGCCCCTCGACATGTTTTGATACTGCATTCCCATCCCAACGGTGATGATCACCGCGAGAATCACGCTAATTATCGCAATCGTCTTATACTGTCGAGCCAGATAGGCCATTGCTCCTTCGCGTATGGCATCCCCGATCTCTTTCATATCGGGAGTGCCGGTGTCCTTCTTGAAGACGCTCCAAGTAAGGTAACCCGCGAAGAGCAGGCCTATTATGCCCGCGATTGGTACCAGATAGACCAATTCATCAACTAGCATAATCAGAACCCTCATACAGGTTTCGGGGATGATAATGGTCCAGATATTTATTCCTTATTGGATAATTCGCTACGTCCGATTATGCTGGATGAACGCTGGCCGACAGTACATCTCTCTGACTGGCTCCATTATATGTTGTTGGTGGAGTCCAGGACGGTGCGTATGGTCTTGAGGCGGGCGAAGTTCTTATCGTTGCCCTCCACCACCGTCCACGGCGCTGTGCCGGTGCTGGTCCTGACCAGCATCTCATCCACCGCCACGGTGTACCGGTCCCATTTCTGCCTGGAGCTCCAGTCGTCCGCGGTGATCTTCCATGACTTCTTGGGATCGTCCACTCGGTCGATGAAGCGTTTGAGCTGTTCCTGCTTGTCTATCTCCAGCCATATCTTCACCAGTTCCGCCCCGTCATCGATGAGCGATCGCTCGAAGTCGTTGATCTCATCGTACGCCCGGCTCCATTCCGCCTCCGATGCCAGTTCATCGACTCTTTCCACGAGCACCCTGCCATACCAGGATCGGTCGAAGATGGCGATGTGGCCGCGCGACGGCAGGGCGCGGTAGAACCGCCACAGGTAATGGTGGGCCTTCTCCTGCTCGGTGGGCGCGTAGATGGGGACGACCTTGGAAGTGCGGGGGTTCAGCGAGTTGGTCAACCTGGAGATGGCCCCTCCCTTGCCGGAGGCGTCCCTGCCTTCGAACACCACGATGAGGGAGCGCTTGCTCCGGTACAGCTCCTCCTGACGCTTCCTCATCTTCTTCTGTAGACGTTCCAGCTCCTTCTCATAGTCGCTGTCCTTGACGCTCTGGCGCAGGTCGATGGAGGCCAGCGGGGACCTTGCCTCCACTTCTGGAAGGAATATCTGTCGTTCCGCCGGAGCTGATGCGAGCGCCGCCTCCAGACGGGCGATGGCATTTCTCATCACCTTGATCGCCGCGTATTCGGCATCCTCGGCCTCTACCACCGTCCAGGGGGCTTGCTCGGTGGTGGTCAGGGACATCATCCTCTCCATCATCGGGATCGCCTCCTCCATTGCCCCGAACACCAGGTCCTCATCGGTTATGCCGCACTCGCCGTCCGCGCAATCGCTCAGGCGGCCCGGATCGGTGTAAAGGAAGAACTTGAGGAACAGCGTCCCGCCATCGGACAGCGTCTTCTCGAACCTACGTACCTCGGCGATTCGTCCATCCAATCCATCACTGCCGGCGGCCAGGGCCCTTGCATACCAAGAGCGGTCGAATATCACCATCTGACCCCTGGCAGGCGTGCGCACCCAGAACCTCCACATGAACGGGTGTTCCTTATCCAGCTGAGCGGGTGCCCTGGTGTTATGATAGCGGAATCCGCGTGGATCAAGGGGGAGGAGGAACTTGCTGACGGTGTCCACGGTCCGGACGGGGTCCAGCCCCTCGAAGACCACGATGACGGGCAGCCCCTTCACCCGCATCTCCCTCTGAAGCTCACCCAGACGTTCCTTCAGCGGAGGGTACAGCTCATTGAACTCCTTCTTTCCCATCTTCTTCGTTAGATCCATATCTTCCAGCATGGTGCTCACGGTATCCCCACGATGATCCGGTGAAGGATGTCCAGAGTTATGCTCAGCGTTCTGCCGGCGTCCCTCATGTGATGATATATCTCGCGGTCCTTGAGGATGGTGATGGGATCATCCCCGCTGAACGCGTTCTGCAGCGCCTCCACGTACGTGGATTCTATCTCCTTCTCCCACCGCCTCATCTCTTTGATCTTGTTCTCTGCCCGTAGGTGGTCCTTCTCCATCACGTGGATGGCCTCGGCCACCTCGTTGACCGCTTCCAACAATGATGCGGCCATGCGCATGATGGGCTCGTTTGGATGGACCCTGAACGCTCTCATCTCGACCGCGGTGGAGAGGCAGTAGTTGAGGATGTAGTCCATCTGCCTGGAGAACTGATAGATGTCCTGACGGTCGAAGGGGGTGGTGAATGCCTCCATGAGCCTGTCCTCCATCAGATGGCGCATGTCGTCGGCCTTTTGCTCGTCGTCCATCAGCTTGGTCGGCTCGTTGAGATTTCCCATCTCAAGCCATTCGATGAACGCGGATACGCCTTTTACGGTCTGATCGGCCTGGGCGCGGAGCATCGCATAGAAATCGTATCGCACCGGGAACAGCCGGTCCAGCATGCTTCTCCTCTCGTCCCCTCTCCTATCTTCCATCATAACGCTCCCCAATCGATTATGCTCCTCAGGATAAAAAGGATGAGCGCCGATATCAATGCCGATGCCGGTATGGTCAGGAACCACGACACGATCATGTGCCTCCCGACCCCCCACTGGACCATCCTGGCGTTCTCGGCCGCTCCCACCCCCATGACGCTGGACGCCACCACCTGGGTGGAAGAGACCGGCGCGCCCAGGGCCGTGGACGCCAGCAGCGACGATGCAGATGTCAGCTGGGAGTCCAGGCCGTCCAGCGGCCTCAAGGGATATATCTTCCGGCCCAGCGTCCTCATTATCTTCCATCCCCCGCCGATGGTCCCGGCGAACATCATGGCGGCACACGATGCCCGCACCCACAGAGGGATGTCGGCCGAAGCCGCGGCACCAGCGGAGACCAATGCCAGGACGATGATCCCCATCTGCTTCTGCGAGTCATTGGCGCCGTGCGCGAAGGCCAGCGTCCCCGTGGTAAGCCACTGCCCCCTCAGAAGGTGTTTCGTCACCCCTCTTCCCGCCGGCCGCAGCAGGATGGCGCTCACCTTCCTGATCAGATACCCTCCCGCGAAACCTGCCGCCACCGACACCAGGAGGAACAGTATCACCTTCGACAGTCCGGTAAGCTGTCCGGCCATCAGTTCGTCGAGACCCCATACCACGCTGTTGAGCCCGGCGCCGGCAGCGGCCGCTCCCGCCAGCCCGCCCACCAGGGAGTGGGTCGATGACGAGGGCAGCCCCTTCCTCCAAGTGAATACGTTCCACAGAGTGGCGCCCGCGACCGCGGCCAGCAGCACCTCGCTGAGCGTCTCCCCGGCCGGCACGTCCACCATGCCTTGCATCGTGAACGCCACCGCGCTACCGCCCAGCATCGCGCCGGTGAAGCCCAGCAATGCCGCGAACACCACCGCCGAGCGGGGCGAGGCAGCACCGCTGGCCACCATGGTGGCAGCGGTCGCCGAGGCATCCTGGACCCCGTTGGTGAACGCGAAGATCAGCGCTATAAGAGCTGTCGCTATAGCTAGTACTATGGGATCCACTGCCGTTTCACCGCATTAGGCATCGCCGAGGGCGGATTAATAGCCTGGTCATCAGAACCGGGACTTCAGCACCACCATGCCGTCACGGCGGTTGATGTCGATGGATTGTTTTCCGGTCATGTGGCAGGTGCCTCTCATCTTCAGCACCTCCAAGTATTTGCGGCGCGCCCCCTCCTCCTCGTTCATCAATAGGAGGACGATGCCGTCCGCGGCGTATGACATCTCCGAAGGATACAGCTCTCCTGGCGACACCTCTCCGGTCACCACGGTGGTGGCGTTCCAGTTCTTGAGCCTGTTGGTCAGGTCAAAGAGGAACGAGCGGTAGTCGCCCTTGAGCATGCTGCCCATCACGGACAGGGGGTCGATAACGATGCGCTGCGGCATGATCTCGGCGATCTTTTCCTCCATCTCATTGAGCAGCTCGGCCGGTTCGGCCTCCCGTATAGTCGTTCCCAGATCATGGTACGCGATGGCGTCACCGAACTGGTCAGGATCGACAAAATCGAACTGCGAGGCGTATCTCAGCATCCACTGGGTCGGCTCTGACAGGGTGGTGAACAGCAGCCCCTGCTCCCCCTTGGCCGCTCCCTCCGCCAGGAACCTCAGTGCGAACGTGGTCTTTCCGGTGCCGGCCCCCCCGGCGACCATGATGACCGAAGGGAAGGGAAAGCCCCCCTCGATCATCTCATCCAGGCCCGGTATGCCCGAGGTGATGCGGACCAGGCCGCTCGACTTTGATGATGCGATGCTCTTCATGTTCAGGCCCCTCCATCATATCTCTTTCCGGATATGGTCCTGCGCCCCCTGGTCTCGATCGCGACGGGCCGTTCCATGTTCGGGCCGCGCAAAGGGATCGTATCCCGCGCATGGGTCAGCACCGTCTCGTATAGTAGGCCATACCTCTCTTGATCCACCACCAGGGGGATCAGGGCGTTCCAGCGGGTTGTCATTAAGGAGATGAAGTTGTTGACGAACGCCTCTACCGACGCATAGCTGTTGAACGGCAGAAGCGCGGCGAGGTTGTCGATCATGACGAAGTCGATCTTGTTCACGTCCAGGCCCGGTATGTCACCGCTCTGCATGCTGGCGATGGCGTCCGGCAAGGTGTCGATGTGAAATGGCTCGTCCACATAGCCGGCCCGGGCCAGGGTCTCCTTGCGGTCAGCGGAGAACCTGCCAATGGCGTCGATGAACACCAGCCCTTCGATGCTGACCTGGTGCATACGGAGCAGGTGGGCCATGTACTGATGCGGGCGGTCCACCGTCACGAATATGCCTCGAAGGCCTTTCTCTTCAAGCAGGCCTTTCAGCAGGACCAGGTTCATCCGTACGAACTGGGTGGAATCGGCGTCGATCAGCACCGCCCCTCCGGATCGGGAGTCCAGGGAGGCCATGAGCGCCAGCATCAGAGACTTGTCCCGCTCGTTCATCAACTACCTCATGCTACCTCAGCGAGACTATTTTATTATCATTATAATACCTCTTCAACGATTATCAGTACTTACAGAGAGATTCTCGACAAGAAAAAAACGTCAACGATGGCGGATGCCGCATCAGAATGGCACCTCCTATTAATACAACCATACTTTATATAATATTATATGATTATATTAAAGTATCATATAATGTCCCGGGCATACCCGGCTGTAAGCGATGAGCGATCTGATAACCGCCCTTGAGTACATACCCGCCGCGATAATCGCCATTATCGTCATATCCAATCCGGTGTCGACCTCCACCATGTTCCTGGCACTGACCGAGCGCATGTCGGATGAGGTCAAGCTGCGCACGGCGAAGAAGGCGGCACGATACTCGCTGCTGATCCTTCTGTTCTTCGCCATGACCGGCCTCCTGCTGTTCCAGGTCTTCGGCTTCAGCGTAGGCGCGTTCCGCATCGCGGGCGGCATACTGCTCATCACCACCGCCATGGACATGCTGTATGCCAAACAGGAGTCGGTCTCCGAGCCGACGCGGGACATCTCCCTCATGCCGATGTCCATACCGTTCATCAGCGGGCCGGGGACCATCGTCACCGTGGTGGTCCTCATGTCAGGCGCGGAGACCCTGGGCGGGGACGACGTGGGACTTTCGTTGCTGGCAGCCAGCGGGGTGTTCCTCGGCATCTTCATCCTGATCGCGGTATCCTACCTTGTGATGATCAACTCTGAGCGGCTGTTCTCGCTGCTGAGGGACGAAGGGAGGAAGGTGCTGACCAAGCTAATGGGACTGATCGTCCTCTCGATCGCCATCCAGTTCATCATCAACGGCATAGGGGACGTCCTGCCCATGTTCGTGGAGATAGCGAGATCGGCCGCTGGAATTCTCTGAACGGGACGGCCCAGCGGCGTACGCCTGATAGATGGACGGAGGGATTATCCGCCAAGATACCGTTTCCGTAAGGTATTCTTATGCCACGACCATTCCCCCGGCGTTATGTTAAGCTCGGGAGACCTCGCCGGCCTGGTGCTGGTGTACGCCTACGTGGGCCTTGTCGTCTCCGCGGCGGCGTGGGCGAAGAACCGGAGGCCCGAATGCGACTACAGGAAGATCGTCCACATCCTGGTAGGGAACATAGTATTCCTCTGGTGGATCTTCGACGACCGATGGACCATGGGTCTGCTGGCCGCCCTGCCCTTTGTTTTCATGCTGCTCATGATAATGCACCGATCGCCGCTGGACAGTCCGAACGGTTCGTTCCTGAACTCAGCGACCGGCAATGGCCATAGGTACGGACTGGTGTACTATGCCATATCCTGGACACTTCTGGCCATATTCCTTTTCGATGACCGCATGGTGGCAGGGATCGCCATCGCGGCGATGTCCTTCGGAGATGGCATCGGCGGCCTGGTGGGCAAGAGGTACGGCAAGAGGAAGCTGTTCCGCTCGAAGACCTATACCGGGACGACCGCGGTGTTCCTCGGGACGTTCCTGTCGGCACTGGCGGTGATGGCATTCTACACGATACTGAGCGGTTACCTCCCATATCTGGGAGTGCCGGCGATGACCCCTTCCATGGCGATAGCGGCAGCGGCACTGGCCGGTGCATTCGTGGCGGTGGTCGAGCTGTTCTCCCCGGGCGAATATGACAATCTCATCGTGCCGCTGAGCACCGCGGCGCTGATGCTTGCCGTAGGACTGTGACATGCGCTTCATCATCGTGGATGGGATCGATGGATCGGGCAAGAGCACGGTGGCGGGATGGATATCCCAGCACTATTCGGCGCTCGGCGAGACGGTCAGGCTGCAGCACCACCCCTCGGACCGCCTCCTTGGCAGGCTGTCGAGGAGGTTCCTGCGGGGGGAAGGAAAGCTGATGTACCTGCTGTCCTCGGCGTTCTACCTGCTCGATGTGCTCGGTTCGGTCGCCCGGCTGCCGCTGTGGCGGCGCCGCTATGATAGCGTGGTCTTCGTCCGATACCTCATGGCCACCGCATATCTGCCGGACAGGCTGGCCTCGCTAGCGTACGATATGTTCGAACGGACGCTGCCGGTGCCGGACAGGCTGTTGCTCGTGGACGTGGAGCCTCGGAGCGCGTTGAGCAGGATATCGATGCGGCAGGACGGGGAAGAGATGTTCGAGAACCTTCCCGCGCTGATCGAGATACGGGAGAAGATGCTCGCCCTTGCCAGATCATGGAGGGTGCTGGACAACAATGGATGCGAGGGCGAGTCGCGCGAACGGCTGAAGGAGATCCTGTCCACCTGGGACGATTGATTCACCCTCGCGGGGCGGCAGGCTCAAGGTGTATGCTGACCCGGAAGTGGGGCAGCCTTCTCCGAATCTCATCCTCCAGATGCTCCGCTAGAGCATGAGCATCCTCCACCCGCATGTCCCCCTCCACGGCCAGATGCAGCTCCAGGTAGCTGTCCGCCCCGCCCCGGCGGGCCTTCAGGGCGTGGAACGAGCGGTAGCCGGCAGAGTGCTCCCCCAGCACATCTCGGACGATGCGCTCCTCCTCCGGGAGGATGTTCTCGTCGAGCAGGTCCGCTGCCGCCTTTCGGATCAGCCGCAGGCCGGCGATGAGGACATAGGCGGCCAGTATGAGGGCGATGAGCGGATCGATGAACGTCAAGCCGGTAAGGCGCGCGAGCACCAGGCCGATCAGGACCCCCAGACTGGACAGCACGTCGACCCGCAGGTGGGCGGCGTCCGCCTCCAGAGCGAGGGACCTCTCCTGACGGGCAACACGATAGAGGTAGGCAGATACCACCAGGTTGACCACCACGGCGATCGCCATTGCCACGATGCCGAGCTCTATCGTCTGCAGGACCTCACCGGCCACCAGCCGGATCGCCGCCTCGCGCGCCACCAGTACGGCGGCGAAGACTATGATCAATCCCACGATGACAGAGACAAGGTTCTCCACCTTGGAGTGGCCATACGGATGAAGGTCGTCCGGCGGCTCCATGGACTTGCGCACCGCATAGAACGCCAGCACCGACGCCATCAGATCGGTAATGGAATCGACCGCCTGCGATATCACCCCGATGGACGAGGTGACGACACCGACCCCCAGCTTGAGCGCTATCAAGACCACCACGGTGATGATGGCTATCGATGATGCAAGCAAGCGACGATCCGTCACGTACAGGGGGAGCGAGAGGGGACGATAACAAACTTTCCGGGATGATGCATCTCGGACGAGCCGGGCTCTTTCCATCATAATTCTTAAATCAGCTGTTGGCAGTGAGGTCGGTCGTCTAGGTGAAGGTATGAAACGTCGAGCGGTAGTGGACATCCAATTGGACGAGGCCAGCACTGTGAACGATCTTATCCTGCAGATGAAGGGAATGGGCGGGTTCACCGGCCGCAAGCTCGCCGACGCGGTGGACATCATGGAGGAGATGGTCCGCAAGGAGGACTGCTTCACATTCCTGTCGTTCCCTGCCTGCATAATGGCGACCGGCACCAGGGGGGTCATCGTCGAACTGGTGAAGAGAAAGCTGGTTGACGCCATCATCACTACCTGCGGAACTCTCGACCACGACCTCGCCAGGACGTGGAAGAAATACTATCACGGCGACTTCCTGATGGACGATGTCAAGCTCCACCAGCAGGGCGTGAACCGTCTGGGCAACGTCCTGGTCCCCAACGGCAGCTACGGGACGGTATTGGAGCGCAAGCTCACCCCCATGTTCAAGAAGATCCTGAAGGGCCGCTCCTCCATATCGACCAGGGAGCTGATCGACGAGGTGGGGGCAAGGATCGATGACGAGAGCTCGCTGCTGCACTGGTGTCACCGCAATGGCGTTCCGATATTCGTTCCGGGCATCACCGACGGCTCGTTCGGCAGCCAGCTGTGGATGTACTATCAGGAGCACCGCGACCTGAGGATCGACCTGTTCAAGGACGAGCAGGACCTCTCCGACATCGTGTGGACGGCCAAGGAGACCGGGGCCCTCATGGTGGGTGGAGGGATCAGCAAGCACCACACCATCTGGTGGAGTCAGTTCCGGGGCGGCCTCGATCACGCGGTGTACCTGACCACCGCAGTGGAGTATGACGGTTCCCTCTCGGGAGCCCAGGTCCGCGAGGCGGTCTCGTGGGGCAAGGTGAAGGAGACGGCCGACTATGTCACCGTCGAAGGCGACGCGACCATCACCCTGCCGCTCATCGTGGCGAGCGTGGTGGAGAGGCTGGAGACTCAATGAGGGTCGCGGTCATCCCGGGGGACGGCATCGGGCCGGAGGTCATCTCCGCGGCGGTCAGGGCGATAGAGGTCGTTGCTGACGACCTGGAGATGGTAACGGCGGAGATGGGGCTGGGCGCATTCCAGCGCACCGGCTCCTATCTGCCGGAGCGGACGCTCGAGCTGCTGCGGGACGTTCCCGCGGCACTGTTCGGAGCGATCACCTCCCCCCTGTCGTACGATGCGTCGTACCGGTCCCCGCTCCTGAGAATCAGGAAGGAGTTCGACCTGTATGCGAACATCCGGCCGGTGCGGAGGCTCCAGCCCGATATAGGAATGGTCGATCTGGACGTCATAATCGTGAGGGAGAACACCGAGGGCATGTACACCGGCGTCGAACGAGATATCGACGGAGGAGTGGTGACCGAGAGGAAGGTGACGAGGAGGGCATGCGAGCGCTTGGTCGACCGCGCCGTCCGGCTGTGTCGGGAACAGGGGCGGAAGAGGCTTACCTGCGTCCACAAGTCCAACGTGCTGCGTCGTTCCGACGGGCTTTTCCGAGAGGTGTTCTACGAGCGGACCGAGGGGCAGGGGATCGAGACGAACGACATGCTGGTCGATGCCGCTGCGGCCGCGCTCGTCTCCAAGCCTCGCGAGCTCGACGTACTGGTCACGCTGAATCTGTACGGCGACATATTGTCGGACGAGGCCGCCGCCCTGGCGGGCGGTCTGGGCTTCGCTCCGTCGGTGAACATGGGGGACAAGTTGGCGCTGTTCGAGCCGACCCACGGATCGGCGCCCGACATCGCCGGGAAGGGGCTCGCCAATCCCGTGGCGGCGATGCTATCGGCAGCGATGATGTTGCGCCATCTAGGGATGGGAGAAAAGGCGTCACGGATGGAGAGGGCGATCGAAGGGACGCTCTCACGCGGCAACAGGACCGCCGACGCCGGCGGACGCCTCGGAACGGAAGGGTTCACGACCGCGTATCTCGAGGTCTTGGGATCGCTCTGATGGGTCTGAACAGACGGACCAGTTCGTCGCCCCCCTGATGGGCCAGGCTGGCAGCTGCCGCAATATAGGAATGCTTTCTGCCGTTGCAGTCAAGGTCGCTCTTTTCCAGGTACAGCAGCGCGCCGAGAAGGCCGACGAGCAGCAGCATCTCCACTCCCGAGAGCACCCCCAGATACTCGATCTGTACCCAGTCCAGTACCAGGTGGAGGCCCCAGGCCAAGGCGGGGATCGCCATCCTGAACCCCACCGAGACGGGACCGATGACTATCGCTGCAACCGGACTATGGAGCAAGGACTTCCACTCCAGGTCGGATGCCATGGCGGCCTGGTAGTCGAGCGCGCCGCTCATGCCCTGGACCTTGACGAAGTCTACCAGGGCGAAGACATGGTCGAGATCGATCAGGACCCCGAACAATAGAGCGGCAAATGCCTCGGTCCGGTCCAGACGAAAAAGCTTGCACAGCACCAGAACGACCAGCAGGTGCACAACGGCGATCATCGGTGACCCATTCAATACGGTGGAGCGTATAAGAACTTGCCCCTGTAATATCGATGATGATACTAATGCCATACTGACTGGGACCTGAGATGCTGGCTGTGGGGTTAAAATACCTTGCGTTTACCTAGTTCGAGGACGTAATAATGACCGCCTCCGGACGTCTGATAGTCGTATCGAACCGTGAACCATACATCCACGAGAGGAACAAGAAGGGCATCCGATGCAAGGTCCCCATCGGGGGCCTGGTCACCGCCCTGGACCCAGTGATGCAAAAAGCGGGTGGGGTATGGATAGCATGGGGGAGCGGTAGCGCTGACGCAGAGACGGCCGATGAGCGCGGCAGGCTAATGGTGCCGGAGAACGACCCGCGATACACGCTGAGACGCATATGGCTGGATCCAAAGGAGATCAACGAGTACTATTACGGATTCTCCAACAGGATCATATGGCCAGTATGCCACCTGTTCCAGGAGAAGGCAAGGCTCGAGACGGAGTACTGGGAGACATACAAGGAGGTGAACCATCGCTTCATGGAGGCCGTTGTGGAAGAGGCTGGGGCCGATGATCCCATCTGGATACAGGACGTGCACTTCGCGTTGCTGCCCTCCGCTCTCCGGGAGGATCTGCCGAACAATAACATCGCGCTGTTCTGGCACATACCCTTCCCGCCGTGGGAGACGTTCTCCTGCATACCGTGGAGAAAGGAGATACTAGGAGGTCTGCTGGGAGCGAACCTATTGGGATTCCACACTGCATCCTACGCCGCAAATTTCCTCAACAGTGTCCGAAAGGAGTTCCCGGAGGCTCAGGTAAGCGCCTCGGCGATTCGTTACGACGGGAGGACGACCAGGGTGAGGCCGTATCCAATTGGTATCGATTATGCCGGCTACCGGGCGCTCAGCGAAAAGGAAAGCCTGAAGCGCCGGGCGAACCAGCTCCGAAGCAAGATGCATGTGCAGCACATAATCGTGGGCGTCGATCGGCTGGACTACACCAAGGGCATAATGAACCGGCTCCTGGCGTTCGAGAGGTTCCTGGAGACCCACCCGAAGTTCATAGGGAAGGTCTCCTTCATCCAAGTAGCATCGCCGACCCGTTCTGCGATCACTGAGTACCGGGATATGAAGCGGGAGATCGAGGAGAACGTGGGGAGGATCAACGGCAGGTTCCAGCAGCCGCAGTGGACGCCCATCATCTACATCAACAGGTCCGTGCCAGGTGACGAGATCATGATGCTATACCGCATCGCCGACGTGGCCATGGTGACACCCATCATTGACGGCATGAACCTGGTGGCCAAGGAATATGTCACGGTGAACGACAACGGCGTATTGATACTCAGCGAGTTCGCCGGCGCCAGCGAGGAGATGAACCAGGCAATAATCGTCAACCCTTATGACGTGGACAGCATGTCCGCCGCCATCAAGAAGGCGCTGTCCATGACGTCTGAGGAGAGGGCCAGGCATATCGCGCTGCTGCGCGGGATCGTAAAGGAGCATGATATATTCTGGTGGCTGAACACCTTCCTGGAGGACTGGGGGGTGGAGCTTGGCGAGGGCGAGCCGGCCGAGCTCCGTCTGATGGCCGGGACGGAACCGTCCCGGAGGAGCAGACCCTGAGATCGTCGCTAGCACGGGACGACAGAGCATTATTAATAGTCCATCCAAAATTCACCACCCATGAAGAAGAACGACGTGATCCTCGTCTTGGCAATCATCCTGACCCCCATCATCATCCTGGGCGTTCTCGCCATCTTCTAATCCATTACTAGCGGCCCGTCATGTACGGGCCTTTCATTTTCTCATCAATGAGAGGTAGCGCTCCATTCTCACATGCCATCATGCCCGGCCCCATCGCCTGCTGACGTCACCCATGTCACCGCCGCGGCATTGCCAGCAGGCTGCGGGAGGAGGCTTTCGGAACGCCATGGCGAACGTTCAAGTAGCGTGGTTCCGAGGCATCGGCATGTATGTCGAACACGCCCTCATCAAGCCCCGCTCGGTAATGGAACGCGGCTATCAGAGTTCCATCGCGCAGTCCTGCCTGCGCGCCTCCACCCTTCTCGTCCTCCCCACCGGGCTCGGAAAGACCGTGGTGGCGCTCCGCGTCGCCGCCGAGGTCCTTCACAGCAGGGGAGGCAAAGCGGTGTTCCTCGCTCCGACCAGACCGCTGGTGGTGCAGATCGCCACGTATCTGAGCGATCACCTGATGGGAAGAACGGTCGACATAATGACCGGGGAGAACAGACCCGAGGAGCGCCAGGCCATCTGGAGCGGGAGCGACGTGATCGTCGCCACCCCGCAGTCGATCGCCAATGACCTGGAGAAAGGCCGTATCGATCTCAAGGGGGTCTCACTCATCGTCTTCGACGAGGCCCACCGGGCCGTCGGCAACTACGCTTACGTTAAGGTGGCGATGCGCAACCACGGCGCCCTCGTCCTCGGCATGACCGCCTCACCAGGCGCCACGCGCAAGCGCATCGCCGCGGTCTGCGGCAACCTCGGCGTAAGAGAGCTGGAGTGGCGGGATGAGGACGACGAGGACGTGGCGCCGCACCTCCACCGGGTGGCGGCGGAGGTCATAGAGGTCGATGTCCCGGAGCACATGATCGAGGTCCAGGAGCGGCTGCGCCGGCTGCAGCGTGCCAGCGTGGAGGTGCTGGTCGGAATGCATCTCATGAAGGGCGATCGGGCGGCCACTGTACCCTATCTGCTGCAGGTCAACAAGTCCATCCAGTCCCGGATGGCTCGTGGCGGGAACCGCGGCTACCTGTTCAGGGCGATGAGCGCCTCGGCCGCCGCCATCAAGGTCGCGCATGCCATTGAGCTCGCCGAATGCCAGAGCACCGCGGCGCTTTCCCGATACATCGAGAAGCTGAAACGGGAGGCAGGGAGCAAGAGCGGTTCCCGGGCCTCGAAGCAACTTGCCGCTTCGCCCGAGCTTGACGAGGTCGTACGGCTACTGGATGGGGCGGACGAGCATCCCAAGATGCGCATCGTCCGTGAACTTGTAGAGGGTCAGCTGGAACTGCGGCCGTCGTCCAAGGTGATCGTTTTCACCAACTATCGGGACTCGTGCGATGCGGTGATCGACATGCTGTCATCGCGCCCAGCGGTCAAAGCGAGCAGACTGGTCGGCCAATCCCACCGCTTCGGGGACGAGGGGCAGCGCCAGGACCAGCAGGTCAGAGTGCTGGAGAAGTTAAGGGACGGCACCATCAACGTGGTGGTGGCAACATGCATAGGAGAGGAAGGCCTGGACGTCGCCAACACCGACCTGGTGATCTTCTACGAGCCGGTGCCGTCGGAGATACGCAGCATACAGCGCCGCGGCCGGACCGGCAGGAGCGCTCCCGGCAGAGTGGCCATCCTGGTCACCCGGAACACCAGGGACGTGAGCTCCCTGCAGGCCTCGGCAGGGAAGGAGAGGACCATGCACCGCCATCTCTCCCGAATGAAGGAGAGAAAGGCGGTCATGTCCGCCTGAAACGTTTTCTTCCCTAACGGGCCCTGGACATATGCAGCTCCGCCCGTATGGTGGGACGGATCTGGTGCTCATCGCCCCAATGGCCCTTGAGGTCGCGCCCCAGCTCTTTGTCGTCATCGGCGCGTAGCACGCGGTTGCAGAAGGGACATTTGATAACGAACTCGGGAGCGGTGATCCTGACGTCCTCCAGCTCCTCTCTCGGTTCCGATACGCCGACCACCCTGCCGGAGGCGGTCTCCACCGGCCGCCCCGCCTCCTTCCGCGAGACTCCTGATTCCGTGACCTCCCGAACCCGCTCCGTGGGCATATGTTCGTCGACGATCATGGTGGAGGACCGGGCCGATCCTGGCGGCCTCAGAACATCGCGGGGCCGGCGCTCTGGCTCAGTCTTCCCCCCGGCCACCTTGCCTTCCAACCCTTCAGCCATGGTGGTTCCGCTGGCGGTCTCTCCCCCCACGGGGCGTTCGACGGTCACATGCCTCCGCTCCTCGTAGGTGGCGATCTCCTTGGCTGGCTCCACTCCCTCGTTCATATCGATGCATGCCAGGGAGCTCATTCGGTGGACATCCATAAGATGCCGCTTGAACGAGTCCCCCAGGCCGACGGCGACCTGGGAGGTCACGTCCATATCGCATATCGGACATTCGATCTTGGCCATGATTCTACCCCGGACGGGTTCTCTAGCAACGCCGTCAAAATGTTTGCCCGCGATTTTTGCGTCCAGGGCCTTTTTTCCTGAGCGCCTTCATCATACGGCGATGAATGACGCCAGTGCGGCGTTCGCCGATCCGGGCCTCATCACAGTTCTCCCAGCTCCTTCATCGCTTCTCTGGCATCATAGCCCTGATGCACCACTAGCGAGATGGCCTTCACCATGCCGCGAACGTCCTCGGCCTGGAACACGTTCCTGCCCATGGCCACGCCGGCAGCGCCGGCCTCCATCGACTCGCTGATCAACTGCAGCAGCTCTTCCGAGGTGGCCATGCGGGGTCCGCCTGCCACCACTACCGGGACGGGGCAACCTCTCGTCACCTCCCGGAAGGAGTCGATGTTCCCGGTGTATGAGGTCTTGACTATGTCGGCCCCTGCCTCCGCCGCCGCCCGGGCAGCGATCATGATGTTCTCCGCCTCCCGCTCCTTCGTAGCCTTGGCCCCGCGGGGGTACATCATGGCGAGAAGCGGCATGCCCCATTCACGGCACCGGCTGGCCGTCATGCCGAGGGTCTGGAGCATGGCGCTCTCGGTGGCCGCCCCGACGTTGATATGCACCGAGACGGCGTCCGCGCCCATCCTGATGGCATCCTCCACCGGCGTGATGAGCACCTTGCAGTCGGGGTCGGGCGCCAGAGAGGTCGAGGCGGAGAGGTGCATGATCAGCCCGATGTCCCTTCCGTAGCGCCTGTGGCCGTATAGCGGAAGGCCGATGTGCCCCAGGACAGCGTTGGCCCCGCCCTCGGCGATGCGGTCCACAGTCTCGCTCATGTCCACCAGCCCCTTGATGGGGCCGAGGCTCATCCCGTGGTCCATAGGCACGATGACCGTCCTGCCGGTCCTGCGATCCATGATCCGCTCCAGACGAATTGCCTTACCTGTGTAGCTCATGACGGGACCTCCGATGATGCCTGCACCTCATCGGCAGGCTGTAAGGGGAACGAGCGTCAGGACAACGGTTTGACGGGCCTGGCGCACATCCCATGATAGGTCGTATGAGCGTATCGGTCATTAATATGCCGCGCGGCGCTAGCCTGTTAACGAATGGGGCGTCGCCTCATCCCTTGGCGTCGATAAGGGATATGTTATGGCCTCTGGTGAGCACCTGGAACTTGGACAGGCCGCGAGGGATGCGCAGCAGGTCGACGTTGCTGATCGTCTTGATGCGGGCGCTGAAGGTGGGCCAGTCCACGTCGTTCGCCAGGTCGAGCAGGTCGATGTTGTCCAGCACCACCATCCCTTCGATGGACTCCAGATCGTTCTTGGAAACAGTGAGCATGTCCAGATCGGCTATGGTGTACACCGGCATGCCGGCCATCTCCAGGAAAGCGCGCATGGCCTCGGTGGTAAGTTCGCCGATCGGTAAGCTCCTCTTCTTGGCCTCGGCGGCGAACTGTGAATAGACCTCCCCGTCGATGCCCCTAATCGTCACGTCTGCCAATATATGCCTCCCGGCGCTCTGATGCTCCAGGAATGGTCACTCTGATAATAAAGACCCCTCCCGCGAGAATGAGCAGGAGCGAGCAGAAAAGAGGAATGGACGGAGCGTGCCCCATGATCGCGAGGGTCCATAGGCTGCCGGCAAGGGTGAGGAGCGATCCAGCGATGAGCCTAGGTAGCGTATGCACGCCCGATAAGTTGCTGGATCGCGCCTCTCTGCCGCGGCCGCTCATACATTCGCGCACCATTTGCCCTCGTCCCTCGACGGCCTCGCTCTTCAACCAGGCATACTCCGGGTCATATCTCGCAGGGGTACAACGCACCATTGTCACCACTATCAACATTAGCAGCTATTGTATATTTGTAGATATCGGTCTCTGCGCTGACAATAGTTTCACGAACAGCTTGAGGCGGCTGATCAGAAGGCCGCCGTCGGCCGCTTTTGGAGCATGCCCGGCCGGGCGGGAACGTCCCGATGACGGCATCGGATAATGAGGCCCGGACCCGCTCGTTCATCCAATCCAACATATACTTGACTATGTTTACCTTATAAGGGGCGTTATCATCTCGAACTATACAATTCAGAATGTTGTTGCATCTGCCAGTTTGGGAAAGGAACTAGACCTGAATAGCCTGGCACTCAGTCTTAACGGGGCGGAGTACGATCCTCAGATCTTTCCGGGACTGGTATACAGGCTGAAGGATCCCAAGACCGCGACCCTATTGTTCCGCAGCGGCAAACTGGTGTGCACCGGGGCCAAGACGCATGATCAGGTCAAGCGGGCCATCGACACGGTCGTTGCGAATATCCAGAAATCTGGCATAGACATCGACGATTCTCCCGATTTCGTTGTTCAGAACATTGTCGCCTCGGCGGACCTGGGTCAGCCGGTCAACCTTACCTCGGTGGTCATCTCCCTCGGCCTGGAGCGGGTGGAGTACGAACCGGAGGTGTTCCCCGGCCTGGTGTACCGAATGACCGATCCGAAGGTAGTGATACTCCTGTTCGGCTCAGGAAAGCTTGTATGCACCGGGGCGAGACAGCCGTCAGATGTGGAGCAGGCCGTGAAGAACATCGCTGAGGAGCTGCGTTCGGCCGACCTGCTGTTGTGATCGCCCCAACAGGCATGGCGCGCCGGACGAATCCGCGGGCTCGCGCAGTTGAACTTCGATGACCTACTTCGACGACCTCAAGGAGTATTTCGCCCTTGGCAGGAAGGAGGCCCTGGGCATCGCAGCCTGCGTCCTACTGGCCATGCTCGCCTATGTGGTCACCAGAGGTACGCTGTTCGAGAACGGCCCGCGGGTGCTACCGGCCGAGCTGTTCGTCAGCGATCCTGTATTCTCGACCCTGGCCAAGATCGGTCCCATCGTCTTGGCATTGTTACTGGGCCTGCTGATCACCTCCCGCCTTCTTATTCCCGGGGCATCATACTCTGGCAAGTACCTCCTCAGGGTGGCCATCGCCCTAATGGGAGCGCGAGTGACCGTCGATGTCCTCTCTCGCGCTTCCCCGGCCGGCCTCGCCATCATCCTGGCAACGATGGCATTCACCGTCTGGTTGGCGCTTCGCATGAGCCGGAAGCGGGCGGTCGATAAGGACGCCGCGGCGCTCATCGGGACTGGAAATGGGGTGTGCGGCGTGTCTGCCTGCCTATGCATCGCCCCGGTCATTAATGCTCGACCGCACAATCTGCACGCGGTCATAGGGGTGATAAGTCTCCTTGGCCTGGTGGGGGTGTTCCTCGTCCCCTGGCTGGCCGCCCTGCTCAACCTTACCGACGCCCAGGCGGCGGTGTTCATAGGCGGCTCGCTACATGAGATCGGCAACGTCGTCCCCGCCGCCGAGCTGTACCAGAGCGCGCTGGGAGGCGGCGACGTGCTCGGCCTCGTCCTGGCCTACAAGATGGTCCGGGTAGCCATGTTGGTAGTCCTCGCCTACGTCCTGGCCCGGCTGTTCTCCCGCGCTGGGGAGGGGAGGGGCGTGCCGGTCAAGCCTCAGGGCTTCCTGCTGGTCTTCGTGGCCGTGGCCGCCGCGGTCTCCATTCTGATCGCTGTCGAGCCATCACTGGGCGGGGAGATCAGGAACGCGCTGGTAAACGTGTCGGCGTCCGTGCTGACCGTGGCCATGGCCGGGGTCGGCTTGGCTATGGACCTAAGGGAGACCGTGCGGGTCGGAGGCCGACTGCTCCCGCTCACCACCATAGTTTGGCTGGCACAGCTCGCCCTGCTGCTCGTGCTGACCGTGGCGCTGGTGTGAGCCGCCTTATGCCGCATCGGAGAAAGCGGGATCGGATCGATGCCCCCAATATCTGCTACTAGTCCTGCTCGCCTGCGTTGACGGAGGTCATGGCCCTGCAGCCGCAAGGGGCAATGTCTTTCAGCCATTGTCGAGAAGCTCCTGCCCAAGTACCACGGCGCCGGAGTTGAATCGATTAGCGTCGAGGCACCTAATTGCTCCGGCCCCAGAGGAGTGTCACAGCCGGCCTGCCCATACTATTCGGACAGGTCCAATGCATAAACGGGAGCCGAAACCTTCTGGACACCAATGCATTTCATCCGTCTGGCTTGTTGCTTCATCTTTTCCGTCGGTGGGGCGTAGGGATCCGCCATGCCCAGGCCGGGCGCGGGCCAGCCTGGCATTCGGACAAGAACGGTTTACCTCAGGCACCCAATAGCTCTCGGGAGGTGGCGCCACACGGCGCCTCGCGGAACGGACATGGAGCGATATCACATCATTATAGAATGGACTGATTCGAGTCCCCTTCATGAGGGAGGAAGGGCGCGACGCGGCCGGAATCTCGATCTCCCGGTCCGCGCCGCTGGTTATTGGAAGGCAGAATTGCTCAGTCGTCGAGCGTCTACTGCCCTCCAAGTGTCTGCGCCTCGTGCGGAGCTGAGCTGATCGTCCCTGCGCTCATGGCGGACTTGTTCAACCATACGAACAGGGCCGTGAGCAGGGAGAGCAGCGCGGCTATTCCCCAGCAATATATGTAGCCGGACATGTCGCCCACGAAACTTCCGAGGATGAGTGCTGCAAGGACCGGACCTACGGACATGCCGATGGTAAGGATCATAGAATTGACGGCGGTCGTCGATCCGAAGTTATCCTTCGAACATACGCAGGATATCGTGTTGGTGTTCCCGGTCGAAGCCATTCCGATGCCTACCCCGAACATCAGCACGGAGAGGATCACGCCTACCTCGGACGTCCTCAGCAGCGCGAGGCTGATGAATCCAAGGGCGGCTATGACCAGGCCTGCGGTCAGTATCCGCCAGTGCCCGAACCTCAGGCCCAGCTTCCCGCCGAGGGGCGAAGCGATCAGCTGTCCCACAGCGTTCGGCAGGAGGAATAAGCCGATGATGACCTGGCTGGTCTTGCCGAAGCCGCCGTTCTCGACCGGCTCGCCCATGAAGAAGGGCAAGGTCTGATACAACATGAACATGGCCAGGCCGATGAAGAACATGCTGATGTACGCCACCGTGATGTTTCGGTTCTTCAGCAGCTCAAGCCGCACTATCGGCTCGCTGCATCTCTTCTCTCTGACTATGAAGGCAACGAAGAACAGGGCCGCGCATACGAAGAGCCCAACGGTCAAGGACGATCTCCAGCCCCATACCGCACCTTGCGACAGGGGAAGCAGGAACGTAAGTATTCCAAATCCGAGGAGGATCGACCCTATGACGTCCATTCTGGTAGGGTGCCTTGCCTGCTTGTCAGGGACGATACGCCAGACTATGACGGAGAGCAGAGCCACAATAGGCAGGACGACCCAGAAGGCCTCCTTCCAGCCGATGAACGAGATGAGTATGCCGCCACCGACCATTCCTGTGGCCGCTCCCACGCCGAGCATGGCCCCGATCAGGCCTATGCCCACGGGGACCAGGCGCGGCGGCAGGATGTCCATTGCCATCCCCATCAGCAACGTGACGGCGCCCATCCCGATTCCCTGGATGGTTCTGAACACGATCAGCGAGAGCAGGTCCCAGGAGACCGCTGCTCCTGTAAGTCCGATCATGTAAACGACCATGATCGCGAGGAGGAGGGGCTTCCGACCATACATCTCGCCCAGCTTACCTACGATAGGTATTGTGACCGCTCCGGCCAGGGAGTACGCCGCCAGGACCCAAGCTAGATCGGTAGTTTGCGCAGACAGGTCCTGCCCCATGCCTGGCAATCCAGGCACGAGCATGGTCTCGACGAAGATCGTCATGAGACCGAGGATGGCCATAATGATGATCAGGAAGATACCGTGTCTCTCATTATGCCGAGGATCATTCAGATCCTTATGACTAACTTTCTTTGAACTGGCCATCATGTTTTCCCCATGATGGTCAAATCGCAAATCGGAGGACCCTATTAATAATTAACCGCACTACGGCGCGAGTGATGGTCTCAACCGACCGATGTCTGGCTGCTGCAGATTCTCATCGAACAAGAACGGATCGTTTACTCCATCTTTACAGCCCCGTCCCGGGAGAGCGACATTATGGTAGGCTGATGCATAGTTGGCATTAGGGAGCCCGCAGGCAGGAGCATCATGCATTACTATCGTGCACACGCCTATGTCTACCGACATGCCCAATACATCCCATATTGCGGCTTGCCTTGCTAGGAGGATGAACGGCCGAACTGGAGAAAGAACTGATATGGAGTAAAAAAACTGCATCGGTGAAAAGGCGCTTGACATCTGTAAGAATTGATAATTGGTGCAGGGGAAGGGATTTGAACCCTCGGACCACTAAGGACAAGGCCCTCAACCTTGCGCCGTTGGCCAAGCTTGGCTACCCCTGCGTTAGAGCAGCACAATACTGGGGCCATTTATTAACTTTTCCTTCCGCGGTGCTGCATGGAGCTGTAATGTCGGTCGTCGAGGGTGATCGTCGGGACGTACCTTATCGCCCATCAATGGACCTCGTGCCTGAACAGGTTAACGATGGCGTGGCATCCGCATGAGGTCGCGATGCCCACGGTGGCTCCGTCAGCAGCATCGTCCAACATATCGAGCGTTCCTTTTAAATCATCTCCGTGCAGGATACCGACCTCCTCCCCGACGGTGACCAGGACCGAGCGGTGGTCGACAGCTCCTGCCAGCGCTGCGTCCACCAGCCGGTGCATAGGTGCCAGACGTTCCTTTCCGGTCACCGGGCATACGGGGGGTCGATCGCACTCTGGACAGCAGGACTTTCCAGACGGCATGTAGCTGGTGACCATTACGCCTTGGGTACTGTCGATCAACTGCACGATGCCGGCGGGCAGAGCGGCCACCGCCCGGAGGAGAGGGCCTCCGAACGGATGGAGTTCCCGGTCATGGCGGCGATACCACTCCATCGCCAGGCGGGCAGCGAGATGCCCGGGCGCGGCCGGGACCACCTGGTCCGGGACCCATCGATGGATGAGGTCGGCAAGGACCACCGTCCCGTCGCCCCTCATGTACAGCACGTCCCCTGCAGCGGCGTCCAGCAACCGGTCCGCGTCATCGACCGAACGGTTGCACAACGACCTTGCCATGCAGTCCTCGTCTGGATCCACCAATAGCACTCTCGCCCCTTCCCTCAGCGAGCTCTGCACGCCCAGGCGGCCGATCTCCCCTCCCCCCAGGCAGACCACAGTCAACATGCTGTTACTTCATTGTCGCCTGCTTTGATATACTCTCGCCAGGACCGTAGCGCCAATGAATCTGGCCTGCACGGTAAGGGCGTCCTGCGCCAGTGCAAAGCTCATGATTATATACGACGGCGCTCTTGGACGAAACGGTCAGGAGAGGGAGGGCGGCCGACGGTAGGGCGCAAGCCCAGCTGAGGAAGGTCCCCCCTCCATGAGAAGGTGGTCCACGCAAGTGGGCTGGTGAGAGCCAGGGCAAGGGCGCAGAAACGACACAGCTCAGACCGAGGATGATCCGCTCGGCGGTGACGTTGGTCTGGGATTTGGTGAAACGGCGACTCCCCACCGGAGCAAGCCCAAACAGTCGGGATGACCACTCGGGACCGACGGGTAGGGTGCTTAGTTGAATGCTGCCTGAAACAGAAGGGGGCCTACTACCCTCACCTGGCCACACTCGCTTTTTCTGCACTAAATGATATCCTCGCCAATAATTGTGATGCCAGTCATGAGCTCGTTCATTGAATAGATGACGCGGATTCGACGGTGTTGAGCGGTTTGAAGTATATTTCGTATATGTAGCAGGAAGCGAGATACGATTATTCTGCGGATATATTCCATATTCATAGATTATATGGCGGGAAACAGGTTAATAGAGACTCGGAGTTTGCGTGCTATCGGGTGAACTGGAGGAGTATCAGTGAAAGTGATGCAAGGCAAATTCTATCTGTTCGAGGAACGAGTGCCCCTGAGAACGCACCAGGTTCTAAGAAAGGAATTGGACAAGGGAAGAAAGACGCTGTATATCTCGAAGAACCCGCCGCGATTATTGCGCTCGCAGCTCGACTTTGACGAGACCATGCTGTTAACCATGTGGCTCAGCACCCGTCCGAGCCCGGAGTGCATACCGCCCATGAACCTGAATGTCTTCGAGAACAACATAATGAAGTTCTTGGAGCAGAACAAGGACGGGATCGTGGCTCTCAACGGCCTCGACGTCCTGGAGATGTGGAACGGATTCAGGCCCGTCCTCGATGTCCTGGCTCGCGCACATGAGCAGGTCAACTCCGGCGGCAGCAATTTTCTGATAAGCCTGGACCCGCACAATCATTACCCGCAGAAGCTGGCCATGCTGGAGAACATCTCTGATGAGGTCATATCCAGCTACGCGTGAGCGTTCATCGGCAGGGATAAGGTCGAGGGCGTCATTCGGCGCGTCATGAACGCCCGTCTGCAGGAGATTGCCGAGGCCACCGCAAGGGATTCGCATTCCGGAGCATCGGAGATGTTGCTCAAGGCAGCAACCTCCATACTCGCTCTTTCCGAAGAGGACGTCGATGCGATTCCGGCGTCGGAGTGGACGGGGTTCGGCATATCGCTTCATAGGGCTAAACCGACCATCGCCACCCTGTTCAACCTGGCGAACGATATCATGTTGGAGGCGGAACAGGGTATGGGCCGGGATATGAACGTCCGTTCCGCCGTGGCGGATATGATGGAGCGCGAGAAGCGCTCCATCGACCTGATCACCGAGGCGGCCGGGAACGCCATCGAAGCGGAGTGGATAGCCACCTCATCCTACTCCAGCACGGTCAGCAGGGCGCTGGAGGAGATCGCGTCCCGCCGGCCACTCAGGGTGACGGTCGCAGAGTCGCTGCCGGGCGGGGAGGGGAGGCGGTTCGCGAAGAGGCTGTCTGACCACGGCATCGACTCCGAGATCGTTCCCGATTCGAATCTATTCGCCCGCATGGCCGAGGCCGACTGCGCGTTGACCGGAGCGGACTCCATAACGCCTGATGGCCTCGTGAACAAAGTAGGCACAAGAGTTCTGGTGGAGGCAGCTCGATGTTGCGGCCGGCCCTCCTACGCAGCATGTAGTGGGAGCAAGATGTCTCCGGTGGTCCTGTCGAACATGATCATTTCCCAGCGCAAATTGTCGGAACGGCTGAGCGAACGCTCCCAGCTGTTCGAGAGCACCCCCCTCGACCGCATCACCTGCGTGATCACGGAGAGCGGGGCCTTTGCGCCGGGAGAGCTCTTGGCAAAGCTGCGGGATCGGAAGGTCGCCGCCGCCTGGTCATCCCTCGGGATGTCGCTCTAGCAGCTACTGTGCACGATGTCGCCCATGGGGCACGCGTCCACGCCGGCGCCGATACATTCGCATTTCTCGTGTCGACCTCGATCAGGATACCCAGCAGTCCGCTCTCGTAATTCCTGACGGCCATGCATCATCGCATTTGGCAGGAAGATGAGGTGCCGACGTTAATTGATTTCTCCAAGATCATGGGCGCTCAGGAGTTTGTCCGCAGGAGTCGTTTCACGCCACGTAGCTCCCGCCCTCGGTGACTATCTGGACGATACCGGCCCATAGCGGGCAGCTCGAAAGCCGAACAAGATCTCAAGGGGCGGGCAAATAACATTAGGCACCACTATTGTATAGATATGTACATCATTCCGCAGAATTGTTATATACCTCCCTGTGCTTTCCCGGAATTATGTCGATCTCTAAGGATGATGTTATCATGCTCAGGCCGGACGACATTCCGACCAAGTGGTACAACATAGCTGCAGACCTCCCCGAGCCTCTCCCCCCACCCCTGAACCCGGTTACCAAACAGCCGATGAGGCCGCAGGAACTGGAGGCGATATTTCCCAAGGAGGCCATTGCCCAAGAGATGTCGGTGGACAGGTACATCGACATTCCAGAGGAGGTAAGGGACGCCTATCTGATGATCGGACGGCCTTCCCCGTTGGTCAGAGCGAAGAGGTTGGAGAAGTTGCTCAAGACCCCGGCGAAGATCTACTTCAAGCGGGAGGACCTGTCCCCGGCTGGTTCGCACAAGCCCAACTCCGCCATCCCGCAGGCGTACATCAACATGAAGGAGGGCGTTGAGAACCTCACCACCGAGACGGGCGCCGGCCAGTGGGGAACCGCGCTGGCGCTGGCGTGCGCGCACTTCGACCTCAACTGCAAGGTGTTCATGGTACGCTCCTCATACGATCAGAAGCCATTCAGGAGGCTGGTCATGGAGACCTATGGCTCCACGGTGTACTCCTCGCCCAGTAACGTTACCGAGTACGGTCGCTCGGTGAACGAGAAGACGCCGGACCACCCGGGAACGCTGGGGATAGCCATAACCGAAGCGGTGGAGATGTGCCTTCACCAGGAGAGCACGAAATACTCCCTGGGCAGCGTCCTCAACCACGTCATGCTGCACCAGACAGTGATCGGGCAGGAGACTATGATGCAGCTGGAGCAGATCGATACCGTTCCGGATTACATGGTCGCCTGCGTCGGAGGCGGCAGCAACTTCGCCGGGTTCTGTTTCCCAATGATGGGAAAGATGATCCAGGGGAAGGTCGACACCAAGTTCATCGCCGCTGAACCGTGCTCAGTCCCGTCGATGACCAAGGGCGAGCTGCGCTACGATTACGGCGACACCGGAGGAATGACCCCCCTGCTCAAGATGTACACCATGGGATGCGAGTACGTGCCCTCCCCGATACACGCCGGAGGGCTACGCTACCACGGCATGGCCCCCGCTGTCTCCAAGGCCGCCGAGCTCGGCTACATGAAGGCCTTCGCGTACGAGCAGAACGACACTTTCGCCGCGGCGGTCACATTCGCCCGGACCGAGGGCATCGTGCCTGCACCGGAGAGCTCCCATGCCATCAAGGCGGCCATGGACCTGGCCCTGGAAGCGAAGAAGACCGGCGAGGAGAAGGTCATCGTGTTCAACCTGTCCGGGCACGGACTGCTTGACATGGCCGGCTACGACCGTTTCCTTCACAACAACCTGTGAACGAAGGGCAAACCTCTTCCAATCCTTTTCCGCCTTCTCCTTTTTTCGTTATACGTTGAAGGTATCGATATGACCCTCGCAGTTCACAGTGTGAAGGGTGCCAGATTGACCTTAAGTTCAAATAATCTCAAGTTGTTCCTCCTTTGGTATTAAGGTCCTATCAAGGCAGGTGCACAACTGTCAGTAGATGCATTTAGTTACGGGTCATCAAGAAAGCTGATATCACTCAGCATCAACATAGGCCACGATAGTTTTACCCTAGACCGTGGAAGGACCTACCTCATCTACGAGAAGCGCATGGATAAGACCGCCCACGTATTACGCGAGCTTTCCGAGGCCGGCTCTAGCGTTCTGACGGTCACCAGGCTGCATCCCGACCTCGTGTCGGAAAGTCTGTCGATCAACGTCCACGATTCGATCTGGCTGAGCGAGAGGCCGGGCAAGAGGAACGTCCCTCCCGACCAGTTGAACCGGTTGTTCCAGAGCATCAGCGCCTTCCTGTCGAGGCAGAGCGACGGCACCGTAGTCCTGGAAGGCGTGGAATATATTCTCATGTACAACGATATGAAGCGGGTTCTGGCGATGATCGAAAGGATCAACGACATCGTCATGGCGTCCCAGGCGGTTCTTGTCATGCCAGTGGACCCGATGTCCCTGGACCCAAGAACACTGGCCTACCTCCGCCGTTCAGCGGAGGTAATAGGCTGAAAAAGATGTTCGCTTCGATCCAGACCTTCTTAGTTCTCCCTAGAGATCGGCGAACTGCGAACCCGCCAGTACGCCCATGCCGCCAATGGCCTGGGACTGCTCCGGGAGCTCTGCGTTGAGAAGCTCCTCGGAGGTGAGGCGTGGGTACAGGTCCCACAGGTGGTCCAGGTCCTTCTGGTCGAGCGTGAGGGGATCGAGCAGAACGAGCATGGTCACATCGGCCTGCTTGAGGAGGGCATCGATCTCGGCCATCGTATCCATGACCTTGCCGAGGTCATGGAACAGCAGGAGGTACTCCAGACCATCCAGCAGCACCTGGCCGCCGACGCGCCCCTTAAGTTCAGAGCGGATGATCTTGACCAGGTTTTGCATCGATTTGGGGGCTATTGCTCCCTCGTCCTTCCGGCTGCTCAGCCAGTAGCGCTTGGCCCGTTCCAGTCCATATTTCTGAGCGACATAGTCAGGGTGCAGACGGCCGATGCATAGGCCGCCAGTGGAGTCCCCGATGAGCCTGGCATAGGTCTGGTAGCCGGTGCGAGGATATCCCTCTATAAGTAGCGCGATGCGAGTGTCATTCTTGACGTTATCGTTCATATGACGGCCTCAACAACTTCCTTTACCGCTTCGAAATTTGAGTATTTAATACGGTTTTGAGCATGCTCCTTTTTCTCTCTGAACACGATACCCCAGCTAGGTGCATCTGAGGTGTCGGCTCGCGCCGGGAAGAAGTCGCTGCTGATCGTTCGTGAGAAGGTCCTTCTCCACATCCTCAGTTATCATAAGTACCTCCAGGACCCTGACGCTCCCGCTTCCGCCACCCAAGAGGGCATCGCCGACGCGGTGAGCGTGGGGCGCAACAACATATCCAAGATCGTCAACGCTCTGGCCAAGGAAGGCTTGGTGGAGGTGCAGACCAAGCACGTCAAGGGGTTCGCCACCGTCAAGCGTGTGTACTTTCTCCTGCCCAAGGGGTTCGAGGCCGCGCTGGAGCTGAAGAAGGAGATCGAGTCCGTCCCCGTGGGCATAATCGACTTCGACGGCAAGGTGCACCGGGACGTCGTGGGCAAGATAGGCGTGTATCTGCCGAAGCGATATACTTTCCTTGAGATGGTGACGGGGGTCCATCAGGGAAAGTTCGACTGCGCCTCCTTCCATGAGGGGAAGGCCAAGGAAGAGAGGCGATTCATCGACTATACCGACCGCAAGCCGGCAGTGCGAACCTTCTACGGCCGCTCCGAGGAACTTGATCGGTTGTCCCGCTTCCTCGATTCCGACACCGCACACATCATGGCGGTGTGCGGGATACCAGGCATCGGAAAGACCTCCCTCATCGCCAAGTTCGTACAGGACGTGAGGGAACAGCGCAACCTGTTCTGGTATCGCATACACGAATGGGTCACCCTGAAGATACTGCTCGCGCCGTTCGCGGAGTTCCTGTCGCAGCTCGGAAGAAAGGGACTGGAGAGCTACCTATCCAGGACGGAGGTGCCTCAGGTCGGGGAGATCTCGGTGCTGCTGGAATCGGAGCTGAAGGACCTTTCGGCGGTCGTCATCTTGGACGACGTGCAGAAGGCCGACCCTCCAGTGCAGGCGTTCCTGGCCGCCCTGGTGGTGGTGCTGGAGAACCTTCCCCAAGTGCACATGATATGCACCAGCCGTGAGATACCATCGTTCTACACCCGTTCTGCAGTGTTCAAGGGGACGGTCCTGGAACTGATGCTCGAAGGCCTCGACAAGGAGAGCAGTTACCGCTTACTGCGCAACCGCAACTTGCCGGAGGGGGGGTTCAATGACATCTTCCTGGCAACCAAGGGGCACCCGCTGTTCCTGGAGCTGATAGATGCCCCGAAGAGCGCGCTGGGCAAGAACGTCAGGATGTTCATCGAGCAAGAGGTGCTGAGCAAGCTGGACCTGACCGAGCGGCGCATCCTGGAGATCGCCTCCATTTTCCGTTACCCGGTCCTGATCGAGGCGTTCTTCACCATGGAGGAGGAGATCGCCAAGGAGATGGATGACCCGCCCAAGGAGCTGGGCTACCATGAGTACCTGGTCGACTATGACACCATGGACTCACTGCTGGGCAAGTCGTTGATGAACGAGTCGGTGGGCCGCATGGTCGGAATGCACGACCTGCTTCGCGACTTCTTCTACTCACGCCTCACCCCAAGACAGCGCACCTCCTATCATCGCGCCGCCTGCCGTTACTACCTCCAGGACAGCTCGGCGTCCGCTCATGTGGAGGCCATGTACCATTCCCTGAAAGCAAAAGAGTACGATATGGCCGTCCGAATCGCCGCCTCGAACGGAAGGGACATCATCGCCAAGGGGTACGGACTGCCGTTCGCTCCTCTGTTATCCGAGCTTCAGGCCGAAGCGACGGACATGGGCAAGAGCGAGAAGATAGAGATCCTTCTGCTGGATGGCGAGGTGCTAGATGTTCGGGGAGAATGGGACCAGGCCATCGCCCGATTCAAGGAGGTGGGGGAGCTGGCCGATCCCTCCACCGACGGCAGGGTTCTCGCCGAGATCGCCTGGCGCGTCGGGCTCATCCACCTGAGGAGGTCCAAGTTCGATGACGCCGAGGCATGCTTCGATCGAAGCCTGAAGCTCGCCACCACCATCGGGAACCAGCACATCCTCGTCAATGCTCACTACGGCATAGGCGGCATCATGCAGGACCACGGCCGCTCCCAGGAAGCGTTGGCCTCGTACAATCGATCATTTGACATCGCGCGATCCATAGGCGACGATGCCGGCATGGGCAGGGCGATGTACGGCATCGGACGCATCTACACCAACATGATGGACCACCACAAGGCGCTGAAAGCCAAGAAGGCCGCGCTGGAGGCGGTGGAGCGCACGGGCGACGTGGACGAAATAACGAAGGTGTGCATTGGGATAGGCGTTACTTTGGGGGACATGCTCAATCACGCCGAAGCAGTGAACTATCTCGAACGGGCGGTGAAGGTAGGCCGCATGTCTGGCAACATGTTCCTGCAGGGCTACGCCACCCGCAACCTTGCCAGTTCTCTCATCGAACTGGGCGACCTCAGCCACGCCGAGGAGATGCTGGATCCGGTGGCAGACGTGTTCAAGAAACTCGGCAATCCCCACTTGGTGGCGGACGTCCACCTCATGCGCGGATACATCCATAGCCGTAAGAGGGACTGGGAGTGCGCGAAGGAGGAGTTCAATGTCGCTCTGGACATCGTCAGACCGATGTCCATGCCCCTGGTATTGGGCAGGTGGCTCTTCGAGATCTCACAGGAATACATCAACAACGGGGACCGCGAAGGCGCCGGTCACTTGCTGACCGAGGCGCTCAAAGTGTCCAGCGATGGCGCGGCCGATAATCTGCGCAAGGAAGTGGAAGGGGCTCTGGAACGCATAACCGCATAAGCCACGATGCTAGCCAAAAAGACTAGATAATGAAACGTTACGAATAGAACAAAAAACAGAATGGCATCCCCTCCGAAGGAGGGGAAGATGGTAGGGTTTAGTGAGGCTCGAGGCCAGGGATTATGTGGGGCTCGAGACCGGGAATGATATGGGGCTCAAGTCCGGGGATGATATGAGGCTCGAGGCCAGGGATTATGTGGGGCTCAAGGCCAGGGATGATGTATCCAATGGCAGAGAGATCGATTCCAGCAATTGCACACACGAGCGCCGCGGCGGCCGCCGCAACGATTCCGAAGAGAGCTATCGTCTTGAATTCCATTGTCAACACCAACTTCATCCGATTGTGTTCTGAACCCGTCTCGACTTGTTAATATAAAAGAGGTCTTTGAGCATGCTACAGTTAATTTAAAATACTATGAATCGAAAAAAAGGCCGTCAGTAGTATACTGGCCATGTGAAAAAAGTACCCCTCGGGGCGCTCCCTTTATAGTGCCCTGTCATTCTCTGCCCTATGAACGCAGCGAACTTCTCCGGTCGCCCCATCGAAGCGGTGATCCTTGACCTCGACGGAACGCTGGTACATACCACCGTCGACTTCTCCCGGATGAAGGTGCGGCTGTTCGCCAGGATGGAGGAGATGGGCGTTCCGAAGGCGGTGATGGATCCGTCACGGACCGTGACAGAGAACATGTCCATGGTCCACTCGTACCTGGCCTCTTCTGGCCGGATCAAAGGGTGGGAAGCGATCGAGAGGCTTGCCGGCGAGATGATGCAACAGACGGAGATGGAGAGGGTCCATCTCACCCGCCCGGTCGACGGAGCAAGGGAGTCCATCTTGGAGCTAAGGCGGAGAGGGCTGAGAGTAGGCCTTCTGACCCGAGGATCCCGCCTTTATGCGACCGCCGCCCTGAAGCAGGCCGGCCTGGACGGCATCCTTGAGGAGCTTATGTTCCGTGACGATCATGGAGAGAGGGAAGCAAAGCCCAATCCCATCGCGCTACGGCGCATAGCATCGAAACTGGGAACGAACGTCGAGAAGTGCCTCATGGTCGGCGACCACTCGATCGACAGCACCTGTGCCGCCGGCGCGGGGGCGGCGTTCGTCGGCGTCCTGACCGGGGCGTTCGATGAGGAGGACTGGCGCCGGCTCGGTTGCTACCATGTAATCGGAAGCGTGGCCGACCTGCCTAACGCGCTGGGACCGAGCCGTGACAGCGATGGAGCGAACGGAACGGCGGGGTCTCACCTCGACGGCGAGGTGTCCTTCCTCAGATAGACGTTCATACAGGCCGGGGAGCACAGGTAGACCTCCCGCCCGCCGTCCCGGGCGCGCAGCTGCCGATCCCTCACCTGCCTTCCGCACTGGCTGCATGGCACGACGACCTGTAGGCCGGGGACCACAGTGGCGCGGTCCTCCTCCTTTCCGACGCCGATGACGTTGGCGATCTCATACTCCACGATCTCTGGCACGCTGGCAAGCCTTGAAGCGAAATCATTGATCTGGTATGTTCCGGTGAAGGTGCAGATTAGCATCAGACGCCCACTGCTGAGGAAGAACTCCTGCCGCACCTCATCGTCCTTGGTGAAGCGGCTCGCCACCGCGGAAAGGTCCGACGGCCTCGCCTTTATTGTGACCACGGCGCTCATCTCGCCCAGCTTCTCGGCGTCAAGATCGGCCCGGTAGCCACGGATGGCCCCCAATCGCTCTAGGTTGCCCACCTTGTTGCTCACCGTGGGCACGCTGACGCTCACTCTCTCGGCGATCTGCCGGAAGGACAGGCGGCCATTGGCTTGTAGGACCTCAAGGATCCGGATGTCATTGACATCGAGAAGCATACCGCACACTTGTGAGCAGAGGTACTATAAATCTTTGCAACAGTAATAAAAAGGGGCCGCGGAGGTTACAGAGAGAAGAACGGCATCACCGATACTTCGGGAATGCCGATCTCCGCTAGCATATTATTGAATATCGGCCATGCATAATTAATGCCATGGACGATGAGCCCTGCGCCGATGGACCTGATGTGTGTCCAGTTCCGCCGCCTCCTGGCATGAAGACAGCCACCTTTGGCATCATCGGGATGACCTGCGCTTCCTGCGCAGGGACGGTGGAGGAAGCGATCAACGAGCTTCCTGGAGTGGAGGAGGCGTCGGTCAACCTGACCACCGAGCGGGCCAAGGTGATCTACGACGCGTCAAAGGTCACGCCGGAGCAGATAGCAACGGCAGTGACGGACGCAGGCTACGAGGTCGCGGTCAGCGAGGTGACCCTGTCCATCGGAGGAATGTCATGCGCCAGCTGCGCACAGACCATCGAGTCATCGCTCATGGGGATGGACGGAGTGTACTCCGCGTCCGTCAATCTTGCCACTGAGAAGGTGAAGATCCGCTACAACCCGGAGTCGGCCACCATGACCGCCATGAAGGCCGCCATCGTCGACGCCGGGTACACCGTCCTGGAGGCCGAAACGGTCGATACCGAGATGGCCGCCCGGGAGAGGGAGAGGAAGAGGCAGTTCACCCTGCTGATCTTCTCCCTCTCGCTCAGCATACCGACGATGCTGCTGATGCTGGGCTTCGACTTCCTAAGCCTGGGCTCCGCCCTTGGCATCTCCGAGTGGCAGAACATCATCCTGTTCCTGCTGGCGACCCCGGTCCAGTTCATCGCAGGCTACCAGTTCTACGTCGGCACTTACAAGGCCCTCCGCAACCGGCGCGCCAACATGGACACCCTCATCGCCATAGGCTCCTCGGCAGCCTACTTCTATTCGGTGGCGGTGACGTTCTTCTCTGGAACGTTCCACCTCGGCCATCACACATATTTCGACACGTCGGCGATGATCATATCGCTCATCCTGTTCGGGAAGTACCTGGAGGCGAAGGCGAAGGGCCGGACGTCGGAGGCCATCCGCAAGCTGATCGACCTCCAGGCGAGGACCGCCAAGGTGATCCGGGATGGAAAGGAGGTCGAGGTCCCGGTCGAGGAGGTCATCGTCGGCGACGTCTTCGTGGTGCGTCCGGGAGAGAAGATTGCCACCGACGGCATCGTAGTGGAGGGCGAATCGGCGGTGGACGAGAGCATGCTCACCGGGGAGAGCATCCCTATCGACAAGATCGCCGGGGCGGCGGTCATCGGCGGCTCGATCAACAAGAACGGCTCCCTCAGGGTCCGGGCCGACAAGGTGGGCAAGGACACCGCGCTGTCGCAGATCATTCGCCTGGTGGAGGATGCCCAGGCCTCGAAGGCTCCCATCCAGAGGTACGCTGACAGTGTCTCCGCGTGGTTCGTTCCGGCCGTCATCCTCATCGCGGTGGCCGCCTTCGCCGTATGGTACTTCTACCTGTTCAACGCGCTCGGCGTGGAAGGGGACCAGTTCATCTTCTCCCTCATCATATTCATCTCCGTCCTGGTCATCTCGTGCCCCTGCGCACTGGGCCTGGCAACCCCTACCGCCATCATGGTCGGCTCCGGAAAAGGGGCGGAGAACGGCATCCTCATCAAGAGCGGGGGCGCGCTTGAGACGGCGGGCAAGGTCACCACCATCGTGTTCGACAAGACCGGCACCCTGACCAGGGGAGAGCCGGAAGTGACGGATATCGTGGCATCAGGAACTGATGGAAGGGAGCTGCTCCTATTGGCCGCCTCGGCCGAGAAGGGTTCCGAGCACCCCCTGGGAGAGGCGATCGTCCGCCGCGCTGCCGCTGATGGCATTGCGATTCCGGACCCCGAAGAATTCAGATCGGTGACCGGCAAGGGTGTGCGCAGCAAAGTGCTCGGACGAGAGGTGCTGATCGGCAACCGCGCGCTCATAAGATCGGGCGGCATCGACGTCAGCGAGGTCGAGGGGACGCTGCAGAGGCTGGAGAGCGAAGGCAAGACCGCCATGATCGTCTCCGCCGACGGCCTGGTGGCCGGAGTGATCGGCGTGGCCGACGTCCTCAAGGGCACCTCGGTGCGGGCAGTGAATCAGCTGCGGGGCATGGGCATAGACATCATCATGCTGACCGGCGACAATCGTCGGACCGCGGGGGTCATCGCGGCCCAGGCTGGCATCGAAAACTATATCGCCGAAGTTCTCCCAGAGAACAAAGTGCAGGAGGTCGCGAGGCTGCAGGGCGAGGGCCGCATCGTGGCGATGGTGGGCGACGGCGTCAATGACGCTCCGGCGCTAGCCCAAGCGGATGTGGGCATCGCCATCGGCAGCGGGACGGACGTGGCGATGGAGACAGGGGACATCGTGCTCATACGTTCCGACCTGATCGACGTGGTGGCGGCGATACAGTTGTCCAGGAAGACCATGACCAAGATCCGGCAGAACCTGTTCTGGGCCCTGGGATACAACACGGCTGGCATACCGATCGCCGCCGGCGTGCTGTTCCCCTTCTTCGGAATCCTGCTGAACCCCATCGTGGCGGCTGGCGCTATGGCACTGAGCTCGGTGTCGGTGGTATCGAACGCCGCGCTGCTGAAACGATACACCCCTGAGGTCAAGAGAAAGGAGGAGAAGTAATGGCGATAGATCCGGTTTGCGACATGGATGTTGATGAGAAGACGGCAAAGTGGACGTCGGAGCATGAAGGAAAGAAGTACTACTTCTGCGCCCCGGGATGCAAGAAGCAGTTCGATAAGGACCCAGGCAAGTATCTGAAAAAGTAAGCAGCGAGGCGCCTGCTCGGCGCCTCGGGGGCCAACAAGGCAGCCTGACCGCGGTCAGGCCATCTGGACGTTCTCCATGCTACGCTCCCGGCGGGCCTCGGTGAGATGCTTTCTGGCAAGGGCCATGGCCATGTCCCGCGCGTCAGGAGCCAGAGGCCCCCACATCCCCGTTACCGCCAGGTGCATCTGCTCCGGCGCGGCGGCCAGCCCACGCCGGGTGACAGCCTCCTGTATCGTCCCGGCAGCGGTCCTGGACGACCCCTCCATCCGCTGCAGCATGCTGTTCCTCTTCTCGGCGTCCTTCGATAGGGGTCCCACAGTATCGAAGGCGACGATGCGGCGGCCCCTCCAGGGGCCGGCATCGAAATTCTCCAGGTACTCGGCGGTCCGCCTGGTCATCTTGCCGGTTCGGGTCGGCGAGCCTACGAACAATATGTCGCCGCTGACGTCCAGGGGATTCGAGGTCCTGAGATCGTACACCTCTGCCTGATCGCCCCCGGAGCGGATCTCCTCGGCGATCGCTTCGGCCACCTCTCCGGTGCTGCCGTGAACGGTATCGAACACGATGATCGCTTTCAACATGACGATCCTCCAAGTACTCATCTGCGCTGCTAGCTGATAATGTTGTCTGCCGAGAAAAAAGATGGAAAATGATTGGGAAATGGTTTGGATCGCTGACAGGCCTTACTTCTTCAGCTTGTCCTTGAGGGGATCAACCTCGTGCTGCGAGTACCTCTCCCGGTCAAGCTCCTCCATCTCGAACTCGTGGGCCTTCTGGTCCACGTTCTTGTCGCCGGGGAGGAGCTTCTTGACCGTGGCCATGGCGCTCATGCCGAAGCCCAGCATGCCGGCGCTGACCGGCAGGCCGAAGCGGGTCTTCATTCCCAGCAGCTTGCCGGGGTTCATGATCTCCTTGGGATCAAGGGCGTTCTTTATGGCCACCATGTACTCGTAGCCGGTGCCGCGGGCCGGCTTGAGGGTGGAGCCGAAGAACAGGCCGAAGCCGGCCAGCATACGTCCGCCGTTGGCCTTCGCGAGGTCCCCGCCCTTGTAGTTGAACGAGAGCGAGGTAACGCTCTTGGTCAGGGAGGTGGAGTCGTAGATGTAATAGGGCATGAACATGACCGTGTTGCGGTCGCACATGACTCCGATGATGGCGCCCTCCATCTTCATGGACTTCATCAGATCATAGAGGTCGTTGGTCATCTTGCCGAAGTTGTACGTCGGCACCGTCAGGTCCATGGGCACCGAGGACACTCCGATCTGGCGCACGCGGAACTCATAGGAGCGCTCGTCCCATTCGTGCTGCGCGACCTCGTAAGACAGCTTCTTGCCGCCGTGCTTGGCGCAGATCTCGTCGACCTTCTTCTCCTCGAGCTCGACCATGTCCTTGTCCCCTTCCAGGACGACGATGAAGGCGGCGCCGTTGACGTGAGGGTCCTTCCCTATCTTCCTCAGGTAGTCAAAGTGGTTCTTGTCGGACCACGCCATGTGGAGGGGCATCACCCTGCTGCGGGTGATCTCCAGGAGGGGGTCGTTGATCTTGTCCAGGCTCTCGAACTCATAGGCCAGGGGGCGCAGGAGCTCGGGCCGGGGGGTCAGCTTGAAGGTGACCTCACAGATAATGGCCAGGGTTCCCTCGGCGCCGGTGATGAGGCGGGTCAGGTTGTAGCCGGACATGTTGTCCGACTGGTTCTTGAAGCCAGTGTTGACGATCACGCCATCGGGCATGACGACCTTCATGTCGCGGATGTTGTCGCCGGCAGAGCCGTACTTGTAGTTGCCGACCCCGATGCCGTTGGTGGAGATCCACCCGGCGAGGGTCGCGCTCGGTGCGCTGGAAGGGTACGATCCGAGGAGGAACCCAGCTTCCCATGCAGCGTCATACACCTGCTTCCACGAGCATCCCGCCTCGGCGGTGATGGTCATGTTCTTCTCATCGATCTCCAGGATCTTGTGCATCCCGCCCATCATATCGACGAGTATCCCTCCGAAGGCGGTGACGCTCCCGGCCAATCCCCAGCTCGAGGCTCCCCTGGGCGTGACCGGCACGCCTTCCTGCGCCGCGATCTTGACCACCTTGGCGACGTCCTCGACGGAGCGGGGGCGGACCACGATGTCCGGAATGAGCTTGAACGCTATCTGCGCCTCCTTTGGCAAGGGGGCCATGTCATGGCTGTACAGCAACCTCTCCCCCTTGCTGGTCTTGACGTTCTCGGCCCCAATGGCCGATTCCAACTTGTTCACGATGGAACCCTGGTATTTCTCAGAAGTGTCTTCAACGGCTTCCATGTAAGGTCTCTCCTAGACTGGAATATCGACTTGACCAGGTAGTTTCGTTGAGATATTAAAAGGCTCCTTCTTTTGGCCGCTAAACGGGCCTTGTGAGAGCATGACCAGCAGCCGCTGGCGAGTCTAGAAGTGTATAAGGAAAATGAAGAGCGCTCAGAGTTCACGGGGCGGCTTGGAGCGAACCGTCGATGCCAATCGCAATCACCTCGCTTTGGTTTATCGACGATCCCAACCCTACCTTGCAGGAGCCGTTATCACGGACATCCCGTCAGGGTTTGGATACGAACAAGACTGGTAGCCTCGTCGTTACAGTCTTGACGTCCCGTTGCCGGTTAGAGCGAGCGGATGGTACAGATATAGGTTCGATATCGTCATAGAACGATCCGGTGCCTATATTGCCGCTTCAGCCACATTCCGCCTCTGAGCAGTATCGCAATAGATAATGGGCCGTATTTATAGATATCCAGCTTACCCAGGCGGGAGATTCTACCGGCCATCTTGACGGCCGGCGCTAACGCCACTGACGCGTCGGAGCGGTTCCGGGAACGACGAACGTAGGCAGGCCGCAATGCGCTCCGATACTCGGAACAGGTGAGAACGGCAGCGGCAGTCGGAGCAACCGAAGTGTCGAATGCCGACGGCGCCTGGGATCCCCTCCACAAGAGAGGCGAGCTCACACTCCATATCGATACGCGATGGAACGAGCAATGCCTCCACGCGGTCCGAGGCGTCGAGCAGGCGATCGATGTGCCATCGCATCCTCTTATCCCGCCGCAGATGCCTTACCACCCTTTGTTCCAGGCCGCCCATGGCCGAGCCGACGTACACGTACGTTCCATGTTCGAAGCGTATCGTACCGAGCGCTCCCACCTCGACGTCGCGGTCCGCGGCGACCGTTACCAGCAGGAGGTATGCTCCCCGCGCAGCATGGGATGACATCTAGCCCGATTCGACCTCGGCACGGGTCTTGATGCGGATGAGGGTGCTGCCGCCGAGCCTGGAATCGGATATGTCGGCTATGTCCCCGAGACGGCGGCCGTAGACCTCCACAGCCGCGATCTGGTCCTTCCATTCGGCGTACGGTATCTTGACCCGCAGGCCGTCCAGGTGCAGGACGATGGGCGCCGGGCGCAGGCTTCTCTGCACCTCTTCGAGCTCGGCGATGCGGTCCTTGATCTCGGCGGGATGGACGAACAGGGGGTCCTCGTCCAGCTCCTTCCGCTTCTGGCGGACGACCTCCTCGATGGTGGTGCCGACCTCCTCCAGCTTGTGGATCTCCTCCTCCCGGCGCATCCTCTCCACCTTTCGGCCGACCCCGCACACCAATCCCTCGCAGGACGGCAGGTCGTCGATCTCGGGGCCGCACACCGCCACCACCGGGACCTCCAGATCCTCGAACAGCTTCACCTTGTGCTCCAGGATGCAGTCCTTGAAGTTGCCCAGTACGAACACCGCCGCGTCGTATTCCTCGATGACCGCCTTCTCATCCGCGCTGATCTGCGCGGTGCGCCGGCCCTTGCCGCGAGCGAGCCCCATCACCACCGTGATGGCTCCGGCTCGGCGCAGCTGTTCGGCGATGTCGCAGGTGGGATGGGGCATGTGGTGCCGCCCCAGGGTGGGGGCGACCACCGCGATCTCGGTGCCGGCCAGCGGCACGTCGATCAGCTTCCCGCCCAGCTCGACGGTCTTGGCCTCGATGGCCGGCCTCTCCTCCTCCGGAATGGCCAGCGTGACGGTGATCTGCACCTGCACCTGCGTCTTCTGGATGACGAAGCCTCCGACATCCTCGATCAGCTCGTACAGCTCGTTGATCTTGTACACGCCGCCATCGAACAGCAGGACCTCGTACATCAGTCCTCCTCCTTCACGTGGTGCATCTCCTCATGCAGATCCTCGGCGATCTTGATCCACTCCTCCTTCAGATCGTGCTCGGTGCCGAGGATGGTCATGACCTGGTCGTCCACGAGGTTGTGCCTTACCTTGAATCCCTCCGGGAATATCCTCCACACGGCGTCCAGGACGTGGTTCCTGAGCTCTTCGCCGGGGTCGAGTTCCATCGACGACAACGCCTCGGGCGTGGCGCCATGCACTATGATCTCGTACCGCGTCAGCTGCTCCACTGCATCACGGCCGTACTGCTGCCATAGCCTGGTAAGAAGGGCGGGCGCCCAGTTCTCATCGGTGATGGTTATCTTTCCTCCGTCGGGCGATGCGTCCACCAGCGCCATGTCCGACACCTTGATGGACGCTCTTGCCTTCCCTAAGCGCAGCGATATCAGGAAGTATGGAGCGTCGGGGTCGGCCTTGATGCGGTAGTTCGTCACCATCCGCGATACTCCGAGCTCCTGCATCATCTGCCTCAGGATGGTATCGAAGTTCTGATATGCGAACGACTCGTCGTGCTCGCTCATCACAGACCCTCGAGGAAGCCGGAGGAGAGCAGGGCACCGCCGGCCGCGCCGATGTACTGCGAGTTCTCCGGGACTATGGGCTTGCTGCCCACCATGTCGCCGACCGCTTTGACCAGGCCGCTGATGAGCGACGTCCCGCCCACCTGGATGATCGGCTGCCTTACGTCGATCTCCTGCAGCTGCTGCTCATATACCTGCTCGGCGACCGAGTGACAGGCCGCTGCCGCCACGTCCTCGATCGTGTGGCCGGCGGCCAGCGAGGTGACCAGGTCCTGAATGCCGAACACCGAGCAGTACGAGTTCATATTGACCTTGGACCAGTCCCCCTTGTCGGCCAGAGCGCCCAGCTCGGTGATCTCCACGCGAAGGCGCTTGGAGACCATCTCCAGGAACCTCCCCGATGCGCCGGCGCAGATGCCGCCCATGGTGAAGTTGTCAGGTATGCCGTCCCGCACCGTGATGGCCTTGTTGTCCATTCCCCCGATGTCGATGATGGTGGCCTCGCCCCTCTGACGGTTGGCCAGCCACACCGCGCCCTTGGAGTTGGTGGTGAGCTCCTCCTGGATCAGATTGGCATTGAGCCTCTTTCCGATGAGGAAGCGGCCGTAGCCGGTGACGCCGATGCCTTCGAGATTGTTGAAATTCAGGCCCGCCTCGGCAAGGGCCTGGTCCAGCACCTCCTGCGCCGAGCCCATGACCTCGCCGGTGGGCGTCCACGCCTTGCCGATGATCTTGTTGTCCTGCAGGATCATGGCCTTGGTGGTCGAGGAGCCCGAATCGATGCCGGCGGTGATCCCCACCTGGCGTTCCCTCGCCAGCAGCTCCTTCTTCGCCACTATGGTGACCAGCGCCTCCATCCTCGTGAGCAGCTGCGCGGCCTTCATCCGCTCCGTGAACGAATATGTCACGACGGGCAGCCGGGAATGCTCCTGGATGTACCGCCGCACCTCGTTCCTGACCAGGGCACCCTCGGCACAGCGGAAGCAGGTGGCGATGAATACCGCATCGGCATCGTAATGGCCGTCGGCGATGGCCTTCGCCCGGGCGATCATCAGCTTCAGCTGCGGGGACGCCGGGTTGAAACCGAACTCGTCCACCGCGCGGCCGATGTCCTCGTAGCTGACGTCGGGATAGACCATCCTGCCGCCGACAGTGGCGGCGGCGCTCTCTATCTCCGACTGTATGCCACTGTATTCCGTACCGCAGGATATCTGAGCGATCTTTATGGTCATTTCAATCCCTCCAGGAAGGTCTTGACCTTAGAGACCATGATCTTGGCCTCCTCCTCGTCCTCGGGGTATTCGACCTCGATAACAGGGATGTTCTTCTTGCGAACGAGGTACATGAGCATGAGGTTGGTGCGGTGGCAGCCAACGCAGCCGAACGTGAACGGGGTGTCGTTCATGATGATGGCCGCCTCGGCCTCGTCGATCATTGGTCCCCAGACCGCCAAACGGCCCCTCACGCCTGACGGCACCTCGATACCGGCGTACTTCAGGCCCTTGGTGACGTCCTTCGGGGTGACGTTCAGGGGAGGGGACTCCATCTCCTTCCCGGTCACACGCTCCCGCAGCGTTCCCATCACGCTCAGCGGCTGGTGTCCGAACCTCTCCACGAGATCGTAGAGGATAAGGCTGTTGGGCGGAACGATAAATACCTTCATCTGGTCTCCTCCTCGGCTATCTTGACGAGCTTCTCCACGGAGAGCTTCTTGCGCGGCGGTCTTTCCGGACATTTCTCCCCGCTCTCAGCGGCGCATAGGCCGGCCTCGATGAGCGGGAGGTCCATCCACTCCTTCTCCATCTGATTGAAACCGGGTCGGGAGCCGTGATGGGCCCTGCACCGCCTCTCATCTCCGATGGGGTACGCCCTCACCTTTATGAAAATCCGGTTGGGGTCGAGCTTTCGCACCTCGGGAACGATCTTGCGGATTAGGTCCTTGTCTCCCTCGATGTTTGCTCCATAACAAGTCTCCTTGATCGTGATCTTGTATCCAAGCCCGTGTATGAATCGCGACAGCTGATCGGGCGTTAGGTCCGAGGTCGGGGCGATCATGATCATTCTTGTTTCGGTCTCTTTGCTCGTGGCCTTCCCCCCTTCTTCTTGACAGCGCTCTCATCAGCCTTCCGGTCCTCGGCCTTCTTCACCGGCGCCTTTTTAGCGGCCGGCCTCTTGGCCGCTGCCTTCTTCCGCGGAGCCGCCTCGACGGATGGCTTCTCGGCCTGAGGTGCTCCCGCCTTCCTTTGCTCCCTAAGATGGACTATGTCCCCGTCCTTGATGTCCTTCATGAGGAGCTCAAGGTCGGACACTATCCTTCCGGCGACATTGGTCCCGTAGGCCTCCTCCCCGGTCGGGCCGAACTCCTCGCTGTCCTCCAGGCGGATGCCTATCGAACCCCGGCTGGGCCGTGACATGTTGGTGACGGCCAGCTGTCCGCGGAAGGAGCCTTCTCCGGAGAAGTTCTTCTCTGGTAGGAGCACCGATGCCTCCGACGGGTTTCCGACGAAGGTGATCATGGGCATGCCTTCGAACGTGAAGAACACCTTCATGGTGCCCACGGGCTTGTGGTCCAGGCCGGTCATCTTGCGGATGTAGTGCGTGGTGGTCGGCGATCCTTCATCGTCCGGTTCCCACAGCACCACCTTGTCCCGATGGATCCCGAAGGTCTCGACCACGCTTCCCGGCATGATCTCCATGGTGAGCTCCGGGTCCTGCTCCGCCACCACGGCGTCGTCGCCTGTCAGGCCGGTCCTCTTCTGGACCACCCCAGCGGCGGCGAGGAACTCTCCCGCCTGGGCCTGGGTCATCCCGATGGACATGATGCGGGCCGGGTTCGGACGCACCGTCAGCTCCGAGTCTTGGGGAGCCATGCGAACCAGCTCCTGCCCGTTCATCACCTTTCCGACCAGGCTGTGGTTCGGGGACAGCTGACGCCTCTCCCGGTAGAAGTATAGCCGGCCGGTCCCCGACCCCGAGTTCCGCACCGTGACGTCGCCGATCTCGCGCACCGCCACCTTTTCCGGCACCAGGGTGACGTCCATCCGCTGCGAGTTGGCCATGTAGGTCTCGGTGCGGTCCGTCATGCGTAATCGTCCGTCGCCCGCCACGACCAGGAACTGCTCGCATGCTATCGGGGAAGCGCGCTCCAGGTCCACCCCGACATACGTATCGACGGACATCTCGTTCTCCAGAACGGTGGACATGTCGTCGGTGACGAAGGCATCGGTCTCCGACAGCTCGAGCACCACGGGGCGGATGTCGAGTATGGAATCCCCTTCATCCAAACGGTCCAGGAGGAACCGTCCCCTGGTGACGCGGCCGAACCTGCCGCCGTTCCCGGCGGCGCCATAGGCGCCGCTATGGTCGATGCGGGAGATCATGACATAGGTCGAGTTGTTGTCGAAGCCGCCCAAGGAGAAGAAGCAATCGTACCGGGAGTATTCGTTCGCCTCCCGGGACACCTCGATGTCCGATGGGAACGAACCATAAGCCATCAGCTTGGATGATTTCCAGCGGATGTTGGCGCCGATGAGCTGAGGGATGATATCGCGGAACTTCCTGCCGTTCTCCGAGTCGTCGATGCGGATGACGAAGGCGCCCTTGGGAGTGACGACCTCGAACTCAGGCGTCCCCTTCTGGATGGAGCTTGCTGGCCGGGTCAGTGCGACTAGGGTGCCCTCCAGGTGCGGCTCTCCCTTCATCGCGTCGCCGAGGGTGGTGCCCTCTGCCACCTCGACCCCCCTGCCGTTCAGTCTGATCTGCATCTGGTCCTCTGCTGTGATAGGGTGAGGGAATTAATAGCCTTTCCCTGAGCTGGAAAGGAAATTGGAAAATCATCATATCCATGCGGAGCGTTGTATAATCCGTGGCAGCGGAGCGCGAAGAGGTCTTGGCCGGCGTCGAGAGGATAGTGCTCGCCATCCCCGGCGTGGAGGCGATCAGATACCTCGAACCGGAGCTCAAAGAGGAGATCACCAGGCTGGAGCTTCTGGCGGAGCAGAACGGGGCCTGCGGCGGCCTCATTCCCTTTCGCAACGCCGGAGTGTGGGCGGCGCTCTCCCGCGAGGTGAGCTTGATGGTCGTTGGCAACCCCCACCTCATCGTTTGTGACGAGGGGCTGCTGTACATGATGGATACCTCCGGCCAGGTGCTCGGGGAGTACGTTCCTCCGCATCTCAAGGAGGAGTTCAAGAGGGAGCATCCCACTGCCAGCTTCCTGTCCGATGATTTCGTCCTGCATCAGGGTGTGGCCGCCCAGGGCGAGCCGTACTTCCTCATCGGCGAGGTCTCGTTCCCATATCTGGACAACGTCGAGGGGATCACCAGAGTGACGTCAGGCAGCATTTCCACCATGTCGGACGACCGGGTCCGCTCGTTGATGGGTTTGGAGGGACATGCGCGGTGGACGCACCTGGTTGGTTTTGATCTGGCCCCTTGATCAGAGGTGCCTGCGCACCTTTGACACGATCTCGTCGAGCTTGTGCTGCGGACTAGTAGTCCCTCGAACCACGCCGGTGACGATCTCCACGATCTCCCCCTTGGTCCCGATATCCTCCTTCCGAGGGCGGACCATTCGGGTCTTCACGCCGATGCTGGCGAAGTCCTCGAAGTCGACCGGGGCCTGACATACGACCACGGCCGGGAGGTCAACATTCCTCAGTATCAGGCGAGCCTTGTAGATGATGTGGTTGCGCACGTTGCCCAAGTGGATCAGCGCCACCTTGAACTGCTGGATCCGATCGATCTCGATCTGTTCCAGCCCGAAGATGGAGCCAGTGCTCATGTCCGGAGCATCGGCCGGCACGCCGGAACCGGCCGTGACCACGATAACGCTGGTGTCGATGCCTTCCTCCCTGAGGGCGTAGGTGATCTCACACACCGGCTTGGTGATGTGCCTCTTGCCCGGGCCCATCGCCACCGCCACGACATCCCTTCCGCTCTCCGATATGGTGGCGCGCTGCGCCAGTCCGCCGCCGACCCCGAGCCCTCGGGACTCTCGGCACTCCACGAAGCTCATGTGGCGGCCGATCTTTTCCTTCATTCCTCTGCACCGCCTTCCAACATCACCTTGGCTTCCTTCTCGGTGAGATGGGGCACGATCTCCTCCGGCTTGCCTACGGCGACCATCTTGCCATCCTTCATGAAGACGGCGCGGTCACAGCAGTTGATGACGAAGTCCATGTCATGCGAGACGATGAGGAAAGTCTCCCCCAGCTCCTTCCGGGCATGGAGGACCGACTTCGCCACGGACAGTTTGGTGATCGGGTCCATGGTGCCTGTGGGCTCGTCAAGAATGACCAGCCGCGGTTCGCGGATGAGCACCTGGGCCAGGGCGATCCTCTGCTTCTCTCCCACGGACAATGTTTCGGGGTAAGCATACAGCATGCGGTCCACCTGAAGGCGGGTGAACCCGACTGCCAAGAGCGTCTGGATGGCTTTCATCTTGGCCAGTTCGGCCGGCAGGTTGATGCCGATGCACACGGTGAGGTTCTGAAGAACGGTATCGAACGGATATAGGGTGAACTCCTGGTGAAGGATACCGATGTACTGCGTAGCACGTCCTCTTCCTTCCGGCCCGGTGACCGACATGTCCACCCAGTCGTCGCCCACCCTGACGCATAGCTGTCCGTCGGAAGCAACATTGAGGCCTGCGATCATTCGCGACAGGGTCGTCTTGCCAGCGCCGCTCAGGCCGACCAGCCCGACGATCTCCTTCTCTCCGATATCGAGGGTGACGCCGTCAACCGCCTTCACCACGCCGCGCGCGTATGAGTAGAAGTACTTCTTGACGTCCTCCATCCTGACCAGCGGCTGACCGATGTCCACCTTCTCCTCCACGTTGGGCTCGAAGCCGACCATGAACTCGTCGGTGACATCCTCGGGAGCGCCGACCTTCATCATCTCTCCTGATTCCAGCCATATCGCGGTGTCCGCCATGCTGTTGATGGCCTTGGGCCAGTGCGACGTGACCACCATGGCCATGCCGCTGTCCTTCACCGCCTTGACCAGGGTCTTGTGCACCACGTCGGCGGTCTGGGGGTCCAGCGTCCCGGTAGGCTCATCGGCCAGGAAGAACAGGGGATCGCGAGCCAGCTGACGTGCCAGGACGCACCTCTGCTTCTCTCCCCCCGACAGGTCCCTGGCTATGTGCGTCACGCGGTGCTGTAGGTTGACCATGTCGAGCAGTTCGAGGGCCCTGTCCACCTTGCGCTTGTCGTCCAGGTCCGGGCCCAGGGCCTCGAAGATGTTCTCGATGACCGACATGTCGCCGAACAGGGCGAAGGTCCTCTGCAGCATGATGGCGATGCGCCGATGAATGGCGGAGCGCATGGGGTCGTCCTCGTCGAGGGCCCAGAAGTCCACCTCCACGACCTCCATCTCAGCGCCGCACCTGCCGCACTCCTTTCCCGGGAACGGCAGCTCCAGTCGGCCGCAGGTGTTGCAGGAGTTGAAACGGTATATCACTGAGCCGGCATCAGGGCGATACTCTTCGGTCCCTCGCAGCATATTGATGAGGACTGATTTGCCTGCGCCGCTCCGGCCGATGAGCCCGAGGATCTCGCCAGTGTGAATCGTGGCACTGACATCCCTGAGAACGTAAGAGCCACCAAATATCTTGCTGACGTTGTTGATGATGATGAATGTCTCCGCGCCCTCTGCCATATGGTCCGGTTAAGTACAATTAACAGTTTAAAGCTTTACGCGAACGACCGCTCCCGCGACTCTGGCTTTAACAATAGATGGATACAGAAAATGGGTCCGTTCTAGACATCGGCAACACGCTCCAGATGCCCTTCGGCGCGGGCGACGGGGGCTTCGCCCGGCATCATTCGGACATCATGGCATATCGATGCCCTGCTTGCGCAGCATCTCCACCACTGTCTCGTACACCTTCAAGTATTCTTTGGTGGGGGTCACCCTTCGGACGTTGTAGCACTCTTGGAACGTCCTGCCGGCCGGTGCGGTGAGGAACCGGCGCTCGTATCTCCTGATCAGGCGATGGATGATATCGTTCACCTGCTCCACGTCCATGCCGGCAGCGGCTGTAGCGACCTCCCCGAGCATGCGGGCCTCCATACCCGTCGTGCAGTCCTCCAGCACGCCCTTAGCCGATGCGGAGCCGGAGACCAGCTCCCTCCCGCTGGCCGTATCAAGTAGAGCCTGGGTGGCGATCTCCGTCAGGCACATCTCGGTGCACGGTCCGGAGATCGGATAGTACTGGTTGGCCAGCAGCAGGTCGGTGTGATCAAGGGCGGCCGCGACATGACCTGCGATCTGAAGCGTCTCCCTCGACGTTGTGGTCCCCCATCGTATGTGGATCGGCCCATCGAGGTGGTAGCTGGCATTGAGCATGGTGAACGAGGTCAGAGTGGTAGCGATGTCGCAGATGGCGGTCTCCTCGATGCCACCTATGTACCCGCCGAATATTGGCATCTGCTCTACCATGATGACGTTGCCATTGTGCAGCCATCCAGCTATCATGCTGAGAGATGCATTGTCGATCTTCAGCTCATTGAGCTGCGACACCTCATGGCTGTCGCAGGGGCGCAACCCCCCCTTGGAATCACTGGCGAGACGGCCCGCTACGGACAGCGGGGTCTCAGGTCCCTATATGCCGATGTCGGGCCGGCCGGCCCGACTGCAGGCTTCGCGAATGGCGCGTATCTCGGCCAGCGTGGCCTTGATCTCGAACGGGGTGTTGGTGGTTGACGGTGTGCCGTCGATGGTGGCCATGACGCCATTGACGATGGTGTCCACCACCGGCTCCTGCGCATAGCTCTGGATCATCGGGATGAAGGCATCCTCGGAGACGGTCGCCCCTGTGGGTCCGCCCTGTATAATCGGCTTCTTGGGGGAGTTGCCGCGCCGGGGCTCCATGACGACCATATCCTTGTTGCTGCCGAGCTGCACTCGCTTGGGCGCGGTGCGGATGGCGGCGAGCACCTCGTCCTCGGTGACATTTATTACCCTCCCGGTATCGACGTTGAAGATGCCGGTCGATACGAGCATGTCCACGCCCGCCCGGAACAGCCGCTCCTTGAGATCGGGGTCGGTGGGGATGAACTCCTCGCCGAACACAATGCCATACTTTTCCTTGATCCTCAATGCTGCGTCTGGGATCACCTTGTTGTCCCAGACGTTCTCGCTCATGCTGGGCCCCTTCTCCGAGCGCAGAAATGTATCATAAACGGTCAATGCCTTTTCGATTGGAGCCAAGCCATGCCTCCGATGTTCAGTGTAGAAGTTGTTCGACGCGGGCCACTACCTCGGCCCCACAGCTGCAGTAGGCATCGCCGCCGAAGCTTTCCACCCATTTAGGGGTGCAGCACGCTCCCCCAAATATAGTTTTTACCTCGAACATCTGCTCTTCCTGCAGCCGCTGCACGATCCTTTTCTGGCACACCAGGGTGGTGGTCATGAGGGCCGAGGCGCCGATGATACTGGCATTCTTCTCCTTGGCCATCTGGACGAACACATCCGGCGGCACGTCCTTGCCGAGATCATACACGGTGTATCCGGAACCGCGCAGGAAGGCGCATACCACGTGCTTCCCTATCTCGTGGATGTCACCCTGCACCGTCCCGATGACCACCACGCCCTTGGTCGGGACGCCTCCCCCCGACAGGAGCGGCTCGAACACCTTCATCCCTTCCTCCATGGCCTGGGAGGCGGCGAGCACCTGGGGCAGGAATATCCTTCCCTCGTTGAACCGTTTGCTGATGCTTACCATTCCCAGGCCGAGCCCCCTCTCTATTGCTTGGAAAGGATCGATGTTCAGCCTTAATGAACGAGCCGCCGCTTCCCGCGCCAGGTCCTTGTTCCAGGTCTCTACCGCCTCTCTCAATTGTGTCAGCACTTCGCTCTTCTCACTCACTTTGCCCCCCCTCCCCTATCTCCTGAAACGAGTTGGTAATGATGCACTATAATGTCCGGTTGGATCATGCCGTTCCATCCCCTATGGGGGCGGGAACGAGAATGAACCTACGTCCGAACGGCGATGGATGACCCCGATATAGCGTTATCATGCCATTAAAGTTAGGGCTCCGGTATTCGCATCCGAGACTAGCTGCCATAGCATGCTTGGTCATTTCACCTCAGCGCCTTGAGCGTCATGCTGTGGGTCGGGCATATCAGCTCGCACCTCTTGCACGCTGTCCCCATGCACAGGTCGGATCGAATGACCGCTTGGGGCGGGGTTCCGCTCTCGATCGTGAGAGCCTTCTCGGGGCATTCTTTTACGCACTTTCGACATTCGATGCATCCGGGCAGTTCGCCCCTAAGGATCATGCCGGGATCGTACAGCACCGCCATTCCCAGCTCCCCCAGGTCGGAGATGTCCCTCACTGCCCTGCGCTCCACCGACGCATTCGCCGGTTCAGAGGGAAGGTGGGGCATCGAATAGATGTCCAGCATGTCATTGTATGCGCTCATCGGCATACCGTATGTCCATAGGGACAGTTCGATGGAATAGAGATTCTTGAAGTCCTCCGAGGTTGCGAACATGCAGTGGCTGGCCCGGAGCTGCCGGGCGAACGACCTCAGATCGTCCAGGGTGTTCTTTCCGGTCGTTAGCTCTTTCGCCATCGCCAGCGAGGTGTTGCCGAACTGGATGATGCGTCCCGAACCGGGCGATACCATGCCGATGCGCTGTGCCTTCCTTGCATCGACATACAGGCCGGACGCGCCGGACATGAATGAGATGGGCACGTCCTCGATCCACAGTCCCGCTTCCCTCATCAGGGTAAGATACCCGGCCCGGAGCGCGCCGATCGCCTTGCCGGCCTCCGCCACGTCCGCCTCGGTGATGTACATTCCATCCTGGAAATGGAGGAGGTGATCCTGCGTCAGTATAGTGGGCATCTTGATCAGTCCGGACCGTATGCCGGAGTCCAACGCCGCCACCACGCCCGTCCCGGTCACTCCCTGGGCCCTGCCATGGCACTTGCCGGCCGAGACCAACGTCCCGTCGGCCGGATCGACCATGTCACCCTGCTGCGGGATGTAGGCCTCGTCCAATACCCATGACTCCCATCCATTTTCCTTGATGCGGACGTCGGATATGGTGCCGGGTGAGGCGAGCATGCCCTTCTCGATCTGCTGACCCTCCAGCGCCGGTCCGGCTGCGGCCGAACCGGTGTACACCTTCCCTTCCACGATCAGCGCCATCTCCGCATTGGTGCCGTAGTCTATCACGAGACATGGCTCCTCCTGCCCCATCGCCCCGGTCATGAGCAGCATCGCCAGCGCATCGGCCCCGATCTCGTGGCTGACCGCGGGCGGTATGATGACCGATGCGTCGGGCATGCCCAGCAGGCCGATCGACCTGGCAGGCACGATGTCACCGTCTCGGGCCTGGGGCTTAACGCCCAGCGACTCCAGCATATGTTTTCCAGCAAAGGCCAGATCACGGATCTCGATGTTCTGGAACAGTGACATCTGGAACGGGTTGCCGCAAGCTCCGATCGTGGTGACCCGGGCGAGATCGATGCGCAGCAGGTCGAACAACCGGTTCACAGCATCCATGATCAGCTTGTTGGCAACGTTCGCCCCGGTGTCCATGGCGAAGTTGACATGGTCGATCACGTTCGCGCCCGGCAAAGGATGTCGGGTAGTGATAGCGGTCGAGATCACTTTGCCCATGCTGAGATCTACGGCCTGCGCCCGAAAGCCGCTGGTCCCCAGGTCCAACGCTATGCCGTACTCGCTCATGAGATCGCCTCCACGATGGCCGCGCCGTGCTGCGGGACGACCTGCCTGGACAGCGACATGCTGGCGCTCCACACCGCCATGACCGCGACGCCGATCTGCAGGGGGTCGTGCACCAGCACTCTCATCTTCCTCAGTCCTTCGGCATCGAAAGAGTAAGGCATTCCGGGCGATACGACCACCGCACCTTCCCTGACCCATCCCCCCGGGATGCGTGCCGGGGACGCGTTATAG
>ENA-UOOH01000319-UOOH01000319.1-fermentation-metagenome-genome-assembly--contig:-NODE-319-length-57674-cov-10.246221_pt1 | contig 57674 bp, 53 predicted proteins | sample MGYA00245778_ERZ724025 | MGnify/ENA primary metagenome ERZ724025 (study PRJEB28704, sample SAMN03018313) | fermentation metagenome | biome: anthropogenic terrestrial biome; feature: soil; material... | reverse complement strand
ATTTTTATTGCTTAACTCCCCATACTTTTGTGTCTAGTTTCCTGGGTCCATTATAATTTACGGTAGCCTATTAGGTAAGATAGAAGCAGAGGGTTATCTTTAAGATCATGATCTACATATTGAAAAAGGCCAACAAAATGGATATAAAAAGCTCAAGCAAATGGTATAAAAGGCTAATAATGAGAAGGGTATCCGGTCATTGCCGGGATGGAGCCTCGCCGTCAGCTTCGCAAGCTGGCCCGGGAGTTTTCCAAAACGCCGGAGGCTTTGGAGTTTATCGAAATCCTGCCGCATACGTATTATGAGGAAAATAACCTGCACGGTTTCCTGATCGAAACGATCAAGGATTATGACGCTTCCATTGCTGCTGTGGAAGCATTTCTGCCGTACATTGACAACTGGGCAACCTGCGACATGATTTCACCGAAGGTATTTAAAAAGCATCTGCCTGAGCTGTACGAGAAGATAAAAGTCTGGTTAAAATCCGGCCAGACCTGCACTGGCGCTTCGGTATCGGAATGCTGATGAGCTTTTATCATCTGACCACAGATGCCATGCAGTTGTTGCTGTCCCAACCGGATAAATCTACGCCCAAAGGGCGCCGCGACATTAAACAGTCCGGGTTGGGGCAAGCATCAGGAACCGGAAATTTAAAATTCACGCCTTGTCGCGCATACTCTGCTGGACTAATCGCTGTTAAAAAAATCCGCTGCAAGATCATCACTCCCACAACAGATTCTATATCATTTTAATGCTAAAACAAAATGAGGATTATTGGCACTTTGCTTTAGCATTCATTTTATTGGCTGATTGTTTAATTCACGAAAAAAGGACCCCTTCGGGAGCCATCAATTTGAGGATTAACAACTAAGGGTAGACGGGAACATATCTACTACATGTATTAAAGCTATACGTTAACAAAACTCCTTCATTCGTTCTCATCTGCCTTCTTTGCTTGCTTTTCAAGTTCGATTAGATACTTGTCATAATCGGACATAAAGATCCTGTCTTGAATGATGCGATACTTTTCAAATTCACTTTCGGCATGTAATTTTGCTATTGCAGCTGATACTTTTCCTGCGTCTTTCAGTAAACCATATTCGAACATCTCGATAAAGGAATTCAAGCGCGTTTCCCAATCTTGCATGGTTAAAGGAATTTTTCGTTGAGTCATATTTTCAGCAAAATCCAGGTATGAGTTTACCATACGGTTTAATTGGTTCAATTCAAATTCGGATAAATAGTTTTTAGCAATTGATACATCGGTTATTTTGATTTTGCCATCAGGGGCATCTTGCCAAGTTGTAAGTCCCATATGCTCTTTTTCGCTGTTTGCTCTGCCAACGATAAGTTCCGCTGCAGTCTGCCCGTGGACTGCATAGTGCATTTTATTCTGTACTGTTGCATAAAAGCGTTTTGTGGATTTTGCGTTTTTATCATAATCAATGGCCGTTGCATATAAGTCAGTTATTTTTTGATAGAACTTTCGCTCGCTGGCGCGGATTTCTCTTATCCTTGCAAGCTGCTCCTCGAAATATTTGTCGGTTAAGTATGATCCGTTTTTTATTCGTTCATCATCCATAACCCAGCCTTTAATCGTATAATCTTTGGCTATTCGGTTAACCCATTTTCGAAACTGCACTGCTCTTTCGGAATTTACCTTGAAACCCACGGCAATAACCATCTGCAAGTTATAATGATTAGTGTCGTAGGTTTTTCCGTCGGCGGCAGTTATTCGAAATTTTCGAATAACTGCACTCTCTTCTAATTCCGAGTCGGCAAAAATCTTTTTGATATGGTAGTTAATTGTATGTGTTTCCACATCATACAACGTAGCCATGATTTTTTGTGTCAGCCATATATTTTCATCCTCGTATCGCATTTCAAAGCTGTCGTGGCTTTCTCCTGTTGAAGCGACAAAAGTCAGATACTCAGCGGCAGAACTACGGATTGTAATCTCATTTTTCTTTGCCATATCCTCTTAACCCCCCTATAGCTCATTTACGCATGTATAGAAGTGAGCCTTTATAACATTCTTATTTACGCGAAGCCGAAGCGAAGTATCATGCAAGCTTGCTTGACACGAGCAAGCCCGCGATAACCGAAGAAACTCGCACAGCGTGTTTCTTCCGGTTTCTATAGTTATTTTCAAATTTGTACCAATATTATATCTGATATTAGCCTACAGAACAAGTGTTTCTAAAATCTTCATATATGCTGGGTACCAGACTCTCTAACCAAAAGAAGCAGGGCTTTTATTATCAAAAAACAGTTTCCTGTAAGTTAACTTGTTCAACTAAAATCAACTACAAATCCATCGCCAGGAAATGAATCAAGGGATAGAATAATATTTGAGGTGATTAGATATGAATAAGTTAAATATAAGTAAATGTATTGTCCAAAAAAGAAAAGAGAAGGGAATAACGCAGGAAAAGTTAGCAGAGTATATTGGAGTTTCCAAAGCATCTGTTTCCAAATGGGAGTCTGGACAAAGTTATCCTGATATTTTACTTCTTCCGGAACTTGCAACCTTTTTTAATGTTTCAGTCGATGAATTGTTGGGATATTCCCCACAACTTACAAATGAAGATATTAAAAAAATGTATAACAAACTATCACATGAATTTGCTGTCAAACCATTTGACGAAGTAATGGAGCAATGTAACAAGATAATAAAGAAATACTACTCTTGTTTTCCGTTTTTGCTGTCTATGATCCAATTATTGCTGAACCACTCGACCTTAGCAAAAACTGAGGAAATAAAAAAAGAAATTCTGCAGCAATGTATTTTGCTAAGTCAGAGGGTGAAAGAGGAATCGGAGAGTATCAGTGACTTTAAAAGTGCTAATAGTATGGAAGCATTGGCAGAGATGGGGCTGGGAAATAGCGAAGAAGTCATTTGTTTATTAAATGATAAATTGGTTCCATATAGTGGAGATGATGTCATGCTTATTATGGCATATCAAATGCTGGGAGAAAATGATCAAGCCAATAAAGTGAATCAAATATTACTCTATCAGAATGTAATAGATACGTTAACGCTGTTAACCAATTATCTTTCATTACACATGATGGAACCAGTCTTATTTGAACAGATATATTCTCAAGGAATACAGATTATTGATTCTTTTCAGATGAAAGAAATTATAACAAATGCGGTGTTTGGAATTCATATCGTTGCTGCGCAGGGGTACTTGCTTCAACAAGAGAAAGAAAAGGCATTAAATGCATTAAAGCAATATGTTAACATTGTTTGTGGATACCAATATCCGTTAAGGTTAAAAGGAAATAGATATTTTAATCAGGTAGATACATGGCTCGAGGATAATATCACTATTGGAACAAGCAGCCCGATAGATGAGATAACAATTAAGACGAATTTTATCAAGATGGTTGATGAAAATCCTGCATTCACACCATTAAGAGAAGATGAACAGTATAAAAAGGTTCTGAAAAATTTGAAGGAAAAGTTAGGCGCAACAGTGTCCGATGCCGGGAAGAATAGTTAAAATTTAAGGAGGATGTAATTGTGATCGTTGCAACAACAGAAAACCTGGTTGGTTATAACGTTAAAGAAGTAAAAGGACAAGTATTTGGCGTGGTTGTACGCAGCCGTGGACTTGGCGGCAATATCTTAGCAGGGCTGCGCTCATTGATTGGCGGAGAAATTATCGAATATACTGCCATGCTGGAGGATTCGAGAAAGCAGGCATTGGACAGGATGGTACAGAACGCAGCTGAAATGGGTGCTAATGCTATCGTGATGATGCGATTTGATGGCAGTGAATTAGGCCAGTCAATGACAGAGGTAGTCGCCTACGGAACTGCTGTAGTTGTAGAGAGAGTTTAAAATCATTATGGAAATATTAATTGTTTTAGCGGTAATAGCATTACTATCTTGGTTTATTTTTGATAAGAGATTTAAGATGTCAAATAACAATGAAATTCCACCAGGATATGAAAGAACAGAAGAAACATTTATTGATCCCACCAACAAGAAAAAATATCGTGTATATTATAACGCCGCAGATGGATCGAGATATTATTATGAAGAGCCTGATTAATTCGGGTAACTTTATCAGGCCCGGATAAAACATTATATTTTACTGCCATGCTGCAAATATACACGGGAATAGTTTGTATTTGCCAGCATGGCAGTAATTTTTTCCTATTTCGCTACGATATTAACCAGCTTGCCGGGTACCACAATGATTTTCACAATATTTTTGCCACTTATTAATTCCTGGACTTTAGGCTGTGCCAGAGCCAGCTTTTCCAGGTCCTCCTTAGATATACCGGTAGGAACGGTTATACGTTCTCTCACCTTGCCGCTAAGTTGGATGGCTATTTCGACTTCGTCCTGTATCAAGGCAGCTTTATCGTAACGAGGCCAGCTTTGACGATAGATGCTTTCTTTATGACCACAAACCTGCCATAATTCTTCACACATATGAGGCGCGAAGGGACTTAAAAGGACAATGAGGGTATCAACGGCTTCTTTGAGCACGGTTAAATCCTGGTCATCCTGATCCCGGTAAGCATACATCATATTGGTAAGTTCCATTATGGCGCTGATGGCAGTATTAAAGTTGAAGCGTTCTTCTATGTCTTCACTTACCTTTTTTATAGTGGCATGAGTCTTAAAGCGCAGTTTACGAGCATCAGGCTCCAGTTCGGCAAATTGTTCCGGCAGACGAACATCCTTAATGTCCTCTGCACAGCCGGTCACCAGCCGCCATACGCGGTTCAGGAAACGATAGGAGCCTTCCACACCTTGGTCGCTCCATTCCAAATCTCGTTCCGGCGGGGAAGCAAAGAGGATGAAAAGCCGGGCCGTATCAGCCCCATAAGTGTCGATGATATCTTCGGGACTGACCACGTTGCCTTTGGACTTGGACATTTTGGTACCTTCTTTCAGGACCATGCCCTGAGTCAAAAGATTGGTAAAGGGCTCATCGCATGACAGCATATTTATATCGTGCAAGAATTTAGTAAAGAAGCGAGCATACATAAGATGCAGGATAGCATGTTCCACCCCGCCAATATACTGATCCACTGGCATCCAGTAATCAGCCAGCTCTTTGCTGAAAGGCAGGCTGCTATTATGAGGATCGCAGAAACGATCAAAATACCATGAAGAGCAGACAAAAGTATCCATGGTATCAGTCTCCCGGCGAGCTGGCTTTCCGCACACCGGACAGTTAGTCTTATAAAAGGATTCCACATAATTGAGTGGTGATTCTCCCGAAGGCCGGAATTCCACATCTTCGGGCAGATGAACCGGCAGATCTGCTTCTGGTACCGGAACCAATCCACAGTCTTCACAATAGACCATAGGAATAGGGGCACCCCAGTAACGTTGGCGAGATATTAGCCAATCCCGTAAGCGGAAGTTAATGGTACCTTTGCCAAATCCCTGGCTTTTCATAAAGGTGATAATTTGTTTTTGCCCCTCCTCTACGCTCAAACCGTCATAGTCCCCGGAGTTAACCATTAAACCATCACCTGTATAGGCTTCCGTCATTTTATCTCCATCGAGGGGAGAGTCTTCTGATTTGATTACCACCTTAATTGGTATTTGGTATTTGCGGGCGAACTCGAAATCGCGTTCATCATGGGCAGGTACCGCCATTATTGCTCCGGTACCATAATCCATCAATACATAGTTGGCAATCCAGATGGGGACCTTTTGATTATTCATCGGATTTACCGCGTAAGCGCCAGTGAATACCCCTTCTTTTTCCGTATCGGTTGAGGTGCGGTCCACATCGCTGATAAATTGCATTCTATGAACAAATTCCCTCACTGCATCCTCTTGAGAAGTGCCGCGGGAAATCTTTTCTACCAGGGGGTGTTCGGGAGCTAATACCATGTAAGTAACCCCGAAGACGGTGTCCGCACGGGTAGTAAATACCGTCAGGATTTCATCGCTGTCTGCGATAGAAAGGTCAAATTGACAGCCCTCGCTGCGTCCAATCCAGTTGCGCTGCATTATTTTAACCTTTTCCGGCCATCCGGGTAAGAGGGCCAGATCATCCAGAAGCCGCTGAGCATAGTCAGTTATCTTAAAAAACCACTGGGCCAATTGTCGCTTGGTTACGGTTGTCTCACAGCGTTCGCAGGCGCCTTCCACTACCTGTTCATTGGCCAGAACTGTCTGACAGGAGGGACACCAGTTAACGGCGGCACTTTTCTTATAAGCCAGACCATTTTCGTAGAGTTTTAAGAACATCCATTGGGTAAATTTATAGTAATCCGGTTTGCAGGTTGCTAACTCGCGATCCCAGTCATAACTTATACCCAGGGTTTTTAGTTGCTCCTTCATATTTTCGATATTAGCGTATGTCCAGCGGGCCGGATGGTGTCCGTGTTTAATAGCGGCGTTCTCGGCCGGTAAGCCAAAAGAATCCCAACCCATGGGATGCAGGACATTATAGCCGTTCATGGTTTTAAAGCGGGACACTACATCGCCGATGGCGTAATTACGGACATGTCCCATGTGCAGATTGCCGGAGGGATAAGGAAACATTTCCAAATTATAGTACTTGGGCCGGTCAGGTTCTGCGGAAACTTTAAAAAGTTGGCTCTCTTCCCAGAACTTTTGCCATTTAGGCTCAATCGATTTGAAATTATAACTGTTTTCCATGTTAGCCTCCTTATATTTGATTCAGAAAAAAATAAAACTCCCATCCCCTGATAGGGACGAGAGTAATTTTCCCGTGGTACCACCCTGATTGACAAATATAAAAATGGTGGAGCTAGTGGGATTCGAACCCACGGCCTCTTGAATGCCATTCAAGCGCGATCCCAACTTCGCCATAGCCCCACGCTTTGTCCGCTCGTAATTATAACGGTTACCCGTCACAAGCTACTCTATTCACCTGTGATACTCCCCGGCGAGTTCGGCAATATTGCTGTCACCTTGCACCAAGCGGCGACTCTCTGTCTTGGAATTGCTTACTACTCCGGTTCATTGCTTATTTTTTTCTTCAATTGACATTAGCAATTATAAGATAATTACCTGGTAAAGTCAACAAATTATGATAAGAAAAGGCCTGCCGGACCAGTCACGATTTGCCAGCCTGTAAACACCACCTCTGCCAAATCGCAATTGATAAAAAAAGGGATATTAAGTAATATAACGAAATAATAGAAGATGGTGGTGATTATTTTGTTGAATTTGGAGAAACGTTATATTTATGCTGCAGCAGTACTGGCTCTCATACTGGCGTTTTTCATAGGTATGAAATATGCTGAGATGAGAAATAGAGAGAATACCCCTGAAGAAATAATTGTAGAGCAAGCCGGGGGCGAGAAAGATCTTGAACAGAAACAGGAAGAAGTCATCCAGGTCTATGTGACCGGGGCGGTGGTCAATCCGGGAGTATACCGGTTACAGCCGGATGCACGAGTGTATGAAGCTATCAATATGGCTCAAGCCCTGCCTGATGCCAATCTGAAAAATATAAACATGGCCCAGAAATTAGAAGACGGTCTGGCGATAATAGTGCCTTTGCCGGGAGAGGAGACCCCAACAGATATTGACAGTGGGGTGCTGATATCCGGAAATACATTATCAGGCACCGGCAAGACCGGAAAGGTTAACATTAACACAGCGACCGCCCAGGAACTGGATGATAAATTACCTGGCATTGGACCAACCCTGGCCCAAAGAATTGTCGATTATCGCAGCACTCATGGGAAATTCACCAGCATAGAGGGTTTAAATGAGGTTAGCGGGATTGGCGACAAGAAGTATGCAGACCTCAAAGACATGATAACGGTCAGGTAGATAATTATGATGAAATCCTGGCCTCTGGTTTTTCTGAGCTTTGCCGGCGGGATCTGCCTAGCCTACAATAAGTCCTGGCTGTTATTACTGCTCGCGGTAATATTAATGCTGCTGGCAGCAGGATTTTACCAGGATTGTCGCCCCCATATTTTATTCATCATTACCATCATCGCAGGCGGAATGGTCTATTATAGCCTTTTCGCTCCCCAGCCCCCCACTGAGATCGCCTCCCAAAATGCTGCCCAATTAATAGGAAAAGTGCACGATATACCTTATTATGACGGGGAAAATACTAGATTTACCCTGCAGGTGGAATCATCCTCGCCTTACCGGAAGAAAATCAGGGTGGTGTGCCTTTTCCAATCGCATTTCAACCGGGGGGATGTCGTAAAACTGCAGGGGAATTTGAAACCTCCCCCTAAGCCTGGTAACCCCGGTGAATTTGATTACCCTGCCTATCTGGCTCGTCAGGGTATATATTATAACCTGACGGTTAAAAAAGCTACTCAAGCCAGCCTAATATCTCCGGCGGAAGGACCTCTGCAATGGGTGGATAGCTTTCGTCAACGGGCTGAAAGGCTTACCCGGGAGGTTTTATCACCCCGGGAAGCATCTATCTTGCTGGGCATGCTGATGGGCGGCCGGGCCGGTATGGAAGATGAACAATATGATGATTTTCAAAAGACCGGAATTGTGCATCTTTTTTCCGTGGGTGGACTGCATGTGGGATTCATATTGGTTTTGATAAATTGGTTGTGCTCTTTAGCGAGATTTTCAATTCGGGGTAAATTTTTAACGGGCGTCTTTGTTTTGTTGATTTATGGAACTATGGTGGCCTGGCCTCCCCCGGTTATTCGTGCGGTTTTAATGGGCATATTGGGGCTCCTCGCCTATTTGAGCGGGCGAGAAAATAGTTTGCTTAATGCCCTGGCTATTTCCGGACTGGTCATCCTGCTTATCAATCCCGCCTCTTTATTTGACCTGAGTTTCCAGCTTACCATACTGGCAACCGCGGGACTGGTTTATCTATTTCCCCTTTTTAGAGAAAAACTGCCCTACAAAGGCCTGGGATGGGATATGTTACTGATTCCTATCTGTACGGAACTGGCCGTTCTTCCCCTGGTAGCCTATCACTTTAATTTATTCACACCGATTTCTATACTCACCAACATTTTGATTACCTACCTTTCTGGAGGTGTTGTTATCCTGGGGTTTATAGCTTTCTTATTGTCTTCTGTCCTTCCTTCACTGGCCACCTTGTTTCTTTATCCAGTTGGTATGTTTATAGAGATGATATTATTTGTAGTCCAGTGGATGAAAATGGTGCCCGGAGCTTATGTGTGGGTGGCTACCCCGGCGGTAGGAATGATCATCCTATATTATGCAGCTTTAGGCTTGGCTGCACGGTCCCTGCAAATAACTGCGCAGAGAAAGTTTTTTATACCGGCAGTGGCTTTGCTGCTGACCTTTATAATCACCCTCTTGCTGCCGCCCAGTTGCTATAATCGCGGTGACCTGGAAGTGGTTTTTATAGATGTTGGTCAGGGAGATGCCATGCTTCTAAAAACTCCCCAGGGGAAATTTATTTTGGTTGATGGAGGGGGGAGTCAATTTTATGATGTAGGTGCCAGAAAACTTCTGCCTTACCTGCATCATCGCGGCCTTCGACACATCGACATGCTTATAAGCACCCATCCGGATATTGATCACATAAAAGGGTTGGAAAGTGTGGCTGAACAGATTCCTGTAAAATGTCTGGGATTGCCGGCCAGCATTGCCGCATGTAAGGAATATCAGAACCTGAAAGGTATCGCTGCCCGGGAGAATATTTCTGTAATCGCTCTCGGAGTGGGCCAGATTATTAATCTGGAGGATGGTCTGATAATAAAAGTTCTCCATCCACAATGGGAAGCATACAACGGCGATAATTTCAACCAGGAATCGGTGGTATTGCAGGTCAGTTATCAAAGATTTTCAGCACTCTTGACTGGTGATATTACCGCCCCAATTATGCCCCTGATTTTAGAGAAGGTAAAACCGCCGTTTGTCATTGTCAAGGTTCCCCACCATGGCAGCAAAGGTTCGCTGTATCCAGACTTTTATAAAAGCCTGCAGCCCCGTTATGCAGTCATTTCCGTAGCTGCTGATAATCCTTTTGGTCATCCGCATGGTTCGGTTCTTGAAACGCTGACTGAGGAAGGCGTTAAGGTTATGCGTACCGATCGGGATGGTGCGGTAATAGTACGCAGTAATGGAGAAAATTTTAGGATTAGCACAACAATTACAGGCAGTAAAACCGAGCCGCAAATGGGATACTAATCACCTTCTTGCCTACATAACGTTAGGAAGGAGGGCGCGATGAATAGAAACAAAACGCTTTTATATGATGAAAGGGTCGGACGCCTTATGTTAAGGCTGTCTTTGCCTGCTATAACGGGCATGATTCTATATTCCCTGTTCAGTTTGATCGACACCTTATTTGTAGCCAGGCTGGACACTTCAGCTCCCAATACAAATGATTTTGCTTCTTTATGCAGTTTGCCAATAGAGAAAAGCTATCCTGGCCTGGGTATCATCGAGAATAATGTCGTTAACTGCAATGTTTTTCAGGTAGTTCAACACTTCGGTTGTATATTTGTCAATGTTCTCTCTTTCCTTACTGAGGGGGCCCAGATGTCCAGCGAAATGGGCGGCGGTCTTTTCATTTACCTGCCACTCCAGCTGCGCGCTGGTATCATAATAAGTTATATAGGGGTAGTAACCGGCCGTCAATAGACAGTCAACGGACTTGCTTATGGAGTTTTTTCCCCATTCCGAATCAAAGGGGACCCCTAGGATGTGCTGATAAACGTTATTTTTCAAGCTGCTGACTTTACGGGCAAAGGAGCAGGTAAAACACCAGCCCCAGCTGGCAAGGGACATTTTCAATAAGTTTTCCTCTCCGCTGATCCCGGGGCAAAGGGATGCAAAAACCAGATCATAGGCTTTTTCCATACCATAGTATTTTAAATCAATATCCTCCCAGGGGATATTGATAAAGCTTACATTATTCAAACCGCTTTGTTCTGTGTTTTGCCTGGCATATTCAACCATTTTTCCGGATATATCCAGACCCGTGACGGATCGGGCCTTTTCTGCAAACCGGGCTGTGAACATGCCCGGCCCGCAGCCTATATCCAGGATTTCTGAATTGCCGTTATATAAACCCTGAGCAACCAGAAAATCATCGGTGTATTGGTAGCGGTCTTCATTTTCCTGCCGCGAGCTTTTACAGTTAAAGTCTTTGACCCAGAGTTCAGATCTGGCATCCCAGAATTCCTTGGTATGTATCTCTTTAGTTTTCATCTTAATAAATCAACCTTTCCCAGACAATTAGTCTTGTTTATTAATGATCAGCATCTCAGCCGATTTCCCAAAAAAGTGATAGCCCGATCCGCCCTCACTGATAATATCTAATATCTCATCAGGGTTTGTTACCAAGATCCCCCCTAATGATGTTACGCCCCGGGTAAAGAATGCATCCGGCAGCATACTTACGGTAGGGCCGGTTACGACAATCTGTGCTCCCGGTTTAGCCATGGCCAGCAATTCCGGCAGGGTATCGTTGATAATAGTTGTACCGGTTATAACCAGTAAATCGGCGTCCGGGACAAACTCCGGGGCTCGGTTGGCCTCAGCAAAATACGGCATTTCATTGGGTTTCAGGGTAGATGCATCCATCTCTAAGATATGAAAATCGGCATTGGTCGCGACTAATTTTCTGATAATTGGAACCAGCGCCCCAACCACCACAGTTTTTTTGGCAGGGTCAATCTCAATGGTATCAAATGTATTTTTTCCCAATTCTATCGCATAGCTTTTTTCCTTCATAATATCCCAACATGTGGCGCTCAAGGCATTCAATGTGGCTATACCCAGGGCCTTTTTCAATATATTGTCTTTGAAAATATCCTCAAGATATGCGTTAACATTTCTGGCGGCTAGCTTGCCGGAAAGGGGCATGGCTTTGGCCGAGCTGGGACAGCAAACCGCCTCCGGGATTTCTTTTATAGGTGTAAAGCATAGTCCTCCATGACCGTTACTTAATTTTACTCCCGTGAAAAATAAACCTATGACCGCCCGTTCAACCGTTAATTGTTCCATACTTTCTCCCAAAATGTCTCTGAGCTGGTTAATGGTTTCGGTAAGTATTATATTATTCATCGTGAATTCCTCCCTTAAATAATTTACCGAGTATAGGTTGTTTCTTTTTTATCCCGGGGATCCTGACCCAAAGTATTTAAAGCAATATTTCCCGGCTCCGGGTATCTTACGGGGATAGCCCGGCCGCATTGGGGACAGTTTGGGCTCTGCAGATACTGTTTGATGAATTTAGCACCGCAGGCACTGACACATAAGCGCTCAATCAAAATTTCGCCGCACTGCGGACAAATTGTATCTACCCAGGTTGAACCAATAAAATTGCCGAAATAAATGAAGGGGAGTTTCCTCCGGGTGCTCTCTATCATTTTGGCGAGCTTCTCCACATTAGGGGGTGTTGCCGTTGACATTTGATGCCTGGGTATCAAACGGAATACATGCCAGGCAATTTCCGGATCGATTCCCGATAAATATTCTACTATGGCCGGGATTTCGTCTTCGTTCTGGTCCTGCACTATCGGGGTAGTGACTTCCAAGTGTGCCCGTGCTGCCAAATACTCAATATTTCGCATTACCACCGCCGCTGACCTGAGGCCGGTATATTCCTGATAAAATTGGTCCGATATGGACTTCAGGCTGATGTTGAAAAAGTCAAAGGCTCCGGCCATCATTTCAGCTGCTTCAGGCGTAAAATATCCATTGCTGGAACATCCTACCGCCAGACCTCTTGTTTTGGCCTCTCTGGCTAGAGCCAAGGCAGAGGGCAGGTTCACGGTAACTTCATTTATTCCAAAATGTATACCTATACAACCCAGAGTGGTTGCTCTATCTGCAATTTGGACTGGAGTCAGTTTGTTGGTAAAGACTTCTTGAGGATTGATTGCCATACTGGAATTGATACAGTAAGCACAGCTTGCATTACAATTGAATCCCCCTAGTTGCAAAAACCGGCTATTGGGGTAAATGTGAAAAAGTGGGATTTGTTCTACATCCACTGTATCGCAACGGGTCCATTCGTTGGGATATTTCTCCAGGATTTTGCCATCTATTTCTTCGTACATGTGACATTTACCCTTGCCTTTTGAGAGCTCGCAGCGAAATTCACAATAATTGCATTTCATTCCTGTCAACTCCTTTGATAAAAGCTCAATTTTACAATCAGGCCATCATTTTGCAAATAATTGCACTTATTTAAAGCTGGCCTTGGCAAATGACTGCGTGTTCATCTTTTGTCCAGCTGTTATTAATTACCTTTCCTCAAGCTTGGAGGAATACAGGCAACTCGAGATAATTCAGGAACCGGCAATAGAAAAAGCTTGGTATTATAAACCCGTTGCAACCGTTCCTCGGTTATTATTTGATCAGATCTTCCCGCATCTATTTGACCATCCCTGTCCAGGATCGCTACCGTACCGCCCAGCAGCAGGGCGTGGTCCGGATTATGGGTTGTCATTACAACAGAGTAACCTCGATCGGCCATATCCTTGATTATGTTCAAAACCCGCAGTTGATTTCCATAATCCAAATGAGCAGTAGGCTCATCGAAAAGAATAACTTTGGGTTCTTGTACAATGGCGCGGGCAATGGTCGCCTGCTGCCTTTCACCGCCGCTTATTTCTGTGTAAGGCTTGTTGGCCAGATGAGAAATACCCAGCGTCTCCAAAGCATCCCAGGCTGCCTGTCTATCTGCTTCTTTAGGCCTTTGAAATACCCCAATCTTGGGTGCTCGGCCCATTGTCACGAAATGCAAAACAGAATAGGAGAAAGCAGGGGTATGGGTTTGCTGCACATAACTCATAATCTGAGCAATTTCCCGAAAACTCATATTGTTTAATTTTTGGCCGCAAAGATTAATCTCCCCGCTATCTGGTTTCAGCAACCCGGCCATACAGTTCAGCAGAGTGCTTTTTCCAGCACCGTTGGGACCTAAGATAGAAAGGATTATACCTTCATCCAAGGACAACGAGACATTATCGAGAACACATTTCCTGACATCCGGATAAGCAAAGTAGAGATTTTTAATATCATAAATCAATGTAATTTCATCCTTCGCTTGTATAGCAGCCAAGCGTAGAAAGGAGCACCGATAATACCGGTCAGAATACTCAGGGGCAATTCTGCAGTTCCTATGGTGCGTGCTGCTGTATCTACCATCAATAAAAATATTGCCCCCACCAGGGCCGCTGCTGGCAGCAGCTTGGTGTTTTCCGGTCCCACAATCATGCGGGCAAAGTGAGGAATAACCAGCCCAACCCAGCCAATCGTCCCGGCTACACATACCGAACTGGCAGTTAGAAGGGTTGAACATATAATGGAAATGTTGCGGATTCTGCTGACATTTGCCCCCAGAGTCTGCGCTTCCTTTTCACCCAGGGAAATAATATCTATCCACCAGGACATGCTTAAAACCACAATGGCACTGACTATGATGGCAGGAAGGACACTGACCAGTGAAGGTATGCTCACGTAAGAAAGACTGCCCATTTGCCAATATACAATTGTAGCCAGTTCTGTTTCCGGGTCAGCAATATATTTAAGCAAACCCAAAAGTGAGGACATGAGGCCTCCTACAATAATTCCGGAAAGTACCAGCATGATATTGGAGTCGCTTCTGAGCAGGCGAGGAATAATTACAGTAAGCCCCACAGCTAATAATCCCCCGCCAAAGGCAAACAACTGGATGCCGGTTGATGGAAGTGCCATTAAAATAGCAATAGCCGCCCCCATGCAGGCTCCAGCAGAGACCCCCAAAAAGTCTGGAGATACCAGAGGATTTTTAAATATCCCCTGGTAGGTCGCACCCGACATGGAAAGGGCTGCCCCAATAATCACTGCCGCAAGAATACGCGGCAAACGCAAGCCCATTACTACACTCTCGGCCATAAGATCATAAGAACCTGCCACACCGAATATATTTTTTTGAATGATTTGCAGGCTTTCTAAGGGAGTAACCGGGTACTTGCCTGCACATATACTCCAAACCATACAGATGAGTAAAGCAACTAGTAATAATATGTTAACCGACCATATTTGCCATATTTTTTGCATGCTTACACTTTCCGCTGAACTATATAAAGCTAAACCTCAAATTAATAACCGAGCCATTGCCTGTCAAAATTCATCCCATAGGCCATATTATAGAATGCATCTACATCTTTGATTAAGTCTTCCTCAGTGTACTTTTCAGGGTACATTTGATTCAGCATCCACAGTGTACCGAGTGCAGATTGTACTCCCGGGAAATCCCAAAGATCCTGGGTGCTTGGAATTAGCGCAATCCTGTTGTTCTTAACGGCTGCTAGATTGGCAAAACTTGCATCCATTTTCAATTCTTTAATTTTATAGGTTGCTTGGTTGCTGGTTGCGCAGAAAATATAATCAGGATTCCAGGAAAAGATTCGCTCCGTTCCCACCGTTGGCCAGGTTTCCTTGGACTCAATGTCTTTCGCCATGTTGATTCCACCGGCAGTCTCAATAAGATAGGACTGGATCATCGTGCCATTAGCCACTTTGCCTAAATCACTGCCCATTACTATGGCAGTTTTTCTTTCATTGGCCGGTATATCTTTAATAAGGTTCTTTGCAAATGCATTTTTTTCATTGTAGAAGTTTATCAACTGGGTAGCTTTGTCTTCCGCTCCCAGCACCTTCCCCACCAGCTCTGTGGCTATTATCATATCTTCCGGGTCTTCCGAATAGATCCCTACCGCTGCAATTCCCAATTTTTGTACGGCATCTAATGTTTGGGTGTCATTGGCTTTATGGATGAAAACATCAGGCTTCGATTTGGCAAGGGCCTCCATATCTGGTTTGCCTTTACCTACAGTTCCAACATTAGCTAGATTGGGGGCAACCTTGGCTGCAAAATCAGAGGTATAGTTAATTCCGGTGACTATATTACCTTTACCCAAAGCCAGCACGAAGTTTGCCGCTGGACCCCAGGTCATGGCCACGCTGTCCACATTGGCAGGAATTTCCACCTGGCGTCCGGCTTGATCCGTTACAGTAAATGTTGAACTTTGTTGAGTATTGGCCTGATTGTCGACTGGCTCATTTGTCTTGGAAGATGAGCACCCTGTGAACATAATTGCCAGTAGAAGCATCAGTAATACAGCAGTAACTTTCTTAATGCCTGTAAACCTCATTTTTTTCTCCTCCTCAATTATTCTTAATCTATTTTGACAGGCTTCATTACAACCTGATTCTGCCTGTTATTTATCGTCCGTGGGTCAGTTTAAATGATTAAATATTATTTTAGCAGTTGCTAAAATGCATATTGTTTTTTTGTCAATGTATTAAAGAGTCGGTTCAATCGTGTTTCTCTTACATATCCTTGAATAATAAAAAAAGACGGTTTGCTAAAGAGCAGACCGTCGCGCAAACGAATAGCATGGTTAATCTTCTTTCCGCAACGGGAGGCCCCAGCGTTTCCACTTGAACCCTATCGGTTTGATCGCCATAGTTGCTGCCGTAGGCTCTCAAACTCGAAGATGGAAATTGTTTTTTTGTTACTTCGTGAACTATATTGTAAAATCCTGCTGTTTGTTTAGAGATATATTAATTATGCTAATTTTGTTGTTTTTAGCATATAATAATAATTTTATGTATAATCAAATATAAACCTGGAAATCTTATAAAAAACATTTTATCATCTGCTATTTCTAAGAAGTGAGATTCTTATTGTTGTTTAACTATCTAGTAAGATAGCCGTAATACCCAGAGATGAACACTTAAGTTATACCGGATAAGGAGGATCAGGCTTATGTTGGGAATCATCGACGCAGGAAATTGGCAATCACTAATTGATATGAAAACAGGAAAACAAATAGAGACGAAGGGTGATAGTTTTGCCGATATTAGAGCATTGGCAAAAAACTACTCCTATCCCGGCGACATCAGCGATGAAGGAATTAATTGGGTGTCGGGAGCGGCTCAGGCAGTTGTGAATATGCACAACCCTGATTGGATGCTACTTACATATGTACAACCTTATTTCATGGAGATGTTCTTTCCTGAAGAAAGAACAAAAAGCCGGCAAAGGCAGAAGAAGATTCTCGATGATATATTTGAGTTTTCAGCCCGGAACAGTTTTGAACCACTGATTGTTGCCACTTCAGAATACGTGCCTTTAAAAGGATTTATCACCCAGCCCGAAACCAAAGGGATCCTTGAATCCTCGCCCTGGGGCTTTGCCATGGCAGGGATCTCTGGAGCCTCAGTAGAAGATGAAGAAGTCTTAAGTTCTCATCCGCAAATTAAACATGTTATAGCAAAAACCAAGGTCTTGGAAACACATCCTAACCTTCATCCAGATTTTATCGATTATTTCCCGGATTATGTTGTAGTGGCCAAAGAAGGATATGCTTTCAGGGGATTAAACTACCATCATGGCAAACTTTATATGGCAGACATTTTCGCAGAGACCCTTCCTGTTTACTCAACAATCGGGCAACCTCAGCATGTCCAGGACATCCGTTGTTTGATGGACAAAGCTCTCAATTCGAAGAAAAAAGTGCTGCTTGCAGTGATTGAAGGCTTCAGAAAGGGAAGCCTTCCCGCTGAATTCGAGGTATGTAACAATATGGATGAGTGGTACTCTTACAGAGGCATGGGATTGTATCATATCCTGCATACCGGTATTTCCTTTTATGAAACAGAAAATCCTCCTATTTTTAACCGCTCTAAAAAACCGCGTAGTGCAGATTATCCGCTTTCAGGCTTTCCTAATTCAAATAAGGAAGATTCCATTGGCGCCAAAGAAGGAATACGCAGTGCTGCCGTAAGCAGCCGGGGAATGATCGCTCAAACTGTCACAAACGCCGATATCATTTTCGAAAGTTATAGCCGTGATCTCTCCAATATGGGTGTCCTGGCTGCCTTCAAACCGGAAAAATTGTAGAATACAGTACGAGGTAGCTGGATTTAGTTAGCTATGAGCATACCTCCAAGACTATGGTAATGAAATTTTCAGGGATAATACGCAAAGCGGCAGTATTTTTCACTGAATATGACGTCTCCATTTCATGGGTTAATCAATATTGAAGGGGATACTAATCACCTCCTTGCCTACATAACTTTAGGAAGGAGGGCACGATGAATAGAAACAAAACGCTTTTATATGATGAAAGGGTCGGACGCCTTATGTTAAGGCTGTCTTTGCCTGCCATAACGGGCATGATTTTATATTCCCTGTTCAGTTTGATCGACACCTTATTTGTAGCCAGGCTGGGCACTTCAGCTCTGGCCGCCCTTACCTTAAGTGTACCTATAGAGATTCTCCTGGTTTCGCTTGGATCAGCTACAGGGGTAGGTATAACCTCGCTTCTCTCCAGAACGCTGGGAAGAAAGGATTTCGCCGCTGCAGACAACGTAGCCTGGCATGGTCTGACTATATGTATAATTTACGGCATATTTTTTTCCTGGTTGGGGCTGGTTAATATTGATTACTTATTGCTGCTGTTTGGCTGTACTACGGAATTGTTGGCATTGACTCGAGAATATCTGAGTATCATACTGCTGGGTTGTCTATTCACCTTTGTTCCCATGATTTCAGGTCATATTCTCCAGGGAGAGGGTAATACAGTATTGCCTATGCTGACTGCTCTGTTGGGAATTATCCTCAATGTAGTTTTGGATCCGGTGCTAATATTTGGCCTGGGACCGGTGCAGGGGATGGGTTTGCGTGGAGCAGCCTGGGCAACGGTTATAGCCCAGATAGCCTGCTCAGTGATGGCCCTCCTGGCGATGTATAAAAAGCGTGTCTTCCTATCCTGGACCAAACGGAACTTCAGGCCTGATATCACAATTATAATCGGAATCTATAAAGTGGGCGTACCTACGCTCCTCATGGAACTGATTAGTGTGGCTCTACTGGTGTTCTTTAATAAAATTCTGTTGGGATTTGGCAGTGCGGCAGTCGCAGTCATGGGGATTTTTGTCAGGATACGGTCTCTTTTCTATATGCCTATTTATGGTTTAGCGCAGGGGGCCATGCCTATAATAGGATTTGCTTATGGAGCCGGAAACTATGAACGGGTCAAGGAGACGATAATCAAAGCCGCGGTGGGCTCATTAATTTTTGTATTTATAGGCTGGTTCGCCATGCAGTTTCATTCCCTCTGGTTAATGGAACGTTTTACAGGGGATAATGAGCTTATTGCCGCCGGGGTTACTTGTATGCGCCTGGCTACCGTGTGGCTGCCCTTCATGGGACCTATTATCATTCTAGGCAGCGTGCTCCAGGCCGCAGGCAGGGGAATGACTGCCATGTGGCTATCTCTTATACGTCAGCTGGGATTTTTCCTGCCAGCCGTGCTTATCCTGCCTCGATACTGGGAATTGAATGGAGTATGGTTAGCATTCTCGGTCTCAGAATTTCTGTCAGGAATCCTGGCTTTGCTTTTTTTGGCCCGGCTGTGGCAAAGCCTGCAAACCAGCCCCAATTATAACGCTTACATGGTTTTTAAAAGAGGCAATTTATTCCAAAGAATAGGGGCCTGGCTTAAGTGGTAATCATAACAAGGGCACACGCGGGGTTATGTCTGTCTATCTATCTTGCTGTCTTGAGTTTTTGCATGCTTGCATGCATACATAGGGTATAATGGAATAAAAAAGATTAACATGACTAAGAGCATTTTTACTAACACTTGATGAAACATGGGATGAAGTAGAACTCTCCCATAAAAGTTCGTAAAGGAGCCATATGATGACTGAGAATATGGTTTATTATTTGTGGGGACAAGAAAGCTATCTGATAGATCGGAAGATTAAGGACATTGTTACCGGAGTAAGGGAAGCAATGGGTGAGGAGCCGGAAGTGGTACCCGTAGATGCTGATGAGATGGGTGCCCTGGAATTGGGGCAGACCTTGGAATTTAGTCCCCTGTTTGCATTAAGCCGGGTCGTAATTATTAAAAATCCGGGTTGGTTGGGCAAATCTGGCCGTAAAATGAGGAAAACAGAAGAGAGTCTACAGGTTTTACAGGACTATTTACAGCATGATAACCACGGCCAGGTACTAATTGTAACATCATTTGAACATAATGCTTCTAATCCGGTTACTAAACTCTTGGGCAAAAAGGCACAGGTAATGAATATAAAGCCGCTTAACTCCAAAGATTTGGAGGAATGGTGCAAATCCGAACTGGAGCGGCGCAATGTGCGGATTGCGCCGGCAGCCCTGAACCGGATAGTAAATAGCGGTCAAGATATGTATTATCTGGAAAATCTGTTTGAGAAACTGTCATTAATGGGTACAACGGAAGTGTTATCGGCAAATCAAGTAGAAGAACATCTGGATAGCAAGCAGGATATCAAAGTGTTTAAATTGACTGATGCTTTATTGAACCGTAATCTTAAGGCATCCCTGGCCGCCTTCTACCAACTGCAGGAACAGGGTGAACACCATCTGCTGCTACTACATATGATAACCCAGCAGTTTCTAACCTTGAGCAAGGTAAAGTTTTATCAGGAATTGGGGTACTCAAGCAGTAAGATAGCTGAAGTGACGGCGCAGAAGGATTTCATCGTTAAAAAAATGATAGACAAATCGTCCCGTTTCAGTACGGTTGAGATCCGTACCATATTCAACAAACTATTGGCTACGGATACCAGCTTTAAGAGTGAAGGCAAAGACCCCAGGATTATAATGGAATCTCTTTTGGTGGAGTTGTGTAATATAAAATAACCCAGACTAATGATAACATCAATCGCTGCGCTATTTCAAAAAGCCCGTTCAATCAGTGTATCTTACAGTACATTGATTGAACGGGCTTTTTTCATGTCTTGATCTTTATTGGGCTAAACTATTGAATTTCTTGGTCAGACTGGATTTTTTCCGGGCTGCGGTATTTTTATGCATTACGCCCTTGGATACGCTTTTATCTATCAGGGAGGTTACCTGTAACAATTGTTCCCTGGTTGCATCCAGATTATCAGCAGTTAAAGAAGCTTCATAATTCTTAATGTTGGTCTTCAGACTGCTTTTATAAGATTTATTGCTTATTCTGCTTTTCTCAGCATTCCTGGCTCTTTTGGCTGGAGTCTTACCCTTTGCCACACTTTCACCTCCTTGGAAATTTAAAGCTAACAGACATACTATATCATTATGAAATATAAATTGCAATGCCGAGCATAGCTTTTTTTCCCGGAGGTAAACTATTAAAAATAATTGAAGTCTTGTCCCTATTTTGGTTCTAATTGAAACTGCATTGCAATAATATTTATCAGCAATGGGGACGAGGTGATGAAAGATGAGAAGCCATAATTTCTTCGCATTTCTAAAAGGGATTTTGTTTATTCAGATATTTTTAATAATAATAATAGCTGGTTTGAGCCTGGATATTAATCGCAAATATATGGAAGGCATGGAGTTCCTCAGTTTGGAGCGGGTTTTTCTGCCTTTTTCGGGAATGCAGATTACTGAAAGGCAGGCGGAGTTGTTATTACAGGAAAATAATGTGCTTCTGACCGGGGTTAAGAACATACCCAATAAGTTCCTGGAAGACGAATATAACGCTGCTACCATACCAGAGGATCTAATTGGGTCACATATACAAGCCTTAGCTTTCACAGAGCGAGGAGGCGATCAGACCGTGATTGATCCCGAGGAAGATGTCATGCCGACAGATAGAGGTACGGAGGATATGGAGGAGATAAATCAGTCTGCTCCATTGGATAGCGAAACCCTAGCCCGCTTTCAGAAGAGTAAGGTTTTCCTGTATTGTACACATAGTGCGGAAACCTATATACCGAACAGCGGTCAGGCTCGTCTGGATGGAAAAAGAGGGCTGGTCAATCAGGTGGCTGCTACGATAGAAAACTCATTGAACACAACGGGTTTACCGGCACAATTTATAGATACACTACATGATTACCCCGATTATAATAAAAGTTATACAAAATCACGTACGACAGTAAGTAAAATTGTCGGTGCTAATAAGAACATTTTGGGGCTCTTTGACATTCACCGCGATAGCATTCCGGGTGAGGGTAAGGCATCAACTATAAAGATAAACGGGAAAAAATGTGCCCGTATTCTTATTGTGGTAGGAACTAATGAGCGTAAACCCCATCCTAACTGGCAGCAGAACCATAATTTTGCGGAAAAGATTTACCGGCAGGGTGAGAAGATGTATCCGGGGCTTATAAAAGGTGTTATGACCAAATCAGGAACCTACCATCAAGAATTTAACCCCCGGGCATTGCTTTTAGAATTCGGCACCGATCATAATACCCTGGATGAGGTTACCCAATCAGCTAAACTTTTTTCGGAAATACTAATTGAGGTTACAAAGGAGGCCAAATAATTACAATGCTCAGATTGTACCGGACTTCACTGGTACTGGCAATATTAGTGCTGGTGATTCTGGGACTTAACACCAGCACCCAGGGTATGAATAGTTTAACCTTGAACAATCAAAAACCCGTGTTGGGCTTCGAGACCGATGATGATGAAGTTAATGTTTTTACTCTGGGGGAGAGCCACAGCTACAACAAACAGCAAGTTGTGAGGAATATAAACAGTACTGTTCAACGGGTTCAAATTTATGCCCATTCCAGTAGTGAATACGTGGTGCGGAAAGTGAAAGTTCTAAAAGAATGGTTATTAGAAACAGGCTGTCAAACATCGACTAAATAATGCTGCAATATAATGTGAGACCGGCTGACGGCAGGACAAAGTATTACGATCACCGCTGCGATAACTAATACTATATTGTCAATTGAGTTACTAATTCAAGCGTTGCCTTCATCCTGTTCTGAAACCTGGTCGGGAGTTTTTTCTTTAGGGCGGGTCATGGTATGGAAAACCACTATCGTGAATAATATGGTGGCGCCGGTCAGCTTTAGAAGGGATCCTATATTAGGGTTGGTCTGGTTAAAAAACATGCCCACATAATAAATGATAAGTCCTGATCCTACCAGTCCCTGTAGAATTCGGCTATTTTTGAAGCTGGTCCAATGAAGCATTAAATAGTAGACCAACAGTAATGCCGGAATGAGTATAGCTATTACGGTATTCATCAATTCTCTCTGCCTCCTTTTTTTATCCCTACTATATAATAGCAAAAGAACTGCCTAATGAGAAACGATATTAAGAGAGCCCTGCCTGGATTGAAGACCATGCCGTTGATGAGGTATAATGAAGGGCGGCCATTTCGCTAACTTAAACAGGAATAATTTTGGAGGGCTCAACTTGAATGATAGAATAAGGAACTTTAGCATTATTGCACATATAGATCACGGCAAATCCACTCTGGCGGACAGGATGCTGCAGATTACCGGTGCTTTAAGCGCCCGGGAAATGCGGGAACAATTTTTGGACAAGATGGATTTGGAACGAGAGAAAGGTATAACTATCAAACTGCAGCCCGTTCGTCTTAATTATACCGCCCGCGATGGCAACAACTACATCCTAAATCTTATTGATACTCCGGGGCATGTAGATTTTTCCTACGAGGTTTCACGTAGTCTGGCGGCTTGCGAAGGAGCTCTGCTGGTGGTTGACGCCTCCCAGGGTATTGAAGCCCAAACCCTGGCCAATGTCTATATGGCAATGGATTTGAACCTGGAGATAATTGGGGTGGTTAATAAGATAGACTTACCTGGTGCCGAACCAGAAATCGTCAAGCAGGAGATGGAGGATGTACTGGGTCTGGATAAACTAGAAATCATTCCTATTTCTGCCAAGTTGGGCACCGGTATAGAAGACGTGTTGGAAGCTATTATAACCAAAATCCCAGCTCCCCAGGGTGATGAAGATGCTGAACTCAGAGCTTTAATATTTGATTCCTATTTTGATGCTTATAAAGGCGCCATTTCTTATATACGGGTGGATTCTGGAGAATTGCGGAAAGGTGACTTAATTCGCATGATGTCCACCGGCAAAGATTTTGAAGTCATTGAAATTGGGGTCCTGTCACCTTTTATGACAACGGTGGAAAGTCTTAAAGCGGGTGAGGTAGGTTACCTGGCAGCGGCCATAAAAAATGTTGCTGACACCAAGGTTGGTGATACGATTACCGGAGCTGCCCGCCCGGCGGCTAAGCCTCTGGAAGGCTATCAAGAGGTTAAGCCCGTTGTGTATTGCGGGCTATACCCGTTGGAAAATAGTGATTTTGAAAAACTCCGCGATGCACTGGAGAAGTTGAAACTTAATGATTCATCATTGGTTTATGAACCAGAATCCTCTGATGCACTGGGATTAGGATTCCGATGTGGCTTTCTGGGACTCTTGCATCTGGAAATTGTCAGGGAGAGACTGGAGAGGGAATATGATCTAAACCTAATGGCTACCGCGCCCAGCGTAATATACCGATTACTGCTCACTGATAATAGCGAAATGTATGTTCGCAACCCCAGCCATTGGCCTGATCCCCAACGAATTGATAAGGTTATGGAGCCTTACGTAAAGGCCTCTATTATGGTTCCCAATGATTATGTGGGTACGGTTATGGAGCTCTGTCAGGAAAAACGGGGGAAGTTTATAAATATGGAGTACCTTACTACCCACCGGGTAATGATCAGTTATATTCTGCCCCTGGCTGAAATCCTGGTCGATTTTTTCGATGGTCTAAAATCAAGAACCAAGGGGTATGCATCCCTGGACTATGATCTGCGCGGCTATGAAGTCTCCGATCTGGTGAAAATGGATATTATGTTAAATGGTGAGCCTGTGGATGCTTTAAGCACCATCTCGCATAAGGATAAAGCTTATTACCGGGCCAGAATCCTGGTGGAAAGACTGCGGAAAATCATTCCCCGCCAACTGTATGAAGTGGCTATCCAGGCCTCCATTGGCAACCGTATTATTGCCCGGGAGAGCGTGAAGGCTATGCGTAAGGATGTTCTGGCCAAATGCTATGGTGGTGATATCACCCGTAAAAAGAAACTACTGGAAAAGCAAAAAGAGGGTAAAAAACGCATGAAACAGATAGGACGGATTGAAGTACCCCGCGATGCGTTCATGTCCGTAATGGAGATAGATGGTGATAAGTAACTCAGAGCCTATGGGTATCTATATTCATATACCATTTTGCCTGCATAAATGTGATTATTGCGATTTTTATTCACTGCCATGGGCGGACAAGGATATATTAGAGAAATACACCCACAGCGTAATCAATGAATTACATCTGCGCCAGTTAGAATCCAACCGCCCTTTTGCGAGTATTTACCTGGGGGGCGGTACACCCAGTCTGTTAAGTCCTGGACAAATAGAAAGAATTTTAGAGGCCATTTACAAATATTATCGGCCTTATGAGAAACCCGAGATTTCCATGGAAGTGAACCCGGCCACCGTGAACCTGCAGGATATGCGGGATTTGCGCAGAGTGGGAGTCAACCGCCTGTCCATAGGGGTGCAAAGCTTTTCAGATATAGAACTCAATATACTGGGACGTATACACAGCGGGCATGAAGCGTCATTAATTCTGAGTAATGTTCGAAAGGCCGGCTTTGATAACTTTAACATTGATTTAATTTATGGACTGCCGGGTCAGACTATACGAGCCTGGCAAGCGAATCTTAACCAAGCTGTGGATTTCGATCCCGAGCATATTTCAGCCTATCTATTACAACTTGAACCAACAACTCCCATGGCTCGTAAAATAAATGAGGGAACCCTGAGTCTATTGGATGATGAGTTGGAATCCGATCTGTATTATTTCACCCTGGAATTTCTGCAAGAAAAGGATTATGGACATTATGAAATATCGAACTTTGCCACAGTGGATAGGCAATGCCGACATAATATGTTGTACTGGCGGGGCTGCAACTATCTGGGCATTGGAGCGGGAGCGGTAAGCTTTGATGGCATTCAGCGCACCCTTAATCAACCCCCATTGGAAAAATATATTGAAGATTTATTAACTTCCCGACCGCCGGCCAGAAAAATACTGGAATCCATGGATTCTCGTCAGAAAGTAGTTGATGCTATCATAATGGGGTTGCGATTAACCGACGGCATTAATATAGAGGAGTTTAAACAGCGTTTTGAAATAGATATACTTAAGGAGTATGGAAAAACAATAAGCAACTGTCAGATGCAGGGATTATTAGAACGGGTTAAGGATAGTATTTATCTCACAAAAAAGGCTTATTTCCTATCTAATCAGGTATTTAGCCAATTTATCAGCTAATACTATGGCTTGACAATGGTGGCCCCAGATGCTATTTTTTAAGAAACCACTATTAGCACTCGAGACAGGAGAGTGCTAACAAGGTAGGTGATAATTATGTCATTGGATGAAAGACAAAGGCGGATACTGGAGTCAATCATAAAAGACTACGTTGCGACTGCTGAACCGGTAGGATCCCGGGCTGTAGTTAAAAAGCATGCCTTGAAAATAAGTGCGGCCACAGTGAGAAATGAAATGGCGGATTTGGAGGAGATGGGATATCTGGAGCAGCCCCATACTTCAGCCGGACGTATACCTTCCGAGAAGGGGTTTCGTTTTTACGTTGACTACATGATGGAGAATGAAACACCCAGCGATGAGGCAATTGATTTTTTACATCAGGTATTGAAAGACAGGATAGAGGAATGGAATGATGTAATGCAGGGAGTGGGGCACTTCCTTTCCCAGGTTACCAATTATGCTTCTTTTTTTATAGTGCCTTCGGTAAAACTCAGTCAGTTTCACAACCTGCAGCTTATTCCTATTCGGGAGGGGCAGGCACTCGTTCTGGTAGTAACTGATATTGGTATTATAATGCATCGTAAAATCTCCATTCCCAGGTCTATACAACCGGATGATTTAATGTTGATAGGCGATCTGTTTAACCGGGCCTTACGCGGTAAGAAGATGACTGAGCTGCAGCGCAGCGATCTAATGATATTGCGTGATGAGCTAAAGAGTCGCCGTCAGGTCATTGACAAGGCTATGGAAGCCCTTGACAGCCTTCTGGATAACTCTCAGGAGGATAAAGTCGTAATCAGAGGAGCCCTTAATATTATTAATGAACCAGAATTTAAAGATCTGGACAAGCTAAAAAGAATCCTAACTATACTTGAAGAGGACGGCCAGCTTAAAGACATCCTGCCTGAGCAGATTAGTGAACAAGTGGATATTCGTATTGGCAAAGAGAATCACGCGGAAGGCATCCAGGAACTGAGTCTGGTTTTTGCGGGTTATAAAACTGCGGGTGAGATGGGGAAAATAGGTGTTATTGGCCCGGTGCGTATGGAGTACTGGAAGGCTGCCGGAACAGTAGAGTCAGTACGCAAGGCTATTGATGAGCTTCTTCAGAACCGTAAATTTAAATAACCTCGATTTAATAAAGGTTATTGAGGTATAGACAAGGAGTCAGTTATGCCTGAAAAAAGAATCCTTAATAGTGAAGTAGACGAGAAACTGCAGGCTCTCCAGAGCAATGCCAATGCTGCCCGGATTATTTCTCAAGCCATCGAGGGCACCATCGGCCCTAAAGGACTGGATATTATGATGGTAGATGGCCTGGGGGATGTGGTTATTAGCAACGATGGGGTTACTATCTTAAAACTTATGGCTGTAAATCATCCCGCCGCTGGTATGATAATAAACGCGGCTCAGGCTCAACAGACAGAGGTTGGGGATGGTACTACAACCGCCACCATTTTAGCCGGGGCACTGGTTTCCGAAGGTGCCAGCCAGGTTATCAAAGGGGTTCCGGTCACCCGAGTCATTCAGGGCATAAAGCTAGGGGTAGATCGCAGTTTAGAGCTGATGGCAAAAAAGAGCCGGCCGATTAGCGCGATAGATGATCCGGTGCTTTTTAGCGTAGCCTCTATAGCAGGGCGGGGTCAAGGAGACATAGCCGCATTAATAATCGATGGTGCTCGAATTATCGGCCGGGAAAAAATGCTTGACCCAGATTATAGATTTGCTGATGCGGTGGTTGCGAAAGAGGCCGCCGCCAGTCAGGTATTTATGGGTGCGTTGATTAACAGGGATCCACTTAACCATGAGATGCCCCGCTATCTGAAAGATGTGCGGATATTGGTGGTTGATGACGCCCTGGCCCCTGAGGAAATTGATAGTGAAGCAAGAAGTACCGAGGCTGGTTTTCAATATTATCTACAGAATAAAAAACAATACGAAGCCAATTTAAGAAAGATTTGCGCAATGGGTGTGAATTTGGTACTTGTCGACCGGAGCATTGATGATCTAGGAGAACAAATCTTTACGGAAGCTGGAGTGATAGCAATCCACAGGGTATCACGACGGGAATTGGAAAAGGTCTGCCTGCATACGGGAGCCCGCAAGATCAAAAGGAGTGGGCTGAATCGCCCCGAAGAACAATTATCCAGTTATTTAGGGCATGCTGCCCGGGTGCAGGTTAATGACAAACTGGGCCATACCTGCCTTCTTGAGGGAACTGGCGAGGCCCAGGCCACAGTACTTATCGGAGCAGCTACTGAGGAAGTAGTGGACGAGAAAGAACGCATAGCCCGGGATGCTGCTGCGGCGGTACAGGCGGCTATGCAACAAGGAGTTGTTCCAGGCGGAGGGGCCATAGAGATTTGGATGGCCAAACAATTGGAAGAATTGGCCCAGGACTTAAAAGGAATGACTTCTTATGGTGTTTTGGCGGTAAAGGAATCATTGCTGCGTCCTTTTGCTTGCATTGCCGCTAATGCAGGTTTCAATCCGCTGGAGAAAATGGGTGATGTGATAGCCGAGCAGAAGCAAAAAGGCCGGGATAGTATCACAATTGAATGTGATACGGGCAATTTAATCGACGCTTTTGTGGAGGGAATAGTTGATCCGACCCTGGTAAAAGCCCATGCGCTTAAAACGGCTGGAGAAGTGGCGGTAGCCATTTTAAGAATTAATACTATTATCAAAATGAAGGATGGGGAATCTTATACCCAGGAGACTTTGGATAAGAGGTGAAGGAAGGAATGGAAAAAAATTTGCAAGACCAGATTGATAAAAGTCCTCCGGCAGGAGATGAGTCTATTGAGTATGGTGCTGATGCAGTAGAGAAAAGTTTAGAGGAAAAACTAACGGAGGAATTACTTAAGCAACAAGAGGAGACTCAGAAAAACTATGACAACTATCTGCGTGCTCTGGCAGAAGTGGAAAATATCAAAAAACGCAGTGCCCGAGATCGGGAGGAATACTTAAAATTTGCCAATATGGCTTTGGTTAAAAAACTGTTGCCGATTATTGATGATTTACAGCGCGCCATAGAGATGGCACGTACAGCACGGGATGTGGAAGCAATGAACAAGGGGGTTGAGATTATTGTCACCAGCCTGAAGGAGTTGCTTAAGAGCGAAGGCGTGGAGGCTATTGAAAGCATAGGGAAGGCTTTTGATCCACAATTTCATGAGGCTTTAACCGTAGAGCCAAGTGATGAACATCCCGAAAATACTGTTATTGAACAATTTCAAACCGGGTATGTCATGCATGAAAGGGTTATCAGACCCAGTTTGGTTAAGGTAAGCTCATAATTATTTGGAGGTGTTTTTGAATGGGAAAAGTTGTAGGTATAGACCTGGGAACTACTAACTCAGTTATTGCTGTTATGGAAGGTGGAGAAGCCGTTGTTATAACCAATATAGAAGGAGAAAGGGTTACGCCTTCGGTAGTGGGATTTTCCAAAACGGGTGAACGCCTGGTAGGCAGGGTAGCCAAGAGGCAATCAACTACCAATCCGGAGAGAAGCATTGCATCAATAAAGAGAAAAATGGGTACAGATTATAAGGTTAGCATAGATGGTAAGAAATATTCTCCCCCCGAAGTTTCAGCTATGATTTTGCAAAAAATGAAAGCTGATGCGGAAAGCTACCTGGGCGAAAAAATAACTCAGGCAGTTATTACAGTTCCTGCTTATTTTACAGATGCTCAGCGGCAGGCTACCAAAGATGCTGGAACCATCGCCGGATTAGAAGTCTTAAGAATAATAAATGAACCCACTGCAGCCGCTCTGGCGTATGGGCTGGATAAAGAAGAGAGCCAGATCATTATGGTATTTGATCTGGGTGGCGGTACTTTTGACGTATCTATTTTGGAAATAGGGGATGGCACATTTGAGGTAAAAGCCACCAGCGGCAATAATCGCCTGGGTGGTGATGATTTTGATGACAAGATTATTAACTGGCTGGTACAGGAATTTAAGACCGAAAACGGTTTTGACTTGAAAAACGATAAAATGGCTATGCATCGCTTGAAAGAGGCGGCTGAGAAAGCCAAACACGAATTATCCAGTCTTATGAGCGTGGATATAAACATACCTTATATTACAGCTACTCAAGATGGTCCGCTGCATATGGAGAGAACTTTGACCAGGGCCAGATTCAATGATATGACAGCTGATTTGGTGGAAAAAACAGTAGGACCAATTAAACAGGCCATGAAAGATGCCAACCTGAAGCCAGCCGAAATTGATAAAATTATCATGGTGGGCGGATCCACCAGAATACCGGCAGTACAGGAGGCAGTAAAGAATTTTACCGGCAAGGAGCCCTTCAAGGGGATTAACCCGGACGAGGTTGTAGGTCTGGGCGCTGCTATTCAGGCCGGGGTATTGACGGGAGAGGTTACCGATGTGGTGCTCCTGGATGTTACTCCCCTATCTCTGGGTATTGAGACCCTGGGAGCAGTATTTACCAGGATTATCGACAGAAATACGACCATACCTGTTTCCAAGAGCCAGATATTTACCACTGCAGCAGACAACCAACCTTCTGTAGACATTCATGTACTGCAGGGGGAAAGAAAACTTGCCGAGCATAATGTAACCTTGGGGAGATTCCAACTGACTGGAATTGCTCCCGCTCCGCGGGGTATCCCCCAAGTAGAAGTCAAGTTTGATATCGATGTCAACGGTATTGTCAATGTTACTGCCAAGGATATGGCGACCAATAAGGAACAGAAAATTACTATTACTTCTTCCAGCGGGTTGAGCGATGCCGACATTGAACGAATGGTTAAGGAGTCTGAAAAGTTCGCTGAGGAAGATGAGAAGCGCTACAAAGAAGTTGAGGCCAGAAACGCCGCGGACAGTATAATATATCAAGCAGATAAAAGCCTTAAAGAATTTGAGGATAAGATTGAAGAAGCGGACAAGGATGCGGTCAATAATGCCAAAGAGGAACTTAAGCAGGCCTTGGCAGGTAATGACGTGGCTGAAATAGAAAGTAAAACCGAGGCACTGACCCAGGCAATGTACGCGTTCACCAGCAAAATGTATCAGAATGCCAACCCGGAACAATCAAATGAGGCTGGTACAGATGATGTCATAGACGCCGACTTTAACATCCCTGAGGATGAGAACGATAAGAAATAGGTTAGGTTAATCAGGAAGGTGGGAAATAATGGCCGCCAAGCGTGATTATTATGAGGTTTTGGGGCTGACCAAAGCGGCTTCGCAGGAGGATATCAAAAAGGCCTACCGGCAAAAGGCAAAAAAATACCATCCCGACGTCAATAAAGATGATGAAAATGCTGCTGAGAAATTTAAGGAAGTTGCAGAAGCATATGAAATCTTAAGTGATTCTCAAAAAAAGGCTGCTTATGACCAATTTGGCCATGATGCTTTTGATCCTAACCGGATGGGGGCAGGAGGTTTTGGCGGGGCTGATTTTGGTGGTATGGGTGGATTTGGTGACATTTTCGATGTTTTCTTTGGTGGAGGAGGCGGTCAGCGCCGCAGAGGTCCCCAGCGGGGTGCTGATCGAGAGGTTCGCCTGGATATAAGTTTTGAAGACGCCGTTTTTGGCGCGGAAAAAGAAATGGAAATAATGCGGGTAGAAAGCTGTGATAAATGCGGCGGGAGCGGTGCCGAACCGGGCACTAATTCCAAGACCTGCCCGCAATGTCATGGAACCGGGCAGGTTCGATCCGTACAGAATACGCCTTTCGGACGGTTTGAAACGGCGCGGACCTGCAGCAAGTGTAATGGTGAAGGTAAAATCATCGAAAAGCCCTGTAGTTCTTGTAAAGGGCGGGGAAAAGTTAAAAGAAAACGGACTATTAATGTACGCATACCAGCGGGGATCGATACTGGTTCCCGTTTGAGAATCCAGGCTGAGGGCGAAGAAGGTACACTGGGCGGCCCGCCCGGAGATCTTTATATTGTTATTGTAGTAAGACCTCATGCTCGTTTTAAAAGGGAAGGCTATACATTATTATGTAATCTGGATATAAATATAGTGCAGGCAGCACTTGGTGCAGAAGTAGAGATACCACTGCTGGGGGGAGACAGCCATATACTTATTGTGCCTGAAGGTACCCAGCCGGGGGATGTCTTAACGGTAAAAAACAAAGGGATACCTCACCTCCAGAGTCATCGCTACGGTGATTTAAAAGTATTAGTTAATGTGAAAATACCTACCCGTTTGAACAAGAGGCAAAAAGAACTGCTGGCCGCATTCTATAACGAAAGTGAAGAGAAGGATAATAAAAAGGGCTTATTTGATAAACTCAAAGATGCCATGGGTTAAAAGGAGATATATCAATGAATTGGAAAGAGCTCAGTATATTGACTGAGGGAGTCTGTGTTGAGGCCATCGCCGGAATATTACACAATATGGGTTCAGGGGGAGTGGTGATCGAAGATCCCCAGGCCGCCAGGAAATATATTAACCGGGATGGGTGGAAACCGGAATCAGTCTCAGAAGACTTTCTTAATCACGAATTTGTGGTAGTAAAGGCCTATTTTCCGGAGGATAAGGATGTCATGGATGTACTGGCTAAGTCTATTGAGGCGGTGGAGTGCAATTTCCATGTCAAATGTAAGGTGTTTGTTGATGAGGTACGCAATGAAGACTGGGAGGAAACCTGGAAGAAGTATTATCATGCCTTTAAAATAGGTGAGCGTCTGGTGATTAAACCCTCCTGGGAGGAATATACATCTGAAGAAAACGAAGTAATTGTTAACATTGATCCAGGCATGGCTTTTGGCACCGGGATACATGCTTCGACCCGCTTTTGTCTGCGGTTTGTTGACCAGTATATTCAGGGTGGGGAACATATTATTGATGCCGGGTGTGGTTCGGGAATTCTATCCATAGCAGCCGCCAGACTGGGCGCCCAAAGTGTTTTTGCTATGGACATTGATGATTTGGCAGTACGCATCGCTCGTGAAAATGTTACTCTAAATGGTCTGGATGATATAATCGAGGTGCAAGCCGGCAATATCGTGGAGGAAATCCGGGGCCGAAAAGCAGACATGGTGTTGGCCAACATTACTGCTGAGGTTGTAGTGGAGCTAGTCCCCGAGGCTGCCCGGACCATTAAGGCCGGGGGTTATATATTTGGCTCAGGAATTGTTGACAGCCGCTGGCCAGGGGTTAAAAAGGCTTTAGAAGAGAACGGTTTTGAAATTGAACAGGTATTGCAGGATGTTGACTGGATGGGTGTTGCCGCGCGCAAATTATAGACTGCCGGGGAGATGCCTCGATTGTCTGGCAGCGATCAGATGTATTTAACGAAGGAAGTAGACTATGAATAGAATTGCTTTTCATACCCTGGGTTGCAAGGTCAACCAGGTGGAAACTGAGCAAATGATTGAGGAATTTACCAGGCAGGGTTACCAGATTGTAGACTTTGGTGACCCTGCTGATGTTTATGTCATTAATACCTGCACCGTTACACACATAAGTGACCGCAAATCTCGGGCCATGCTCAGGAGAGCTGTCCGGGCTAATCCCGACGCGTTAGTGGTAGCTACCGGCTGTCTGGCGCAGGTCGATGCAGATCAACTATCCGGCATAGAGGGTATAAGCCTGGTGGTGGGTAACCAGAATAAGGATCATATTGTAGATATAGTTAATAGCCGTATTCTGGAAAAGGCAACCAATAAAAAGGTATGGGTTGAGCCAATCTGCTCACCAGTTGGGTTGCGCCCGGTGCTATACACCAATCCTCACCAGCGCACGCGAGCTTTCGTAAAAATCCAGGATGGATGCCAGAGCTTTTGTTCCTATTGTATTGTGCCCTTTGCCCGAGGACCAGTGCGCAGTAAAGCCCCCAATGATGTTATAGCAGAGATAAGACAATTAATTCTGCTGGGATATCGCGAGATTGTCCTAACCGGTATCCATACTGGATTTTATGGGGTGGACATACCCGGTTGGAATATTACCAGGCTTATTGAAAATATCTTAATTGAAATCTGTGGAGATTACCGTATTCGTCTGAGCTCCATCGAGCCGCTGGAGCTAAATGATGACCTGCTGAACTTGGCTGCAGGCAATAATCGTATTTGCCGCCATCTACACATCCCTTTACAGAGCGGCAGCGATAGGATCCTTGCTTCCATGCGCAGAAGGTATGATAGGAAACAATATCGGGATCTGGTTCTGAAAGCCGCGGCACTCATCCCTGGTGTAGCTATTACGGCAGATGTTATGGTAGGTTATCCGACCGAAACCGAAGCTGACTTTCAGGATACTTTTGATCTCATAAATGACTTGCCCCTTTATGAACTTCACGTTTTCAAGTATTCTCGCCGAGCAGGAACCAGGGCGGCTGAACTTACTCCTCAGGTGGCGGCCGCAGAGAAACAAAACCGCAGTGAAAAGCTGTTGGCGCTGGGGAGCAGGAAGAAAAAGCATTTCCTGCAGGGCTCCGCAGGAAAAGAGTTGACGGTGCTGGTGGAGCGGAAACTAAATGAGGACACCTATGCGGGAATAAGCGATAACTATATTGAAGTACATATCTCCTCACCAGTAGATTTGGTAGGTCAGCTGGTGCCAATCATACTTACTGCTGCCAGGGAAGAATTCGGGCTAAGTCACTATGATGAGGACGCCTGATATTCTACTCCAAGCCTTTTCGCAGGATCGACAATAATACCGCCAAGATCAATGGAATATTGAATAACCTCTATTGAAGAGCATCTGCTGTAAAGAGCAGATGCTCTTCTTATGGGAGGGGAAGAGTTTTGTTACCGAACCTGGGGAGATAAACCCATCTGCAGGACTCGGCGCTTATTCTGATAGGGGGATTCAGGTAGTATTTGGTGCAAAAATTAGTCAAATAATATTAATGAATATAATGACTGGAGAAAAAATAATCTTGATAATATATCGTTATAACGATATAATATGCATATATTAAGATGGGGGTGTTTTATATGCCATCAATTAGACCAAGTTCTGACCTCAGGAACAAATACAACGAAATATCTGACTTTTGCCATCAGTATAGTGAACCCGTTTATATAACTAAAAATGGTCATGGTGATCTGGTGATTATGAGCATTGAAACTTTTGAAGCCCTGCTGGGTAAGTTTGAGTTGTATAAGCTTCTTGATGAAGGCATGGACTCTATAAAAGCTGGCAAATTAAAGCCTTTTGGAAATGCATTTCATGATATTCAGAAGGAGCTTACAGAGTGAAGGATTATGATGTGGTAATTTCTGAAGTTGCCCAGCAAGATTTGCGGGAAATTATCGGGGCCATCTTGAAAGTATTCAAAAATGTGTTACTGGCGCAGAAATCAATCACAAAAATAGGTCTGGCAATTTCCAATTTAGAGAAAGCACCTTTTGGCAATTACTTAGTAAACGATGAAAGATTAGTCACTATGGGTATTCGTAAATTGATGATTGATAAATACATTGTTTTTTTTATCGCTTCAGAAAAAGATAAATCGGTATCAGTAGTTAGAATTATCCATGACCAACGCTATTGGGTTGGCCTAATATAGATTAAACCGATGCTTATGCATGACCTGAATAAGCCCGCCAAAAACACCGGATCTGCCTTGTTATCATTCATCTCTTCGATTTATACATGACCTGAATAACCAAACGATAGCATACTATAGATAAAGGATTTCCAAATCCCTCTTTGTATTAGTGCTATTATTTGATAAAATGTAGGAAGCACCGCCCGATGCCCTCAACTATTTTATAGTTAGAGCATCTGGTTTATTCTTTAAGATGACACAAGGAGGTGAAAACTGTGACTGTACCCGATTGTTTATTTTGCAAAATTGTGAACAAGGAGATCCCCGCCGAAATAGTGTATGAAGATGATAGTATGGTGGCAATCAATGACATTAATCCGGCCGCGCCGGTACATCTGTTAATTATTCCAAAAACACACATCGCTTCACTTAATGATGTTGGCAGGGACAATGTTGAATTATTGGGACATATACAGTTGTTAGCCTCTCGTCTAGCTTGCGATTCAGGAATTGCTGGACAGGGTTATCGCCTGGTAAATAACTGTGGCAAATGGGGGGGGCAGGCTATTTTCCATCTGCATTATCATTTGCTGGGCGGAAAACAAATGGGTTGGCCTCCCGAATAACCTTGACTCGAAGGCATTAAGAATTGTACAATGTAATGGTGTTTATACAGCCTGGTCAGGTGAGGGGAGGGAAATAATGAGCGAAGTAAAAGTAGGAAAAAACGAATCCCTGGACAGTGCTCTAAAGAGGTTTAAGCGTACGTGTCAGAAATCAGGGGTTATGCAGGATATTAGAAAACATGACCACTATGAAAAACCCAGTATCAAGAAGAAGAAGAAATCAGAAGCTGCCCGTAAGAAGAAAAAGTTTTAGTAAATTTTAATTGGGATTGAAAAAAGTCTGGTAGCTCTAGTTTACCAGACTTTTTATTTGAAGACGGGATTTGGGGGTGCAACCGGATGACTTTTATGAATCGGGGTACGCAAAATAAACGCCAAAGGACCGCAGTTATTGTGATTGTTGGAGTTGTTCTGTTAACATTTCTGGTTAGTATAGTAGCTCTTTCTATAGGCTAGGGAGATATATAAATATAATTAATAAGCTAAGGCGTGTCGACAAAGTTGGCACGCCTTAGATCGTCAAAAAAGGCCAATAGCAACTTTAATAGTATCGTTTGCGATACATCAGTGGTGCCCTTGGGTGCTGCGTTAATTCGGAAGACCCTTCAATCGCCTCAATCACGGGCCTTCCGATTGCCTTGCTCTTGACCTTTTTTGCTCGCTCTGACAGGGTGTCGACTTTATCGACACCCTGTTTTGCGCGGACATCTAATTAGAAAACGTTGGTGGTGCGCTGTCCGGGTAGCAGCAGCGCATATTTGCGCATGCAGCGGATTTATTAAGCATATATTGGCAGTAACAAGTATTTACTGCTTGCCGCAAGAAATATGATTGTTCCCAAGCAAACACATCAAGAAGTCAACCGGCAGGCTGATATGGGGGACGGAAATGGACAAACGTCGGGAAATCATTAGCAAGGCAATGGCTGATTTATTGGAAATCCCCGCAGATTTAGTGCTGGATTTGCCTAGGCTTACCATCACCGGCAGGAATGAATTGTATCTGGAAAACCATAAAGGAATCATTGAGTATTCCACGGTTCGGATGCGCATAAATCTTAGCCGGGGCTTTTTAGAAGTGAATGGTGATAACCTGGAGATACAAGCCCTTATGCCGGATGAAATGAGAGTCATAGGTGAAATCAGCAGTATAAAGTACCTGGATTGAAATGGAGGTTAGTATGGCTAACAAGTTTTCCGATCAAATGGGCGGCTTTATATCACTGCGTTTGCGAGGAGATAATCAGGAAAAGATAATTAACCTGGTTTTAGCACGCGGCATCTATATATGGGACATAAAAAAGCGGGATAACTGCATCTATTTGAAGGTTAGAAATAGTGGCTATGAAGCTTTTAAGACTATCGCTGAAGAGCAGAATTTTGAAATAGAGTTGCTTAAACGTCAAGGGCTGCCGTTTTACCAGAAGATTATGAAAAGACGAATGGGGTTGTTCGGGGGAGCGGCACTATTTATTATAACGTTGTATATTATGTCATCTTTCGTATGGTTTATACAAGTAAGCGGCAACGATAAGGTTGATCGAAACAAGATAATAATGACAGCTGCCCGCCATGGTATCTATGTGGGAGCCAACAAATGGAATTTTAGCCGCATTGAGGTTGAAGAAGCAATGCTCCGTGAGATAAACGAGATCTCATATATTGAGTGCGATATTCGGGGGGTAAAAGCTAATATCAAAGTAGTAGAAAAAATATTGCCTGACCTTGCTGTCACCGGTCCCTGCCATCTAGTAGCGAAGCGGGATGGGGTGGTGGAAGATGTGCTGGTTTTAGATGGCCAGGCCAGTGTTAAGGTGGGTGATGTGGTAGTACAAGGGGATATACTTATATCGGGAATTGTTTATCCACCCGTGCCGCTCGAAACTGATGTACTCCCCAACCTGAGCCCTGGCGGCGAACCTTATCAGGTGAAAGCCCGGGGACAGGTGAAAGCCAGGACCTGGTATGAAGGCTATGGGGAGTGCCAGCTAAAGGTGGAAGATATATTATTTTCCGGTCAAAAATTTACCAACATATATTTGGAAAGTCCGTGGGGAAAATACTTGCTGAAAGGCCGAGCCGAAAATCCTTTTGCTATTTATGAGCAAAGTGAAAAGATCTGGCACGGCCCGCTTAAGAACTGGGGTTTGTATTGCTTGAAGACTAGCGAACAGGTGATCAAAACTACTGAATACAGCGAGAGTGAAGCCATAGATATCGCGCAGGAGAAGGCGATGCAAAACCTGCGCCAGGGTATGGAAGGTAATCTCAAAATAGTTGATTCTCATATAGATATATTATCCTCGCCCAGTGACTCAATTGTACGCATTAAAGTCTTCGCAGAAAGCATCGAAGATATTTGTCTGCCGCAGCCTATCGAGGGGGGGCAAATTAGCAACTAAGGCGTTTTTTGTGATATAATCATTAAGAAATTGGAGCTTATAGGAGGCTTAGTATTTTTGGCCATAAAAGAAAGTAAGTATGTTATAAAAAACAACCAGCAAGCGGCAATATTATTTGGCGCCGGAGATAAAAACTTACGTTATTTACAGGAGATATGCGATGCTGAAATGTCTGCTCGAGGAGCAGACATTTATATCCGGGGGGAAGAGGAGCAGGTGGATTATGCTGTTCAGTTAATTACGGATTTAATGGAAATTGTGGACAGCGAGGGTCAGCTCAATATAAATGATATTAATTACGTGGACAAACTCTTGAAAAAAGGGGAGAGACCCGGCTATCAGGCAATTGTTTCCGGAACTCTCATAACTACCCCCCGGGGTAAGGCTATCAAAGCCAGGACTATGGGGCAGAAACGATATGTACAGGCCATATTAAAGGATGATGTGGTTTTTGGCATCGGTCCGGCGGGTACCGGCAAGACCTATCTGGCAGTAGCGATGGCGGTTAGAGCCCTGCGCAACAAGGAAGTGGAACGCATCGTATTGGTTAGACCAGCCGTTGAGGCAGGGGAGAAATTAGGCTTTTTACCCGGTGATTTGGTCGAAAAGGTTAATCCTTACCTGAGGCCACTCTATGACGGGCTTTTTGATATATTAGGGGTTGATGTTACCCAGCGTTATCTAGAAAAAAACATCATTGAAATAGCGCCCCTGGCTTACATGCGCGGAAGAACACTTAACAGTGCTTTCATAATTCTTGATGAGGCTCAAAATACTACGCCCCAGCAGATGAAGATGTTTTTGACCCGTTTGGGTTTCGGATCCCAGACAGTAGTCACCGGTGATATCACGCAAGTAGATTTACCGCGCGATGACTACTCGGGTTTGATCGAGATTCAAAAGATACTTAGTGGTATAAAGGGTATTTCTTTTGAATATCTGGGCAAGGAGGACATTGTTCGGCATCCCCTGGTGCAGAAAATCATCAACGCTTATGAGATTTTTGAATCTCAACAAGATGGCAGTTGAGTTATGGGGAGATTTAAATGAAGCTTACTAATATCTTTAAATACTTTTTCGGAAAAAAGATTACTAATCTTGGTAATAATTCCACTACCATAAAGGTAGGGATGGTTTTTATCCTTGTCGCCATAATGACAGTAACAATCTTTAGTAATCTCAACCCGCAACAGGTAATGCTGCGGACAGATGAGGTTGCCAAACGCAACATAATGTCAGACATAAATGCTGTCATAGTGGATGAAAAACAAACGGCAGACCTTAAGACCCAAGCGGCTGATAAGGTGCAGAAATCTTATCAAGGGGATCAATATGCGCTTGCCAATGCGCGCACTGAGGTTAACGGTTTCTACACGGATATTAATAATATTTTGCAGTCCACCGATGCTGACAAAAAGACGCCGCTTAGAAATCTGTTAGATAATATGATACGGCGCAAAGAAATAAATTCGGGCTATAACCTGACAACGTTGACTAATTATTTACTGACTGCCAAACCTCAAGATATTGAGAAGATGCAAGAGGCTACCCTGAGTATATTGGAACTGGTTATGGATAAGCCTATTACGGAAGAAGCCTTGGCAGGAGTATATGGGGAAATAGCCCAACAAACAGACAAGTTAGCCTTTAACCATACAGCTACCGAAATTATCAAATTAGCTGCGGTTGATGCTATCCGTCCCAATATGATTTATAACCAGGAAGCTACTGAGAAGGCCATCCAAGAAGCTCAGGATGCTGTTCAACCGGTGCACAAAAATGTGAAAGTCGGTGAATTCATTGTACGGGAAGGAGATCGCGTAACCGCCGAGCAGATCTCGGTTTTGGAACAACTGGGCATTCAGAGAACCAAGAGTTACTCCCTTACATTATTGGGATTAGCCGCTTTCGTACTTATCAGCTTATGGCTGGTGAGGGAGTATTTGAGGCGCTATCATAAAGATATAATTGAAAATAATAAGTTGATGTTATTACTGGGTTTAATTGTGGTTCTGGTTGTTTTAATTGCACGGTTTTTGACCGCCATTCAAATAGCTGAACGCCCGGAGATAAACGCTATGGCAGGTTATCTGGCGCCGGTGGCGGCCGGTTCTATGCTGATTGCTATTCTTATTGACAATCGTCTGGCCTATTTTATCACTATGATTATGGCCTTATTGGTGGGGCTGCTTACAGAAAATAATCAGCTAGCCTTTGTTACGGCAGCTTTTGTTAGTGGTACGGTGGGCGTTTACCGGGTTACCCGGTTAAGTCAGTCTGGAGATTTGGCCAAAGCTGGAGTTTACATTGCCATAGCTAATGTGGCCACGATTTTGACCATGACATTAATATCCGGCAACATAACTATTAGTGTGGTGCTAGTGGGAATATTGTTGGGGGTTATAAGCGGTATACTATCTGCTATTTTGATGATTGGAGCGCTGCCTTACCTTGAAAGCGGCTTTTCCATAACCAGTATGATCAGGCTGCTGGAATTGTCCAATCCCAATCATGTACTTCTCAAACGCCTGCTGCTTGAAGCACCCGGTACCTATCACCACAGCTTGATGGTAGGCAACCTGGCGGAGGCTTCCGCCGAAGCAATTGGAGCCAACCCCTTACTGGTAAGGGTGGGAGCCTATTACCATGACATTGGCAAAATAAAAAGACCAGAATACTTTGTGGAAAATCAGCGCGGATTTGATGAACCTCACAATAAGATTGCGCCCGCTTTAAGCGCATTAATTATAATCTCGCACGTCAAGGAAGGTGTGGAATTGGCCGGGGAAGCGCGTTTACCTCAGGTTATTATCGACTTTATTGCGGAGCATCATGGCACCAGTCTGGCCAAATATTTTTATAACCAGGCTATTGAAGAAGAGGGTGAAGGGATGGTAAACGAAGATAGTTTCAGATATGAAGGGCCTAAACCCCAGACCAAGGAAGTTGCCCTGGTGATGCTGGCAGATGCCGTAGAAGCAGCGGTGCGCTCCCTGCCTAATCCTAATGTGGATAATATTCGTGCTATGGTTCGCAAAATAATACGTGATAAACTAAATGACCGTCAATTAGAAGAGTGTGACCTGACTTTCAAGGATCTAGATGTACTCGCTGACAGTTTTTGTAAGGTCTTGGAAGGGGTTTATCATAAACGCATTGAATATCCGGATATAGTACAAGAGTTTACAAAAAGGAGAGAGCAGTATGGATACGATGATAATAAACCAACAGGACAAAGTTAACTATAACTCTGAATTGGAAAATACTATCATAAAAGTTGTTAACGCGACGGCCAAACTAAGACAGGTACCCCGCAAATCTGAGCTAAGTATCCTGCTGGTTGATAATGATTATATAAGAGACCTTAATTCGATTTACCGAAACCAGAACCATGCTACTGATGTTTTATCCTTCGCCATGAATGAATTGGCCGAGGATGAACCTGATTTTGATTTTTCCAATGAACTGAATGTGCTGGGCGATATTGTTATATCTCTGGAGACAGCCCAGGCGCAAAGCAAGGAATACGGCCATAGCCTGGCCAGGGAAGTCGGTTTTCTGGCAGCCCATGGTATGCTCCATTTACTCGGATTTGATCATGATACGGACGATGGAGAAAAGATTATGCAAGATCTGCAGGAAAAAATATTGGCGACAGTGAACTTGGAACGGTAGACTATGAGGACAAGCAGGTTGTGCCATAGTTTCTCCTGTGCAATACAGGGGGTATTCAATTCCATATACAGCGGACCTAATATGCGAATTCATCTATTAGCAGCAGCAGTTGCTATTGGGATGGGTTTTATTGTACATTTGTCCAGGGTGGAATGGGGATTAATAAGTGTAACCATATTTATGGTACTTGCTGCGGAAACCATTAACACCGCGATAGAGAGAACTGTGGATCTTATTAGCACCGAACGCCATCCTCTGGCTAAACTGGCGAAAGATTTAGCAGCAGGCGGGGTTCTGCTAACAGCAGTTAACGCTATTGTAATTGCTATCTTGTTATTTGGCCCTTTCCTGATTAGCCTTATCAAATGATGGGAGATTAAATATGAAAACAGCAGAATTGGTGGCTTTGGCACGCCAGGCACAGGAACTGGCTTATGCTCCCTACTCGCAATACCGGGTGGGTGCTGCTTTATTAACAACCGGGGGACAAATATATACGGGTGCCAACATAGAAAACGTATCCTATGGTTTGACTGTTTGCGCAGAAAGGACCGCCGTTTTCAAAGCTGTGTTGGCTGGGGAGCGTAATTTTCAGGCGATTGCATTGACAGGCAGCGATCCAGGTTATACAAATCCATGCGGGGCTTGCCTGCAGGTTCTGGCTGAATTCTCCACTACTATTAAAATAATTACTGCCAATGAAAAAGATGAAATCAGGGAATATTATTTAAGCGAGATGCTGCCACATGTATTTTCTATAGACCAAGATGATTTGTGCTCAGAGTCACCTGGTGAGTCAAGTGAGGAACAGGTTTTGGCCTTTAATCAGAATAATCCGAGCAGGAGGGGTAAGTAATAGTGAAGTCTGGATTTGTAAGTATTATAGGCCGACCTAACGTAGGAAAATCCACCTTAATTAATAAACTCATTGGATCAAAAATTGCTATAGTATCGGAGAAGCCCCAGACTACCAGAACGAGAATTCAAGGGATACTGACATCGGATGAAGGACAGATAGTTTTTATTGATACCCCGGGCATACACAAACCCAAGCATCTATTAGGCGAGTATATGCTAACAATCTCAACCCAGAGTTTAAAAGAGGTTGATCTTATCTATTATATTACTGATGCCACTCGACCTTTTGGGGCTGGTGAACAGTTCATTATCGACCAATTGAAAAATACCGAGGTCCCGGTTTATTTACTGGTAAACAAAATCGATCTGGTCAAGGAAGAAGAGCTTAATAACTATGTGAAACCTTTTTGTAATCAGATGAATTTCACAGAAATTATTCCGATTTCGGCGGTCAACGGTACCAATTTGACTTCTTTGTTAAATAAAACATTCCAAATTATGCCGGAAGGCCCACTGTACTATCCAGAAGATGATTTGACTGATCAGCCTGTTTCCTTTATAGTAGCCGAACTGATTAGAGAGAAGGCCTTGATACTAACCCGGGATGAGGTTCCTCATTCTCTGGCGGTGGAAATAGAGGAGTTTAAAAGCCAGGATGCAGGTAAAATATATATAAGAGCTATTATTCATACTGAGCGAGATTCCCAGAAGGGTATTTTAATAGGTAAAAATGGTCAGATGCTAAAGAAGATAGGGGAGCAGGCGCGAACAGATATAGAAAAAATGCTAAGTTCCTCTGTGTATCTGGATCTATGGATAAAGGTTAAGAAGAACTGGCGTGATAACCAAAACAACCTCAATCAACTGGGATATCGGCTGTAGTTGATAGAGGCGAGAAATAAGTTCATTATGGTGCCTGGCACAACTTATTCAACTTATTTAGGGGAGAGTGGAAGAGTTTGATAAACCTGGCTTCTTTTTTGGATAGTACTGACTTGAGACCCGAAGCAAGGAAAATTGATATTGAGACTTTGTGCAGAGAGGCAGTCAAGTATAGCATGGCTGCCGTTTGTGTGCAGCCCTGCCGTTTAGCATCAGCCCGGCCAATATTGAAGGGCAGCCCGGTGCATTTGTGCACCGTAATTGGCTTTCCACTGGGCGCGGATGGGCAGGAGAGCAAAATCTACTCGGCCGCTAAAGCCCTGGAGTACGGTGCCGATGAACTTGATATGGTTATTAATATTGGCGCTATAAAAGATAATGACTTTGCTGCGGTTATCCGGGAAATTGATGCTGTACTGGCTTTGAAGAAACAACAGGATTTCCTGCTTAAGATCATTGTAGAGACAGCTCTTTTAAATGAGCTTGAACTGGTCCATATTACTGAACACATAAGTCAGACGGAAGCGGACTATATTAAAACTTCGACCGGGTTTTCCAGCCGAGGTGTAAGTCTTGAGGATGTACAGATAATTAATAGGTATAAATCAGATACACTTAAGATTAAGGCTGCCGGTGGTATCCGGGATATAAATTTTGCCATGGAACTGCTCCAGGCAGGGGCAACCAGGCTTGGCAGCAGCAACGCTGGAAAATTGATGGAGGAGTATTCCCGCATAACAAAACTATAGACCTGCGCAGCTATTTTCAAACCCCCAACAAGTACAAGTATAAGTTCCTTTGAGGAGATATTATGTATTATAAGAGCCGTTCGATCATCCTGAAGAACCGGGATCTAAGAGAGAGTGACCAGCTGCTTACCATATTTACAGAGAAAGAGGGCAAAATAACCGCTGTCGCCCGAGGGGTAAAAAAGCCTAAAAGCAGTTTGCGAGGCTGCGTCCAACCCTTTTGCCATTCTTTATTGTTTTATAATCGGGGCAAACAAATGGATTTAATAACCCAGGGTAAAATAATTGATTTTTTCGGTAATTCACGGGAGGATATCAATAGGACTCTCTACTCGATGTATATGATGGAATTAATAGATAAGAGCCTGATGGAAAAGGTCCCCTTGCCGAATTTGTACACTGCTTTACTGCGGGTTTCCGAACTTATCAATGAGCAGGGATTAAACTTGATGTTGGTGCGGTATTTCGAAAGCAGATTACTTGTAAATCTGGGCTACAAGCCGGTGGTTAACCAATGTGCCCGGTGTGGAAACAGAGAATTAAAGGATTATAATTTCAGCCTGGCCGAAGGTGGTTTGATTTGCCATTCCTGCCTGGAACCGACCGACTACCGGATAAAGCTAAGCGGAGAAAGTGTGGCTCTGATTAAACTTCTCTGTGAAGGTTCTCTGCAAACTGTACAAAGGGTTAAGGCATCGCCGGCTGCCATGCAGCAAATTGAGCTTTTTTTGGAAAGGTACCTGGAGTACTACCTGGAAAGAAGGTTTAAAGTCAAGAATACCATCCGCTGGTTAAAAAAAGCTGTACCAATTTCTATTTGACAAGCCCCTAACTGGTTGATAAACTATCAATGAATTTAATAGCCAAACGATGATGAAAAGTAGTAAGATAAACCGCCTTTTACAGAAAGCTGGGCAGGATGGGAACCGGTAGAGGCATTACCTGAAGGCGTTTCGGAGCAGGCAGGCGTTGAAGAGGTGGGCCACGTGCCAAGCAGGGTGGAACCGCGGGTTTATCCCGTCCCTGTTAGGTTACGGGCATTTTCTATTTTCGGGAACAATTAATTTGTTATATTTTCGAAACAAGTGCAAAATTACGCAGGAGGTAAATAGATGAATTTTCAGCAGATAATAATGAAACTGCAGGATTACTGGGGCCAACAAGGCTGCATTATTCAACAGCCCTACGATATGGAAAAGGGCGCCGGCACCATGAATCCGGCCACAGCTTTACGCAGTCTGGGGCCTGAACCATGGAAGGTCGCCTATGTGGAACCTTCCCGGCGCCCCACCGACGGCAGGTATGGTGAGAACCCCAATCGTCTTCAACATTACTATCAATTCCAGGTTATTCTCAAACCTTCACCTGATAATGTCATTGAACTTTATATGGAAAGCTTACGCCAATTGGGCGTGGAACCAGAAAAACATGATATCAGGCTGGTTGAAGATAACTGGGAATCGCCTACCCTGGGAGCCTGGGGACTGGGCTGGGAAATATGGCTGGACGGCATGGAAATAACCCAATTTACCTATTTTCAGCAGTTCGGGAGCATTGATTGCTATCCAGTTTGCGCGGAGATAACCTATGGCATCGAGCGTATTGCTATGTATATTCAAAACAAGGAAAGTGTTTATGATATTGAATGGGTGGAGGGGATCAGCTATGCTGACGTACATCACCAATCTGAAGTGGATTACTCCCACTATAACTTCACAGTTGCCGATGTAGACACTCTAACTACTATGTTCAATCTTTGCGAAGAAGAGGCCCGAAGGGTGGCTGCCCGGCAATTACCTCAGCCAGCCTACGATTATGTTTTGAAATGCTCGCACCTATTTAATCTTCTGGAGGCCCGGGGCGCTATCAGTGTCACCGAACGTACCGGGTATATTGCCAGGGTGCGCAATCTGGCCCGTACAGTTGCCAGAGAGTATCTGGAGCAAAGGGAACGATTAGGTTACCCGCTTTTAAAAGACGAAGAGTTAAGAAAAGAACTCTTGAAAACAGAGGAGGTACAGGGTTAATGAGCAGAGATTTGCTTTTGGAAATAGGTGTTGAAGAAATGCCTTCAGCCTTTATGGGCAGGGCTCTGGAGGACTTAAAGGATATTGCTGCCCAGAAATTTGATGAGCAAAGAATCACCTGTAGAGCTATTGATACCCTGGGTACTCCCCGCCGTCTGGTCTTGCATGTCCAAGGGCTGGATGAGAAGCAGGCAGATGCATTAATTGAAACCAGGGGACCCAAAAAGAAGAGCGCCTTTGACCAGGATGGCACTCCCACCAAAGCAGTGCTGGGATTTGCCCGCGCCCAGGGAATAGAGGTAGCTGCTCTTGAATTTCGGGAAACGGGCGGGGTTGAGTATGTATATGCGGTCAAGAAGGAGACAGGCGGATTAACGGAGGAATTACTGCCGGGCCTATTGCTGGATATAATTAGTGGGTTGAATTTTCCCAAATCGATGCGGTGGGGGTATCATCATACCCGTTTTGCCCGCCCCATAAGATGGCTCCTCGCTCTGTACGGGGATAAACGCATTGATATACTGGTGGAAAATGTGCACAGCTCCGACTATACTATGGGCCATCGCTTTTTAACTCCTGAACCAATACAGGTGGCGACTATAGATGGTTATTTTGCTGCTCTGCGAGACAACTATGTGATAGTTGATCAAGCCCAAAGAAAGGAAATGATCTGGCATCAGGTTCAAGAAGCAGCTGCCCGGGCAGGGGGGAGGGCCATGGAAAATGAAGACCTGTTAAATGAAGTGACCTTTTTGCTTGAATATCCCACCGCATTTTATGGGGAGTTTTCTCCTTCGTACCTGGAGGTTCCTCCTGAGGTTCTGACCACCAGTATGATTGAGCACCAGCGGTATTTCCCGGTCTTTGATAAAAATAATAATCTTCTGCCCGGATTTATTGGGGTCAGAAATGGTACTGATTATTGCCTTGATATAGTTAAAGCGGGCAACGAAAGGGTCTTAAAGGCTCGTCTGGAAGATGCCCTGTTCTTTTGGAATGAAGATACTGGCCAGGCTTTAGCAGAACTCAGGCCAGGATTAAAAGATATTCTCTTTCACGAGCGACTGGGGAGTGTCCTGGAAAAGGTGGAACGTTTACGTAGTTTAGTGATTTATATAGGCGGCGAAATTGGAATGAGTACCCCGGCCAGACTTGACCGGGCGGCATACCTGTGCAAAGTTGATCTGCTGAGTAATATGGTACATGAATTTCCGGAATTGCAAGGCATTATGGGACGCTATTATGCGTTGCAAGGGGGGGAAGATAGCGAGGTCGCCGAGGCGATTAGGGAGCATTATTTACCCCGATTTGCTGGCGATAGACTGCCTGCTTCGGAAACCGGGGTTGCCCTCTCGCTGGCGGAAAAAATATATAACCTGGTAGCTTTTTTCGCTATTGGTATTAAACCTTCCGGGTCACAGGATCCCTATGCTTTACGGCGCCAGGCTATGGGGATAGTTAATATAATTATTGATCTGGAGTTAAAAATTGATCTGCGCAAGTTGATAGTTCATACTTATACAGCCCTGACATCTTTGCAACCGGATAGAAGTGAAGCAGATACGATGACTGACCTGATGGATTTCATCCTGCAAAGAATGCGGGGAGTTATGTTGGATCGGGGTTTTTCGTACGATGTAATAGATGCGGTCTTATCTCAAGACGGTGGTGATTTACAGCAGATCATTGCTAGAGCGGAGGCTGTGCAAGAATTTAAGCGCTCTCCTGATTGGGAAGATTTTCTGGTGGTGTTTAACCGCTCCCATAACCTATCCAAGAAGTGGAAGAGTAAAAATGTGCCAGAGGACATCCTGATAGATAATAGTGAAAAAGCCCTCTATCAACACTACCTTAAACTAAAACCCGAGGTGGCAAGGCTGGTTGACCAGCAAAGCTATACTGAAGCTTTAAAAATACTGGCCGGACTGCGGGCCGATCTCGACCAATTTTTCGAAGCTGTAATGGTTATGGCAGAAGAAGAAGAACTAAAAGCTGCCCGGTTAGGCATATTGAAGGCTGTGGCAGGGTTATGTATTTCTGTGGCTGATTTCAGCAAAGTTTTACCATAAAAATTTTCTTGCCAAACAGGATTTTTTTGTTCTATATAGTATATATAATTAGTGTGGTTTTGCCCAAACAGTATAGCATAATTGGTGGTGAATAAAATCGAACTAAATGAACGTCAAGAAAAAATCCTTGATATCGTTAAAACCCAGGGTCCCATTACAGGGGAAAATATTGCTGAACATTTAGAGGTTACTAGAGCTGCCTTACGTCCTGATCTGGCTGTATTAACTATGTCCGGTTATCTGGATGCCAAACCACGGGTGGGCTACACTTATAAATCCGATGGTGCGAACAATAGGATAAAGAAAATATTGAATCAATATCGGGTTAAGGATATTATGTCGATGGCCGTGGTGGTCAAGGAAAAGAGCAGCATTTATGATGCCATCGTAACCTTGTTTTTAGAGGATACGGGCAGTATTTTTGTGGTTGAGAAAGACAATTCTCTGACGGGTTTGGTATCTCGCAAAGACCTCCTGAAGACTACGCTGGGCAACGTTGACATTCATCGGATGCCAGTAAGCGTAATAATGACGCGTATGCCTAATATTATAACTGCTGATAGCAACGACACCGTGGTAGAAGCAGTGAAAAAGATAGTAGAACATGAAGTGGATTCCCTGCCAGTAGTAAAACGGGTCAAAAATATTTCCGGCGAGGAAAGCTTGGAGGTAGTGGGCAGGATCACCAAAACAAACATAACCCGTTTGTTCCTGGATTTGGCTCTTAAATAGACGAGGAGGTTTGGATTTTGACTAATCATTTGCCAGGGGTTTTTATAGTATCAGATTCAATTGGAGAGACGGCTGAGATGGTGGTCAGAGCTGCCGCCAGCCAATTCAACTCGGGATCCATGGAAATAAGGCAGATTCCTAATATTTCTGATAAGGGGACTCTGCAAGAAATTGTCCAGCAAGCCTTGGAGAACAAATTCCTGATCGCCTATACCCTGGTTCTGGATGAGCTGGGGGAATTCCTCAGGCAGGAGGCTGATAGAGCTGGGGTCGTATGTGTTGATGTTTTAGGTCCCATCATTTCTGCCTTTGAAGAAGCCAGTCATATGGCTCCCAAAAGAGAACCGGGATTATTGCGTAAAGTAGACGAAATGTATTACCGCCGAGTAGAGGCCGTTGAGTTTGCCGTACGTTATGACGATGGTAAGGATCCCCGGGGTATAACCCAAGCCGACATTGTCCTTGTGGGAGTCTCTCGAACTTCTAAGACACCGCTGTCCATGTACCTGGCTCATAAACGGATAAAAGTTGCTAATGTGCCGTTGGTTCCAGAAGTATCACCACCCGAAGAACTTTTCAAGGTTGAGCGCGGCAAGGTGATCGGTCTAGTTATAAGACCGGAATTGTTAAATAATATACGGGTTGAAAGACTGAAAACACTGGGTCTAACCGGACAGGCCAGTTATGCCAACTTTGAACGCATTTTGGAAGAGCTGGAATATGCGGATAAATTAATGAAAAAACTGGGTTGCCCTATTATTGATGTAACTAATCGCGCTGTGGAAGAAACAGCCAGCAAAGTGTTGGAAATCTACTATAGGAGGTTAAGTAATGTCTAGCAAAAAGTTTGTCTATCTATTCGAAGAAGGGAAATCTGATATGCGTACAATCTTAGGAGGGAAGGGTGCCAACCTGGCTGAAATGACCAGGATCGGGCTGCCGGTTCCTCCTGGTTTTACCATAACTGCCGAGGCTTGTAATGAATATCTGGCTCTTGACCAGGAGTTCCCAGATGGTCTGTTGGAACAAGCCCTGGCAGCGCTGAGTAATTTGGAAGAGAAAACGGGCAAGAAATTTGGAGATAAACAAAACCCGCTCCTGGTTTCGGTAAGGTCCGGAGCCGCCGTATCGATGCCTGGGATGATGGATACCATTTTAAACCTGGGCTTAAACGATGAGTCTGTGCAGGGATTGGCTGCATTATCGGGAGATGATAGATTTGCATATGATTGCTATCGCAGATTTATTCAGATGTTTAGCAATGTAGTTCTGGAAATTGAACACGTAAACTTTGAGGAAATTGTAGAGAAATATAAACGCAAATTAGGATTAATATTTGATTATGAAATCCCGGCCAGCGAGCTTAAAGAAATTATTAGGGAGTACGAGGCATTTGTAGAGCAGGATAAAGGCCTGCAATTTCCGCAGGATGTGAACGAACAACTTATTATGGCCATTAAGGCGGTATTCAATTCTTGGAAGAATCAGAGAGCTATTGTTTATCGACGGATAAATAAAATCCCCGATGACCTGGGCACGGCAGTTAACATTCAATGTATGGCTTTTGGGAATCTGGGGGATGACTGTGGGACCGGCGTAGCCTTTACTCGCAGCCCCTCCACTGGAGCGCCTGAACTGTACGGAGAATTTCTGGTAAACGCTCAAGGTGAAGATGTGGTGGCAGGAATTAGGACTCCTTTGCCCATATCCAAATTACAAGAAAGTCTGCCCTCTGTATATCAACAGTTTGTAGATACCTGCACCAACCTGGAGACCCATTATCGGGATATGCAGGATATTGAGTTCACCGTGGAAAAAGGGGCTCTTTACATGCTGCAGACCAGGACAGGTAAAAGGACTACCAAAGCAGCAGTCAAAATAGCAGTAGATATGGTTAATGAAGGACTTATAACCAAGGAAGAAGCTTTGCTCAGAATCGATCCAGAACAGATTGACCAGCTTTTACATAGACAGATTGATAACACAGTGCAGTTAAATCCTATTGCACAAGGCCTGCCCGCTTCCCCTGGAGCAGCCAGCGGCAAGGTAATTCTTAATGCCGATTTGGCTGAAAAAGTGGGTGAAGCAGGAGAAAGAGTGGTCCTGGTCCGCAATGAGACCGCTCCCGACGATATTCATGGCATAGTATATTCCCAAGGAGTGCTGACCGCCCGCGGAGGGATGACTTCACATGCAGCGGTGGTAGCGCGTGGTATGGGAAAACCATGTGTTTGCGGTTGCGAGACTATTAAGATAGATACCGAAGCTAAACAGTTTACTGTTAATGGGGTAATAGTAAAGGAAGGGGACGTCATAACTCTGGATGGCTCGACCGGCAAAGTGATGCTGGGAGAAGTACCCATGATAGAACCCACCTTGTCAGACGATTTTGAGACTCTTCTGAGCTGGGCCAATGATATAAAGAGGCTCGCGGTCAGAGCTAATGCCGATACACCTGGGGATGCAGTTAAGGCTCGAGAATTTGGCGCTGAAGGTATTGGACTATGCCGAACTGAGCATATGTTTATGGCTCAGGAACGGCTGCCCAGCGTGCAAGAAATGATATTATCAGAAAGCTTAGCTGATCGGGAAGCTGCATTGGCCAAACTATTACCTTTCCAGCGCGATGATTTCTACGGTATATTAAAAGCTATGGCGCCCAAACCGGTTACCATCAGGTTATTGGATCCCCCCCTGCACGAGTTCCTGCCTGACCATGAATCCTTGATGCTGGAAATCGCCGAAATGAGACATAATAAAGCTGATCAATACGATATATTTGCCCGGGAGGAGCTGGCGAAGAAGGTTCATAAACTTTCGGAAGCCAACCCCATGCTGGGACATAGGGGATGCCGACTGGGGCTGACCTACCCCGAGATATACATTATGCAGGCTCGAGCGATATTCGAAGCCATGTGTTTGCTGAAGAATGAGGGTATAGAAACTTTTGCGGAAATAGAGATTCCGCTGGTGATGGATAATATGGAATTCACACTACTCAGGGAAGATATACTGGCAGTTTATGAAGAAGTTAAGACCGCTGGTGGGATAGAACTGAATTTTGTTCTGGGGACTATGTTGGAACTTCCCCGGGCTTGCATTGTGGCAGATGAAATAGCACAACAGGCGGAATTCTTTTCCTTTGGTACCAATGATTTGACTCAGACCACTTTCGGTTTCAGCAGGGATGACGCTGAAGGCAAGTTTATCCCCGTTTACCTGGAAAGGAAAATAATAAAAGACAACCCCTTTGCGGTACTCGATCGCAAAGGAGTGGGAGCCTTAATGAAAATAGCGGTAGAAAAAGCCCGGGCTGCCAGACCGGAAATCCTCATGGGGATATGCGGCGAGCATGGCGGCGAGCCCAGCTCGGTTGAATTTTGCCATCTCATAGGCTTGGATTACGTAAGTTGTTCCCCCTATAGAATACCAATTGCTCGGCTGGCAGCCGCTCAGGCTAAAATCAAAAACGGTTAAGTTCAGTGAGAAATTATTAACTGATTTTGGCAGCAGGACACGGTAGCTGATAAGTACCGGGTTTCAAAGCGTCGAACAAAAGAGTATCGCTGCGTTATTGAATAAAGCTTGCTCAATTGCCAAGCGCAGGCTTGCCAACGTGTTTTAACCTGCTTTCGTCCCGGGTCTTGGGAGTGGGCTAACACTAGCGACCTGGTATCTAAAAATGCCAGGTCGCTGGTGTTAAATACAAAAAAGAATATTTTATATTGAAATTTAAAGGAATAAAGATAAACATTGTAGTATAAGAATGAGGAAGAGAAAAGGTTGTCACTCAGGGTAAGTATTAATGTTAGGAATAGGGAGCCAGAAGGCAAGCATCATAGGGGCGAGATTTCCTATTAAACTTCTAAATTTCTTAACCTTAAAGGCTAAGAAATTTTTTATTCCAGATGAGGTGAAAAATATGACAGTTCGGGAAGAAATCGAAGCTCGGGAAAATGCCGGACTGAATAGCTTGGCTACCCGGGCCCAAAAATCAGCTGGCAGGCAAATACAAGAAGTTCCTGATCCTATTCGCACCTGTTTCATGATTGACCGGGATAGAATAGTTCATTCGAAGTCCTTCCGCCGCTTAAAACATAAGACCCAGGTTTTTGTAGCACCACCGGGGGACCATTACCGTACCAGACTTACCCATACGCTGGAAGTCAACCAGATAGCGAAGACTATTGGGGCAGGTCTAAACCTTAACCTGGATCTTATTGAAGCCATAGCCCTGGCCCATGATGTGGGGCATACACCTTTTGCTCACGCTGGCGAGCAAATCCTCAATGAATTAACTGGCGGGCATTTTCGTCATAATGAAAACAGTATTCGAGTCCTGACCAGGATAGAGCAGCACCATGGCAAGAGCGGCTTGAATTTATCCGCTGAAGTCTTGGATGGAGTTTTGCATCACAGCGGTTATGGTCAGTGTTCACCGCAAGCGTCTACATTGGAAGGACAGGTAATTCGTATCAGTGATAAAATCGCTTATGTTCAACATGACATAGATGATGCTATCCGGGCTGGATTACTAACCGTGGAAGAAATACCGGACGAATTTCTGGATATACTCGGGGTTACACATAGTCAGAGGATTGCTACCCTGGTAATTGATACTATTTATCATACCCGCCAATTGATGGCATCCGGCCATGTCCCAGTAGTCGAACCTGGTCCCATAACCGAACAGGCTTTGCGAGGGTTGCGGGAATTTATGTTTGAAAACATTTACCGGGGTTCGGTATGTCAGGCAGAGAGAAGCCGGGCGATGTTTATCATTTCCAACCTTTATGATTATTATAAGAAATTTCCGGATAAAATGAGCCCCTTATATCTGCAAATAGCTGCTGAAGAGGGGCTGGAAACAGCAGTGCTGGATTACATTTCAGGGATGAGCGATCTTTACTGTATCTGTCTATTCAAGGATATTTATATTCCTCAGTCACTGGTTCCCGATACCGGCAAGATATTTGGGGCACCTTATGATTATTAAACTTGATAAAAAATATTGGGGAATCAGATATTTCTTTTAAATTTAAAAGGTATTTTTCCGTCAATATAGAATAGTAGGTGGGAGTCATGGCAAAATACGAAGATGAACAGAATATTCGCGAGATTGAATCACGCTTGGATATAGTGGAGTTAGTTTCCGAAACTGTCCACCTCAGTCGTAAAGGGAATAATTATTGGGGATTGTGTCCGTTTCACCAGGAGAAGACCGCTTCGTTTAGTGTGAATCGGGACAAGCAAATGTATTATTGTTTTGGGTGTCATGCAGGCGGTAATATTTTCTCTTTTGTTATGAAGAAAGATGGGTTGGAATTTAAAGAAGCCCTGGAAATATTGGCTGCTAAAGCTGGTGTTGAAATTAGTCATCCCCGGGATAGAAAAATTGTAGATAAACGTAAAGCAATTGTAGCAGTTAACAACGCGGCTGCCCAATATTATCACGAAATTCTCATGAGTGACTCGGGTCACCTGGCTCGTTCCTATTTAGAGAAGAGAGGAATTACCAGGGATACTATCAAGCTATTTAAATTAGGTTATGCTCGTGATGAATGGAATGACCTGGAAGATTATTTACTCAAAAAGGGTTTTTCAGCTGAGGTAGTGAAATCATCCGGGTTAATTAAGCGTAGTGAAAGGCAAAACCGTTTTTATGATTTGTTTCGGCATCGAATTATTTTTCCTATAATGAAATATAATTTTGATGTGCTGGGATTTGGAGGTAGAAGTCTGGGGGAGGCTCAGCCCAAGTATCTGAATACAGCTGAAACTGATTTGTTCTCAAAAAGAAATAATTTATATGGCTTATCACAGGCCCGAGAAAGCATTAGGGAAGCCAATAGGGCCATTTTGGTGGAAGGTTATATAGACTGTATTAAATTGCAGCAGTCAGGTGTAAAAAATGTAGTAGCTTCACTGGGGACAGCCCTTACTGAGGAACAAGCCCGATTACTACGCAGGTATTCCGAAAAAGCAATAATAATTTACGATGGAGATGAAGCTGGACAACGTGAAACGGTGCGTGCGATAACAGTTCTCCGCGGTGCAGAATTAAAAACAGAAATAATTAGTCTTCCCCCGGGCAAGGATCCGGACGATTTTATAGATTATTATGGGAAAGAGGAGTTTGGGCATTATATACAGAATAATGGATGTAGTGATATAGAATTCAAGTTGAATCGACATATTAAAACGACTCCGATACTTGATCTAGAAGCGAAGATACACATTATCAACCTGCTTAAAGCAGATATTGGGGCTTTACCAAGCGCTTTGGAGAAGGATGCCTATATTAAAATGCTGGCACGAAAACTCAGAGTGGAAGAAAATATTGTCCGCCAGGAATTTCATCAAAGCTATAATCGGCGCTCCGGTAATCAGAATAGGAATAATATTGAAATTATCCGGGATAATAATAAGTACGGTAAATATGGTATTCAAGAGAAAATTATGGCAGCCATGTTAAAAGACAAAATTTTATTTAATAAAATTAAAATGAGAATTGGGATAACTTTCTTTGCGGATCCGGGATACCGGGCTTTAATTGCAAAGTATGACCAGTTGCAAGGGGACCAGACGGAAAAGATGAGAGAAATAATGCATAGTGCTCCTTCCGAAGAACTTGAATCGGCTTATGCGAGGATAGCCATGCTGATGGATGAAGATAATCCTGATGAAGCCAGAGAAGTGGAAGAATTTATCATGCGGGTTGAACAGAAAAAGGCAGAATACCAATGGCAAAAAACTTTCGAAAAGCTGAAAACACTTAATAATACAGGTGATTTTGACTCCGTACTTGCCTTTATAATGAATATAGAAGAGACTACCAATCCAACCCGGGAAGGGGGTTCACTGTGAAACTGGAACGTAAGATGGCAGACAGCATAAGTGCTCTAGCCGAAAAAGGCAAGAAAAAGAAAAACCTGACCTATGACGAAATTATGGAAGAACTGCAAAGTTATAATTTAGAGCCTGACTTAATAGATGATATTTTGGAGCATCTGCAGACTCTGGGAATTTTTGTGGGCCAAGAGGGGGAGCATGAAAGTGATGCTGATGAGAATGAACCAGAAAGTATAGAAACTGAAAAAGTGGTTGTGCCCGATGGGGTTGAAATAGATGACCCAGTTCGTATGTATCTAAAAGAAATAGGGAGGGTCCGCCTGCTTACTGCTAATGAAGAAATAGAGCTAGCACTGTTGATTGAAGCTGGCGATGAAGAAGCCAAACGAAAGCTGGTAGAGGCCAATCTCAGACTGGTTGTAAGCATTGCTAAACGTTATGTCGGCAGAGGCATGCTTTTCCTTGATTTGATACAGGAAGGCAATCTGGGTCTTATGAAGGCGGTAGAAAAGTTTGATTACCGCAAAGGGTTTAAGTTCAGCACTTATGCCACCTGGTGGATTAGACAGGCCATAACCAGAGCTATCGCCGATCAGGCGCGCACCATAAGGATACCAGTGCATATGGTAGAAACCATCAACAAGCTGTCACGCGTACAACGGAGCCTCCTGCAAGTTCTGGGGAGGGAACCTACCCCGGCCGAAGTGGGCCAAGAAATGGATATTCCGGTAGAAAGAGTAATTGAGATTATTAAGGTTGCTCAGGAACCGGTTTCCCTGGAAACTCCCATCGGCGAAGAAGACGATAGTCATCTGGGCGATTTTATTACTGATGAGGAGGCCGAATCACCGGAGGAATCTGCTTCCTTTGTTCTGTTGCGCGAACATATGGATGGAATACTAAACACCTTGACAGAGCGAGAAGAGAAAGTATTAAGATTAAGGTTTGGGCTGGATGATGGACGCCCCCGAACCCTGGAAGAAGTGGGCCAGGAATTTGGAGTTACCCGGGAGCGGATCAGGCAGATCGAAGCTAAGGCATTGCGTAAACTCCGCCATCCATCCCGTAGTAAAAAACTCAAAGATTATATCGAATAAAGTAAACCTATCCATACATCCCCTGATTGCAAAATTATTAAGGGGCTGTATTGACATGACATCCTAATGATTATATAATAAGCATCGTTGGGTCCTTCCTCGATAGCTCAACGGTAGAGCATCCGGCTGTTAACCGGAGGGTTGTAGGTT
>ENA-UOOH01000318-UOOH01000318.1-fermentation-metagenome-genome-assembly--contig:-NODE-318-length-57951-cov-318.940117_pt1 | contig 57951 bp, 55 predicted proteins | sample MGYA00245778_ERZ724025 | MGnify/ENA primary metagenome ERZ724025 (study PRJEB28704, sample SAMN03018313) | fermentation metagenome | biome: anthropogenic terrestrial biome; feature: soil... | reverse complement strand
TTTTCTTTTGACCTAACGATAGCATTTCAGTAACATTTTAGATGAACTAATGCGATCAGAGTGCAGGATTAGGTGTAAACTAGTAAAATGAACCCATGGCAAAGCAGGGCAAAAAGCATACATGGATTAAGACGTTTTTGTGGTTGTTTTTAGGGGCATTACTGGTTTTTGGCACTCGTGGCTCAGACCTTTTGGCTGTGGAGCCGATCGATGCGACGCGTGCCTTGGCAGACGGCATGCGCTTTGGCTACAGTTCATGGACCTTGGGGGCATTATTCAATAAAGCGGTTTCTGCGTCATTGAAAGCTGAAAAATTTCTGGATGATGAACAACAAACGAAGCTGGCAGAAGCCTATTTTGCCCAGGTGGGTTTGGTAGAACAAAAGGAAAATGAACTCGCGGATCTCATCAATCGTTTAGGGCAGCAAAGCAATGAAACCCTAAAAGCGAATGAAGCCTTATTGATTGCCAACAAACGCTTAAATGATTTATCAGGTCCCACAGAAGCGATTATCCAAAACCAAACTGAACGAAGCCTGCTGGCTATGGGATTTGGTGTTGCCGGACAGCTAATTCCACCTGTGCTTTATCAGGTGTCTGATTTGCCTTTGAATTTGATTGTTTCACCTCGGGATGAAATCAAGACCTTGCTTGGAATCAGCCTTGAACCAGGCATGACCGATCTGGAAAAGTTCGAACTGGAAGAGATTGTTTTTTCAAAACATCACTTTTCTGCCCTCATTGAAGAAGTAGGCGGGGTTGGCGTGTATCCGACCATGGTGATGCGCAGCAATAACATCAATTGGTTGACTGAAACAGTTGCGCATGAATGGATCCACAATTATCTCAGTTTAAGACCTTTAGGCATACGCTATTTTCAAAACAATGAAATGCGCACCATCAACGAGACCACAGCCACGCTCTCCGGAAAAGAAATTGGACGGGCTTTGATCCAGACTTTTTACCCAAAACGCATTGTAACCGGTTTTTATCCACCAAGGAGAAGTGCTTGGGTACCTACGTTTGAAGAGATGGATTTGTTTGGCTTTGATTATCGCAAAGAAATGCACCAGACCCGTTTGCATGTTGATAGCCTTTTGTCGAAAGGACAAATTGAAGCGGCTGAAGCTTACATGAACCAGCGACAGAAGCTGTTTTGGGAAGAGGGTTTTCGCATTCGCAAGATTAACCAAGCGTTTTTTGCCTTTTATGGCTCTTACAGTGACACACCTGGTGGAGGTGCCTCAGGTGAAGATCCGGTAGGGCCTGCCGTTCGGGCATTGCGTTATAGTCAGCCACACTTGAAAAAATTTATTGATACAATTCAAAAGGTGCGCAGTTTCGCTGACCTGCTGAAAATCGTGCCATAGTTCGATATAATGAACAAAAATGAAAAAAGAGAAGACCATGACAAAAAGCTCCCTTATCTTCGGTGCCCCAAAACGTAACCCCTTGTTGATTGTTATTTCCGGACCAAGCGGTATTGGAAAAGATGCCGTAGTTGGGCTTTTGCGAAAAAACACACCTGATACGCACTTTGTGGTTACGATGACCAGTCGAAAACCGCGTGCCGAAGAGACCCATGGGGTTGATTACTTTTTTGTGACCAAAGAAGCGTTCGAGGAACATATTAAAGCCGACGAGCTTTTAGAATATGCCAAAGTCTATTCTGATTACAAAGGCATCCCAAAATCGCAGGTGCGCGAGGCTTTCGCAACTGGCAAGGATGTGATTATGCGCTTGGATGTTCAAGGCGCCATGACCATTCGAAAGTTGTGCCCGGATGCTTTGCTCATTTTTTTGACTGCTGCGAGTAAGGAAGAATGGCTTCAAAGACTGATCGACCGCCGCAGTGAAACGCCGGATGAACTGCAATTGCGCATTGAAACTGCTGAAAAGGAATACGCGCTTATTGAACAGTTTGACTATTTGGTGGTTAATTCTCAAAATCATCTTGAAAACACGATTTGTGATATTCAAGCCATTATCCAAACAGAGCACATGCGCACCAATCCCCGCAAGGTAGATTTATGACAAATAATGAAGAAAATCGCAATCCTGCCCAGCAGGATTGGCAAAACATGCCCCCAGAACCAAATAAGCCCGGTGCTGGACCTCATGAACCCAAGGACACACCGCCATTGGATCCACCCGGACAGCCTCAAAACCTGCCGCCAGGCGCGCAACAAATTTGGGTTAAAGCCCCAGCCGTGAAACCGATTGTTACTTACCTGATTTTTGGAGCGACAATCCTTGTGTTTTTGGCGCAGAATCTTGTGAAATTTCAATTTAAAGCTGATTTTGTTTTGGCATTTCTGGCAAAAGTAAATTCAGCCATTATTTCTGGTGAATTGTGGCGCTTTTTTACCCCCGTACTTGTGCATGGCGGCATCATTCATATTGGTTTCAATATGTACGCGCTGTGGATATTGGGCAGACAAGTAGAGATGTTGTTTGGACACGGTCGATTTACGATGCTCTATTTAGTCGGTGCTTTTGGTGGCAATGTGCTTTCATTCGCTTTTTCACCGGCTGCTTCGGTCGGGGCTTCAACGGCAATTTTTGGGCTTATTGGCGCGCATGCTGTGTTTATTTTCAAAAACCGAAAGATTTTTGGTGAACGCACGCGAGGCATGCTAACGCAAATAGCTTTTATTTTATTGCTTAACTTTACGATTTCGATTGTGCCAAATTCCGCCATCGATTTGTGGGGACATCTGGGAGGCTTTTTGGCGGGAACAGTCTATGCTGTTCTGGGTGCGCCGGTACTGGATGTCAAGCGAAAAGACGGTCGTTTTACATTGGAAGACACAACCGCTAAAAGCGACGGTTATTTAGCCTTTTTGATGGTTATATTGGCATTTTCGGTGATTGCTTACATTGTTATTCGAAACGCCAGGGGATTATGAGCAAGTTGTATCAAACCATTTTGAAGTGGGATGAACGCCTCTCGTCTCGTATAGCGCTGGAAAACCCTCCCAAACTTTTTGAAGAATTCATTAAGGTTATTAGCCACAGTTGTGATTCATGGTACTGGATGCTGGGTTTGGCATTGCTGTGGGCATTGGCTGGTGGCAGTGGAAAAGAGCTGGCGGTGACTATCGCCTTCGTAACCGGCACCCTGGCGTTTATGGTTTTATTGGTCAAGTTTTTATTTAAGCGCAAAAGACCAGAGGGCGAATGGGGTCAGGTTTATCGTGTCAATGATCCTCATTCTTTTCCATCTGGACACGCGGCACGCGCGGCTGCCATTGTGGTCGTTGTTGCGCGCTTTTTGCCATGGTGGGCTGTGCTTTTGTTTGCGCTTTGGGCATTGCTCGTGGGCTATTCCAGGGTGGCTTTGAAGGTGCATTATCTTTCAGATGTTGTGTTTGGTTTTTTATTTGGCGCGGTTTACGCCTTTGGGGCATTATTCCTCTTTGGATATTTAATGAAAATCTTCCCCAAAATCGCTCGGATTTTGTTCCGAGGATTTTGAGGAAGATAAAAGCTTGCGGTCGCAAGCCAGGAAAGTTCAAGCTAAGCCAGTATTATTCCACTCAGGCAATTGAGCTTTAAGTCTTCTAAACCATTCTCAGTAACCACAAAGGCGTGGTCAGAAAGTTGGCTTTGTAGCTTTGTGCCAACCTTAAAATAGTCAGCGGTTGGAATGGTTAACGTTTGGGGTGTTTCGTTCGCGTTTAGAACGATTAAGACCGTTTCTTCATCGTTTTGGCGAATATAGGCAAGGACTCCATCATGCGCGTAGATAACTTTGTAGGCGCCAGTGCGCAAAGCGGCTTTATGATTGCGCAAGTGTACCAAGGCTTTGATTTTATCCCGCAGGTCGGTATTCCACTCGCCTTCATCCCATGGGAAGCTCTTGCGACATTCCGGATCACGTCCACCGGTTAAGCCAATTTCATCGCCATAATAGATGGTTGGCGCGCCGGGGTAGGTGAACAAAAAGAGATATGCCAGGTATAAACGCTTCACGTTACCGCTCACCAGGCTTAAAAAGCGGGGCATATCGTGGCTGTCCAGCAGGTTCATTTGGGCTAAAGCAAATTCATAGGGATAGATTTGCAAAAGCTCTTCAGTACGTTTGGCAAAATATTCGGCGGTGTAGCGTTTGGCTTCGCCCAGTCCCATCATGCCACTGGCAAGGGCGAAATCGATTTGTTTTCCGCCAAAGAAACCCAATGCGGCTTGAGTGATTTGGTAATTCATTACCGCGTCAAATTGGTCTCCAGCCATCCAGCGTTGCGCCTCACTGGGAATCTCGCCCACGATGTAGGCTTCGGGGTTGGCGGTTTTTACCACATCGCGGAATTCTCGCCAAAAGTCGTCATCGTCGATTTCAAAGGGCACATCCAAACGCCAGCCATCCGCGCCTTGTTCGATCCAGTATTTGGCAACATCCAGGATGTATTTGCGCACCTGAGGATTATCTGTGTTGAGTTTGGGTAAGGCTGGTAAATCCCACCAACAGGCGTAATTGGGCTTTCCTTCATAAGCGTGCAAAGGGTAGCCGAAAACGTGGAACCAATCCACATAAGGCGAATCCTTGCCGGTTTCTAGGATGTGGTTAAATTGGAAAAAACCTCGACTGGCGTGGTTAAAAACGCCATCCAGAACGACTTTTATGCCACGTTTGTGGGCTTCCTCAACGAGTGTTTTGAAAGCCTCGTTGCCGCCTAAAAGCGGATCAACCTGGTAATAGTCATGGGTGTGATAGCGGTGGTTGCTGGCGGATTGGAAGATGGGGTTGAAGTAAATAGCAGTGATGCCAAGATCTTCAAGATAGTCGAGTTTTTCGAGCACGCCAACCAAGTCGCCACCCTTGAAACCGTGTACGGTGGGTGGGGAATCCCAGGTTTCGAAGTTGCTGGGTTTTTCAACCTTAGAGCTCCAGGCAAACCGATCTGGGAATATTTGATAAAAAACGGCGTTTTTTACCCAGTCAGGCGTGACATTTAAGTGTTTAGTCATAGTTACCTCTACATTACTATTGTAAAACAGTTTACGCATCAACTATCTTATCACAATCGTTCAACTTATGGTAATTCTTGGTTTAAACAGCTTCTTGCGATTGGGAATAGATGAAAAGGCAAAATCCGTATGCCAAAAGATACTAGACAGCCCCGATAATTCGACTATACTTATCTGTGGGAATGGTTAGGTCCCGGTGGGCCTCCTGGTCTTCAAAATCAGTGTCGGGTTGATAAGATCCGTGGTGGGTTCGACTCCCATCCATTCCCGCCTTGTTTTTAAGGTATTTTAAGGATGATTGTGGCTGAATCTATGGGAAAGCTCCCAAAAGTTGACATTTGGAGCGATGGCGCTTGTACTGGTAACCCGGGTCCAGGTGGCTGGGCGGCTATTTTGCGTTCAGGACGACACGAAAAGGTGCTTACTGGCGGAGAACACGAGACCACAAACAACCGGATGGAGATTACCGCCGCATTGCAAGGGTTGCGTGCTTTAAAGACCCAATCACAAGTGACGATTTATACCGATTCAACCTATTTGCTGCAAGGCGCGACGGAATGGATGCCCAATTGGAAAGCGCGTGGTTGGAAGCGTAAAGGCGGAAAACTGCTCAATGTGGACCTTTGGCAAGCCATGGATCAAGAACTTGCCAGGCATGAGGTTAGTTGGGTTTGGGTGCAAGGTCATGCTGGCAATGTGATTAACGAACGTGCTGACCGACTGGCTGTGGCTGCTATTCCAAAATAAATTTACTCATCAAAGCAAACATAAAAAACAAGACCCTGCACGGTGAAAGGTCTTGTTTTTAATTAAAGAGGGGCAATGTTATTTAAATCGTTTCAAGCGTAAACTGTTTGAGACGACGAAAATACTACTAAAAGCCATCGCCAGCGCTGCAAACATAGGGTTCAAGTAACCCAAGGCGGCGACGGGAATTAAGATGATGTTGTAAAAGAACGCCCAAAACAGGTTCTGTTTAATGACGCGTAAAATGCGTTTGGACAAACGAATGGCAAGGGGTACATTCAACAAATCACCACTCATGCTCACAATTTGTGCGGAGGCAATGGCAACATCTGTGCCGGTACCGATAGCGATACCCACATTAGCCTGGCTTAGCGCGGGCGCGTCATTGATGCCATCACCAACCATAGCTACTTTTTGTCTCTTGGCTTGCAAATCCTTAATTTTGTCGGTTTTTCCAGCCGGCAGCAAACCCGCGAACACTTCATCAATGTTTGCTTCCTGGGCAATGGCGCGTGCGGTTGCCTGATTATCGCCGGTGAGCATGATCACTTTCAACCCCAGGTCATGCAGTTCACGAATGGCTTTGATAGAGCTTTCTTTGAGCGTGTCCATGATGCCAAAAACGGCTTTTGCTTGACCATCCACAGCCATAATAACCGCCGTTTTTGCTTCATTTTGAAGCTTTTCAAGGTTGCTGAGCGCGTTTTCATCGATGTGGACATCATAAGATTCAACAAATGACTGATTACCAATAAGCACCGTTTGCCCTTTTATATCCGCGCGGATTCCCTTGCCACTCAGTGCTCTAAAACGATCCACTGGCAAAAGCTCGAGTTCTTTTTCTTGCGCTTTGACCCGAATGGCATCACCTAGCGGATGCTCGCTGCCGGTTTCCGCGGAAGCTGCCAGTTGCAATAGCGCGTCGAGGTCATCTTCGGGCTGGATGGGAATGATGTCGGTAACGCGAGGTTGTCCGCGCGTGATTGTGCCGGTTTTATCGAGCAGAACCATGTCGATTGAGCCTGCAATTTCGAGGCTTTCACTATCTTTGATGAGTATGCCAAGCTCCGATCCGCGCCCAATGCCCACCATCACCGCGGTTGGTGTGGCGAGACCCATCGCGCAGGGACAAGCGATGACCAAAACTGCCACGGCGTTCATAATCGCACGTGATAGCTGGGTGAGCTCAGGGTTGGCTGGAGGACTAACAAAAAAGTACCAGACGATAAAGGTGAGTAGGGCGATGCCAATCACGATCGGCACAAAAATGGCTGAAATTTTATCTGCCAATGATTGAATGGGGGCTTTGCTGGCTTGTGCGTCTTCAACCAGTTTGATGATTTGTGATAGCACGGTGTCTTTGCCGATTTTTGTGGCACGATAAGTCAGGCTGCCGTGTGTATTCATGGTGGCGCCGTAAACTGAGTCGCCCGGCTTTTTGGCAACTGGCAATGACTCGCCGGTGAGCATGGACTCATCGGCAAAGCTGTCGCCCTCGATGACAACACCATCCACGGGCATTTTTTCGCCAGGTCTTACCAAAATCAGGTCACCGATTGCCACTTCATCAGCTTTAATGAGCATTTCATTGCCATCCCGCAAAACGCTTGCTTTTTCAGGGCGCAAATAGAGCAATTTACGGATGGCATCGCTGGCGCCACCTTTGGCGCGGGTTTCGAGGTATTTGCCAAGCCTCACCAGGGTGATGATTACCGCAGCGCTCTCAAAATAGCCGTGGCCGGGGAAAAATCCCAACATGATGAAAATGGAGTAGACATAAGCGGTTGTGCTGCCCATAGCGATGAGCACGTCCATGTTTGCCGCGCCATTTCTAAGGGCTTTATAACCGTTGATGTAAAAACTCCAACCGGCGATAAATTGCACCGGTGTGGCAAGTGCGAAAAAGAGCCACTCGAGCCAGGGCGCAGTCATGATGGTGTGTGGCAGGAGATGGAAGCTGTGTGCCATGTGCAACACAAAAAGTGGCACAGTAAAGATAAGCGCAAAGATGAGCATGTTGCGCTGTTTGATTATTTCTCTTTTGCGGGCGAGCGCTTCAGCATCTTCGCCTTCGGTCTCACTGGAGTCGGCGCTGATTTTATAGCCAGCTTTACTCACGATTTGGCGTATTTCTGCTGGGCTGATGATGGTTGGGATATAGCCAAGGGTGAGTTTTTCGCTGGCGATATTGGCAGTGCTACGGGTGATGCCAAAACTCTCTTGCATGCGTTTTTCGATGGCGCGCTGGTTGGCAGGATCGTTTAAACCAGGCAGTACCAGGCTCATTTCACCCTCAGCTACCGTGTATCCTGCTTTGTTGATTGTGGCGATAAGGGCTTCGAGCGTGGTTTTTTCCGGGTCGTAGCTCACAAAAGCCCGCTCAGAACTCAGGTTTACCACAACCTTTTCGATGCCATCGTTGTTTAAAAGCGATTTTTCAACCGCGGCAACGCAGTTGGCACAGGTCATGCCCAAAATGGGCAAGTTCACTTGTTGAAGGGTTGCCACTTGCGCCTTATTCTGCTGGAAAGCCGATTTCGACCAATTTGGCGCGAATGGCGTCATCGTCGAGCTCGTTGGAGCCTTCGATGGTCAGGATCTTGTTAGGAATGTCCGCTTCGATAAAGTCCACGCCAGGCATAGCTTCGAGCGCGGTTTTAATCGTGTTGAGACAGTGTTGACAAGAGATATTTGGGATAGAATAGCTTAAGGTTTTCATGGTTTACCTCTTTTGTTAATTAAGACTAACATAATTGTAATGGTTTAAGGCAAAAAGTTCAATTAAAGGAAGGAATTTGAGCATATGAAAAGTATTAATAAGCAGATTAAAGGCTTGATGCTGGATATGGATGGCACGTTTTATATGGGTGATATCTTGCTTCCAGGCGCCTTGGATTTTTTGGCTTTTTTGAACGAACACGATTTGCCATTTTCCTTTCTAACCAATAACAGCAGTAAAAGTGGGCTGGATTATCAGCGAAAGTTGATTGGCTTGGGTGTAAAAGAAGCCGACGCGCGGGTTTACACCTCCGGCGATGCGACAATTGATTATATTTTGCGCCATCATCAGGGTGAAAAAGTGTTTTTAATGGGTACCCGAAGTTTGAGGGAGAGCTTTTTAGAGGCGGGGATTGAACTGGTTGAAGATGAACCGGATTTGATTGTGCTGGGTTATGACACCGAACTGACTTACCCAGTTTTGACGCGGTTTTGCGATTTTGTGCGTGCTGGCTTGCCTTATCTTGCCACGCACCCGGATGTGAATTGCCCTGTTTTGGGCGGTTACGCGCCGGATATTGGGGCGATGATGGCTTTGATAGAATCTTCAACCGGCAGAAAAGCGGATCTCATTTTGGGCAAACCCAATCCGGGCATTGTGGACGGGCTGGCATTGAAGTGGGGTTTGGCGAATGATGAGATTCTGATGGTGGGTGATCGTCTGTATACCGATATCGCGCTGGGCAAAACCGCCGGTGTGAACACGGCATTGGTGCTGACTGGCGAGGCAAAGCGCTCGGATTTAGCTGACGTTGACCATCAACCCGATTGGGTGGTTGAGGATTTGTTTGGACTGATAAGTGTGCTTACGGCCTGATAAGTGAGCTTATTCAATGTGTAAAAGTTAAAAACACGTTATGTTAGTTATTTGTGATAATCTTAGACTCAACTTCCCAAATATCTTGAGTGATTGGATTATTTTCGAGGAATCTTTCTAATAATTTACCAGATGTAGTTGCTTCGATAATAAATTCTTGATTGTTAGACATTAAAGCAAGCGATAGATAAAAATCATCTTCAAAACACTGGTTTAATTCCATATCTTTCCATTGAAGAGCAAAAACATTTGTCATTCGATAAGCAATCAGACGCAGATCTTCGTAATTAGAGGCATTGACATTGACACAGGCTAGACTAAAAGATTTATCTTCCCAAATTGCAGATGCACAAGCAAATTCAGCGAATATACGTTTCACTTCATTTGAGAAATGCTCTTGTTTTTTTGCTATCATTGTACTGGTCGCAGATAAGTTTATTTCTTGAGTAGGAGTTGAAGTTTGAGTAGGTAGTGGAGTAAATGAAGGTGTTGGAGTCACAGTTTTCGTTGGCTTCGAAGTGCTAGTGGGGGCGGATTCTATTGTGGGTGTTTGTATAGGGACAGAGCTGCAAGCTGTAATTATAAAAATCGATAGCAGAGATAACAATATCAATACTTTTTTCATCACAGTTTCCTTGTCAATAAACAAATCTAAACATTATGGCTGAAGCCAGGTCCATGTTCCACAACGTTTAAGCTCTACCTGAAAACCTGTTGGAGGTATATACATTGTTCCACCTGACATGCCATAATGATTTTTGATAATATTTCCAGTTGAACTAGTAATTGACCAATAACATCTGTCACTACCACCTGTTGATCGCCATACACCTGTCGCTATTTCTTCACCTACAAGATAAAAACCATCTCCACGTGGTTCTTTTAATGGGTCAAGAGTTGGTGTCAATGTTGGAGTATCTGTAGGGATTTCAGTTTCTGTAGGTGTGAATTCAGGTGTTGAAGTGTGGGTGGCAGTCACTATTTTGATGATAGGTGTGCTTGTTGGAACTAAGGTGTAGGTAGGTAATTCGGTTTGAGTCGGGTAAGGTGTAAAAGTAGAAAACGGCGTATTTGTTGGGTAATTCGTTCGGGTTGGGAGAGCTGTTAAAGTCTGGTCCACATAGGGTCTGACTTGTTCAGGCTTAGGCGTACAAGCAGCTAACAAAATGATCATTATTAGAACAAATGTCAATCGTTTCATGAAATTTTTCCTCCTTGAAAAGAACCTATCCAATTCTAACATGAACAATAAATCTTTTGAGAGAATTGGGGATTTAGAAAGGAGAGGATTTATGCAAACAGGGAATCAGGCAAGAAAAAGAGGCGACGATGGGAATTGAACCCATGATGAGAGTTTTGCAGACTCCTGCCTTACCACTTGGCCACGTCGCCTAATAAAAAGACTGATACGTTGCCGCTATCAGTCTGGTAAAGAGCGGGCGATGAGGCTCGAACTCACGACCTTCTCCTTGGCAAGGAGACGTTCTACCAATTGAACTACACCCGCGGTCAAATGTTGTTGCGGTTCCGGACCGAACAGAACAAGATTTTAGCACAGCAAATCGGTCTTGTCAAATACATTTTAACTTTTCCCTTAAAATGATAAACAAATTTATGCGGATTGTTTTCCCTCAAAAACTTATCCTTCGGGTAAACTATTAATAAGACTTAAACAATACTTTGGAGGAATGAATGGAACAGACAATTAAAGATTTACAGGATGCTTTTTGTGGCGAGAGCCAGGCTTATCAAAAATACATGGCCTTTTCAAAAAAAGCCGCGGCAGATGGTTACACCAACATTGCCAAGCTTTTTGAAGCCACCGCTCAGGCAGAACTGGTTCACGCCGCGGGGCACTTGCGTGCCTTAGGTGAGATCAAGGATACCTTGCAGAATCTCGAGGCGGCTATTGCTGGTGAAACCTACGAGTTTACCGAAATGTATCCCCCCATGCTAGAGGAAGCCACCAAAGTTGACCATCGTGCCAAGCTGATGTTCGGCTACGCTGTGGAGGCGGAAGAAGTGCACGCCCAGCTTTATACCCAGGCGCTTGAAGCTGTTAAGCAGGGCAAGGATTTAGAGGTCAAAGACTTTTATCTTTGTTTGGTGTGTGGTTATATCGAACTTGGTCAGGCACCTGAAGTTTGCCCCATTTGCAACACTAAGGGCGAAAGATTTCAGCATTATCGTGTAGCTTAATCTTTTTTAGCCAAGCTTTCAGGACGCGCGTTTGCCATCTTTTCGGCGGACGCGCGTTATGTTTATTTTTGTGGGGTGATTGTAAGGCGTGGTCGCAACTGGAGGATGATTACGGACTGTTGCCGGATAGCCGGTGATATCCATGGGCACATCGATAATTTCGAGTCGATTCAGATAGCCACTGGCGCACATCTCCTGAATTTGGACTTCGAGGGCTTCTCCGCTGAGGAAAAGGGCGTTATTGATGAGTATCAACCAGCCATCATGCCCAACCAAGGGACGAGCCTTATTGACCAAACTGAGCCAGTTTTTCAGCAGGTTGACTTCTCCTGAAGTCGTTTTGGAAAAAAGCGGTGGATCGATGATGACACAATCGAAAAGTTTGCCCTCGCTTTTGAATCGCGCCATTTGTTTGAAGTAATCGCCGGCAAGGGTTTTGTGTTTTCCTGAATATGGGTTTAATAAAGCGGATTTTTGGGCGAGGCTAAGGAATTTTTGGCTGAGGTCGGTTTGAAAAACTTCTTTCGTGCCACCAGCCAGCGCTGCAATCCCTAAAGCGCCAGTATAAGCAAAGGTGTTTAGCACGGTTTTACCACGCATGTTTTGCATTAGCCAGGTGCGCAGATAGCGCGTGTCAAGATAGAAGCTGTCATCCTGGTTCAGCTGCAAATCAAGCGCGTAATGGACATCATTTTCGGTGATGGTTTGGGTCGGCTCGCCTTCAAGCAGGGTGCCTTGTCGTAAATGGATTTGTTTGGCATGCCTTTTTTTGACGATCACACAATCGATATCCGGCAATTGGGTCTTATAAAAAGCATTTGCAGTCTCAATCAAGCTGTCGTGGGCGTTGATATCCCGGTCAAAGCTTTTGAGGAGTAAGGTTTTTCCAAACTTATCCACCACAAAACCCGGAATACCTTCATAGAAACCGTTGAAAAGACGCAAAGCTTGAATTTGGGCGAGCATTGGGTCTTGCTGTCGCGCGTGCAAACAGGCTTTGAATAAAGCTAAAGCTTCTTTTAAGCTACTCACATTGGCTTGGCTTTGGTAGAATTCATGGTTAGTCTTCATGTTTGTTCCATAATCTTATCATTGGAGAGAAAAATGTTAAGCTTTTTTGAGAGATTTACCCCGATCGTGCAAGCTTTATTTGGCACCTTGTTTACCTGGGGAATGACCGCTTTAGGCGCGGCTGGCGTGTTTTTGAGCAAGGAAGTCAACCAAAAAGTGTTGGATGGCATGTTGGGTTTTGCTTCCGGTGTGATGATTGCGGCGAGCTATTTTTCTTTGCTTTCGCCGGCAGTTGAGATGTCAGCCGGATTGACTGTTCCGCAATGGTTTCCAGCTGTGATTGGTTTCTTGACGGGTGGCGTGTTTTTATGGATGGTGGATAAGATCTTGCCCCACTTGCATCCTGGCGAGAAAAAGCCGGAAGGCGTTAAAAGTTCCTGGCAACGCAGTGTGCTTTTGGTTGTGGCGATTACCTTGCACAATATTCCCGAGGGTTTAGCGGTTGGTGTGGCATTTGGTGCAGCTGCGGCTGGGATAGAAGGCGCTTCACTGGCTGGTGCGATTGCCCTGGCTTTGGGTATCGGCATTCAAAACTTCCCTGAAGGCATGGCTGTTTCGATGCCCCTGCGCAAGGAAAAAATCAGCCGGGGTAAAGCTTTCTTTTTAGGTCAGTTGAGCGGCATTGTGGAGCCAATTTCAGCGGTTATTGGAGCTGCTCTGGTGCTTTCGATGCGGACACTTTTGCCCTACGCACTTTCATTCGCTGCAGGCGCCATGATTTATGTGGTGGCAGAAGAGCTCATCCCTGAAGCCAAACGGAATGCCTCACGGCATAGCGATATCCCCACAATTGGCGTCATGCTCGGGTTCGCGGTGATGATGTTGCTTGATTTGGCATTGGGATAAGAACGAAGCAATTCTTAATTAACAAACTTAAGCCGGTTTTTGCCAAATTTGGTAAAAACCGAGCTTGCCTTCCTTGCCGTCTGAAAAGAAGCTTTCTTGTAGCCTGAGACCAGCCTGGTTGCCCAATTGTTCCAATTTCTCGGGGGAAAACTGGTGAACATAGCGTAAGCGCTGCTTGTCAGGACTGTCATCGGCGCGCCAATCGAGGAGTAAATCGCCATCGCTGAGTTCGCTTTGCTCAAGATCAACGATTGACCAGTCTTGAACCCGGGCAGCCAAACGGGGACTGTTGAGCGGCTGCCAACAGCTGATGATCAGTTTGCCAGAGTCTTCAAGGAGCTTTTTGATGTTGTTGAAAAACTGCTTTTGCAAGGCTAAACCAGGGATGTGATGCAATGTGGCGTATGAGACGACTAAGTCGAATTTTTGTCCATTTTTTGGCAGTTGCCAGGGAGTTTGTCCAAGATCAAGAGCTAGAAATCGGTATGGTGCGTTGCTTTCCGTAGCTGTGGGAAGCGTTGCCAGGGCATGGTCGATTAAGCCCAGGCTGTTATCTACACCGAGATAGTTTCCTGTGAAGCCAAGATTATGCAAGGCAAGCGCCAGATTGCCGTTGCCACAGCCTAAATCTAAAATGGATTTAGCAATGAGCATTTTGGGCATCAAAAGTTGCACACCGGGTTGAATGGCGTAACGCGTTGAAGAAAAGCTCTTAGCGTTATCCTCATAAAACACACGGTTGAGTTCGATCAGCTTTTGGGCGGTTTCTGGGCTCATTTTTGGCATGTTTGAATTGTATCACTCGCGCAAGTCTAAGAATAATAGAAATCCAAGTACAAAACGGTTACAATTTTGGCATGATTGACGAACAAGAACGAAAAGCCTGGCGTAAAAAGCGTACATACACTGAAGATGAACTGGCCTTGGCGCGTAAAGTGCTTGAAGCTTTGCAAGAAGGTGTGGATATGCGCGCTGCCTTGCGCCTTTATCCGCTTCCTGATGGCGGTGGGTTTATTGCCAAGCATGCTTTAGTGGCGGCATACCGTCGCTTGGTGGAGCAGGAAGTTTGGGAAGAAGATCCGGTTTTGTTGGCAAAAATTCGCATGAAGCCCATTCGCACACTTTCTGGTGTTACAACGCTCACCGTGCTCACAAAACCGCACCCATGCCCTGGCGAGTGTGTTTTTTGCCCGACCATAGAAGGCATGCCCCAAAGTTATCTGCCTGATGAACCTGGTGCCAGACGCGGCGTGGAAAATGCGTTTGACCCCTATCGTCAGGTGGCATCGCGTTTGAAAGCATTGCACGATGTTGGGCATCCAACCGAGAAAATTGAGCTTTTAATATTGGGAGGCAGCTGGTCTGCTTATCCAAAGGACTATCGTGAATGGTTCCTGCGCCGCTGTTTTGAAGCTTTGAATGGTGAAAATCGGGATGATGACCAAGGCGAGGTATCCCTTTATGAGGTTCAAGCGCGCAATGTGCATGCTGAAAGGCGCAATGTCGGTTTGGTGATTGAAACCCGACCGGATTTGATTACTGTTGAAGAGCTCAAACTTTTGCGCAAGCAGGGTGTGACTAAAATTCAAATTGGTATTCAAAGCATGAACGATAACGTTCTTGCCGTCAACCAACGCGGTCATGATAGTGCCACTACGGTGAGGGCAACGGCTTTGCTTCGGGAAGCAGGGTTTAAAATAACCGCACATTGGATGCCAAACCTTTTAGGTTCAACTCCGAACCTGGACCGCGAAGACTTTGCTCGACTGTGGGAAGAAGGCGGCGTGAACCCAGATGAGCTCAAAATTTATCCTTGCCAATTGCTTACAAGTTCGCCACTTTACAAGTTTTGGCAGGATGGCGCGTATGAGCCTTATGATGAAAATGTCCTGCTGGATCTTTTAGCAGATATCAAAACCACTGTGCCACGCTATTGTCGGATCAATCGCGTTATCCGCGACATTCCCAGCACGAATGTGGTTGAGGGCAACCGCAACACCAGTTTGCGCCAGGATGTGGCGTCGGAAATGGAAAAGCGCGGTCAAAAATGCCAATGTGTGCGCTGTCGTGAAATTCGTAGCCAAACGCTGGCACCTGGTGACTTGGTTTACAAGGATTTTAGCTATCAGGCAGCCGGCGCAGAGGAGCATTTCTTGTCCTTTGATACCCAGGACGATAAATTGGCTGGTTTTTTGCGTTTGTCCTTGCCAAATGAGGATAATGCCCTGGGCATTGATGACTTGCAAGGCGCGGCGATTATTCGCGAGGTGCATGTTTATGGTCAGTCTTTGGAGGTTGGCGCGGAGCAGGAAGGTTTAGCTCAGCATGCGGGTATTGGTAAAACGCTAATCGCCCATGCTGAAAAAATCGCCTTAGAACATGGCTATCAAAAACTTGCGGTGATTGCTGCGGTAGGCACGAGAGCCTATTATGCCGCCCGTGGCTTTAAACTGGGCGACTTGTATATGACCAAATCTTTGGGGAAAATGTCATCGTAAGGTGACAATGGGAAAATGCATGGGTTAATAAGATTTTAGAAAATCTACCATGTATCTAATTAAAAGCGAGTGTGTTTCTTTGGGGTAAAACCAGCACATTCTCCTTAGTAGTTCCAACAGATGATAACATTGTCATTGTTGAAGAGGTTTGAAATGGAAAATAAAAATAACGGTGAAATCGTCATCTATCAATCGGAAGATGGATTAACGCATATAGATGTAAAGCTTGAGGATGAAACAATCTGGCTGACCCAACAGCAGATGGCCGAGCTTTTTCAGACCTCAAGAACCAATGTGGTTGAACACATTGGGAATATTTATTCAGAAGGAGAATTAGATCAAGATTCAACCTGTCGGGAATTCCGACAGGTCCGAAAAGAGGGAAGTAGGGAAGTTTCAAGACAAATTTCCCACTACAATCTTGATATGATTATTTCTTTGGGATATCGAATCAAATCTTCTGTTGCTACACGATTTAGGATCTGGGCAACCGAGCGATTAAAAGAGTATACGATTAAAGGCTTCACCATGAACGACGCCAGGCTCAAAGAGCTTGGTGGCGGTAATTATTGGAAAGAGTTATTAGATCGCATACGGGATATTCGCTCTTCTGAAAAGGTTATGTATCGTCAAGTTTTAGATTTATATGCTACCAGTGTCGACTACAATCCGAAAAGTGATGAATCGATAACATTTTTCAAAATTGTGCAAAATAAATTACACTTTGCTGCCCACGGTCATACTGCTGCTGAGATTATCTACGACAGAGTTGATGCAGATAAACCTTTTATGGGTTTAACAAACTTTGCAGACGAATTACCGAGGATGAAAGATATTGGTGTTGCCAAAAACTACTTAGATGAAAATGAACTGAAAGTTTTGAACAACCTGGTATCAGGTTATTTTGATTTTGCAGAAATTCAAGCGATGAGAAGAAATCCCATGTATATGAAAGACTATATCTCACATCTGGATGCCATCCTTTCATCCACAGGAGAAAGGCTTCTCGAAGATTCTGGAAAAGTAAGCCATCAGCAAGCAATGGATAAGGCTCAAGCAGAATATAGAAAATACCAGGCAAAGACGTTAACGGAAGTAGAAAAACATTATTTGGATACGATCAAAACGCTTGAAAAGATAAGCAGTAAAAACAAAGATGAAAACAAATCGGAATAAATGGCAACTCAGCGATAGGCTTTTTGAAATTGCCACAAAGGCGGTGAGCGATGAGCGATCTCATCGACATCAGTATCTCAAACAATTGAAAGATGCGTGGTTATCCAATTGCCAAAATGCTTGATTTTACCGGATTTTTCAGAATTGAAAATGGAGCGATAGGTTCAGCTATCCTTGCCTCGACTTGGGTATGGGCTATATGCTAGCATAAAGTATCAATACACAAAACACCCTCGTTTAGGAGGGTGTTGTTGATTTTTACTCAGATAAAGCTAAACGATTTAGCCTTTTGTGGGTAAGAATGGGATGATTTTCGTTGCCAGTTCCTTGGCATTGATGGTTTGGAGCCAGACACGGCCGGGACCTTCAACAACACTCAGGAAGAGTCCTTCACCGCCGAACAAAACATTCTTTAAGCCTTTTACGGTCTCGATGCTATATCGCACGGTAGCTTCAAAGAAAGCAATGTTACCGGTATCCACTTTTAAGCGCTCGCCAGGTTGCAGATAGCGCTCAACAATGCTGCCATCCAGCTCCAAAAAGGCGAGCCCTTGGCCATGGATGCGTTGCAGGATAAAGCCTTCACCGCCGAACAAACCAGCGCCTAAACGGGTCATGTGGGTGCTCAGTTCAACGCCTTGGGTCGCGCACAAAAAGGCGTCTTTTTGGAGGATATATTCCATGCTGCCATCTAAGGTAATGGGCATAATAGTTCCTGGGAAGCTTGAAGCCAGGGTCATCTCAGCGTTTTGCTGCATTGCGGTGTATGTAACCATAAACAACGATTCACCGGAAAACAGACGTCCGATGCTTTTGCCAAGCCCGCCACGCATGTTGGTTTCCATGTTAAAGTTGTCGGTCATCCAAGTCATACCACCTGATTGGGTGTAGATGCTTTCGCCTTGATCAAACTGAATACTGACTGCGGGAAGATCACCGCCAATAATCTTGTATCTCATAATAATCTCCTTTGAATTTATCTCAATCTATTATAACGAACTTTTTGAACGAAAAAAATCTTCCGTAAAGACTTTTACAAAGCCTTTACACGTTGGCTAAGGTGTTTGCGTGCTGTGAGGTTGTGTTTCCTGGCTTTCAGGGGTTTCATTGGGGAACTCAGCAGCAATCGTGGGTGGCACGATGGTTTGGTTGCGTTGCTCCATGCGCGTAATCATGCCCACGCGGCGCTCATGACGACCGGCTTCGTATGTTGCGTTAAGCCAACCCTCAGTAATGAGCATCGCCATACCACTGCCAATGACACGCGCGCCCATGCAAAGCACGTTGCTATTGTTGTGGCGGCGGGAGAGAATAGCAGAAAAAGGTTCGCTGCAAGCCGCGGCGCGGATGCCAGGGAATTTGTTGGCGGCAATAGACATGCCAATACCGGTGCCGCAAATCAAAATACCACCGTCAAAACCCAGGTTGATGATTGCTTTGGCAACTTGCTCAGCATAGCGGGGGTAGTCGGTGCTTTCTTCATTAAAGGTGCCAAAATCTTCGTATTCAATCAGACGACTATCGAGATAATCCTTGACCTGTTCTTTGAGTCTGAAACCAGCGTGGTCAGATCCAATAGCAATTTTCATGTTAAACCTCACTTTCTGGCTAAATTATACCTTTTGAATGACATCCTGCGCAAAAATAATGACAATCGTCCATTGTAAGGATTTTGTAAAATTGTTATATTGATGCTAGACAAATGTCTATAAAGTGAGAAAACGATGATATTAGTAACGGGTGGCGCAGGTCACATAGGAAATGTTTTAGTCCGGGATTTGGTAAACGCAGGAAAAAAGGTGCGTGTTTTAGCTTTGCCTGGCGAGAAAATTGAGTCCCTGGATGGTCTGGATGTTGACATTGTTTGGGGCAACATCTTAAGTTTGGACGATTTGCGCAAAGCGATGGACGGCGTCAATTTGGTGTTCCACCTTGCTTCATATGTGGCACTGACGGCAGACCAGTATGATTTGATGCGTAAGGTTAACGTTGAAGGCACGGAAAATGTGCTTCAGGTTTGCCAGGAGATGAAGGTAGAACGATTGGTTTACACAAGTTCAATCCATGCTTACGAACGCGTTCCTGAAGGCGTGGTGATTGACGAACATCTTAAATTTGACCCACAGAATCCAGATGGCTTATATGACCGCACAAAGGCTGAAGCCACGCTTTTGGTGCTCGAAGCTGCCAAAAATGGCATGAACGCTGTTGTTGTTTGTCCAACCGGTGTGGTGGGTCCTTATGACTACAAGCTTTCTGAAATCGGTGAGTTAATCATTACTTGGATGAAGAGGCGCGCCTCGATTTCTACCGATGGCGGTTATGACTTTGTGGATGTGCGCGATGTTTCTGCAGGGCATATCCTGGCAGCTGAAAAAGGTCGCTCTGGTGAGGTTTATATCCTGGGTGGCGAGCGTATGAGCATCAAATCCTTAAGGGCGATGGTTCAAAAAGCATCCCGAGTGAAAACCCCGGCGATTAATATCCCTTCGAAATTAGCATTGATGGTTGCACCAATCGCGGAATTTTTCTATAAATTGTTTAGAACCAGACCGAAGTTTACGACTTACTCGATTAAAACCTTGCTGAGCAATTCAAATATCAGCTCCAGCAAAGCCCAACGGGAACTTGGCTATAAACCACGCAATTTGATGGATTCGATTAGAGATACGGTTGATTGGTGGAAGAAAAACAAGAAGAAGATCAGCCATGGTTTAAGGATGACATCCATAAAACCAACGGCTTAATCTGTATCGGACAAAGATAGTTTTAAGGAAAACGCGTCACTTCGGTGGCGCGTTTTGAATTAAGCATAAGCTTCTAACTGTTGTGTGTTAATAGTTCTTTTGGCAATAGGCACAGTAATGCGTACCGCGTTGACCAATCACCGTACGTTGAATAGGCTGGCCACAGCGTGGGCAGGGATTATCGGTTTGTTGATAGACCTGAAAGTAGTTTTGGAACCCGCCGCCTTTGTAAGCCCAATCAATGCTGGCACCGTTATGTTCAATGCCCAGGCGTAGCACCTTTCGGATGGCTCTTAGTAGACGGTTGGCGTCTTCTTCTGTAAGCGTGTTTGAGAGGCGCTTGGGATGAAGCTGGGCTTGAAACAATGCTTCGTCGGTGTAAATATTCCCCAAACCTGCCAAAAAACTTTGGTCCAGTAAGAGCGGTTTAAGCTGTCTTTTATGCTTTTTCAGCATTTCAAAAAAGACAGTGCCAGTGAGTTTGGGATCAAAAGGTTCTGGTCCAAGTTTGTTCAGGATGGTTTGCGGGTTTTGGGTCAGCCATAGCCTGCCAAACTTCCTGGTGTCGTTGAAAGCGAGGTGCCAATGCGACTCGAAATGGAGATAAACATGGTCATGGGCATAAAGAGGGTATGCCAATGGGATAGATGTATTCGCATAGCGCATTTTTAAGTCACCACTCATACGCAAATGGTAAAGCAAAAAAGCGTGGTCAAGTTCTAAAATCAAAAACTTGCCACGCCTTGAAATTTTATTTACGTATTGGTTTTTTATCGCGGACTGAAAGGTCTCAAGTTCAGGTTCCGCAACTGTTTTGTTCCAAAAAACGCTCGTGCCAACTATCTTTTGCCCGATGAGAGACGGGGTTTGAATATCGCCTTTTGCGAGTATTCGCGCGATTGTCTCAACTTCGGCAAGTTCTGGCATTATTCGTTAAACATCGCGCCAACGGAGGTGCTTTCGTTGGTGCGTTTAATAACCTCACCCAATAAGGGTCCAATGCTGAGCACGGTTAGACGGTCGCCAAAGGCGGCTTTTTGGCTCTCGCTCAGAGGAATGGTGTTGGTGGTGATGAATTGCTTCACTGGCAAGGCTGCCAGACGCTGTGCCGCGTTGGAAGAAAGCACAGGGTGGATGAAGACCACATAAACATCACGCGCGCCATTGAGCTTGGCGGTTTCAACCGCTTCGCAAATTGAGCCACCGGTGTCCACTTCGTCGTCAATCAAAATTACATCGCGATGGTTGACATCACCAATCAGGTTGAGCGCTTCGGTGTGATCGTGGTTGTCGATGCGACGTTTTTCGATGAAAGAGAGCGGAATATCCAGCGCCATGGCATAGCGTCTGCCATGTTTGGCAAAACCGAGGTCCGCTGTAAGAATAACCGGGTTGGTAAGTTCCGGCAGCATATTGGTGAGATAGGGTTTAAGGATGTGATAGCCAGAAAGCACATCACCGGGGATAGAGAAAAAGCCCTGAATTTGCCCGGCGTGGAGGTCCATGGTGATATAGCGGTCTGCACCGGCAACTTCCATCATCTCAGCAACCAGTTTGGCGGTGATGGGCACACGCGGTTGGTCTTTGCGGTCGGATCGTCCGTAGCACATGTAAGGGAAAACAACGGTAATGCGACCAGCGGAGTCGAGTTTGAGGGTCTGTGCCATGATGAGCAGTTCCATCAAATTGCGATGAACCGGCATGGAAGTGGTTTGAATGATGTAACAATCTTGTCCTCGGACAGAGGCATGGAGCTTTACGAAAAGGTTTTCGTTTGTAAATTGGATCACATCACGGCCACAAAGTTCAAGACCGAGATATTCAGCAACTTCCTGTGCCAGCTCCATTGAAGCGGTGCCTGCAAAGAGGCGAATATTACCATATCGCATGCCATGATCTGGCTGTTGAGATGTCATTAATCTAACCTTCCTTTTGTTTCTTTGTAAACCACTCATCCTGCAGAATACTCATTAGGATGATGTCATTATAAGCACCGTGTCTGAATTCGGCTTTTCGGTAGCGACCTTCTTCGATGAAACCAGCTTTGAGGTAGCTCTTGCGCGCGCGATGATTGCCTTCTATCACGCGCAACCAAATGCGGTGGAAATTGAGGTCTTCAAACCCAAAATTGAGCAAGATGCGCATAGCTTCTGTGCCAAAACCTTGGTTCCAGTAGTCTTTATCGCCAATAAATATGCCAACTTCCGCACTGTGATGAATTTTTTCGATGGCCATAAAAGAGCAGGTGCCAATGGGAAGCCATTCTGCAAACCCATCTTCCGGGAGGGCAACATTGACCTCAATCGTCAAGGGTTGCTCCTCCATGGAGAGTTTTAGCATCGAATCGAACCATTGGGTTTCGGTTTCGAGGCTGTATGGAAAAACGTTGCTAAGGTACTCAGTTACCTCGGGGTCGTTAATCCATCGCGTAAAAAGCGGAATATCTGATCGCTCGATTGCGCGTAGTCTGACCTTATTGCCGTACAAAATGGGCATTCTTGCTCCTAAGGTTCTAAACGGTTAGGTCCACGGAAGAGGAAAACCGAGTCACGGATGCTGGGCAGGTTGAGCATGACCATCAACAGACGGTTGAGGCCAAGTCCCAAACCACCATGGGGAGGGCATCCGTAGCGGAAGTAGTTGAGGTAGTTTTGGAGCAGTTCCACACCCAAACCTTTTTCGATGGCTTGCGCTTTGAGCACCTCATAGCGGTGTTCGCGTTGCGCGCCGGTAGTCAGTTCAAGCCCCTTACCGAGCAGGTCAAAGCTCATGGTGAGCAAGGGTTGGTCTGCAAAGCGCATATGGTAGAAAGCGCGGACGGTGGCAGGCCAATCCTTGACGAAGACAAAGTCGTTGCCGTATTTTTCTTTGACATATTCGCCCAAAGCACGTTCAGCACCGGGATCCAGGTCACCTTTTTTCTCGGGTGGCAATTTGTAATCCATCTCTTTGAGGATGGCATAGGCTTCAGCCATGGTTAAGCGCGGGAAAGGCGTGGTGGGGACTTCGATTTCAACATCAAAGACTTCCTTAATCTTGTCACCATGCTTCTCTTTGACTGCTTTATAACTGTATGCCAAGAGTTCTTCCATGACTTTCATGACGTCTTCATGGCTTTCAATCCATGAAATTTCAAAGTCGATACCGGTGAATTCGGTCATATGGCGTGAGGTAAAGCTAGGATCAGCGCGGAAAACCGGACCAATTTCGAAAACTTTTTCAAAGCCGGCAGCTTGGGCCATTTGCTTGAAGAACTGAGGAGATTGCGCCAAAAAGGCATCCCGCTCAAAATAGTCGATGTGAAAGACTTCTGCGCCACCTTCGCTGGGCGTGCCCATGATTTTAGGGGAATGAATCTCGATGAATTCATGCTCTACAAAGAATTCGCGCATGGCGTGTTCGAGTGTGGTCTGAATTTCGAAAATAAGGCGGTTGCGTTCGCGACGCAAATCCAGATAACGCCAATCCTGGCGATAATCCATATCGGGCAGAGTTTCGGCGAAAGGTTCGAAAGGCAAAGGTAACTCGGCGTTATTGTCCACATGGAGGGTTTCAAGCTGAATTTCAATACCACCCAACTTGACGACTTCGTTTTCAACTACCTTGCCGGTCAAAGTTAAAGCTGACTCGGTACCGATGTTTGAAATGAGCTCGGCGAGTTCGAGGTTGCCTTTTTTCCAATGCGCAACCTGGGCGAGGCCGGTGTTGTCACGGATGATAAGAAATTGCATGCTTTTTTGGTCGCGTAATACTTGCAACCAACCTTTTAGTTTGACCGTTTCGCCAATTTTTTGGGGCAGGTCTTTAATTAATGTTCGTTCCATAAGTCATAACTCCGATTTAATTAGATGTGTTTTTATTATACGCCAGCAATTGCTCAATCGCCTGATGTGGATGGCATTTTCGCTGACTGACTTGTTGAATGATGTCTTGAAGAGCATCCTCAGGTACGGATTGACGCCACTGGGTGTAAAGTTTGCTGATAATCAGTTTGCGCAGGGTTTCTGTGATGGCAGATTGGGCTTTTTCTGCCCATAAACCTGTCTCTTTTAGATAAGCGCCATGCTTGAGGATGACATCAACAAGTTCCTGGATGCCTTTCCCATCAGAGGCAATCGTTTTGAGTACTGGCGGAATCCAAGCTTGATTGGGGCTTTCTTCCTCTTCTTGTTGGTGGGTGATGGTTTCGTGCAGCATGTGTTTGCCACCCGCATAGCGCAGCGCGCGGTAACCCATAGCGATCATGGTTTGCAAGTGTTTAACGCTTTGATCAGCACCCAGATGATCAGCTTTGTTTACCACCAAAACATCTGCAATTTCAAGAATACCGGCTTTGATGCTTTGGATGTCATCACCCATGCCAGGCACATCCACAACAATGGTGGTGTGGGCAAGATTGACGATATCCACTTCGCTTTGTCCGGCGCCAACGGTTTCGATAATGATGTATTGATAACCAGCGGCATCAAAAGCCTGGCTTAGCATCTCGGTTTGGGCGGCCAAGCCACCCAAGGTTCCGCGTGAAGCCATTGAGCGGATGAAAATTCCTTTGTCGCCCTGCAGGTCGAGCATACGCACGCGGTCGCCAAGAATCGCACCACCGCTAAAAGGGCTGGTGGGATCCACGGCAATAATGGCAACTTTGGGTTTCTCTGGTAAATCACGCAGATTGCGCGCCAAAGCGTTTACGAGCGTGCTTTTGCCAGAACCGGGAGGTCCGGTGATGCCAATTTTGTGTGCTTGACCGGTATACGGAAAGAGTTCCTCAAGTGCTCTTTCACCGGCTGGTGAAGCGGCTTCAATTTGGCTTAAAATGCGAGAAAGGGCAAGCCTGTTGCCCTTTCTGAGTTCGCTTATTTGCTCAGCGGGCATGCCTATGCCTCAGCCAAGATCGCTTCGCGGATGTCTTTGCAGACCTCTCTGGTGTCTGTTCCAGGCCCATAAACCTTATGCACACCTTGGTCGAGCAAGCCGTTGATGTCATCTTCAGGGATGATGCCCCCAAGGAAAACAACGACATTATCCTGCCCGTTTTCTTTGAGTTCTTTGATGATTTGAGGTATCAAAGCGTTGTGGGCACCGCTCAGAATAGAAAGACCCACCACATCAACGTCTTCTTGCAGGGCGGCTTCGGCGATCATTTCTGGTGTTTGGCGCAAGCCGGTGTAGATGACTTCCATGCCATCATCTCTAAGCGCGCGGGCGACCACTTTCGCGCCACGATCATGACCATCAAGGCCGGGTTTGGCAATTAATACGCGAATTTTTTTCTCGGACATTTGCATCCTCCAGTTGTTATGCTTCCATTATAATGCAATAAACGCGCTTGGGGCTATTCTAGCGATACTTTTCCGTACATAATAGGTTCACTATTTCGCCATAATAAACACGATGGTAGTCTTTGTCTGGATAGTTTTTCTTAATACTGGCATCTATAAAGCGGTTTGGATCAAAATCCGACGTATAGATCTTTAAACATTCAATGCTCAGTTCAGCCTCAGCGAAACTGGGCGATGCCACCTTTTGCGCTTCGACAGGCGTGAGTTTGGTTTGGGCAAGCTTGTTGCCATCCCGACCCGAGTGACTGCCCAGATAGCTAAGGTCTTTTTTGTAGTCTTTTGAAAAGGCGGTGAGTGTGAAATCGGGATATTTTTCCATGAATTGGTAGGTGTAACGCGTGGGACGAACCACAACACTAACATAGGGTTTGTTCCACATGGTGCCAATGCTACCCCAGCCAATGGTCATGGCGTTAAAGGTATTGCTTGCGTAATCGCCAGCGGTGAGCAATAGCCATTGACGGTCGAAAAGGAAATGCGGTTTAGCACAAAAATCTTTGGGGTCAATTTGAACTAAGTTAGTCATGTTCACTCCATAAGTTAGGTTTGATAAGAAGTATAACCAATCCCGCTTAGCGTGTATAATTTTGTCAATGCAAAGCGGAAAAAAAGGTAAGCTGAATACGATCATCCGGTGGCTTGGCACAGCGCTTTCTTTGGGTATTTTGGTATGGCTGCTATCCAAAGTGGGGTGGAAAGAAGCCTGGGAAACCATTAAGCTGTTGGACTGGTGGCGCATTGTGCTGGTGATTGGGTTAGTTTATGTTTCCAGACTGGCAACCTATTTTCGTTGGCACGCGCTTTTATCGGTTCAGGACGAGTCCATTGCTGACAAGGAAGTTTTAAAACTGACCTTCGTTGGTTTGTTTTCCAGTAATTTTATGCCCACCACCATCGGTGGCGATGTGTTTAGGCTGGCTGGAGCAGTTCGTTTAGGCGTGGACAGCGCTTTAGCAACTGCCTCATTGATTGCGGACCGCATTGTGGGCTTGACCGGCATGACTTTAGTTTTGCCTTTGTCTATCCCTGGTTTTGTTCAATACCTTAAAGAACGCTCGGGTTCTTTGTCCAAAGTTGTGCCTGGTAGCCTTTTTGCAACAATTGCTCCGAACGGTTCTGATGGCACAGACCTTCTTGACCAAGAAACAGACCCGGATGAAGTGGCGAGAGAATCATTCATCAAAAACGGGTTGAGAAAACTTAAGAATGGTTGGCAAAAGCTGAGAGAGATCTTTCGCTATTGGATTAAAAACCCACTCGTTTTGCTCAAAGCATTGGCTTTTACCCTGGTTCATCAGCTGGCGGTTTATGCCATTATCAGCTTGTTAATCACTGGCATGGGCGAAAAACTTGCTTTTTACCAAGTGGCAGGCATTTGGAGCCTGACTTATTTCATCACTTTGTTACCGATTTCTGTGAATGGCATAGGTTTGGCAGAGGTTACCATTACCAATCTCTATACCACTCTGGGAGGCATAAGCCCGGCAACGAGCATTGCTCTAGCTATTATTTTGCGCTTGCTGTGGATGATTGGCAGCATTCCAGGCGCCTTTTTTATTGGGGATGTTTTGGCAGGTAAAGAAAAAGTGGACTTAACAGAGGGTGTTGAAAATGAACTTTAAAGAAAATAAAGCTTTTATCCAACAATGGTTGCTTTTGCTAGGCGCGACGGTTGCCTGGTATTTATACCAAAGTCTTTATACACGCAACATTTGGTTCTTTATGATGGCGGGTGTTGGCGCAGTGGTTTTGCTGGCATTGGTTTTTATCAGTTTTTATAAACCTAATAAGGACTTGGTTTTATCTTGCAAAGGTAAAACCAACTTGGTATTGGGCTTATGGTTAGGGTTCATTTTGATTGCCACCGTGCTCTTTTTTAATTTGCCATATGGTTTATTCAATCAAAGCGCGGCAAGGATGGCTATTGCGGTTGGTTTGGCAGGTACTGGCGCGCTGATGATGCAGGCTTCAGGCAGCAAAAAGAGCATTTACCTTGATTTTGCAGTCTTCTTACTGGTATCAGGCGTATTGCATCGTTCCTTGGCCTTCTTGAATGAAATTCAAAGCGGACCTTTCTCGCTGGGTTGGTCGGAAGGAAGCCGCTATTACAACGCCTCATTGTTCGCTTCACAGGCGACTTATGCTCAAAAATTGCCTTTCCCAGTTTTGCATCCAAGTCGGTATTTGATGCAAGCTGTGCCATTTTGGCTGGATGTACGCGCTATTTTGGTGCATCGCATTTGGCAGGTTTTGCTATGGTTGGGTATGACGCTTTGGACTTCGATTGCCTTAGCAAAAAAGCTTAAAGAGGGCTTGAAATTACCCATGCTTTGGCTGACCTTATTTTTCTTTTTGTTCTTTTTTCAAGGCGCGGTTTATTACCACATGATGGTTTGCGTTTTGATGGTCTTGTACGGCTACCACAAAGATAAACCCTGGCGGACGCTCGTGTTTGTGGTTTTGGCTTCAATTTGGGCAGGCATAAGCCGGGTGAACTGGATGCCCTTGCCTGCGCTCCTGGCTGTGGTTTTGTATTTAATCGAGTCACCCATAGAGAAAGGTAAATGGGTGCGGTATTTGCAATTTCCTGCTGTGTGGGTGGTGTTTGGACTTCTGGCTTCCTGGCTGAGCAAACAGGCTTACATTCGCTGGAGTGGCGAGCCGGCGTATGTCTTTGATTCGGCATTTTCATCAGCCTTGTTATGGGAGCGATTGCTTCCCAATAAAACCTTTTTTATTGGCATTTTGCCTGGCATCGTCTTACTTTGTTTGCCTCTTGCTGTGCTCGTGGTGAGTAAATTGAAAGGGAATTACAAGCGTGTGCATCCCTTGCGCTGGCTCGGATTAGCTGGTGTTTTGCTTGCTTTCCTGGCTGGTGGCATTGTGGTTAGCGTTAAAATTGGTGGCGGTGGCGACTTGCACAATTTGGATGCCTTTATCTTTTTATGGCTGGTTATTGCTGGCTACATCCTGGCGGGAAAGCTGGTTCTGGATTCGGAAAGCGAGCGCATCTTGCCGGAGGAAGTGTCTTCTCAAGAGCGGCTTACTACCTTGAAAATCCATCCTTTTTGGATCGCGATTGCTGTTATTCTGCCAGTCTTTTTTGCTTTTATGCGCGCGGGTACCTGGCAGTTTAAAGCAGATCAAAGCCAAAAAGATGATTTAAAGGCTATAAAGATGGCACTAAATTCTGATGCTCTAAAAGAGGGTCCAATTCTCTTTATTACCGAACGCCAACTGCTCACTTTTTCAGAAATCGAAGACATCGAAGTGATTCATGACTATGAAAAGGTGTTTTTGATGGAAATGGCGATGGGGAATAATGAGCACTATTTGCAAGGCTTTTATGAGAAACTTGAAAAGCAAGCCTTTGCCGCCATCGTTACCGATCCTATTTCAACCGCATTGCAAGACAGGTCGCGTCCTTTTAATGAGGAAAACAATGCCTGGGTCAGAAAAGTTGTTATTCCAATGCTGGAGCACTACCAGCTTGAACAAGCCTTTCGATCTGATGCTATAAACTTGCTATTGCCTAAACCTTAGTCAGGCGATTTTTCTCATTCTGGCTGCTTGCACTGGTTCAATCACTTGTTTGACCGTGTAGGTCTTTTTATCCTGCGATTCATAATAGGTGCGCATTACAAGCTCGGCGATTAAGCCCAACAAAATGGCTAAGAAGCCTAAAATGAACATCATGATGCTAATTTGGAACCATGGCGAGCCAAGAACGGATATCTCCGCGACAATGCGGCGTACCGCAAGCCAGATAAACAAGCCTAAACTAATCAACATCAGTCCTAAACCAACCCCACCAAAAAGATAGATGGGTTTCTTTGAGAATGCCATCAAGAATTTGACCGTAATCAGGTCAAGTACGACCTTAAAGGTGCGTTCGAGCCCGTAATTGGCTTTGCCGTGTTTGCGTGGATGGTGTCGAACCACAACTTCGGTTATTTTTCCGCCGGCTTCGTAGGCATAAACCGGAATGAAGCGGTGCATTTCGCCATAAAGCTTCACGTTATCCAGGATTTCGCGTCGATAGGCTTTGAGTGTGCAGCCATAGTCGTGCAATTTTACGCCGGTAGAGCGGGAAATAAGCCCATTGGCAAGGTTTGAGGGCAGGTTGCGGGTGAGTTTGTTATCTTGCCGGTCTTTGCGCCAACCGCTAACCACATCGTAGCCCTCATCAAGCTTTGAAAGCAACAAAGGAATATCAGCCGGATCGTTTTGCAGGTCTGCGTCCATCAGGATGACCACATCGCCTTTGGAATGATCGATGCCAGCGCTAATCGCGGCAGTTTGGCCATAATTTCGCCTGAATTCGACCACACGCACCTTGTCTGGGTTAGCAGCTTGCAAGGCTTTGAGCACTTCAAAACTTTTATCCCGGCTGCCGTCATCAACAAAGGTGACATCCCAGGGATGTCCCAAAGGTCTTAAGGCATCTTCGAGGCGTTCATAAAGCTCGGGCAGGTTTTTTTCTTCATTATAGACAGGTACGACGATTGAAAGATTCATCACTATGGCTCCAACAATTTAGCTAATGTGCTTATTATACCTATCAAATAGCGGTTTGGTGGTGAGTTTCGAGTATAATTTCAGCGATGAGTAAAAAGAACGAAGATAGCGTCCTGAGTGGGAAAGCTAACCCCGATGACCCAATCGATAACGCCTTAAGACCCACCACGCTTGACGATTTAATTGGTCAAGACGCGGTTAAGGATAATTTGCGCATTCAGATCCAGGCAGCCAAACAACGCCAGGAAGCTTTGGATCATGTGCTCTTTTATGGTCCGCCTGGGCTTGGCAAAACGACCTTATCACATATTTTAGCCTCAGAGATGGGCGTAAACATCAAGATTACATCCGGGCCGGCAATTGAACGCGCTGGCGACTTAGCGGCAATTTTGACCAATTTGCGCGCCGGAGACATTTTGTTTATTGACGAAGTCCACCGCTTGGGGCGACAGGTGGAAGAAATTTTGTATCCAGCGATGGAAGATTATGCCCTGGATATTGTGATTGGCAAGGGCCCAGCTGCAAAATCTGTGCGATTAAAATTGCCTCGCTTTACCGTTGTGGGGGCAACAACGCGCTTAGCTTTGCTTACAGCACCTTTGCGAGCACGGTTTGGCGCGGTCTATCGCCTTGATTATTACGATGAAAAAGCACTTGGTGACATCATTCGGCGTGGCGCCCGACTATTACAGGTGCCAGCGGATGAAGATGGCATCATTGAAATTGCCCGAAGAGCCCGGGGCACACCACGCATCGCTTTGCGCATGTTGCGTCGGGTGCGCGATTATGCTGAAGTAAAAGCTGATGGCAAGATTAGCGCTAATGTGGCTGAAGCCGGTTTGAATTTGATGAATATCGATGGCATGGGGCTTGATGAAATGGACCGTCGCATATTACTCACCATTATTGACAAATACAATGGCGGACCGGTTGGCTTGAATACGATTGCTGCCTCTGTAAGTGAAGAATCCGATACGATTATGGACGTCGTTGAGCCATATTTGCTGCAGTTGGGTTTTATTGACCGTACTGCCCAAGGCCGTGTGGCAACGCAATTGGCATATGAACATATGGGACGACCCTATGTGGCGCCTAAAAATCAGCTGGGTTTGTTTGGTGGCGAATAAGCCTCATTAATGACCTTCAAAACAAAATGCTCAAAACATCAGAATTTGATTACAACTTACCAAAAGAGCGAATCGCGCAAACCCCAATGGAACCACGGGATCATGCGCGATTGCTTGTTTTTGACAGAAAAAGCCAACAAGTTGACCACAAACACTTTTACGGCCTGATTGATTATCTCAATCCTGGCGATTTGTTGGTTGTGAACCAAACCCGGGTCATCCCTGCTCGTTTATACGCTCAAAAGATACCCGGATTGGGAAAGCTGGAAATTTTGCTTTTGCGTAAGCTGAATGCCTGTGATTGGGAATGCCTGATTGGTGGCAAAGGCATGAAAGTGGGTCGAGCATTGCAAGTGATTGATGGACCCAAAGGGCTTGTTACTGAGGTTTTGGAAGGCTCTAAACGGGTGCTGCGGTTTGAAGAAGCCATTGAACCCTATTTTACAAAAGCCGGACATGTGCCATTGCCGCCGTATATTCACGGTTATGTTGGTGACCCGGAACGCTATCAAACGGTGTTTAACAAAACGCCTGGATCAGCTGCCGCGCCTACCGCAGGATTGCATTTTACAGCCGATTTGTTGGAAAAAATAGCCAAAAAAGGCATTCAAACCGCAACGGTCGACTTGCAAGTAGGCTTAGATACTTTCGCACCGGTTACTGAAGAGCTGGTAAAAGATCATCACATTCACACCGAATGGTGCTCTGTTTCGCAGGAAACTGTTGAGCTCATCACTCAAACAAAGTCAAAAGGTGGCAGGGTGATTGCTGTGGGGACGACATCTGTGCGTACCTTGGAAACCCTTGGGCAAAATCAAGATGGTCAGGTTTTGAAACCTTGGGAGGGTGATACCGCGCTGTATATTCTGCCCGGTTACGAATTCAAGCTGGTGGATGCGATGATTACCAATTTTCACTTACCCAAATCAACGTTGCTGATGTTGGTGAGTGCTTTCGCTGGCAGAGAACAGATGCTGGCGCTATACCAGACAGCGATAAGCGAAAACTATCGCTTCTTTTCATTTGGCGATGCGATGTTGCTGATGTGAAAAGAGCGTTTCTTAAGATGATTCTTACATTGATTGGCTACACTATTGAGGTTGAAACAGGCTTTTAAGCTTTACTTTTTACTAGAACTTAAAGAGGAACAAAACTATGATGCGTTTTGATAAATTTTCAGAAAGAGCCCAGGATGCTGCCGCGCGCGCCGCGGAGATTATACAGCGCTATGGGCATAACCAAGTTGACTCAGAGCATATTCTGCTGGGTCTTATTGAGCAGCCAGAAGGGATCGTGACCCAGATTTTGGAAGCACTCAAGGTTGACCCGGGTGCTTTGGTTGATCGACTGGATGAAATTTTGCGCACAACACCTAAGGCAAATATCTTTGGTGGACCCAGTGGGCAAATTTTCCTAACCCCGCGCGTAAAAATGGTTGTGGATGTTGCCAAGAACGAAGCCACACGTTTGGGCGATGAATATATTTCTACCGAACATTTGTTGCTGGCGATCCTGGCAGAAAAGAACACGCAATTGGCACGGTTAATGGAAGAGTTTGGCATCAATCGCCAAAACGTGATGGATGCAATCCTTGAAATGCGTGGCGGAAAGAAAGGTGCCCGACCTGGGCAGGGACGTTATAAGACGCTGGAAAAATATTCTCGCGACCTGACCCAAGCCGCTAAGGAAGGCAAATTGGACCCCATTTACGGCCGCGATTCAGAAATCATGCGTTTGATAACCGTTCTAAGCCGCCGCACGAAGAATAATCCGGTGCTTATCGGTGAAGCCGGCGTGGGTAAAACAGCCATCGCGGAAGGCTTGGCACAGAAAGTTGCCAATGATGATGTGCCTGAAATCTTGACCGGGAAACGGGTTGTGGCGCTGGACCTTGGAGCGATGGTCGCCGGAACAAGGTTCCGGGGTGAATTTGAAGAACGCCTTAAAAACACCTTGGAAGAAGTTCAGAATTCTGATGGCGAGATCATTCTTTTTATTGATGAATTGCATACCGTGGTTGGAGCAGGTGCCGCGCAAGGTGCCATGGACGCTTCAAATATGCTAAAACCAGCTCTGGCGCGTGGCGATTTGCAGTGTGTGGGCGCGACGACCTTGGATGAATATCGCAAATACATCGAAAAAGATGCTGCTTTGGAACGACGGTTCGCGCCGATATTTGTGGAAGAGCCCAGCATCGAAGATACGGTAAATATGCTCAAGAGCTTGCGTGACCGCTATGAAGCACATCACAACGTTACCTTGTCTGATGAAGCTTTGGATGCCGCGGCAAAACTCAGTTCAAGATACATGACTGACCGCAAACTGCCAGATAAAGCGATTGATCTGATGGACGAAGCGGCTGCGAAATTGCGCGTAGCCTTGTTTTCTTTGCCAGATGGTTTGCGCGAAGAAAAGCGAACCATCGACCGCCTGTTGGCTCAGGAAGAACAAGCCGGTATTGAACGGGATTATGAACGCGCTGTGAAACTTAAAGCAGAGCGCTTAAGACTTGAAGAAAACTTTGATGCCCAACGCGCAAAATGGGAAAGCGAAATGAAGCTTGATGATGTGGTTGATGCTGATGATATTGCTGATGTCATTCATCAGTGGACGGGTATCCCATTGACCCAACTCATGGAATCTGAAGCGCAGAGACTTTTGCACATGGAAGAGCGACTTTCAGAGCACATTATCGGACAGGAAGAGGCTATTGCTGCGATTTCTGATGCCATTCGACGCGCGCGATCTGGTCTCAAAAATCCAAACAGACCGATTGGCTCTTTCATTTTCATTGGTCCATCTGGTGTGGGTAAAACTGAACTGGCAAAAGTACTGGCTGAGTTCCTTTTTGATGATGAAGATGCCTTGGTGCGCGTAGATATGAGTGAATACCGCGAGCAGCACACCGTCTCGAGGCTTTTTGGTGCGCCTCCCGGATATGTTGGCTTTGAAGATGGTGGGCAGTTGACTGAAGCCGTGCGACGTCGACCCTATCGCGTGGTGTTATTTGACGAAATTGAAAAGGCGCATCCTGAGGTTTGGAACGCTTTGCTCCAGATTTTAGATGATGGCCGCCTGACTGATGGCCAGGGACGTGTGGTTGATTTTAGGAACACGGTTTTGATTATGACCAGCAACCTGGGCACCGAGTTTGTGCGCAAGGGCGGTACGCTGGGCTTTTTGGAGAAAACGGATAATAGTGATGTTCAGGCATCGCACGACAAGATCCAACAAGCCTTGAAGGATGCTTTTAGACCAGAATTCTTGAACCGAATTGATGAGATCATCATGTTCTCACCGCTAAGTAAAGATAACTTGCGCAACATTGTAAGTTTGCAGGCTAAAGAGTTGGCAGAACGCATGCAAGACTTTGGCTTGGCGCTGGAGATGGATCCAAGCGCGGTAACTTGGATTGCTGAGGAAGGTTTTGATCCAACCTTTGGCGCAAGACCAATCGTGCGTGCCTTGCAAAAGTTTGTTGAAAGCCCTCTGGCAACCAAGCTTTTGGCTGGTGAGTTTAAGACCGGCGATAGGGTGCTTGTTACACATGAAAAGGATGAAGATGCTTTGCGCTTCGCTGCCAAGCCAGACCCTAATGGCGTGAATGAGGACCTGGAAGACCTTGCTGAAAACCTGGTAAAAGACGCTGAAGTGGGCGAAGAAGCCTAGAACCGATAAACTTAAGCTAAAATAGTACACGAGTGTTCTGATAGACACTCGTGTTTCTATATTTAATGAATTGCGTTAGGAATTAAGATGTTAAAAACAAAAATTAAAGCCTTGATAAAGAACCCTGACTTTTTATTGCTTTTGGTTTTTCTAATAAATTTGCCTATATTTGGACTTTTGAACAGACCGATTGGTAAGGTGTGGGACCTTTATTCGCCAATAGATGATCTCATTCCCTTTGTGCCTGCTTTTATTTTGATTTATCACTTATGGTTTCCTTTTTTACTTGCCAATGCATTTGCGTTTTATAAGTTTAACCGTGTGGAATACCGCAAGCTGATGGCGCATTTTATTTTGGGGCAATGGGCATCTTATTTTACTTTTTTAGTATTCCAAACCGTTGTAACCCGTCCCAGTCAATTAGGGAGTGGCTTTTTTAATTGGGCGGTTTCGTTTACTTATAACATTGATAACAATTATGCCGGTTTTCCGTCTGTGCACGCGCTCACCACAATGGTGTTGATTATGTCGGTTTTGCGCTCAAAACATAAACCAGGTTACAAAGTGTTCGCGATACTTTTTTGTTGTTTGATATTGGCATCTATTCTTTTGGTCAAGCAACACGTCTTTTGGGATTTGCCAGGAGGCATTGTTTATGCCTTGGTTCTCTATCCAGTGATGCTATGGGCGCTTAAGAGAGTATTCCCAAATTACCAGACCTTTGATCTTGAGAAAGTGTCATAAGTCTTGGTTGATAAAAACAGACCGCTAGTTGTGCGACTGCTAGCGGTTTTATATTTAAGATGGGTGTTAGGTGGGTGCTTTGGGTTAAAATGAAGTAAGGAAACAAGATGAAAAAGCCTTATCTCATAGATCTTTTAGCAACGACCAATTTCCATGCCCAAGCTCATGAAATGTGTAACTGCGCGTATTGTGAGAATTTTAGGCTGGCTTTCAAAGAGCATCCTATCAATAAATCCGGCACCTTAAATGAGTTTGGGTTTGATCTGCAGGGTGAGATGGAGATCATGGATTTGTTTTGGAACGGCACACGAGACAAAAGAGTTTATGAGGTCTTTTACGCGGTTCAAGGCACGTTGATTGAGGACGGTTACAGTTTTGAGGATGGCGAAGCCTTGGTCCATTTGTATCAATCAAATTCCCCGAAGCTGTGTTACGATTTGACGGACATGAAGCCACCTTGTTTCTTTCTGGTTCTTAGGATAGAGCTTCCCTGGTTGTTAGAGGAAATACCTGAGGATTGATAGTTTATTGATGTGCTTATTATTCAGAAAAGAGGCGATAAGATGAAAACATTAGTCAAGGCGAGATACATATTGACCTACCAGGATGGAAGGCACGAGATGCTTGAGGATGCTTGTTTGGTCTATGAGAGCCAGGAAATTATCTTTATCGGCAAATCTTATGATGGTGACTACGACGAACTGATCGACGAGTCGCAAAACCTCTTGTTGCCTGGTTTTATTGATTTGGATGCCTTGGGCGATGTGGATCATTCCTTGATTTTTGAAGGTTTTCCTCGTGAGCGCAGGCGAGACCTTTCATGGAGCCGCAATTATTTTGAAAACCATCGCAAGGAAGAACTATCGGCTGAAGAAGAAGCCTTAAAATCGCTTTACGCTTATGTTCACCTTATCCGTAATGGCATTACCACAGCCATGCCAATCACATCGGTCATCTGCAAGAAAAATGCTGAGACCTATGAAGAAATTGAAGCCGCCGCGCATCATGCCGGCAAGTTGGGCTTGCGGGTTTATCTTGGTCCGAGCTATTTGATGAAGAAGCCGGTTTTGGATGATGGAAAAATAGTCTTACTGGAGATCAGCCCGGAAGAGCAAGAGCAAGGCTTGCAAAATGCTAAACGTTTTATCGAGACCTTCCACGGTGCTTATGATGGCTTGATTCATGGCGTGGTTGTGCCGGAACGCATTGAACAACAGACCGAAGAGAGCCTGAAAGCTTCGAAACAATTGGCGGATGCTTTTGATGTTCCCATTCGTTTACATGCCGCCCAAGGCCTTTTTGAGTATGAACACATCCAAGCCGCGAAGGGCATGTCACCAATCGCTTACCTGGAAAGCATCGGTTTTCTGGGTGAAAAGACCTTAATTCACCATTGCTTATTTGTTTCGGGTTCGCCTTATGTTGATGAAAAAGGTGATCATGATTTGGACATCTTGCTCAAAACGGGCACATCAGTTATCCATTGTCCTTTGGTTTACGCGCGCAGTGGAATGGCGATGCAGAGTTTTGGGCGGTTCAGGCGAAAAGGGGTCAATCTGTGTATGGGCACGGATACTTTTCCGCCTGATATGATTGAAAACATCAAAATTGGCTCCATTTTAGCCAAGTATATTGATGGTGATTGCGCAGAGAATAGCGTTTTATCCTACTTTGAAGCTGCGACCTTGGGTGGTGCAAGGGCTTTGGGCAGGGATGACCTGGGGCGTTTGGCTGTGGGTGCTAAAGCGGACATGATTGTCATAGATTTGCAGGATTTTGAGCTGGGTGTTTTGGATGAGCCTATCACCAGTCTTTTGTTTAATGGTAATGGTCGATTGGTTAAAACGTCTATTATTAACGGGCGGGTTGTGATGCGTGACAGGTTGATTCCTGAAGTCAATTTGGACGAGCTTCATCAGAAAGCGCAAAGTATCTTTGAACATATGAAGCACAGTTATTATCTGCGCAGTTCGAACAAAACTATAGCCGAAACCGATTTTTTCCCGAAAGATCATGTGCCTACCAGAGATGAGATGGTTTGTAGTGCCTAAATGCCTTATCTGATCAGAAGAGAGAAGTTTAATAAGTAAAAGTTTTCACTATGCTGAAAGAAATTTGATATTTTCAGAAAGTTTACAGTATAATGGAACATGCATGGACAGAATGAGGTAGGTTTTTTATGATCAAACGACCCTTATACCTAAAACGAATTCAACCGATGATTGATACGGAGTTTATTAAGGTTATTACCGGCGTACGTCGGTCTGGCAAAAGTTATCTTTTATTAATGATTAAAAATATGCTCCTTGAGCGTGGTGTTAAGGAACAGTGCATTATCTATATTAATTTTGAAAACCCAGATAATGCGCATCTTATTTTAGAAAAAAACCTGTATGACTTTGTTAAATTGAACAAACCAGACTCAGGAAAAGTTTATCTTCTTTTTGATGAAATACAAGAAGTAAATGAATGGCAGAAACAAGTAAACGGCATGCGTGTGGCATTCGATTGTGATATTTACCTGACAGGGTCAAATGCTTCCTTACTTTCTGGTGAACTGGCTACTTATTTAACAGGGCGTTTTGTGGAAATCAAGATGCTTCCTCTAAGTTTTTCGGAATATCTGATGTTTAAGAATCTTGAGAATGGTGATAGTAGCCGATATTTTCAAGACTATGTGCAGTATGGCGGGTTCCCATCGGTTGTGTTGCAGGATGATGCTCAATTAAAGAAAGATGTTCTCAACGGTATTTACCAAAGTATTCTTTGGCGGGACGTTGCATTCAGATCTGATATTAGAGAACCAGATACTCTTGAAAGAATAGCTCGGTTCTTGATTGACAACATTGGACATTCGGTGACGACAAATAAAATTGCAAATACTATTAGAAGTAGTGGCAAGAAAATCAGTAATGTGACAGTTGATGCTTATCTGAAATTATTGGAAGATTCGTTTTTGTTTTATAAAGCTCAACGTTATGACATCCGTGGCAAAGAATATTTAAAAAGTCAGGCAAAGTACTATGTTTCTGATTTGGGAATCGTGTTATCGGCCTTAAAGAAAACACAATCCAATCGTGGGTCAAAGATTGAGAATATAGTTTTTTTGGAACTTAAACGAAAAGGATATGAGGTTTTTGTTGGTAAATATGATTCAAAAGAGATTGATTTTGTCGCCTTGCGCATGGATCAGACTCTATATATACAGGTAACTGATCAACTGCCTGATGAAAGTGATCGCGAAACTGATAACTTACTCTATTTACCAACTGGCCACAAAAAGATGGTCATCACCAACCATTGGGAAAACGTTGGTACTATTGATGGCATCGAAATTGTTCATGTAGTTGATTTTTTGTTGGGTAATGATTAATCAATTGGAACAATTGCCAGCAATATTTGTTTTTTCACAGAAAGCATAATAAGTCAATTACGTTTATCTGTTTTTTTAATCGTAAAGGAGTCTGGACATGATAAATATCTTCCATGTTTTCCTGTTTCTAAGTGAAATTGCGCTGTGGATCGGCGCCGGGCGTTTGGCTTTTCTTTTGGTCAATAGACCAAAAAACTGGTCGATTGTCGCTTTTATTTCGGTAAGCCTTATTTTTATTGTTATCTGGTCTTTTATTTTTGCGCCAAAAGCCGATTATCGCATGCCAAAGCTCCCTCGTACGATAATTATTGCCTTGCTTTCAATTGCTATTGGTCTGGGACTTTATCTTAAAGGGGATTTGGTTTTTGGTTTGGTCATTTTAATCGGCGCAACGCTCTTACAAATTGTCGGACAATACTTTGTGGCTGTTGATTGATGGCTTTTTTATCGCATGTTTATATGTTTTTATAACAGGCAGGTGGGTATTATTGGTCATGTAAAAGTTCCTTTCATGACGAAATGTGTATGTAATTTGTGAAGTCCTGATAAAATGTTAGTTGCATATAACAATAATCAGTAAAGCGAATGCGGAATTAAAAAACGTTTTGAAAGTGACTCAAGCATGAAAGAACTTAAAGGTGTGGCAAATACATTATTCGTACCCTTAGCAGCACGGATTGCGGTTTCTAAACAATTCCCGGAATACTTTTATGATGAAAGGGCTTTGGCACTGGACTCCAATATTCCCATGGAACTCAGGCAAGGAACATCGGAGTATAGCAACATGGCTTCGGCTTCAAGGTATTACCAGATGGACAAGATGGTAAGTGCGTTTTTGGCGAAGCATGTCAAAGCAAATATTATTTTCTTGGGTGCAGGAATGGAGACCGCCTATTTTCGCCTTTATAAAGCCAATGAACATGCCGAAATAAACTTTTATGAAATTGACTTACCAGAAGCGATTGAAGTACGACGCGAATTGTTGGGAATAGGTGAGCGGGAGCAATTGATTGCGGCGGATGTCTTCAAGATGACCTGGTTAGACGGTATCGACCTTTCTTTGCCAACCTTGATGCTTGCAGCGGGTTTGTTTCAGTATTTTCATGAAGAAGATGTGCTTAAATTTATTAAAACTATAAAATCAAAATTCCCGAAAGGTGAGTTGATTTTTGATGCGGTCAGTGAGACGGGCTTGAAATATAGCAATCGCTTTATCAAGAAAACGGGCAACAAAGACGCTTTGATGCATTTCTATGTTAATGATGCTACTGCATTTGCAGACAAAACAGACACGGCGTTATTGGCGGAAAAGGTGTTTTTCTCAGACGCACTGCAGAAGCTTGGCAAGCAACTAAAGTGGCTAACCCGCCTCTTTATGCGCATAACCGATAAAAAGAAACGGCTTGTTATAGTGCATTTGAGCTTGAACTGAAGCTTTTCGGATTAAGCATCAGCTGATACATATCATTGTCAAAAATAATGCCTTAACACCTTTGGAAAATAACCCAAGCAGTAAAGCCATTTATTCGCAACCGAGAGCTAAAAATGGTATAACATAGCTAGGAGTTTGTGCTATGGCAGATTATAAAATCATCACTCATCCCGACCCGTTTTTACGACGGAAAGCCAAGAAAGTAAGCAGTTTTGACAAGGATTTTCAGGCTTTAATCGAGGATATGTTCAATATTATGCGTGAGGCACCTGGTGTCGGGCTTGCCGCGCCGCAAATTGGTGTGAGTCAACGCATTGTAGTGGTGGAGTATACCGACCCTGATATTGAAGACGCCAAGCCTAAAACGTTTGTGTTGGTTAATCCAGAAATCATCAAACACTCAGAAGAAACGACTGAAGATCTTGAAGGCTGTCTTTCTGTGCCGGGATTGGTGGGTATGGTTGAGCGCTGGGATGCGGTTACCGTGAAAGCCCAGAATCGATTTGGAAAAACGGTCAAAATCAAGGCTGATGACTGGCTGGCACGCATCTTCCAACATGAAATGGACCATTTGGACGGTGTTTTATACATCGATAAAGCGACTGAGTTCTTTGAACCCACACCTGAAGAGGCAGCACAGATTAAAGACTAATGCACCTTAAACGTTTATCCCTGACCCATTTTCGTGCGTTTACCCGTCTGGATATTGATTTTCCCAGACGGATTATTTTGTTCACCGGAAAAAATGCCCAGGGAAAGACCACCATTCTGGAAGCGATTGCCTACCTTGCTAATTTTTCATCTTTCCATGCTAGCACTGATCGCCAATTACTCAATTTCAATATGCCTGTTGAGCCGGTTATGGTTGGGCGCATTATTGGCGAATTTGAAAGGCAGGGCAGGGATCATAGCATCGAGGTGCGTTTTATTCAGGAATATAACGGACAAACCCAGCCAAGGTTTCGCAAGCAGGTTTTGCTGGATGGCGTGCAAAAAAAGATTGGCGAGCTCTATGGACAGTTCAACGTGGTCAACTTTTTGCCTCAGATGTCGCGCATTATTGAAGGTTCACCATCTGACCGACGCGCTTATTTGGATGAAATTCTTTCGCAGGTTGAGCCTGGTTACGCGCGCAATTTGTTCACCTATAACAAGGCGCTTAGTCAGCGGAATGCTTTATTAAAAAACTTATTTGAAAATAATGGCGATTTAGATCAATTGGAAGCCTGGGATGAAATGCTCGCCCAGCATGGCGCGGTGCTTATGGATGGACGTATTCGGGCATTAGATGAGCTTGAGCGCCAGGCATTGGGTATTCATCATCGTTTAACCCGCGAGAGTGAAGTGCTGCGATTTCATTATGAGCCGAGCTATAATCCGATTACTAAAAATGATGAGCAACTCTTTTTACCGGTGCACACAGAAAACAACCTTGTGGGGATAGATTATAAAGAAATGGAAAAAGGGTTCAAGGAAGCTTTACATAAGAACCGCCGGCAGGATTTGGCTCGTGGCGTAACAAGCATTGGACCTCATCGCGATGAATTTCGCTTTTTGAGTAACGGTATTGACCTTGGACATTATGGATCCCGTGGTCAAACCCGAAGCGCCTTGCTTTCTCTCAAATTTGCCGAAGTGGGATGGATGAAAGAGCGCATTGGTGATAGCCCTGTATTGCTTTTGGATGAGATTATGGCAGAGCTGGACCCTGAGCGGCGTGAGGACTTGCTCCAATTAGTCGGTGAAGTGGATCAAGCCATGCTGACTACAACCGATAAAAACATGTTCCCAACTGATTTTGTGAATGCTTGCGAAACATGGACGGTTCACGAAGGTTTGGTAAAAAAAGACGCCTAGCAATGCCAGGCGTCCAAAACGTTTTTTTTCATTTATTGGAGCTGAATATCGATAATCGGTTGAATGCTTTGAAAACCTTGATCAAAGCAAACGAGCTCGCTTTTAAATTCCAGCTCTGAAGTGGATTTGTTGCTCACTTCAAACAGCCATCCGTTAAGTACTGGGCGATTGATTGTAATAGAAAAGTCGCTTAATCTTTCAAAATTGGCACTAATGGCTAAACCTTGTCCGCAAGTTAGGGTGATTTGTCTGGTTTCGTTTGGCTTAATCTTCTCATTTTTTGGATAAGCATAGCGACTGGCATAGGTACTTCTGGAAAAGCCTATGGTCTGCAAATTAAGGCTGACGGCTTGGTTTGAAGGGTTGTTTACTTTGATGTATCCTTGATTGCTTTCTGTGCGTGATTCCAGCAATGATAAAGTGTTGCCGGGATCCAAGGCATAACCACTACCCGCTATAACAACATCGGATATGAGCTTGAATTCGCTTATTTCATTAGCTGGTGCAAGGTTTTCTTCAGCATTGACTTGCACTTTTAAGTTCGGGTCGACCAGACAATTAACATGAACGCTGATGCGTTGGCTTCGATTTGTTGTATTTGTGGCAGTAATTGACCAGCCATTGGCGATGCGTTGACTGGCAGTGATGTTGATGCCATTAGTCACAGTATAACCGCCACTCACAGCTTGACCGCCAACATCATTACATGAAACGGAAAGCTCCAAGGTCTCACCTTTGTTAATATCCTTGGGGTTCATCGCGATAATTGTATAAGGTCCGGGAACCTGGCTGGGTTCAGGAGTGGGTTCCGTTGTTGGAACCGGCGTTTGGCTAGGGACAGTTGTAGATGTGGGCGCCTGAGTGGCTGTTGCGGTTGGCATGGGCGTATTGGTTGCGGTTGGAACCAAGGTTGGCGTTTGGGTTGGCGTGTTTGTTGGTGTTGCCGTGTTGGTCTGGGTCGCTGTTGGACTGGGTGTTGCGGTCGGACCCGGAATGATGATGCGGTATTTTAACTCGGCGTCGAGGAGCGAGCCTTTATCGGTTTGGATCTTCCAAATACCGGTATATTCGCCGGGGAAGCGTGGCGCGCTGAGTTCAAGCCCGATGTCAACCACTTCACCTGCGCTAATATTGCGCAAGGCGTTTGGCGAATTGCCGCCCATCAAACTACCACTGATGTAAACCAGTTTGTAATCAACCCAATCGCAGCTACCGTTGTTGTGCACCCGCCAGCTTTTTGTAAAGCTTTGTCCCGCTTTCAATTCTGTGCCATCCGGGATGCTTAAATCAGCGAGTAAAGTCGCTGCTGTGGTACAGTTGGCTTGGGTGGGCTGGCTGGTTGGGGTTGGCTCACCAGGTGCAAGAGTGGGCTCAGGCGTGAGCGCGCCGGGTGGTTCCACTATGGTAATGGCAATTTTTGAGCTTACGTAGGATTTACCGGATCGATTGTAGACGCGAACCTCAATCATTGTGGGTGAGGCTTGGCTTGGGGTCCAGGTTTGCCTCACAGTGTTGCTTTGTACCTGGGCGGCGGTCTTGCTCTGAACGAGTTCATTGTTTGCCCATAGCTCAATGCGTGACCAGCTTTCATCACCACTGATCACAGAATGGATAACGAGCTCACGGTTGGCATAAAACTGGGCTCCCGTTCTGGGTTCAGAAATCTCAACTTTTAAACCGGGTTCACGGTTGCGCGAACATGAAACCACAACCAGCAATACGACTGCTATAAGCGCGGTTGTTACGAGCGTAATAATAGAAACGGCGTTTTTTCTCATGGGCTTCTCCATAATAACTCCATTAAGGCATCTATATAACGCTTGAGTGCCTAAAGAAGTTCCGGTTCAGGTTGGTCTGTAAGCCGTATTCTGTCGAGGAAGCGCATCTATCTGGGCAAAACGTCACCGCTTTGCTCTTGCGGTCTACCCGGAAATCAAATGAGCCGAGCCAACTCTCTTTCCTGTTTGACCTTGCACCGGATGGGGGTTACCTGGCCGAGCCTGTTACCAAACTCGCCGGTGGTCTCTTACACCACCTTTTCAACCTTACGTTTATGAAACGCGGTATGTTTCTGTGGCCCTAATCCAGAAGCTTACACCTCTCCAGGCGTTACCTGGCATCCTGCTCTGTGGTGTACGGACTTTCCTCACTCTGAGGCGAGCGCGCGCGTCCAACCAACCTGAACAGATTAATCATAGCAGAATTGAGCTTCAATGTCTAAATGATTTTAGTAAAAACAGAAAGCTAAGGCTAATAAGATGCATGGTTGTGCTTTTTTCATTAAATAAGTTGACGATTTTCGCGCTTTAGGTATAATTCTCTTTTGCACATTGTAGGAGGCAGATTTGAACCCGTTAATTAATATTTCGATGATCATCATTTCCATTGTCCTGATTATCAGCATCTTGCTGCAAAGTAAGGGTGTTGGACTTGGTGGTCTGGCAGGTGGCGATTCTGGTGGTGTTTATACCCAACGCAGAGGCATTGAAAAAGTGATGTTTTACATTACCATCAGCTTAAGTGTTGTGTTTATCATCCTGGCTTTGCTGAGTGTCATTTTGACCAAGTAGGTTACGCCTTTTCTCCCGGCGTAGCGACAATTCTATATGGAGGATTAAGACGACTCGTTATGTGCGACTGTCGTCTTTTTTTCTAAGATGAAACAATTTCGCTGGCAATTGCTGATCGTTTTCTTAACTGCCTTGATTGTGGGTTTGATCTTAACCTTTAATCAAAGCAAACCTGTTGTACCGGTTACCCAAGAACCCAGTCCCATCAGTGGCGGAAGTTATACAGAAGCTTTAGTTGGACAGTTTTCCCGCTTGAACCCCTTGTTGGACCATTACAACCAACCGGACCGGGATGTTGACCGTTTGCTGTTTAGCCGATTGATTCGACATGACAGAAGCGGGCGACCCATTGCTGAACTTGCCCAAAATTGGACTGTTTCTGAAGATGCAACGCATTTCACCTTTTACCTCAACCAAAATGCAGTGTGGCATGATGGCGTGCCGGTTACCAGTCATGACGTGGCTTTTACCATCAGTTTGTTGCAAAGTGGAAGCCCTTATATCGCGCCAAATTTAAGAGAACTTTGGCCAAAAGTGCAGGTGCTGGTGCATGGCGATGATGCCATTGAATTTATTTTGCAAGACAGCTTTGCGGCATTCTTTGACTATCTGAGTTTTCAAATATTGCCATCGCACCTTTTGCAAATTCAAAGTGTTGAGGAACTTATTGACCATCCTTTTACGCTTGCTCCAATTGGTTCGGGACCTTACCGTTTTTCAAAACTTATATTGGATAATGCCGTGATTAAGGGCATTGAACTCGAAGTTAATGAGTTTTATTTTGAACCGCGTGCTTTTATCGATAAGATCACTTTTAAGTACTATCACGATCGCGAATCTGCTTTGCAAGCCTATTTGGCGGGTGAGGTTGATGGGCTTTCGTCCATCTCGAGTAATGAGATGAATCGTGTATTGTCGCAACCCGGCTTGAACCTTTATTCCAGTCGCGAAGCTCAGTTGAACATGATTTTTCTAAATAGCAACAGTCCTGATGCTGGATACCTTCGAAACGCTGATTTTAGAAAAGCTTTAATGGCTGCAGTCAACCGACAGGGTATGATTGATGAGGTTTTGATGGGGCAAGGTGTGCTGGCAGTGGGTCCATTCTTGCCGGATAGCTGGGCGTTTTATGATGGGCAAACAGAATACCGTTATGACCCGGATCTTGCCAGACAGCTGATTGCCGCCCAAGGGATGGCAATGAGTGACAGTGGCAGCCTCTACACAAAGGAAGGACAAGCCGTCCGTCTTCACCTGTTGGTGCCAGAAAACCCTCAATATCAGGCTTTAGCTGCTGTGGTAGAACGTAACTGGCGAAGTGTGGGCATTGATGTGGTCTTGGAAGTTTATCCTTTCGAGCAAGTCCTGGCTAAACTGGACTCGCGACAATATCAAGCAGCTTTAATCGACATCGACTTTTCAGCAACGCCCGACCCCGACCCTTATCCTTTCTGGAGCGAGGCAACTGTTTCAGGCGGTCAAAACTATTCAGGATGGGTGAACAGCACTGCCAGTGAATACATAGAACAAGCCCGGGTGATTAGCGATTATGACCTGAGAACGAAGCTTTACCGCAACTTTCAGGTTTTATTTTCGGAGGACTTACCCTCATTGCCTCTGTTTTTCCCGGTATACAACTATGCTGTGAAGGACTCAATCCAAAACGTTTCAATGGGACCAATTTATGACCCCAGTGACAGGTTTAATACAATTGGTGAATGGTATATCCGCACTGGCATCGCTGAAGATGTTCAGGAATAAAATCTTTAGGAGTTAGCATGGCAAAATCCAGACATTCAAAACGCAATCCGATTGGGTTTACTGATCTCATTGGTGCCTCAGGCATCAGCAAGACTGATCCGCGTATTCAGGCTAACGGCGCGGTGGATGAGGCGAGCGCATCGTTAGGTTTGGCGCGCGCTTTTATGCAGAACAAAGACAATGCAGCTGTCTTAAAGCTATGCCAGGCAGACCTTTCAAATCTGATGGGATTTATCGCCAGTGTGAATACCGGACAAAGTTTTTTTGTGATTGGCGATGATTATTTTGAAAAAGAATTAGAAGCTTTGGAAGAGGTTTTGTTTAAGCTTGAAGCGGAGACCGAATTCCCCAAAGCTTTTGTGTACCCTGGTGATCATCCTGCTGAAGCCGCGCTTAACATGGCGCGCACCGTGGTAAGACGAGCTGAAAGGGAACTGATTTCCTTTTTTGCGGATGAAGATATAAAAAGAGAAGCGGTTTTGCAATATTTAAACCGCCTCTCAAGTTTGTGTTATGTGTTGAGCTTAATCGAAGCTTAAATGTGCTTATTTCCTCAACCGGATGCTAATTTCCAGAACTTAGAGCAGCTTCAACTGTACTATTAAGTGAGTCTCGGTAGACGAGCTTACCATTGACGATAAAACTGGGTGTGCCTGTTACGTTGTAGCCCTCAGCCAGGTTTTTTGTTGCGGAAATAAAACCTGGAATTTCTTGCTTGTTCATACAAGCATCAAATTCATCCATGTCCGCACCAGCCCGTTTGGCATACACACGCTCTTTTCCATCGGCGAGGTCATTTGCGCTAAAAACACTTTTGAAAACCTCATTTTTGTAAGCAAAATAAACATCTTGTTCCGCGGTGCAGTAAGCTGCCATCGAGGCTTTGTAGGTTAAATCTGTTTCACTCCAAGGATAGGGATAAGAAGTGTAATAGACCTTGCCAGTGTCAACATAGTTCTTAATAAAATCGGGCGCATCATCTATTGCAAAAGCCCTACAATGGCCACACGAGTAATTTGAGAATTCTATGACCTTTACCGGTGCCTCAGGATTTCCAATGCTCATGCCTTTTTCATTTGCGAGGGTTAGTTTTGGTCTCATCACCTGGGTAAGGATGATTACAGCGGCTATAACCAAAACAAGTCCCAGGATAATGATAGTTGTCAGAGTGTTTCTTTTCTTTTGTTTTTCTTTTTGCGAGCGAATGTGTTCACGTTCACTGATTGTCATCATAAACCTCTTTTTAAAAATTCGTTAGTGGGGGAATTATAGCTGAAAGGTGGGATCATTCACAGATAAAGCGTAGACAGGCATGCTATCTCTCGCTTGAGTAAAGCCAAGCCCTTCATAAGCGGCTAAGGATTGAAGGTTATCAGCATTGGTGTTGACACTAAACTGGTCCACACCTTCTGCAAGTCCTTCTGCAATCATTTTGCTGACCAAAGCCGGACCATAGCGACGCCCTTGGTATTCTGGATTAACCGCAAGCCTGGAAATATGCTGATTACCGAACAATCTTTCAGCGATCAAGTAAGCCATCGCGCTTTCATCTTTCGTCATCAGGTAAGTTTTGGTGCTGGCTTCAAGGCAACCTCGCAGGTTTTCATACCCAAGCTGCCACATGGGCTGAAAAGCTAATTGATCAATACGGTGGACCGCTTCGAGATTATGGGCACTTATGGCTTGGTATTGAAAATCCCCATCATCTGCGCTTGAAAGTAGGTTGACTGCTTTGTGCTGCGCTGGATCAAGATGCAAGGTGATAACTTGAGTGGTCAAAGTGAATTGGTTTGCGGCGATTAGTCTTCCGAACCATTCAGGTGAACCCAGAGCGTATATATGTGAGACTTTTGCTTTCCTTAGGGCAGGAATTGCCACATTGAGCAGGGATTGGAAGTGTGCTTGGAAATCAGCATGTCTTTCGCAAACGTAGTACCTTATCCAGGCATGCTCTGGCACCTCTGGGGCACAGGAAAGCATGGCAGCAATCTCGCCGTTTTCCACCAAAGTGAAAGCAAAAGGGTCTTGGATTCGGTGCGCTTCACTCACCCAATCCAGGTGCCGGTAATGCAAATGGTAGCCTTTCAGGAAGCTTTCCTGAAGCTTAAAGTCGAGCGCGTCTGATGGGTAGATGACGAAGGGCATACCTTACTTTGAAAAGACCTCTTCGCCAGCAATAAACGTTTTTTCTGGGCTAATCCTGGCAAGCTCTGAGATGGGCAAGCTGAAAGGATCGTCTTTGAAGATGATAAAGTCAGCATTTGAACCTGGCTTGAGCATACCTGTTTGGGCACTTGTTGCAAAATATCTGGCTGGGTTCGTGGTCATGGCTGCTAAGGTTTCTTTTAGGCTTAAAGCTTGCTGAGGGTACCAGCCATGTGGTTTTGGCTGGCCGGCAAGGGTTTGGCGACTTATGGCAGCATGGAGTGTATGAAATGGATTGGCAGGTTCAACGGGTGCATCGGTGCCCACGAAGAGCTCTGCGCCACTATCCAACAGCGATTTATAGGCATAGGCATGTTCACAGCGTTTGCCCCAAAGGCGCTCCGCAGTTAGGTAGTCTGAAGTAGCATGCAGGGGTTGAACTGAAGCAATGACGCCTAGTTGTTTAAACCGCGCTAAATCCTGAGGGTTTAAGGCTTGGAAATGCTCAATGCGATGAGGGAATCGTCCGTTTTGCATAGGATGAGGTTCAAGTTTTTGCAAGGCTTCAATCGCGTCCAAACAAGTGCGCGCGGCAAGATCGCCAATGGCGTGAATGCTGAGTGACCAGCCATGTTGGCTTGCTTTGTGACCGATTTCTATCATTTCCTCACGGCTCATGAGCAGCATGCCACGGTTGGTGCTTTTTTCGTAGGGTTCCAGCATGGCAGCACTTTGTGGTCCCAAAGCGCCATCCGCGAAAAGCTTGAGCCAACCAGGACTGAGAAATGGCGCAGCTTGGAGCTTTTTATGCCAGTTTTCGCTGATAATACGGTCAAAGTTTTCCATGCGTGCGAGTTTGGTCACGCGTAAGCGCAGTTTGTCCTGCGTTGCCAGGTCCAAAAAAGCTTGTGCCGATGCAATACCGTCAAAATCATGCACGGCGCTAATGCCCAGGCTGTGCAAATGTGTTTGGGTTTTGAGTAAATCCTGGGCTGACTGACTGGGTGAAGCGTCGGGGATGTGTTTGCTCACGCTCGAAATGGCATATTCCAGCAGAATGCCGTTTGGACTCCCGTCCTGGTGGCGTAAAAAGGTGCCTGCTTCCGGATCGGGACTGTTGGCATGGATGCCAGCCAAGCGCATTGCCATTGTGTTTGCCCAGGCAGCATGCAGGGATTTGGCGTGTATTAAAACGGGATTGTTGGGTGAGACCGCGTCCAATTCCTGGGCGGTACCATATTCAGGTGGTTGCCAGTCGTTTTGGTTGAAGCCGTATCCGATGATCCATTCACCCGCGGCTACTTGATCTGCCCTTTGTTTAATAGCTTGCAGAATTTCTTGTTTGCTCAATCCCTCACAATTGACAGCAGCAAGTTGTTTGCTGAGTTGCTCAACGTGGATGTGGGCATCGCATAAACCAGGCCAAACCGTCATGCCCGCCAGGTCATGTTTTTTGGTGCTAGTGTTACAGATGTTTAGGATGTCTTGATTTGTGCCGGCATGTTCAACTAAGCCGTTATTAACGATCAAAGCTTGCACAGGCTGGCTGTGCCAATCGGTATAGATTTTTGCGTTTAGCAGGGCAATTGAATTAGTCATATACGCCAAAGCGATCGGTGATAGCGTTGAGCTCTTCATCCGAGTAGAAGAATATGGTTATTGAGCCACCGTTTTTGCTTTTCACCAGGTTTACCTTGGTGTGGAAGTGTTGACGGAGTTCGTTTTCGAGCGATTCAAGTTCCGGACTACGCTCAGGTCGGACAGTTTTTACGGAGCCACGCCCGAGGGTTTTGTTGACTAAAAGCTCTGTTTGGCGTACGTTGAGTCCAAGTGAAATGACCGTTTCCATAGTGTTTTCCATCATCCTGGCATTAGGCAAAGCCAGCAGTGCGCGGGCGTGACCTTCACTCAAAGTACCACCCAAAACGGCTTGTTGTACCAAAGTGGGCAGGTTGAGCAAACGCAAGGTATTGGTAACGGTAACGCGGCTTTTGCCAACCCGTTGAGCGACATCTTCGTGAGTCAATGAAAAATCATCAATCAAGCGTTGAAAAGCACGGGCACGTTCCAAAGGGTTGAGGTCTTCGCGCTGCACGTTTTCAATGATGGCGAATTCGAGTTGTTCTTGTTCGCTGGCGGTGCGCACAATGGCAGGAACTTCTTTTAAGCCGGCTATTTTTGAGGCTCTTAGCCGTCTTTCACCGGCGATGAGCGTGTAACGGTTGGGTCCATCACTGATTACAATCAAAGGTTGAATAACGCCATGTTCGTGAATGGAGCTTGCCAATTCCTCAAGGTTTTCCTGATTAAAACTCTTACGCGGTTGATGGGGATTCGGTCTGATTTGATTAATGGGAATCAAAGGGATTTGACCAGTAGGTTGACTCACTTCATTAGGGTCTTCTTGCCAGCCAGGAATTAATGCCCCTAAACCTTTTCCAAGTCCTGTTGTTTTAGCCATTTTTGTTCTCCGTAATGATTTCAAAGCCATCCTGGGTCATGATTTCTTTTGCCAGGGAGTCATAAGCCTTTGCGCCGGTTGATTCTGGCGCGTAAAAAGAAATGGGCATCCCAAAGCTAGGTGCTTCGGCCAAGCGCACACTGCGTGGAATGTAAGTTTCAAATACCTGTTCAGGGAAGAATTTTTGAACCTCGGCGCGCACGTCTGCGCTCAAATTGGTACGACCGTCAAACATGGTCAATAAAACCCCGCGAATCTGAAGATCTGGGAAGAGGTTTTGACGAATGCGTTGCAAAGTTTGGGTGAGTTGACCTAAGCCTTCAAGGGCGAGATATTCACATTGAACCGGAATGAGCACGCCATCCTTGGCTGCAATCAAACCGTTCAAGGTGAGCAAACCCAAGGAAGGTGGGCAGTCGATGATGATATAGTCGTAGCGGTCAGTGAGCGTATCGATAACGTTTTTGAGCCGTTTTTCGCGGTCTGAAAGGTCAATGAGTTCGATTTCAGCACCAGAAAGGTTGACTGTTGATGGGATGAGGGATATTTTGTAACGCGGGTGATGCAAAATAATTTCGTTGACATTACCGGTGCCGATGAGCAATTCATAAGTGCCGGCATTGAGTTTGTGTCGTTCAACACCAAGGCTTGCGGTTGCGTTGGCTTGCGGATCGAGGTCCACAATCAGCACACGCATGCCCAATTCGCCCAGTTTTGCGGCAAGGTTGATGCTTGTGGTGGTTTTGCCAACGCCACCTTTTTGGTTTACAACGGTGTAAATTTTAGCCATACACAGCCTGTTCTAAAGCCAGTTGATGGGCTTTTTGGATTTCTTCTTGATTGGGAACGCCCGCGAGACCTTTTCGGGTGATGGATCGACTGGCGAGCTCCACCGCGAAACGCGCTGCTTGCCAGGCATTTTGATGATGCCAGAGGTGATGAAAAAAGCAAGCTGCAAAGATGTCGCCCGAGCCGGTATCGTCGATAAGCTCAGTTTTGGGCGCCGGAAAATGATGCTTTGTGGCGCCAAAAAAGACTTGCGCGCCGTTTTCCCGATCGGTGACAACCAGAGTTGGGACTAGTTTGGCGAGCCGCTCTGCCTCTGCCAGGTCGCCTTGGAGGTCTTCTTTGCTAAGGACAACGGCATGCGCATAGCTAAGCCATTTGTCGAGACCTTGCAGTGTTTTTGGGATGATTTTACCGGATTCATCCACATCGCGCATCCAACCTTGTGGGGTAAGGCAGCGCAGGCTGGTGGGAAACATCGCCAGCATAGCCGGGTCAACATCATCGAAGACTGGTGCGATGTGGACAATGGCTGGGTTTGCCCATTGGTCTGGAAGCATCTGGGGCACGAGCTTTTTTGCCTGGCTGAAAAGGTATTGCAACCGACCGCTTTCGCTGGAAATATTGCGAAATTGGCTTGTCTTTTCCGCTTCAAGAATCTCTAAAGGAATGCTTTTGATGGCCTCAAGCGAGGTGGTTTTGGCACAACTGCTTAAAATGGCGGCTTTGTGACCAAGGGCTTGCGCGGTTAACCCGGAATATGCCACGGTTCCACCAAGCGCGACGCTGCCATCGGCTTGAAGGTCTTCAGTAAGATGACCAATTAAAAGATAGTCCATGATATCCAGGTTTAATACGCACATAAACAGAGCTCTTAGAGCCCTCCTCGAAAGGAAAATTATAGCATGAAACCCAAGCGAATTTACGATATTATCGGTTTAGGGTTTCATATGAGCGCGAAAAGGGTAGCTTAAAAAAGTAAAAGAGCTGGTTTTTGTGCCAGCTCTTAATCTTTACCCCCATTTTTACTTGAATGTGCTTGTTTAGCTTGGTTAGGTGCTTATTTCCCGCGTTGTTTGTGGTCTTTGCGGATTTCATCAAAGGCATCTTCAGGCACTTGACCCGTTTTGCGAAATTTTTCCACCGTATAACTCATCACCTTGAAATTCAGGTTGGTACCTTTCCGATCAGGAACATAATTCATCGCGCGGTCTGCGGATACACCATAATGACTGGCGGTTTCAACGGCATCAATATTCGCACCCAGGAAGATGAATTCCCAGCCATATTTTGTTTTTTGCTCCTCAATCATGGACTTGATTTTTTGTGATGAGTACTCACGACTGGCGTTTTCCATACCATCTGTAATAATCACAAAAATAACTTTGGGAGCCTGATCTTCTTTAGCTGTGTATTTTGCAACCCTGATGATCTTTTGTAAGGTTATGCCAATGGCATCAAGTAAGGCTGTGGATCCCCCAACGTAGTAATCCTTTTCCGTGATTGGATTGACGGCTTGGATGTCGATGCGATCGTGCAAGAGTTCAAACTTGTTGTCAAAAAGCACGGTTGTGATGCGGCATTCATCATCCAAGGCTTTTTGTTTGTTGAGCATACTGTTGAAGCCACCAATGGTATCGCTCTCTAAGCCTCCCATAGATCCGCTTTTGTCTAAGATGAAGACAAGTTCTGTTGATGTTTTAGTCATTTTCATATCTCCTTTTCAGCTTGATGCTCTTAATATACAGCTAAAGGAAATAAAAATGGTCGCTTGAAAAGCGACATTTTTAGCCAGGTTTCAATTGGGTTTAGGAGCCGAGCATGGCTTGGTCGTATGCGTAGAGAGCTTCGTTAATTTGGTAAATATCGTAATTTCGGTTAATGATGAAGTATTCGATGATGACATCAGATTTTTGGCTGCGCGATAGCGTGTAGCCAGCTTTTTTTAGCAGGGCATCTGTTTCTTCAAGGCTGAGTTCTAATCCAACAGCCAATGCCAGGGCGGTGCGTTTACTGGGTGTATATTGCTCTGAACTTCTGATTTTGGAGAAGAGCTTGCGATCAATATTTGCCCTTTTGTAAACTTCAACATCCGTTTTACCTTTGGCATCAATCAAACGTAGTAAGGAGGTTGAAAAAGGTTCATCGAGTTCGTTGAGGATTTCGTCAATGTCTTTTTCCTTTACACCTTTGTCATGAGATGGTGCCCCCATTTTTGGGTGGATGTGATCACGATCAAGATTTTCTAACTTGGAAAGCGTTTGATAAACATTTATAAGAGGGAAAGACTTGTCTTCAAAGTAGCGTTTGAGATAGTGTTTGATATCCGATAGCAGTCTTTGATTAGCTGGAACAGGGGTGCCGTCAAAGAGAACCAGATAGACGCTTAGATCGTTGTTCTCAAGAAAATTCTGAATGGTGTCTTTTGCTACTTTCAAGGCATCTTGCTTTGGATAACCATAAATGCCACTTGAAATGAGTGGAAAGGCGATGCTTTCGAGCCCTTGCTCGATTGCCAGCTTCATGGCGCTTAGGTAGGTAGTAGACAAGAGCTGGGCACTGGTTTGAGGATCTTTAGGGTCGTAAATTGGACCTGCCGCATGGATGATATGTTTTGCAGGCAAGTCAAATCCTGGGGTGATCACCGCTTCACCGGTCTCGATGGGCGCGAGTTTGTCGCAGGTTTCTTGCAATTTTTGAGCGCCGGCTTTTTTGAATATACTGCCACACACACCACCGCCCATTTGCAAATCCCGATTTGCAGCGTTGACGATGGCACCGACTTCCATCAAGGTAATATCTTTTTTGATGATGTAAAAAGGCATTCAAATCCCTCAAAAAGTGTTTGAAAAGCTAATCATGAAGGCGTTTTATGACAAGCAGGGTTGTATCATCTGAGGTGGGTGCTTCTGCCCTGAAAAGGGTCACGTCTTGTTCGACAATATCCAGAATCTCTTGCGCGCTGGCGTTGATGCCCTTTGCCAGTGCACGTTCAAAGCGTTGGTTTCCAAAGGGTAAGCCACGCGGGTCAAAGGTTTCTGTAATGCCATCGGTGAAAAGTGCGCAGGCGTCGCCATGTTCAAATTGGATGGTTTCATTGGGCAATTGGATGGGGTCCATGGCACCCAAGGCAATGCCACCACGTGGGAATTGGCTCACTTTTTCCTGAGCGTAGGATAGGAAATAGGGCGGGTTGTGACCGGCGATACAATATTCCATCTTGCCAGTCGCTTGCTCCAAAACACCATAAAAAGCAGTAACAAAGAAACCTTGCGTGGAATCAAGTTGAAGCAGGTGATTGACCCGCTCAAGCGTTTGGGCAGGTGTGAGGTCTTCAAGGGCGATAGCACGAATGAGTGTGCGGCTTACGGTCATATACAAGGATGCCGGCAAACCTTTATCGGAAACATCAGCAATAACCAAGCCGGTATAACCAGGTTTAACGTCAAAGACATCATAAAAGTCGCCACCAACATCACGCGCGGTTTGCCATTGCACGGCGATTTCATAGCCGGGGATGTCGGGCATCTTTTCAGGTAAAAAGGTTTTTTGGATTTGCCGTGCCAGCTGGAATTCCCTGTCAATCAGGATTTGCAGGTTTTGGACATATTGCAGATGATTGTTTTGGACGGCAGACGCTATTTGGGCGGCAATTTCAACGAGCAGTTTTTTGCGGTGATCGTTTTCTTTGAGATTACGTAAATTGACCAAAAGCAAGCCATATTCTTCTGCGGGCATGCTTAATGGCGCAATTAAGGTGTGTAAATCATTGTTCTTTGACTGGTCGCTTTGAGGGCTCTCAAGCTTTAGTTGTTGATACCAGGTGTAGGGTTTGATATAAAGCGCATGTTGCTCGCCATCCTGTTCAAGCGAGTCATAAATTTCGCGGGGGTATTTTTTACCTTGTAAGGCTTTTTCTTCTTCTTTGCTGAGTTCCTGGCTAAGCAAAGAGCGCACAAAAGAACTGCCATCTTCATTCCGTTCAAGAATGAGCACGTCCTCAGCACCGATGAAGTTGTAAAGGGATTCGCATAATAGTTCCAATGCCCGCGACAGGCTGCCGCTGCTCACAAAATAATTGGAAATTTGCAGTAAGACGCTGGCAATATAGCTTTCTTCTTGCCGTTCGTTGACCAGATGAATATTTTGCAGATTGATGGCGGTTTGCTGGGCAATGCCTCGTAGAAGGGTGAAGCGTTGTTTCCCCAGCATTTTTTCAGGGTCAGTGTGGTGGACATCGCTTTTGTTGACATGCATCAAAATGCCCATGGTTTGATTGTGCGCGACCAAGGGGAATAAAAGGACGATGTCAGATTCCCGAAGGTTGAACATCTTTTGAAACTTAGCAGAAAACTCGGTGGCGGGAATGGAACGCTCAATTTCATCTTGCCTTATTCTGGAAAAAATATCTTCATTAAATACGGCTGTGCTGATTCTTTGTCTTTGCTTTTGACTGATTTTTCCATAATAAGCCGGCATGCGGAAACCATAACCATGATCCTGTGGAACCAAAATGCCGCCCATTCTGCCACCAATCAAGGCGATGGTAAGCTCGCCAATGGTTTCGATCAGGTCTGGGATGGTTGTGAGCGTTTGCGTTGCCAATGCGACCTGCAAAAGGATGGTGGATACCCAGGCTTGGTCGACTGATTCAGCGCTTAGGTGGCTGTTTTCGATAGCCACCGCAGCGTAGCCAGCAAATGATGCGGTGATGTTGCGGGCTTCATTGCCGTATCGACCGAAACTGTTTTCGTGTAAGAGTAGTACGCCAAGTTGTTTGCCTCCAGTGGAGAGCGGGGCAGCAATGGCGGAAAATTTTTCATCCAGATAGCCACGTTGGAAGAAGGGATCCGTTTTATCGCCGGTTAGGCGGATGCTTGCCTGATCCTCATCAAGGACTTCAGAAAACCAAACATCTGAGATATCCACACTGATGTCTTTGGGTTTCTTCATGCTTTTTGGCGTGGTTCGACTGGAAACCAAGTGGAGCTTAGTCGGTTTTTTGCCTTTCTCAACCGTTTCAAACAACCAAATGCTGGCAATTGTACTTGGCAAAAGGTCTTGCATTTTTTTGAAAACCGTTTGGTAAAGCTCTTCCAGTTCAATGTTTTGCGCCAACAAAAGCGCGATGTCTCGCAAACTTTCTGCGCCTTGTCTGCGCCAGACTTCAGAGCGGTACATGTTGGCATTGTTGATAGCAATGGCGATGTGAGCGCTTAGGGTTTCAAGCACTTCGATATCTTCTGGTCCAAAAGCGTTTATTTTGTCGCTTTGCACATCCAACACGCCCAAAATCTGATCGCCATAAACAAGCGGCACGACGAGTTCTGAATTGGTAACCGCGTCTTCTGGTTTGTAAAGCAGGTAGAGTGGATCGTTGGCTACGTCATTTGAAAGCTGGGTTTGACGGGTGCGAACGGCACGTGGAATCAAGCCAATAGGCGATTGGATGTCAAAACTAACCTTGACATCTTTGTAATCCTTGGCTCTGGCGCCACTGCCAAACCCAAATTCAACGGTTTGTGGCACATAGTGCACCAGGAAGATGTGAACAAAAGGGTACCCGAATTCTTTGTGCACCAAGGAAGTAATCCGCTTTAGAAGGCGGTTAAGGTCTAAGGTGCCGGTAACCGATTTGCTTACCTTGGCGATAATCTCAAGTTGTTTGCGTCGCAATTCGCGACGTTCGCGAACCAATTCGGGCTCTTCTGCCATGGCTTGTGGGTCATCGGAGGTCTGAGATGGACCTGGATGATCTTTGGAGTTCATTGTTTCTCCGAAAAGTTGCAGGCTTTGGCTATGCTTTTAGGCGCTTGACCATGGTTAGACGATTAAGTCCTGGCTCTGGTGCTTCAAAGAATATTTCATCCATCAAAGTGTTGATCAGAAAGACGCCCAAGCCGCGTTCTGCGCGAATCTCTAAGGGGCTTTCCAAATCAGGAGGAAGGACTTCGGCCGGTTCAAAGGCTTGCCCGCGGTCTTCGAGGGTGACACGCAATTCATTATTTTCTGTACTGATAAAAAGGTCTATTGTGCCAATGTTCTCGCCACCGTAGGCATGGTCAATGATGTTTGCGCAAGCTTCATCAACAGCCAACTCAATCCCATAAAGATCTCTGGAAGAAAAGTTGATGTTTTTTGCATGTTCGGTCACGATGTTACAGATTATTCTGACCGAGGCGTAGTTCGCAGGAAATGTGGCAATCTTCATTACGTTAACCTCTTAAAATCATTGATAAGGAATTATAACACGCCTTAAATAAATTGAATGGGTTCAATACATGTGAGACAGTATTGGTGTCAACTCCAGGTGATATCT
>ENA-UOOH01000317-UOOH01000317.1-fermentation-metagenome-genome-assembly--contig:-NODE-317-length-57963-cov-5.568194_pt1 | contig 57963 bp, 55 predicted proteins | sample MGYA00245778_ERZ724025 | MGnify/ENA primary metagenome ERZ724025 (study PRJEB28704, sample SAMN03018313) | fermentation metagenome | biome: anthropogenic terrestrial biome; feature: soil; material... | reverse complement strand
GAGCTGAATGATTCGGCTGAGAAAGAACTTTGTTCTGACCCACTACCTGATCTGGATAATGCCAGCGTAGGGATAGCAATTAACGTCGTGTTTGTGCGTTAAGGCCTTTTACTCTTCGGGTAAAAGGCTATTTTATTTATAGGAGGCCAGAAACAGTGAAATACAACGTGAGCTTGCAGGTCATTCCGAATGTTTCCGAGACGGAACTGTACCCTCTGGTTGACAGGGTTATTGAATACATCAAGAATTCCGGCGTTGCCTCCATTGTGGGCCCCATGGAGACCACAATGGAGGGTGAACTCCCTGTATTGCTGGATATTGTCGCAAAGGCCCAGGAAATCTGCCTGGGAAATGGGGCAACCCGAATTTTGTCGGTTGTCAAAATAGACTGCAAGGCAGGCGGTGTTACGATTGAGGAAAAAATTCGAAACCATCGCTAACAGCGCCGTTCCACTGGTGTTTGTGGGTTTTTTGCTGCTCCTCTGGGAGTATCTGGTCCGGGTCTGGGCCATCCAGGAGTGGATCTTGCCTGGACCTGTACGGATCCTGCAAACCCTTACCGGCAATCTGCCCCTGATTCTGAAACACGCGCAAAGTACCCTGATTGAATGCCTGGCGGGCTTCACCCTAGCCATCCTTTTTTCCTTTATCCTATCGTTTTTCATGGAGGAAATACCCCTCCTGAAAAGGGCCGTCTATCCCTTGCTTGTTGCCTCGCAAACGATTCCCATTATATCCGTAGCCCCGTTGTTTATTATCTGGTTCGGGTACGGAATGCTGCCAAAAATTATTGTGGTCGTACTGGTATGCTTCTTCCCCATCGCCTTAAGCCTGCTGGGCGGGCTGGCGGCGGTTGACAGGGAGTATCTGGAGCTTTTCAAATCGATGAAAGCCGGCCGTCTTGATACTTTTCGAATGGTAAAGCTACCGCTGGCGTTGCCGTCTTTCTTTTCGGGGCTTAAAATTTCCGCCTCGTACAGCTTCATGGGGGCGGTTATTGGAGAATGGCTGGGAGCGAAGCAGGGTCTTGGAACCTACATGACCATTGCCCAGCGCTCTTTCCAGGTGGACCGGGTGTTTGCGGCCATCCTGGTGGTTACATTTTGCAGCGCCGCCCTGTTTGCGCTCGTAAGCCTTCTGGAAAGGCTGGTCATTCCCTGGAACCAAAAAAACTAAATGGAGGGATCTGTAGTGAAAAAGAAGGTGCTGGTTTTAGTTGTTCTGTTTTCTCTGCCGCTGCTGCTGGTGTCCTTGCTGGCAGGCTGCAGCGCCGAGAAAAAAGAAGCAGGTCAAAAGGAACTCAAAAAGGTTTCGGTCATCCTGGACTGGACTCCGAATTCAAACCATACCGGGGCCTATGTCGCCCAAAAACTGGGTTACTACAAAGAACAGGGTCTTGATGTGGAAATTATCCAACCCAGTGAAGGCGGAACAGCCCAGCTGATCGCCGCCGGCCAGGGCGATTTCGGCTTTAGCTACCAGGAAGAGGTCACCATTGCCCGCACCAAGGGAATGCCGGTTAAGGCCCTGGCAGCGGTGATTCAGCACAACACCTCCGGCTTTGCCTCGCCTGTGGAAAAGGAGATCAAAACTCCCCGGGATTTCGAGGGGAGAAAGTACGGGGGCTGGGGTTCACCGGCTGAAGATGCCATGATCAAGGCTCTTATGACCCAGGAACAGGCCGATTTTGGGAAGGTTGAAATGATTAACATCGGGACGGCCGATTTCTTCAGCAGCATCCGTAAGGATATTGATTTTGCCTGGATCTTCATGGGATGGACAGGCATTGAGGCAGAACTCAAAGGCATTCCCTTAAACTTTGTTTTCCTCAAGGATTACCACGATGCGCTGGACTTCTATACACCGGTAATAATATCCAGTGAAGAGACGATTAGAGGGAACCCGGAGTTGGTTCAGAGTTTCATGAAAGCAACGGCCAAAGGCTACCGTTACTGCATCGAAAAACCCCAAGATGCGGGGCAGATTCTTCTTGATAGTGTTCCTGAACTGAACCGGGAGCTGGTTCTGGAAAGCCAGGAATATTTGACCAAGGAATACCAGGCAGACGCGCCGGTGTGGGGACAGATGTCTGAAATCCGGTGGGAAAAATATGCCGACTGGATGTTTGACCAGGGACTCATTGAACAACCTCTTGAACCCGGGCAGGCCTTCACCAACGAATTCCTGCCCAAGGAGTAAGCCGACTTGCCGGAGATTATTATAGAAGGTGTTCAAAAAACCCTTGGCGGACTCCTTACACTCCGGGAAATCACGCTCATGGTCGAGGACAGGACCGTTGCAGGCATTCTTGGACCCAGCGGCTGCGGCAAAAGTACGCTTTTCAACATTATCTCCGGGCTGATGAAGCCGGATCAAGGAAGCATCTCCATCGGTGGCCGGGACGTCACGGGCAAGATTGGGCTGGTCAGCTATATGCGCCAGAAGGATTTGCTGCTTCCTTCCCTGGACGTTCTGGATAATGTCGGCATCCCCCTGGTTCTAAAAGGAACGCCCAGGAAGAAAGCCCGGGCGGAAGCGAAAAAACACCTTCAGGCATTCGGGCTGAAGGGTTTTGAAAGCTACTATCCCTCCCAGCTCTCCGGGGGGATGAGGCAAAGGGCGGCAATGCTGCGAACTTATCTTTTTTCCAGCGACATCTGGCTATTGGATGAACCCTTTGCATCACTGGACGCCATCACCAAAAGGAAAATGCACGCCTGGCTAACCGGCGTGCTCGACCGGATCCGTCCCACAGTATTGTTCATCACTCATGATGTGGATGAAGCTCTTTATCTTTGCGATAAAGTGTACGTGCTTTCTGAATGCCCCACCGTCGTCAGGCTGGAAATGAGCGTCCCCTTCTCCCGTCCGCGGCAAAACCGCACGATTATAGACCCGGCCTACGGCGCAGCCCGGGATGCCGTCATGGATGCGCTGTCGATCTAGAATCGCTAAATCCAGACGAGATTCCCTTGAACGTGACAGTTGTTGTCCTGGAGCGCTTTTTGAATCTAGATTTACTGTGCAAAGGGTGCGGACGGAGTTCTGTCTCGCACCCGCGTTTTTAAGAAGGTCTACTCTTTTAAAATTTTGGTAAATATAACAGCAAATGAAATCATGTGAAGGGGCTTTACCAGTGAAGTTTTTAATCATGACAAACGGTGAATATAGCGATCTGGACTGGTACCGGGAACAACAGGCCGCCGGCTTTGACAGGATCATCTGTGCCGACGGCGGGGCAGGCAGAGCCCGGGCACTTGGCCTTATCCCCGATTGGATCGTCGGAGATATGGATTCGATCAGCGAAGCGGACCGCCGGTACATGGAAATGGCCGGGGTCCGCTTGAAGAAGTTTCCTCGCGAAAAGAACCACACGGATACCCAGCTTGCCCTGGAGTTGGCGGCAAGCGAAGGGGGTAAAAAGGTCGTGGTTTGGGGTGGCACAGGCTCCCGCCTGGATCACACGCTCTCGAACGTATTCAGCGCCGCTGCCCTCTTAGAGCGGGGAATTAATGTGCTCTTTGATTCCCCCGGCGTTACCGTTTACCTGGTCAATGACCAGTTGGTCCTGCCCGGTTCGGTAGGAGACACCGTCTCCCTGATCGCGCTGGGCGACAGAGTCTCCGGGGTGAACCTGCAGGGGTTCCGGTACCCACTGCGCGACGCAGTCCTGGAAAGCCGGTGGCAGTGGGCGGTTTCAAACCTGGTCACGGAACCCGACCCGGTTGTAAAGGTTGCCTCAGGCAACCTGGCAGTCTTTCACTATAAAGTGTTAATCCCTTAAGGTCTAATAACTGGTTGTCTATCCTGAAAATAACGTTCCGGGCTGCCTTAAAAAATGTAGGTGCGAATTTATTCGCATAAATGTTATATTAGCCCCAAACAAGTTCGGAGCTAACGCGCCGTGTTCGATTGAAATCGAACCTACATCGCTGATTTTCACTCTCTGCCGGCACCGTGTCAGCGGCAGGGATATACGGTTCCCTACGGCTTTTCCCGCAGGATTCGCCAGAGAAAAACCAGGGCTGCTTCGGCGGCACGCCGGGCTGCCTGGAGGCGATTACCCCAGTACAGCACTTCCTTTACATGACAATTTCCGGTAAAATCGACAGCGATGCCGATTGGATCCTGGTGGCGGGATTGAGCCGCAGGCAGCGCAGTTCCGAACGTGGCAATCCCAATCTCACTGCCGAAGTGACGCCGTACAGCGGCGGCCATTTGGGCAACCGACTTTTTTAATTCAGCATCACGGGGAGGAAACCATCCCGCAGACGGCAGCGGACAGGTTGAATTCTCGGGCAGGACCAGCCCGCAGGCCAGGGCCTGCCTGGCGTTGGGGTCGCTCGCAAACATGTTGGCCAGCTGTCCGCCGGTAAACGCCTCCACCAGAGATACCCGCAGGCCGGCCTGAACCAGCAGGCGGCCCACCACGGCAGGCAGGGTCTCTTCGTCCAAACCGAAAATATTACCTCCGATACGTTGCCTTACGCTCTTTTCCATCTCGTCGACAGCCCGACCGGCGACTTCCTCGCTGGCCTCTTTCGCTGTAATGCGCAGGTGGATCACGCCTTCTTTGGCGCAGGGCGCCACGGTGGGACTGGAGCTGTTCAGCAAGTCGCCCAGTTTTTCGACCAGGGCCGATTCGCCGATTCCACAAACTTTTAAAACCCGTGAGTAGATTGTGCCAATTTGGCCCGAAAAACGCCGGCACAGGTAAGGAAGGACCTGCTCATCCAGCATCCGGTTAAATTCGGCAGGAGGCCCGGGCAGCAAGAAGAATGTCTTACCGCTGTGTTCCAGGACGATCCCCGGAGCGGTGCCGATCGGATTATCAAGCGCCGTACCGCCGACCGGGATCAAGGCCTGTTTTAAATTACTGCCGGGCATGGGGACATCCCTTGCAAGGTAAAACCTGCGGACGATTGCCAGCGCGGTTGGGTCCTGGACAAGGGAGACACTTAGAGCCTCGCTCAGCGCCTCCCGACTGACATCATCTTCCGTCGGACCCAGACCGCCCCCGACAAAAATCAAATCTGCCCTTCCGGCCGCCTGGCGGATGGCTTCAGCGCAGCGGCTCAGGTTATCCCCCACCGTAACCTGGTGATACAGATCAAAGCCATGGGAGGCCAGAGCTTGCTGTAAATACTGGGCATTTGTGTTTAAAATCTGCCCGAGCAATAGTTCTGTTCCTGTAAATATGACTTCAGCTATCAACTTGTTCTAATTCCCCCTCATCTTTTTAGATGAATAAATTGGTTTTTCTTACCCAGATCTAAGTCTTAGTATTTATAACGATTTAACATTCAACAGTCATCCTGATGATCCTCTTTCCTGAACTTGGGTACCTCCTTTACCCTGCTCATCGACAATGCCGTATAAAAATATTTCAAAGAGGGACTGAATGGCTTTTTCCGGGGAAAGGTTCTGGTCCATGATAAATTTGGGGTTTACGACCGACCGGATACCGGCAAGCAAGGCGGTGGTAAAAACCACCTGGTCTATATTTTTGAAAAAACCGTTTTGCCCGTTTGCTAGAATAAGATCAAATGCTTGTTGGATTCTTTCCGCCCGGAACTGCTCAACCCGTTCCCAGAGAAGAGGAAAGTTTTTCTCCAGATCATAAATAAAAGGGGTGTTTATCCGTTTTACATATTTTAGCAATGCACTAACCATGGCACTAAGTTTTTCAACAGGACTGGTTGAAGAATTGAGTGCCAGCGTTACTTTTTTCTCAATTTCAGACATGACTTCTTCCACTATGGACACAATTATTTCATCTTTGCTTTTAAAATAGCGGTAGATTGTCCTTTTGCTGATGCCGCAACGGGCTGCCAGCTCATCCACGGTAACCCTGGAGAATCCCCGCTCCATCGCCATCTCCTTAAAAGCGTGTTTTACTCTCTCTCTATAATTTGTTGACAAATAACCTTCACCACCTGATTCACCCGGGACTATGCCCTCTTTTTTCTAAATCCCAAACGGAGCCGGCGCAGGCAAAAGGCCGCCTTGGCCCTCACCGCTACGCAATTTTCTTTTTGAACTTAACGATGCTCAGGGCTATCATTATAATCGAAAAGATAAACAGCGCCACCACCTGGGGAAACAAGTAATTAAAACCAATTCCCTTTAAGATAATCCCCCTGATGATAATCAGGTAATAGGTCAGTGGAATCAAGTTCCCAATATATTGGATGACCAGGGGCATGGCTTCCCTTGGAAACATAAAACCTGACAGCAGGATACTGGGCAGCAAGACAAAAAAGGACATTTGAAAAGCCTGCATTTGGGTTTTTGCTATGTTTGAGATAAATATGCCTATACTCAGTGATGCAGTAATGAAAAACAAAGTTAGTAAATAGAGTTCTACCAGGCTGCCCCGTATGGGCACATGAAAAACTATTGAACCCACCAGAAGGGCAACGGTAATCTGAACGTAGCCAAGGGCAATGTACGGAACAACCTTCCCGATCATTAGTTCATATGATCGGATGGGCGTAACCATCAACTGTTCCAGGGTGCCCCTTTCGCGCTCCCTGACAATTGCCATGGAGGTCATCATCACCATGGTCATGGTTACGATAATCCCCAGAATTGCGGGTACCATGAAAAATGCCGTAATTCCGTCGGGATTATACCAGGGGCGCACCCTGATATCGTAGGGCATTTCCTGGATCCTGGTTTTCTGAATCAGGATCTCTTGGGATTTCAGTAGCCCAATGGAATTGGCAATGGCTATGGCGGAATTCGCCACCATATTGTCGGTTGCGTCCACCAAGACCTGAACAGGCGCTGATTCACCCCTTCTCAAGTTCTGGTCGAAATCCGCCGGGAAAATGATTCCCACTTTGGCTTTTCCGCTGTCAATCAGTTCTGTTATCTCGCTGTACCCTTTTGCCGCATAAGCAACATCAAAATAACCTGAAGCTGTGAAGGTCTCCAGGAGGTCTCTGCTTTCAGCAGACAGGGACTGGTCAAAAACAGCGGTGGGAATGTTTTTCACCTCGGTTTGAATGGCGTAGCCAAATAAGATCAGCTGCACCAGGGGAAGCATGAAGACCATGGCCAAAGTCAACCTGTCCCGCATCATTTGTAAAAACTCTTTTTTCAGAATTGCCAGGATCCTGCTCACCTAAGTCACCCGCCTTTTCGCCTTTTTAGCCAGGGAAATGAATACGTCTTCCAGGGAGGGCCGGATGATTGTCGCCGCAACCCCCGTGAACCGGTTGAGCGCATCCAAATCTCTTTCCGATTCCAGCAGAACATGCAGGAGGGGACCATGAATGGAGCACTCCTTCACGTAGGGAAGCTTTTCAAGATCACCCGTTCTCTGCAGGGCACCCGGAAGATCAACCTCCACCAAACACCCCTCGATCACGTTGTTTTTCAGGTTGTCGGGCGTATCGTTGGCAATCAGCATTCCCTCGGAAATGAAAGCAATGTTGTAACACCGCTCCGCCTCGTCCATAAAGTGGGTGGTAACCATGACCGTGACCCCCTCGTTGGCCAGTCTTTGGATGATTTGAAAGAACATGCGCCTGCTAACCGGGCTGGTCCCGCTGGTGGGTTCGTCCAGAAACAGGATGGCCGGCCGGGAAATGAGCGCGCAAGCCATTGCCAGCCGCTGTTTAAAACCCCCGCTCAAATTTGCAACAAGTTCCCTCTCTTTTCCCTCCAGGAGAGACAGTTCCAACATTTCTGCTATCCGGTTTTTCCGCTCGCGATAGGGAATGCTGTACATCCCCGCGTAAAACTCCAGGTTCTCAAAAGCCGTAAGGTCATCATACAGGCTGAATTTCTGGGACATATAGCCGATTTTCTGCTTAATTTTTTCCGCCCCCCGGACCAAATCATGGCCGAGCACGGTGCCTGAACCCGATGTGGGCGCAAGAATGCCGCAAAGCATCCGGATGGTCGTCGTTTTTCCGGAGCCATTGGGACCTAGAAAGCCGTATATTTCCCCCCGCTTGATTTTGATGCTGAGTTTATTGACGGCGGTAAAAGAGCCGAAAGTCCTGGTAAGATCCCGGGTGGTGACTACATATTCCAATTAAATCACCTCTTTTTCCGCCAGCAAGACAAAAACATCCTCGATGGAGGGCGGGATTTCTTTTATTTCAACGAGGTTGATCCCCATCTCCGCAATCTTTTCAGTAATAACAGAACGGGCCTGCTCAACCTTATCGACCACTACATGAAAGCGGTCGCCAAAAAAATAGACGTCCTTTACGTCCTCCAGCCCCTCGAGAAAGTCGAGAGCATGGGTATCTGCCTTGACTTCCATGATTTTATATGGAAAGTTCTTTTTTAAACCGGCCGGTGAATCTGTGGATACAATCTTACCCCTGTCCATAAAGGCGACAACCTTGCATAATTCGGCCTCGTCCATGTAAGGAGTGGACACCAGGATCGTAATTCCCTCCTTATTTAGCTGGTAAATGATTTTCCAGAATTCTTTGCGGGACTCCGGGTCCACCCCGATGGTGGGTTCATCGAGGATCAGCAGGCCCGGCCTGGCTATAAGCGCGCAGGTTAAGGCGAGCTTTTGTTTCATACCCCCGGAAAGGTTGTCGGCAAACCTTGTTTTAAACTTGATCAGGTCGGTCAGTTCCAGTATTTCGTCGGCACGCTGGTTGATTATCTTGCGTTCAAGGTTATATAAAGCGCCAAAAAAATGGATGTTTTCTATAACCGTGAGGTCTCCGTACAGGCTGAACTTTTGGGGCATGTAGCCGAAGCTCTCCATGGGGCTTTTGGCCTTTTTTTCGGCTATGTTTAAGTACTTGACGCTTCCGCCGGAGGGGGTGATCAGCCCGCAAAGCATCCGGATCAGGGTTGTTTTGCCGGCCCCGTCCGGGCCGACCAGGCCAAAAATATCACCCCTGTTGATTTTGATTGAAACCCGGTCAACGGCCGTCAAGCTGCCAAATACCCTGCTCAAGGATTCTGTTTCAATCATTTGGTCACCTCTTTGAAAGATCTTAAAAGAGCTCAACTTAAGCCGCATCCTATGCTAGCGAATGAGGACATCCGCGGGCATGCCGGGTTTTAAAACACCGCTTTCGTTGCCGATTCTGATTTTTACAGCGTAAACAATATTGGTCCGCTCTTTTTTCGTCTGGATCATCTTTGGTGTAAACTCTCCCTGGGTGGCAATCTCTTCCACTAAACCATTGTATCCTTCGGGGCTTCCGCTAATCGTAAACGTTACCGGCTGACCCAGTTTAACTTGAGGCAAATCGTCGGTCGGTATATAAACTTTAATCCACATGTCATTTAGATTCGCAACGGTCGCCACCGCAGACCCGGCCTGAATGTATTCACCCTGCTCAAAATTCCTGGTAAGCACGACTCCGTCAATGGGGCAGATGATCTTGGTGTCTTCCAACAGCACCTCCGATGCTTTCAAGACAGCGCTGCTCCGCTCCAACTCGGCCCTGGCTGCCTCGATCTGGTCCGGCCTGCTGCCGGACTGCAGCAGGCTAAGTTTCGTCCGGCAGGAATCCAGCTGGTTCTGGGCCAGCTTATATGTAGTATCCGCCTTTTCCAGATCTGCTTCGGAAATTGCTTTCGCCTGATACAAAACAACAGCCCTCTCGTAGTCCTTACCCGCTTTATCATAATGGGTCCGGGCCGTACTGACGGCAATTTCGGCTTCCTGAATCTCCTGCTGCCTGGCGCCTGAAAGAAGGTCGCCCAACTGAGACCGGGCCTTCAACACGCCAAGAGCGTCCCTTTCCTTTTGGGCAACTAAATCATTACGTACTACCGTTCCGATCAGCTGATTCTGTTTAACTGTTTCACCCGCCGCAATTGTAAAATCCTGCAGCGTGCCCGGTAGTTTTGCCGTCAACTGCACCTGGGTAGCTTCAATGGTCCCTGTAGCCTCCAGGCCGTGCGCCGGCTCTTTCTTGTACCGGAGATAGCCCCAGTAACTACCGGCGCCAAGGAGGATGACCAGTACAACAAATATAATTTTCCTTTTCATTATTACCCTCCAGTTAAACATTTTACACCAGGTAAACTATTGATACTATAATAGTTTACCTGGTGTAAAAATCATAGCACTTCCGTGAATGTTTGACAATTAGTTAAGAAAAATTTAATAACTTAGGTACCGGGTACCTAAGTTATTCTAATATGCTGGTTACATATAATGGTTATTGGTATATAATGGAAGGAGTTACTGCTTGAAATGGAGGCAAGGCGTGAAAAAGTATTATCCCTTCTGGACAGCCGCCGGCGTGACTCTTGCCGATAAAATCATCCAGGGCATTGTCCTTTCGGGCTCCCTGCACCCGAAAGACATGTGCAATTACGGCTTATATTTTTATCCGGTAGTCAATGATTATAATGTCATCAACACACCCATGCGTATTCTGCTGCTTCTGCTCCTCTCCGGCTGCCTTTTTATCCTTGCAAAATACCGTTCACCTTGTAAGGACTTTCGCCTGATCCTGGGCGCGGGCCTTGTTGCGGGTGGCGCTTTCAGCAACGGCATATCCTGGATTCTTCAAGGTTCTGTCGTTGACTACATTGGTTTTTTTTATGCAAAGGGTGATCTCATTGTTAACCTAGCGGATCTGGCCTACGTATTAGGCGCAATCCTGGTAATACTTGGGGTGGCCAGGGAAGTTATATGGATGCTGGGGAAAATCCGCAGAATAACTTAATCACTTGAGTACCCGGTACAGTCCTTAATCGCCTGGATCAACTGGGCTTCATCGGGCATGTAAAACTGCTCCAGGGGCGGGCTGCAGGGAACGGGTAGGTCGGGCGCCGTCACCCTTTTGACCGGGGCCTTGAGGGCGCTGAAAGCTTCCTCCGCCACCAGGGCACAGATCTCACCGCCGAAACCACCCGTGCGGGTTGCCTCGTGCAGCACAACCAGCCGCCCAGTTTTTTCAACCGATTTTAAAATGGTTTCCTTGTCCAGGGGAACCAGTGTCCTCAAATCGACGATTTCGACTTCAATTCCTTCCTGACTGAGCACCCCCGCCGCCTTAAAAGCCGTGCCGAGCATTTTAGACCAGGTCACCACCGTTACGTCCCGGCCCGGTCTCTTCACGTCGGCCACGCCGATGGGAATTGTGTAATCCTCTTCCGGCACCTGGCTGGGGAAAAAGTAAAGCCCCATATCCTCGATGAAAACAACGGGGTTGTCGTCACGAATGGCCGACTTCAAGAGTCCCTTGGCATCGGCCGCGGTACCGGGCATGACCACTTTCAGACCCGGGCAGTGGGCAGCCCAGGCCTCGAGGTTGTGGGAATGCTGACAACCGGCCCCAAAGCCGGCCCCGCTCTTGATCCGAACCACCAGCGGGAAAGAGCTTTTACCCCCTGAAAGGTAGCGCAGCTTGGCCGCGTGGTTCACGATCTGGTCGGAAGCCAGAGTAAAAAACGGGCTGAACATAATCTCCACAACCGGCCGTAGCCCCATTACAGAAGCCCCCACGGCCAGGCCGGCAATGGCCTGCTCCGAAACCGGTGTGTCTTTCACCCGGTCAGGCCCGAACTCTTTTAGAAGTCCATAGGTGGGCATAATCGGGCTCTCGTGGATGGATACCCCCACCCCCTCACCGGCTATAAAGACGTTGGGATCTCTGCGCATCTCTTCGGCAAGGGCCTGCCGGACGGCCTGGCCCATGGTGATCGCTTGCATCGTATCACTCCTTTTCTTTTTTACGCGTAAACGTCCTCCAGCGCTTCATGGGGGGCCGGCCAGGGACTCTCCTCCGCAAACTGCACGGCGCCCTGCACCGTCTCCTGAACCTCATCTTCAATTCTCTTGATCTCTTCTTCAGTAAGCAAACCTTGCTGAAGCAGCTCGTTCTGAATTTTCTGAACCGGGCAGCGCTCCATCCAGCGGGCAATCTCATCTTTCGGCTGGTAAACCTGATGGTCTGCTTCACCGTGGCCGCGCCAGCGGTAAGTCTTGCACTCGATCAGGGTCGGACCCTCTCCGGCCAGGCAGCGCGTCCTGGCTTGCGCCGTCGCCTCATAAACGGCAACGGCATCGTTGCCGTCCACCACCACGCCCGGCATCGCGTAGCCCGTCGCGCGACTCGCCAGGTCCTTTACTTTGGTATGCTCTTCCAGGCGCTGGGCGCCGGAGTAAACGTTGTTTTCACAGATGAAAAGGACAGGCAGGTTCCAGAGCGCGGCCATGTTTAAAGATTCATGGAAGCTTCCCTCGTCTGCCGCTCCGTTCCCGAAAAAGCAAGCTGTAACATGATTACTTTTTTGATATTGTTGAGCAAAGGCCGTCCCCACGGCAATAGGGATACCGCCGCCCACTACCGTTGTAGTGCAGAGAGCGTTGACCTCGGGAACGGCGATGTGCAGAGTGCCGCTTTTCCCCCGGTTACAGCCGGTGCTCTTTCCAAAGATCTCCGCCATAATTCCCTTCGGATCGGCCCCCTTGGCGAGCAAGTGCCCGTGGCTGCGGTGGTTGCTGATGATGACGTCTTCTTTTTCCAGCGCTCCGCAGACCCCGGCTGCCACGGCCTCCTGTCCAGTACAGAGAATGATCATGCCGGGCAGTTTCTGTTCAATCTTGCAGAGCTCGGTCAGCTTTTCTTCAAACCTCCTGATCAGCAGCATGTTCCGGTACAATTCAAGTTTCTTTTGGCTGTTCTCCACTCTCAGACCTCCTTATTACTCAACTAGCAGTTTCATCGGCGCTCAAACTGAATACAGAACTTTCACACGCTTTTAAGTCACTTTCTTCCACGCCCTCATCCAAAATCCTCTAAAGAAGTTCAATCCGGTAAAAAACCGTAAAGAGTTATTTGCCGTTTCATCACGCAATAAATCCTGATCATATAGATGCGGTGGACGCCGGCTTTATAAAGCCGGCGTCCACCGCATTGAGGGAAACGGATCTTGGATCTTTTAAGTGCAATTGATTCTGATACCACATTTATTAAATGTTTAATTATACTTTTTGCTCAGGAAGCTAATTTCATTGCCTTTATAGACAGTTTCCTCCCCAACTGCGGCCAGCGACAGCCAAACCAGGACAGAAAGGCCGGCCACATTGACAAAGAAATGCAGTGTTTGGTTAAAACCGCCCAGCATAATGAAAGCGTTTAACCGCAAGTAGATTTCCGTTGCAAGCACAATAAGACCGCTAAAAAGGAGGACCAGGACAATCTTGGACAGCGGGCCGCGCTGTACCCAATTCATGAGCAAAAGGCCTCCGGCAGCGCCACCCAGGAGAATAAACACCGGAACTCCTGCAACGGTAACAGCGCTCCTGGTAAACTGGTAATACCCCAGATGGGTAAAAGTATAGTTCATGATGAAAAGCAGCAGGGGAGAAAGAACTGCTACAAGCCAGAGCTGCCTAAAGCGGCTTACCGGTATAAATATAAAAACCATGAGCCAGAGGGTGACCGCCCAGATCAGGTATTCCATAATGACCTCCGGAATTTTATATTATTATTCTTTTAATTATGACGTTTGGATATACCATTCTAGCGCATAATAACTGTATCAATATAATTAAGGTATTTTATGGGAGAGGGAAGGCCGGATTCATCGGGTAGGCATAATGCTTATCTAAACAGCTTTGTAATGAATTTTTAATTATTTAGCAAGGAAATCTTAAAATAAATATAGTATTCTCTTTAAGACAGTTGCAGCTAACTTGTCAAACTGCTCAACAAAGGAAAAGTCGGCCTCCAGGCCAAAATTAATTAAATTTAATGGGAGGGGTTTAAGGTGAAACTTAAGGGAACACGCACAGAGCGCAATTTATTGACGGCTTTTGCCGGAGAATCACAGGCCCGGAACCGCTATACTTTTTTTGCATCCCAGGCCAAAAAGGAAGGTTACGAACAAATTTCAGCGATTTTCCTGGATACGGCAAACAACGAAAAGGAGCACGCTAAACGCTTATTTAAGTTCCTGGAAGGTGGAGAAGTGGAAATCACCGCTTCCTTTCCTGCCGGTATCATCGGCAACACGGCGGTGAATCTAAAAGAATCCGCCGGCGGGGAAAACCACGAGTACACTACAATGTACCCGGAATTTGCTCAAATAGCCGAACAGGAAGGTTTTCCTGAAATAGCGGCTGTACTCAGGGCCATTGGCAAGGCAGAAATGAGCCATGAAGAGCGCTTCTTGAAGCTTTTAGAAAACATTGAGAAAGGACAAGTCTTCCGGCGCGACGAAAAGGTACACTGGAGATGCTCCAACTGCGGCTATATCCATCATGGCACCGAGGCTCCCGAAATTTGCCCCGCCTGCGACCACCCCAAAAGTTACTATGAAGTCTGGTGCGCAAATTACTAAAATCGGGATCAATGCCTAAGGCTAAAAAGAATATGCATTCTGGGAAGTGGTTTGTTGCTTCAAGTAGTGCTTTTTGATTTGGATGGAACTTTACTTCCAATGGATCATAAAGAGTTTATCTCGGAATACTTAAAAGAATTATCCCGCGCTGTAGTGTCCGTAGTAGAACCTGATTATTTTGCCCGGGCGCTGCGGGGAAGCATCGGGGCAACGATAGCAGACCGCAGTCCTGAATTGACCAACGCGGAGGTATTCTGGGCTGCTTTCAAAGCCCGCCTGGAGAACCGGACTGAGCATATTAAACATTTGCTTGAACAGTTTTACACTGAGCGCTTCCCCAAGCTGGGCCGGGTGGCCCGCCCCAGCAGCGAGGCGCGGGCTTCGGTTGAGGCAATGCTGGAAAAGGGCAAGCGAATCGTGCTGGCCACCAACCCCCTTTTCCCCCTGTCGGCCATCCGTGAAAGGATGGCCTGGGCGAGAGTGGACGACCTGCCCTGGGAGCTGCTCACCAGTTACGAAGACATGCACTTTTGCAAACCTCACCCGGAGTACTACCTTGAAATCGTGCAGAAGCTCAAGGTAGAGCCTGGGGAATGCCTTATGGTCGGCAATGATACCCGAGAGGACCTGGTGGCCAAAAATATCGGGATGCTGGCTTACCTGGCAACAGACTGCCTGATCGGCAGCACCGAAGAGGCTGCCAATGCAGACGGGCACGGCAGCCTGGGTAACCTGACAGACTGGTGCAGTCTTCACCTTAATTGGAGGTCCGGCTCTTAATTTACGAACTTATTACTTTTTTATCTTAATACCGGCACCTCAGTTGCATGGTATCTATGTTAATGAAACCCATCTCAATGAAAAGAGGACAGACCGGTTCTTACACCGGTTTGCCCTCATTTTTCACAATGCATAAATACAAACGCAGCTACTTATCCCTAGATCAAGATTGCGCTTACTTTTTCCCCGGACTGAAGAGGGCCGCAACCAGCGGGCAGGTCAATGAGCGCGTTTCCAGCTGTCAGTGAAAGAAGGCTGCCGGCGCCCCTTGGAGTAGGGCGCGCCCGATACCCGTCCCGATACCAGACCTCGGCCCGAACCAGGAGACGGCCGGCAAACCCCCCGGGGATACCCTCCACCAGGGTTGCTTCGATCCGGGGCAAAAAAAGCTCCCGGTGCCCGCCCATACGCCGCAGCAGGGGGCGCGCCAGCAGGGTGAAGGCGGCCACGGCGGACGCCGGTTTTCCCGAAAGGCCCAAAAGCAGGCAGCCATCTTTCAACCCGCAGACAATATGTTTTCCCGGTGTGATATCTATCCGCTGGAAAAGCAGCTGCGCACCGCATCGCTCTATTGCGGCAGAGGCCAGATCACGCTCGCCCGCAGCCGCCCCACCGGTGGATATCACCAGGTCCGCAACGGACAACGCCTGCTCGAATTGCCTGACGATAAGCTCTTCTTCGTCCGGCACGGCATCAAGCAAGACCGGCTCCACACCGGCTTCCGACGCGAGGGCAGCCATAGTGTATAGATTACTGTTGTATATTTTTCCGCTGTCCAGAGGCTGTCCAAGGGCCTGCAGCTCATCACCCGTCGCAAAGATGGCAACCCGGGGCCTCCGGTGTACCTTGATCCGGCTGTGGCCGAGGGCCGCCAGGACCCCAATCGCCGGGGGGGTGATTAATGTACCCGGCTGTATAACGCAATCCCCGGCGGCCACATCCCCACCGGCCGGCATAATACCCTGCCCTGGCTTCAAGGGGGCAGAAAGGACAATATCTTCCCCTTCCCGGCGCACAACCTCAAAACGAACCACACAGTCCGCTCCCGACGGTACGGGCGCCCCGGTAACAATAGCCATGGCTGTTCCCGGGTCCACCCCGGCCGGAGCAAATTGCCCGGCTTTCAGCGACCGGGTTACAAGCAGCCGGGCAGGACTTTCAGGAGAGGCCCAGGCAATGTCGTTGGATTGCAGCGCAAACCCGTCAAAGTGGGAGCGCGAAAATGGTGGGACCGGTCCCGGCGCAGGGACATCCACGGCAAGAACCAGTCCTCGTGCCTGTAAAAGATCCAGTTCCACCGGTTCCAGGGGTTTTACAAGTTGCAAAAGAAGCTTCTGTGCTTCTTCCAGTGGAACCATATACTTCATCAAAAGGCCTCCCGAAAGAAAACAATATTTTTAAATCAAGTGAGTAATCAAGAAAACATAAACACGAACTGCGCATCTAGTGCCTTTTTAACCGGTCTATTTCATCCTCCAGCATTTCAATCCGCTCCAACAAGTCCACGATAATGGCTGCTCCGGGAAGGTTAACGCCAAGTTTGCGGCGCAGGCGCATCAGTTTTTGCAAACGAGCCGCTTGGCGGACATGGACGTAGCTGCCTCGGATTTCCACGATACCCCATTCAGCCAGCTTTTGTGTAAGATCGGGGTGAATTTCCAGGCTTCCCAGATCCACCCACTCGCCTTCTTCTGCGGTGGGAAGGGTGTGTCGATAGATTTGAAGATAAAATTTTTTTTCCAACACCTTCACACCCCTTTCCTAGATGCTGCCAACTGTTTGTAGAGTTGCTCTTCTTCAGCTGTAAGATGCCCGGGAATATCAATTTTAATCAACACGTATTCGTCACCCCGGCCCCCCCGGTGCGGCAGGCCTTTGCCCTTTAGGCGCAGGCGCCTGCCGGCATGTGTCCCTGGCGGGACCTTCATCAACACCGGCCCGTCCAGTGTGGGTACCGTCACCTGATCCCCCAGAACTGCCTGTTCAGGACGAAGGGTAATCTCGGCCTCCAGGTTGTTACCCAGTACCTTGTAGATCCTGTGGGGGAGAATGCGCACCTTGAAGTAAAGATCGCCCCGTTCACCCCCGTCAAAACCTTCCCCGCCCTGCCCTTTCAGGCGGATTTTGCTGCCGTCGGTTACGCCCGCCGGGATTTTCACGGCCAGGTTTTTCATCCTGGTTGTAACCCCGGTGCCGCCGCAGCGTGGGCAAAAGGACCGTCCTTCAAATCCCGCCCCGGCGCACGCATGACACACTTCCTTACTGGAAACCTTCAGGGACTTTTCACCACCCTTGTAAGCCTCTTCCAGGGTCAGCTCCAACTCACTTTCTACATCCTGACCGCGCACCGCGCCACGGCGGCGAGATGCCCGGGCTTTGCTGCCAAAACCACCCCCAAAAATGGCCTCAAAAAAATCACTGAAACCGCTCCCTGCTGTGTCCGTACCGGCATAATAGCGAAAACCCTCCATGTCCGGCGGGTGAAAATCTTCACCCGCCCGCCAGTTGGCTCCCAGGCGGTCGTATTTTTCTCTCTTTTCTTTATCGCTCAGAACTTCGTAAGCTTCGTTAATCTGCTTGATTTTTTCTTCCGCTGTTTCCTTGTCTTTACCGGAGTGAAGGTCCGGGTGCCACTTGCGGGCCAGTTTCCGGTAGGCAGACTTAATTTCCTTATCCGTGGCCTTTCTGCCTACGCCCAGAATAACATAGTAGTCCTGAAAAGGTACACTCACTCCATATCACCTTCTCCCTTGTTACCGCAAACCATGCCGGGTCGTAAAATTACGTGAATCGGCAGAGACGGCGTAAAAGATTATGATAACATTGTTTCTTCATGAATAAACGACCGCCTGTTTACTTTTCTTCAAATTCAGCGTCCACGAAGTCACCTACGTCTCCCGGTGGGGAACTGCCCGCAGCGTCGCTGTAACCGCCGCCCGCATTCCCGGCCTGCCGGCAAGCCTCCCGGGAGAGTGCGTGGGCCGCCTGCTGGAGATCCTCGGACAGGGCTTGGATCCCGGCGATAGGAACGTTTTCCTTGAGGGAGGCTTTCAATTCTTGAAGCAATTGCTCTACCCGGGCCTTCTCGTGCACCGGAATCCCGTCACCCAGATCTTTAAGCTGCCGTTCAACCTGGTAGGCCGCCGAATCGGCCTCATTCCGCACCTCCGCTTCCTGCTTGCGCTTATTATCCTCAGCGGTATACATCTCGGCCTGGCGAACCATGCGGTCTACCTCCGCCTGGTTCAAACTGGTGGAGCCACTGATGACAACAGCCTGTTCTTTACCCGTGCTCCTGTCCTGAGCGCTTACTTTGAGCATACCGTCGGCGTCAATATCAAAGGTGACCTCGACCTGAGGCACTCCCCTCAGCGCCGGGGGAATCCCGTCCAGTTTAAAATGCCCGAGGGAACGGTTATCCAGGGCCATTTCCCGTTCGCCCTGCAAAACATTGATTTCAACAGAAGCCTGGTTGTCATCGGCGGTGCTGAAAACCTGGCTGCGCCGAACGGGTATGGTGGTATTGCGCTCAATGATTTTAGACATGACGCCGCCCAGGGTTTCCAGACCCAGGGAAAGGGGCGTTACATCCAGAAGCAGCACATCCTTCACTTCCCCTGCCAGCACCCCGCCCTGGATGGCCGCACCGATGGCAACAACTTCATCAGGATTGACCCCCTGATGAGGGTCTTTGCCTGTCAGGCCGCGCACCAGCGCCTGAACCGCAGGAATGCGCGTGGAACCGCCAACCAGGATGACCTCATCCAAATCCTTTTCTGCCATCCTGGCATCTTCCAGTGCAGTCAGCACCGGACCCCGGCAACGCTCAACCAGGTTTCGGGTGAGTTCCTCAAACTTGGCCCGGGTAAGCTTCATGTCCAGGTGCTTCGGACCGGAGGCGTCCGCCGTAATAAATGGCAGGTTGACCTGGGTTTCCATTGTCATTGAGAGCTCTATTTTGGCTTTTTCAGCGGCCTCGGTCAGCCGCTGAAGGGACTGCTTGTCTTTACGCAGCTCAACTCCGTAATCTTTTTTAAACTCTTCGGCCAACCAGTCGACAACAGCTTGATCAAAGTTATCACCACCCAGGTGGGTGTCCCCGTTGGTAGCCTTAACCTCAAATACACCGTCACCCACTTCCAGAATGGAAACGTCAAAGGTGCCGCCCCCCAGGTCAAAAACCAGGATGGTCTCATTAATCTTTTTATCCAGCCCGTAGGCAAGGGCTGCCGCCGTCGGCTCGTTGATGATCCGCAGAACATTAAGGCCGGCAATCTTACCGGCATCCTTGGTTGCGCTCCGCTGGGAGTCATTGAAGTAGGCAGGTACCGTGATCACCGCATCCGTGACTTTTTCGCCCAGGTGTTTTGAAGCATCGTCCACCAGCTTGCGCATGACAAGGGCTGAAACCTCTTCCGGCGCTACCTGCTTCCCGCGAATATTGAACCGCACCGCATCGTTCGGCCCGGATAAAACCTGATAGGGTGCTAATTCTCGCTCCTCCGCCACCTCCGAAGCGCGCCGGCCGATAAAACGTTTTACTGAGTAAAGGGTATTTTCAGGATTGAGCACCGACTGGCGCCTTGCAATCTGGCCGACCAGCCTCTCCCCTCCCTCTTTATAAGCGACCACGGAAGGAGTAGTCCGGGCTCCTTCCGTATTCACAATAACCGCCGGCTTGCCCCCCTCCATAACCGCGATCACGGAGTTTGTAGTGCCAAGATCGATGCCAACTGTTTTGCCCATAACTTGCTGCCTCCCTTTTCATTTCAGATGGAAAGAAATTAAAATGAAATATTATCTGCAGACACGACACTTTTGAAAAGTATTCTACCAGATTTTAGCAGGCAGTTATTATCTAAAAATTAAATATTTATTAATTCATGCTTAATCTTTAACGTATGACCCGAAAACAAATTTCGGCATCTACTGGACAGGTAGAATGCAGGTGCAAATATTAAATCATTGACCGACAATAATATGTTCTTTGACGAAATGGTACCCTTCTGCGGAACGCCTCCGCTGGAACAGCAACAGCAAGGATACAATACCGATGCGCCCGATAAACATGAGAAAAATGATTATAGCTTTGCCTGGAGGGCTCAGTTTTCCCGTAATTCCCAGGGAAAGACCGGTCGTGCCAAAAGCGGAGCAAACCTCAAAAAGGACTTCCGTCAGCAAAAAGGGCTCGATTGCCAGAAGCACGATAACTGCCCCGAATACCAGCATGACTCCCACAAAGAACACAATGAAAGCCCTCATTATGTCCTCCTGGAAAAGCTCCCGGCGAAACACTTTGACCCGGGTCTGACCCCGCAAAGCACCTAGCACGCTTAAGACCAACACAGCCAAGGTGGTGGTCCGGATACCTCCGCCGCAGGCGCTGGGCGAGGTCCCGATGAACATCAGAAAGCAGAAGAACAATAGTGTTGCGCCTTGAAAGACACTGACGTCAATCGTGCTGAAGCCGCTGTTGCGTGTCGTCAGGGACTGGAAAAAAGCAACTGAGATCTTCTGATGCCAGGGCACGTCCGCCAGGGAAGTAGGGATTTCCGCCAGAAGCACGGTGACAAAACCAGCCGCCAGCAGGACGGCAAATGTAACGGTGGTAATCTTTGTGAACAGGGAAAACTTGAATTTTTTTTGCCTGCGCCAGGCAATGATGCCGGAATAAACATCCAGGATCACCGGAAACCCTATGGCGCCGGCCAGCAGCAAGAGGCTGATGACCCCCTGGACCACGTAGTCCTGCCCGAAGCCCTGCAAGCTGTTACCGAACAAATCAAAACCGGCATTCGTAAACGCCGAGATACTATGAAAAACACCCATACCCAGGGCATTCAGAAAGGGCATCTGGCAGCTGTGCCAAAAATGAAGGGTCAGGAACAGCGAACCGAGGATTTCAAAGGCAATGGCTATCTTGAAAATGAATAACATCAGCATAACCATCCCCTGGAGGGTGGTCTGGTTCTGGTCCGCCCTAATCATTAACCTTTCCCGGAGACTGACCTGGTTGCCCCTCAGGACAAAAACCAGGGTGCCCAGGGTCATGATCCCGATGCCCCCGAACTGGAGCAGAAAAGCCAGGATCATCTTGCCTGCAAGGCTGAAGGTCTCCTGCGTACTGACCACGGTAAGACCGGTCACACTGATGGCGCTGGTCGCGGTAAACAAGGCGTCAATAAAATCCAGTCGGGTCCCCGGACGAAGAGAGAAGGGCAGACTCAGCAATATTGTTCCCAAAACGGCAAATGCCAGGTACCCAAGGACAATCACTTGGACCGGTGTGATTTTCAAACGTTTTCTTTTAATGTCCTGGAGAAACAATGGCCCCTTGTTTTCCATGAAGGCTTCACGCTCCAGTATTAGAAAATAAGCTTGCGATCATCTACAGGGTTTCCTGAACGGGCTTTAAATATGGGTGACCGGTTCCGCATAATTATAACAAGATTTGATATAAGCGTGCAATTTCCTGCTTCTTAAGGGAAGAAAAAGAACAAGCCGCCTCCTTACCCTTAAGCGCTCATGGAGCGGCGGCGGACAAAGACCGGCCAAATTAATATGATACCTTAGATGAATTATTCAAAATATTGAGATTTAGGAAGGGTTTTCGGTGAAAATGTTGAATAATACTTTTGTGACGGGAAACGGTCAATTTGCCGGGCCGTTTCACTTAAACCGTCTCTTGCATGTGTTGTTTGGGGGTACATTTAACCTTAATCCGGTGTTATCGGAACGATTCAACCACCAAAAAGAGCGCCTACCGGAGTGCTCATTTTTTTTAACCCTGTTTATAAAGCAACTCCGGTTCCCCCCACTTTCAATTCCCCCGCTTAAACAACTTCCTCCACCACGGCTGCGCCGCTTTGTTTTGCTGCATCACCAACCTCGCCTGCATTTTTCGCATAATTCTCATGATTTCCTGGTCCCTTTCCTTAATGTTTTTTTCAAGAAGAGATACGCGCCGATCTACGGTTTCTTCAACGATTTTCTGGGTGATGTTGAAAAACACTCTCGCTGTATAGATATCGACGGTGGGAACGACAGCCCGGGAGAGAGGTGTTTCAGCCTCTGCCGGCTCATTGTTCAAGGAGATTTCATCAGTTTTTGGAATATGAACCAGATCCCCCATTATATATGACCCCTTTTGTTAAATATTTTTTAGTATAAATATCTTTCGATGCATGTAATGTCATTTCCTTCCAGGCATATACACATTTAAATTAACATTTTCCTCGAAGCTTTTACAAAATATTTTAATTTAAAGGGAAACTTCTGGTAGATACCGAAATTTTATAGATTAAAGAAGCATAGCCAAATATTGTAGTATTAAATATTGCAGGAAGGGTGATCTACTTGAGAGAAGGTATTGACAAAACAAATCTGTTTAACCCCGGACAGAACATTGAGGAAAGCAGCCAAAGGCCAACCAACTCGCCGGGAATGGCAGCCTTACAGCGTCGGAGCGGGCGAAAAAAAACGACCGACCCCTTTGGCTATATTATTTATTTTTACTTGATCCTAAACCTGTCCTTATTTTTTCTTCTCGGTTGGCTTTACTACTCGCTTGACCGCAAAGTCGTAATGCTAAGCGAGCAGCTTGCAGCTTACGAACAAAAGGATGCCCGGGCAGCCGTCTACCCCCCGTTTTCAGAGACGTCAGGCGCCGAACCCCTACCGTCGGCAGCCTTGCAGGCCGGTGTAAATGATCAGAATAGCTTAAGTGACACTTCCTCCGGCGCCGTTTCATCAAACTCCACAGCATATACTGTGGAGTTGGGGGATACCTGGTGGGATATTTGTCAGAGGTTTTATGGAGATGGAACTTATTACCACAAATTGCTTGTTTACAATAAGATGAAAAAGGAGGATTTAAAAAGAGGAACCATTATCCAGATACCCCAAAAGGAAGAATTGAGTGCCCTCAGAACAGAGCAAAACCCACCCGCTTAAGCCCGGGTGGGTCTTTGCTGTTGTTATTTCAGACCTGTAAATAAAAGGAGGACGTAGGCCGCCTAACGTAGAAAAAATTATCTTGCAGCAATGATTCGCCCCAGGCAGCTTGAGGTCGACTGCGCCAACATACAGGCGCGGGTCATGGTCTGACCTGCGGCTCTTAGATTTCAGTCAGTTATAAAATATTATGAAACCTTTGTGTTAATGCTATCACTGTACTGGTAATGCCTGCCTCCAATGGACAATTCTACCTTTACTCACCCATCACCTTGATCACAACCCTTTTTTTCCGCCGGCCGTCGAACTCTGCGTAATAGACCTGCTGCCAGGGGCCGAAGTCCAGTTTGCCGTTTGTTACGGGTATGATCACCTGGTGGTGGGCGAGCAGGCTTTTTAAGTGGGCGTCCCCATTATCCTCCCCGGTCCGGTGGTGGAGGTAGGACTTACCGAAAGGAGCCAGGCGGTCCAGCATTTCGTCTATATCCTGGATGATGCCGGGCTCGTCGTCGTTCACGTACACACCGGCTGTGATGTGCATTGCTGAAACCAAGATCATTCCTTCCCGAATCCCGCTCTCCCGGAGGGCTTCTTCAACTTCCCCGGTAACGTTGATATACTCGCGGCGCTTGGAGGTGTTAAACCAGAGGTATTTGGTATGGGCTTTCATAACTTGATTCCTCCCGTTTCTTTAGTACCTACTCCTGACAACCCGGATTCCCCCCGGCCTCCGGAAGGGACACCCGCTTTTCTTCTTTTTGGGGCTCTTCTTCCCGCTGGTAAAGAACCCGCCTGGGGTAGGGGATCTCGATGCCGGCTTTGTCCAGGGCATACTTGATCCGGCGGCGCAGCTCGCGCTCCACGGACCAGTGCATCATTGGCCTGGTAGGTGCAACAATGCGAATGTTGACGGAAGAATCGGCCAACTCGGTAACACCCTGCACCTGGGGCATATCGAGAATTAAATCCATTTCCCTAGAGGCGGCCTCGCACTCCTGCTGCAAAACCGCAATGGCCTTGTCGATGTCTTCCTCATAGGCGATACCCACCGTAACCACGGCCAGCATTTGCCCTCGGTTGTAGTTGGTTACACGGGTAATACCCCCGTTGGGCAGAATCTCCAACTGGCCTGTCCACCGGCGTATCTTGCAGGTGCGCAGGCCGATTTCCTCAACGGTGCCAACTACACTTCCAATTTCCACGAAATCTCCGACGCTGAACTGGTCCTCAAAGATAATAAAAAAACCGCTGATCACATCTTTAAACAGGTTCTGAGCGCCGAAGCCCACAGCCAGGCCTAGAATACCGGCGCTGGCCAGGATGGCGCCGGTGTTGACATTGAAGATCTGAAGGATGGTGACGCCGGCCAGGAAAAAGATGACATAGGTCAGGAGGCTGCGCAGCAGCACTTCCAGGGTTTCGGCACGGCGGCTTTCCATAAAATGATCCTTAATCCGGTGCCGCTCAAAAACCTGCTTTATAGCCAGCCGGCCGAAATTAATAGCCAGCTTTGCCCCGACCAGAACACCGATAACTTTGAGCACCTTAGCGCCAATGGATTTCAAGTCATCGGCGGAGATAATATTAACGTTGAAGACTTGTAAAATAATAACGGCAGCAGAAAAATAACCCCCATAGAGGAGAAGCGTCTGGAGCAGAATCCGCACCGAGCGGACAAAGCTATCGGACAGCATGCCCTGTTCCGTAGCGGCATCAGCCCCACCCGCTTGCTCCTGACCGGTTTCCCGCAGCAACCGTTCCAGCAAACGGTTCAGCATCTTAATCAGGACGTATGTGGCAACCAGCACCACCAGAGAAAGGATCAAATTACCCATAAGCGCTTCAAAGTTATGGGGCTCTAGAAACATCCCTATTCTGTCGGTGATTTCCCGCCTGTTAAAAATGTCTTTCACCCCATATAAATACTTTTTCGATTTATTATAACATTAGATCATATCTTCTTGCTATTCCCACAAAAGGCAGACCTTGCTCCTTGCTTTCAGCAAAAACAAGATGGTGTTCAATTCCCATAAACCTTATTTTTACGGGATCCTCGCGGCGTTTCAACTCCGCATCTGAAAGCGCAGCCTGGCCACACCGGACACTGCTTCACACCTGAATGTTGTTGATCTAACTGCGCATCGAAAGCGCAACCCGCCCCCGGGCGGCATCTACCGAAAGCACCCTGACCTTCACCACATCTCCTACCGCCACAACGTCCAGCGGGTGCCGGACGCGGTTGTCGGAGAGTTCCGAAACATGCACCAGGCCGTCGTTCTTAATCCCGATGTCGACAAAGGCGCCGAAGTCAACCACGTTGCGGACGGTGCCCTTCAGTTCCATCCCCGGCCTTAAGTCTTCAATGCTAAGCACGTCGGTGCGGAAAACCGGCGGCGGCAGGTCCTCGCGCGGGTCCCTGCCCGGGCGGGCCAGGTTATCCAGGATGTCCCTCAGGGTGGGCGCCCCCGCCCCGAGCTTGGCAGCTGCCTCTTCGGCCTTGACCTGGGCCAGCTTGGTGCGGATGGCAGGGCGGCCGATCTCACTCAGATCTGAGCCGATTAATTCCAGCACCCGGTAGGCCAGGTCGTAAGACTCCGGGTGGATTGCCGTCGCGTCCAGAGGGTTTTCCCCGTCCCGGATCCGCAAAAAGCCTGCGCACTGCTCCATGGTTTTCGGCCCCAGGCGCGGCACCTTGGACAATTGCCGGCGATCTTTAAAATGTTCAATTTCTTCCCGCCGCCGCACGATATTTTCAGCCAGAGTCGTATTGATTCCGGCTACATAACTGAGCAGAGGGGCGGAAGCGGTGTTTAGATCCACCCCGACATAGTTCACCACCGACTCCACAACTTCTGTTAGTTTCTCGTCCAGACGCTTGGGGGGAAGATCGTGCTGATACTGGCCAATGCCCACCGCCCGCGGCTCAATTTTGACCAGTTCCGCTAGGGGGTCCTGAACCCGCCGGGCAATTGACACCGCCCCCCGCTCTGATGCCTCCAGGTCCGGGAACTCCCTGGCCGCCACCTTGGAAGCAGAGTAAACGCTGGCGCCGGCTTCGCTGACAATGGTGTAGGAGAGCCCGGTCCTGTTTGAGGTACGGATAAATTCGGCGACAAACTGCTCAGTCTCCCGGGAGGCCGTGCCGTTGCCAATGACAATAGACTGCACCTGATATTGCCCTGCGAGCCTTTCAAGAACGGCCCTGGCCTCCTCAACCTTTTTATGCGGCGGTGTCGGGTAGACGACACCCACCTCCAGCAGTTTCCCCGTAGCGGACACCACCGCCCACTTGCAGCCGGTCCGGTAGGCCGGGTCGACCCCCAGCACCGCCCCGCCGCGCACCGGCGGCTGAAGAAGGAGGCTGCGCAGATTTTTTGAAAACACCTGCATGGCCCGGGTCTCCGCCTTTTCGGTCAATTCACCCCTGATGTCGCGCTCCACGGCCGGGGCGATCAGGCGCTTGTAGGCGTCCGCCACCGCCTTTTTGACCAGGTCCGATGTGGCGGCGCCCTCTTTTACAAAGCGCCGGTTGAGCCGGGACAGGACAGGGTCCTGCTCCACCTCGACCCGTACTCCGAGAAACTCTTCCCGCTCACCCCGGTTGATGGCCAGGATCCGGTGCGGAACGACCCTGCCGAGGGGCTCCCTGTAGTCGTAGTAATCCCTGTAAACCGACTCCGCCTCCGGTTTCCGCGCCTTGGCAACCAACCACCCTTTGGACCGGGTGTGCTCCCGCACCCAGCCGCGCGCCTCGGCATCCTCCGCAACCCTTTCGGCCACGATGTCCATGGCCCCCTGTAGGGCCTCCTCCACCGTGGGAACCGCATCCGACAGGTAGACATAAGCCTCTTCCTCCGGCGAACCAGCTCCCGGAAACGTCAGCAGGTAACCCGCCAGGGGCTCCAGTCCCTTTTCGCGAGCCATGCCGGCCCGAGTTCTGCGCTTCGGTCGAAAGGGCAGATAGAGGTCTTCCACCTCGGAAGGCTTTGTGGCGCACATAATCTTGTCCTGGAGCTCAGGCGTCATTTTTCCCTGCTCATCAATCAGGCGGATCACTTCCGCCTTGCGCTGCTCAAGGTTCCGGTAAAAACTATAAAGCTCCTCGACCTGCCGGATCTGGACCTCGTCCAGCTCCCCCGTGGCCTCCTTCCTGTAGCGGGCAATAAAGGGCACGGTATTTTCTGCCAGAAGTTTGATGGTGCTCTCAACCTTGTGGCGGGAAATGCCGGTTTCCCGGGCTACTATTTCAAGGATATCCGGATGTTTTTGCGCCAAGCTTTAACGCTTCCTCTCTATTTGGAAATTAGAATTGATTTAGAATGATAAATTTCTTTTCCTGGTTTAGGATGGTTCAAAAAACGCATCTCTATTTTAGTACATGCAGCTGGTAAAATAAAGCACATAGCGGCAGTTTTTGAGAATAGGGTTTTATGGAGATTTGGTTAAAATAAAACCTCCCGTTTGTCAATCATGACTGCCGGGAGGTTTCTGCATTTTAGATTACACCGGTACTAATGTGCGCCCGGGGGCGCAAGCAAATTGTCTTTTTTAGGTGAATCAATCAGGATTTCGTTTAATCAAGATTCTGTTTTGAGGACCACGTTCTTTACCTTATCCTTGACAAATTTACCCTCTCCCACCAGTTCTTCAGTAACAAAAACAAATGTTATAAAATCTTCGATCCCTGCCATTTTCATGACTCTGTCCATGTCTTCAGCGCTCCCGAGCTCTTTGACAGCTTGGTATACCAGCACTTTTTTGGCATCAATAAACAGACCCATATCTTCGCGGCACATGCCGGTCTGCAAGATCCTGCCGTTCATTTTTTTAAAGTATCCCAGCTGGATCAGCTCATCTATATTTTCATCATCTTCTCCTGCCAGCAAAAGGCGCTTGAACAACCTTTCGTCCATCTTTCACCCTCCCCAATCAAATATTCTACAAAAGCCCCCTTTATCCTTTATTGCTCAAAAACCTGAAACCAATTCGGTTCCCGCTTTCACTTTGCGCTGGCCGGCTCCGCCTTCACGCTGCCGTTGCAGGAGGGATAGAATCCGATTAAAACACTCTTTCTTTACTGGAAAGTGCCTGAAACAACGTCAAGGTACCTTTTAGAGGAGGCGCCTCTTACCTCCATCATCCGCCTGTGCACTCTTTCCACCTGCATACAGAAGATCTCCAGTCTTGCCTCGATGACCTGGGGAAAGGCATTGCCATCGGTTTCAAGCGCCAGAAAAGGCAGCGCAGGATAGTCCTCCATGACTTTGGCAACAAAACCCTTGTCCTTCGCTGTCTCCAGCTTCGTTTCATTTATCTTGAAATTAAGGATGGATTCCGCGATCCTGCTGGGCATGCAGCCAAAGGGACCGATGGAAATAACCCCCGCCACATCTTCCACAATTTCCGTAATGGCGGCGCCCGCGGTTAAAATGGTTTCAACCGTAAGCCTGGGGTTAATCAGGCCGGAGGCATTGTCAATCAGTCTTTCTACATCGACCATGTGCGCCTCGTAAAAACCGGACTGGGAAAGGATCCCCTTGATGGTCCGCTCAAAAGAGCTCTTGAAAAATTGCTGAATGTAATTTCCCAGCCTGTCCTTGTTGGTCAGCATATGGCGGTTCTTGGTTTTTAGCAGGCGATCGCAGTAGTAAATCCATTCCGTAATGGGCGACGTGTTGACGGCAATCCCCTGTTTGGCCAACCTTTCCACCAGATACTGTCTGGAAAACCCGTCTCTTCTAACGTAGATTTCACCAACCAGAGAAACCTTCGGTGTATGTTCCAGGGGCTGCTTCCGTTCAATGGATCTGAGTGTCCGGGCGGCCTTGCGGAGGGTTTCCTTGATCCCTTTCCAGCTATCCTTTTCCAGGCTGGCGATAATTTGTTCACATACGTCGCGGTAAACCTCCAGGGCCCTGTTTTTATCCCTGGCGATGGTCAGGACCGCGCTGTAGATGTCGTCCAGCACGTCGGAAATGACTACCGACTGCCAGGCCCTGGCGGAAAAATCCGTGCCCATCCCGGCATAGCTGTTATCACAGGTCAGCGAGATCTGCGCCACATTTTCAATTTGCATTTTCTCAATGAGGCTTTTAATCAGGACATTGTACTGCCCGAACCGGCAGGGTCCCGAAGATGTCGGCATAAAGTAAACCAGTAACTCCTCCCGGTTGTCTCTGGCCTCCAGGTAGTCGAAGAGGCCGCCCACGGTAAGGATCAGGGGCAGGCATTCCTTGCAGGAGGCGCAGCCCTTTCCGAGCTTCAGTTCTTTTGCTGTCGGCGCCGGGGCAGCTGTGGCGCGGATCCCTAAATGGCGCAGGGTTGCGGCGATCAGCCTGGATCCCAGCTCCCCCATGGAGGGGATCAACACGTGGACCCGGGGGTGATTCAGTGGATATCTTTCACCCCCGGAGCTCTCAACCCAGGTTTTTTCGTTTTCAATGACGACCCTGGCCGGCCTGAATGCTTTTGGCGTCAAGGCTGTTTTTTGCCTGTTAATCTCCATATAGCTCTGGACGACATCCAAAAATGCCTCGATCCGGGTATCCAGTCCGGCGTCCGCCGAATGACTGTCCAGCTCCAGCGTCAGAGACGGCTTTTGCCCCATGATCTCCCTGAAGAACCCAACAATGAAGGAATCGGGACCGCAGCTGAAATTAGTGATATAGGTGGCAAACAGCTGAGGGTGTCGCTGCACAAGTTTGGCAGCCTTCAGGATCATCTGGCCCATGGCCCAGAACATATCTTCATCCCGTTCCTCAGCCTCGAAGGGTAAAAATTCATAGGGAATAATCCGGCAGCCCCGGGTCGCGAACTTCTGGGGGATTCCCATGTTTGCTTTTTTGGTAAAAGCATTGTATGGCCTGCCGAACAACACAATGGCCGTCTCTTCCGGGTATTGTTCCAGTTCCTCCAGAAACACCCTCCCCAGCTCCCGGCACTCGCGGTGGAAATCCTTCTGGGCCCGGACTGCCAGGGCAAAGGCTTCTTTAGCAATTTTTGCGGGGATGCCCAGGTCCCTGCCGATAGCTGCGAAGCTCTCCTGAGCCTGCTCGTATCCATTAGAAAAATCCAGGACCGGGCACAATACAACACCCTTCTTAGTTTCATCAAAGGCCGCTTTCAGGTAATAGGGCTCCGCCTGGACAAAGGGACAGGTCACGCTGTTCTCGATGCCGTTTTCGACGGGCATGGACCCCACGTGGGGCAGGAAGTAGATCTCCGGTTCCTGCCGGATAGCGCCCATCAGGGCGCCGTGCGCAATTTCTACGGGGAAGCAGAATTCCGCGCCTCTTCTTTCCAGGCCCTCCCCGTCAATTTCTTCGCTGCAAAGCACCTCAAAGCCAAGAGCCGTAAAAAAGTTGTAATACAATGGAAACAATGTATTGGTCAAAAGGGAACGATTGACCGCCACTCGTTTCTGATTGGGCGGCAACAACCGAAACCCCCTCTCCCTGCCGTATTTCTGGTAGACAAGACGCTCCCGCAAGTGAACCAGATCGAGCTTATCCGCATCGGGTTGCTTTCTAGCCTGGATCAGGTTGACGTACTTGTTGCAGGCTCCCCCGAAGGGATACTTTTTCCCTTTAATCCGGATCATGTTGATGGTGCATTTGCGGTCGCATTTTTCTTTGCCCCCCGCGCAGGTAAAAGGCCTGTCGTAGGCGACATCACGGTCCGCCAGTTCCGCCAGGTCAAAGCGCGCCGGCTGCAGCAGCCCCAGCGCCAGCTTGTTTTTGACCTCCAGCGCCACACCGAAGGCCCCCATTAAACCCGGTTCCGGGGGCACGATTATTTCTTTTCCGGTCAGGGCCGCCATTGCCGCCGGAACGGCCCTGTTGTAGCAGACACCGCCCTGCATAAAGACCTTTTGCCCGACGGCCCTGTTGCCCTTGACCCGGTTATTGTAATTCATGCAGATCGAGTAGACCAGACCCGCGGCCAGGTCTTCAACGACCGCCCCTTCCTGAATGGCCGTCTTGATGTCGCTGCTGATAAAAGCCGCGCACTGGTCGCTGAAGTTCAGCGGCCTGTGGCTTTTGAGGGCGATATCTCCGATCTCCTCGGTATCGATGTAAAGCGACTCCCTGGCCGCCTCCTCCAAAAACGATCCGGTTCCTGCGGAGCAGGCCTCGTTCATGGCGTAATCCGAAGCCACACGGCTGGTAATGTAAGTATACTTGGCGTCCTGCCCGCCGATTTCAAAGATGGTTTCGACCTGCGGGTCAAAATAGACCGCCGCCGTGGCGTGGGCAATAATTTCATTAATCACGGCAGGGGTGAGAGCATGGAGCCCGGCAATCTGCCTGCCCGAGCCCGTAACCCCCAGTCCGCTGATTTCAATATTCACCTTCAACTGCCGGTGAATCTCCCTGTAGCAATTCCTGGAGGCCTGGATGGGATCGCCGTTTGTGCGCAGGTAGCAACTGGCCAGGATGGCGTTGTCGCCTGTTCTCATGATCACAGCCTTGGTCGTCGTTGATCCCACATCCAAACCAACGATACAGGTATCACCTTCCTTCGCCTCCTGCCGGATGGCCTCCTTGAAGGTGACCCTGGGCAGATAATCTTGCAGGGGAGGCAGGGCTGAATAGATGCTTTCTCCTTCTTTAAAAAGCTCCTCCAGGCTGCTGATAGGCCGGGTTTTCGTATCCAGCGCCCACAGGGCGGCCCCCATAGCCTCGAAATACCTTGCCTGCTCCGGTAGATCCAGTTCGGGAACCTCCCTCTTCAGAAAATGGATCATGGGCGTATTGGCAGAGGCCCCGCCTACCACCATGACCTTTTTGTGCTCCGTTCTCTTCAATAACTCGGTGACTTTAACTGCCATCATTTCGCAAAGCCCCGCGGTGACCCGCTCTTTCGAGGCGCCCTTGTTCAGGGCGTGGGTGCAGTCGCTTTTGCAGAAAACCGAGCATCTCCCCGCCACTTTGTAAGGATTGTCCAGGTCCGAGCAGGATACTGCCTCATCCACACTTAAGTTCATCCTCTTGATCTGCTGCAAAAAAAACTCTCCGGTACCGGAAGCGCATTTATTACCTGTAAAGACATTGGTAATCCTGCCTTCCCGGTCCAGCTTATAGGCCATAAACGTTTCCCCGCCTGCGCTTACAATCACGTCCGCCTTGTGCCCCAAACTTTGCAGATACCGGTAGGCGTGCTCAACCGCTTCCGGCTCCGGAATCGAAGAAGCGTTCAACTTGCTCCTTAGCTTTCTCCCCGTTACCGCGATGCGGTCGACATCCCCTAATAGTTTCTCATCCACAAGGCTTGCAATTGTACTGCGGGGGTTGCCCTCGTGGGGCCTGGTTTTGGTATCGAGGATCCGAACCTGCCTGTCCGCCCCTCTCTCCAACAAAACCAGGCCGATATTTGAAGCACCGATGCACAAACCCAGCGTCTTCAAGCTCATTCACTCCTGTTATCCCGAATTCTACCTTGAGAAAAATTACCTATAACGACCTAATTATACAGCATCCTATGTCTTTATGGATATAGTATGCCTTTTAAAAAATGACCGTTTGATCTGGGATTATCCCCCACAACAAGAAATAAATACTTGCAGACCATTAATTATTGAGGCCCTGCTTATTTCATGAGTAACCAATTTCAATAAAATCCAACTTTTGCTATCAGGAGACTGCTGCAGATTAGAAATTAGATTTGTCAATATTTTTCGATTAAAGGACTTTGCCCGGCTTAATAGAGAATAATTTTAAGTGACAAAATTTTTTTACATCCGGGGGTTAAAAAAATAAATGGAGACTTTTACCAAAGATGCAAGCAGTGGGGCGGCCGGGCTACGCAAAGAGGTGCTGAACCCGGGGCTTTGCACCGTTTGCGGCGCTTGCGTCGGCTACTGCCCGTATATTAAAACATTCGGGGAACAGGTGGCCATTATTCATGATTGTAAGGTCTGCGACGGGGTTTGTTACCGGTTGTGCCCGCGTAGTTTTACAGACTATGAGATGTTAAGGCACAGTGTTTTCGAGGATGCAGACTTTGACCCGGTTTTGGGGACACATACCTCCCTTTACTTTGCCCGGGCCAAAGAAGCAGAGATCCGGTCCCGGGGCCAGTATGGAGGAGTTGTCACAGCTCTTGCCCTATTCGCCATGCAGCAGGGACTTATCGACTGCGCCCTGGTGGCCGGCGGCGTGCCCTCCGGCGCGCAGCCTTTCCTCTGCTCATCATCGGAGCATATTTTGGAGTCGGCAGGGTCAAAGTATACCGCCGTGCCTACCCTGAGCCTCTTTCAGGAAGCTGTTAGAAATGACTTCCAGCGCATCGGGGTAGTCGGGCGGCCCTGCCAGGTCACCGCATGCCGCAAAATGCAGCAGGAAAAAGAAATAAACGGGCAGCGGCTAGCCCTGGTCATCGGGCTGTTTTGCTTCTGGTCCCTCTCTGCAGGGGTTTATTCTTTCCTTAAGGAAAAAGGCCTAGGTAACTGCAGCCGGATGGACATCCCCAAGGACGGTGTTGACTTCCGGCAGGAGAACGGGGAGCAAATCAAAATACCGCTGGAAGAAATCCGTCCGTATATCAAGGATACCTGCCTTGCCTGCTATGACCCTCTGTCCGAGCTGGCCGACGTGTCGGTAGGTTCCACTGAACAATACCCGGGCTGGAACACCCTGGTGGTACGCACCCAGAAGGGGAAACAGTTGGTGGAAGCAGCGAGCGCGGTCGGCGTAATCGAGCTGCAGACATACCCGCTGGAACGCCTGCCGCTGCTTCGGCAGGCGGTTTTTCAAAAGAAGCAAAGAGTGCTGAAACGTCCGGACAGATCCTATATCGGGCTGCCGGCCGGGGAAAAAGACATCTTTGTTGAAGGAGGCGAGGAACAGTGAGTTGGAAAGACGTGGTTTACGGTAAACCGGGGGAAAAAGTCCTCATGAACGGCAACGAGGCTATCGCCCGGGGCTGCCTGGAAGCAGGGGTGTGCGTTGCTTCCTCTTACCCCGGCTCTCCCTCCTCGGAAATTACGGAAACACTGGGCAAGGCCGCAGCGGCCTTTCACCTTCACGCAGAGTGGTCGACCAACGAAATCGTGGCCCTGGAAGTGGCTGCGGCAGCTTCTTTTGCAGGACTCAGGGCTGTCTGTACCATGAAGTCGGACGGCCTGAACGTAGCCCTGGACTTTCTCACCAGCATGAACCTCGGGGGCTGTAAGGGCGGTCTGGTCCTGGTGGTGGCCGACGACCCCATGGCTCACTCCAGCCTGAAAGAACATGACTCCCGCAACCTTGCCAGGGCTGCCCAGGTGCCGGTGCTTGAGCCCTCTACCCCGGATGAGGCAAGGGATATGGCCCGTTGGGCTTTTGACTTTTCCGAAGAGATCCGCGGGCCGGTCCTCCTGCGATCGGTCACAAGGGTGTCCCATTCTCGCGGGCTCGTTGAACCAAAAGAAACTGCCGCGAAAAAGAGAACAGCGGAAATGCCTCCAGGGCAGCGCTTTATGACCTTTTCCACATTTCATATGAAAGCTCGGGACAGGCTACAGCTGGCATCCGGTATCAACGAAACCAGCCCTTTCAACTTTGCTGAAGGACCACAGGATGCCGAAACGGTGCTGTTCTGCTGCGGCACCGGATATCTTTACGCCCGGGAGGCGCTCAAGCTGCTTGGCCTGGTTCAGGAAGTAAAACTGGTCAGGGTAGGAACCACCCACCCCCTGCCTGAAAAATTTATAATGTCCCAACTGCGGTGCGCCCGGCAGGTCATCTTTGCCGAGGAAGTGCGCCCCATGCTGGAAGAAAGTGTCCTGCTTTTATAAGCCAGGCGCGTATCGGTCCTGGGAAACATTACCTTTCACGGTAAGCTTTCCGGTGAAGTGGCCGGGGAGCGCGGCCCTGGCTGTGGAGAGATGAATACGGACATCCTTATTGAAGCGCTGACAAAGATAACCGGGGTCCGGTACACGAAGCCGGACTGCCCGGCTGAGCTGGTTGAGAAACTGGCCGCAAAGATCCCGCCGAGGGACTTTGCTATGTGCCCAGGCTGCCCGCACCGGGCGTCTTTCTGGGCCATCAAAACCGCGATGGCCGTGGACGACAGGGACGGAATCATCGCCGGGGACATCGGGTGCTATAGTCTCGGCGCTTTTACCACCGGGTTCGAGCTGTTCGATACCCTCCACTGCATGGGGGCCGGGCCCGGTATCGCCTGCGGCCTGGGCAGTCTGGCAAAGTTCGGTTTCAACAAGCCCGCTGTCGCTGTGGTCGGGGACTCCACTTTCTACCATGCTGCTATCCCCGGCCTCATTAACGCCCGCTACAACGGCTCCGACTTCCTGTGCGTGGTCCTGGATAATGGAGCCACCGCCATGACCGGACACCAGCCCCACCCAGGCACGGGCTTCAACGCTGCCGGCGACGCCGTGGAAGCCCTGTCCATTGAGGAAGTGGTGCGGGGTCTAGGAATTGCAGTGGAAATAAGTGATCCTTTTAATATAGATGAAACGGCCGGGAAGATATTTGAAATGACCCGTGTGCCCGGGGTGAAAGTGCTGATCCTCCGGCAGCTTTGCGCCCTGGTGGCTGCCCGCAGGGAACGCAAAAAGCGGCGGGTTTCTGTAGACCCTGAGCGCTGTCGGGGCGAGGCCTGCGGCTGCGGCCGTTTCTGCACCTCCGTCTGGGGCTGCCCGGGGAACATCTGGGACAGCGTGACCGGAAGGGCAAAAATAGATGAGGCCGTGTGCGCGGGGTGCGGCGTATGCGCTGCGCTCTGCCCCGCGGGAGCGATAACCGTCGAGGAGGTGGTCTAGATGAAGGACCCGTTAAACATTGTCGTCACTGGCGTAGGTGGCCAGGGGAACATCATGGTTTCGGAAATCCTGGCCAAGGCCTCCGCTGCTGAAGGCTTTATAGTAACAGTAGGTGAATCTTATGGGTTGGCCCAGCGCGGCGGAGCGGTATCCAGTCACATCCGCCTCTCCCGGGAATTTCAGTATGGACCGGTGATACCGGCCGGCCATGCCGATATCATAGTAGGGTTTGAGCCCTTGGAAGCGGCCCGGGCTGCGACCGCACTTGGTCATACGGAAGTGAAGGTTATTGTAAACCCGCGACCGGTTTACCCGGTAGGCGTCCTTATGGGTAAGCATGCTTATCCTGATCCTGATGATTTGATTACAGATTTAAAAGAAATGTCTGCTGAGGTTTTGACCATTGAGAGCACCGCACTGGCAGCCCAGGCCGGTGACCCCGTTGTCCAAAATATCGTCATGGTCGGAGCGCTGGCCGGTTCCGGCTTCCTGCCGGTGCCGCCGGAAACCTTCATCTCCGTCATTAACAGCGTGGTACCTGAAAAAGCACTGGAAATAAATGAAAGAGCCTTTCAGCTGGGGTTCAGTGCAGCGCGTGGAATAAAAGGTTTAACCACGCTCGACACTCTCTAAAAACTCTATCAGGTAGCTAATGTCGGTCTTACAGGTCTTGACGGTCAGAGGTGACGGGTTTTTGTACTCGCATTCCGCAACAAACATTTCCAGCATGCTTCTCAATTAAAACAAACAACCCTCAAAAAATATTATTTTCGAGGATTGAAGTTTACAGCAGACCTTACGCGATAGCGGTAGAGATTTATTGTCCTTCTCCTTTGTTTTGGGCGAACAGTTTTCATAGAACAATTCTTCACCAATCTCTTTTAACCGGGCAACACCTACAATAACATATCTTTTTTGCTCTTCTTCACTGAAGGGATTACTATAATTAGCATAGTAAAAGAGCTTTGGTGGAAAGTGTAGGGTTGCTTTTGAATGCTGGGGAAGACAATATTTTAATATGATATCTATCTGTACAATCCATTGGTTTTAAGAGCCGCCCGTATGGGGCGGTTTCTTTCTGTTTTCAAAATACACGTTTTAATGGTTGTGTGAATAAAATGTGGCAAATAAATGAAGGTGAGGATAAACGTGGGTGAGTCGCTTTACGCTGTGCAACCTAAGAATGGTCTAAAAAACAGCAGTCAATGCATGGATTAACTAACCAGGAAACACCATGCCAAACTTGAATTTCTTTGGTCCTTCCGGAGCTAAAGGAACCATTATGTCTAAAATGTATGGAAACAGCGTTCCAGCGGTGGATTTATCCAAGCCCAGCAAAATTGCATATAATCTGGTAATCGAACCTGAAAGCGGGTTTAAAGGAGAGATTAGAATGACAGATAGAACAAGCGACATCTCCAGAGCCACGGAATGTGTTGCACGCGTAAAGTCCGTAGAGGAATACCTTAACTTAATCGATCAGGCGTTCGGGACTATCTGCAATCCTGCACAGGGAAGCAATTGTGAGTTGTGGTACAGAGGAGCGGTGCAGCAGCAGTTTCCCCTACTCCCCAGGATTGCCAGGAACTCACTGAACCCATTATTTGAGATTGTCTTTTTGTCCAAATTTAAGTCTCTTGTTATCCCTTACGTGGAAAGGTTACCCGCCTTCCCGCTGCCGGGCGGACTCCCTCCCTACTGGTCATGGCTGTTTATGATGCAACATTATGGTGTGCCGACCCGAATGCTCGACTGGTCTCTCGACGCTTTGACCGCTCTTTACTTCGCTACAAATCCGGAAGATGCTTCCAGGGTACAAGGTATTGATGCAGTGGTATGGGTCCTGAATCCGGTAATGTTAAATGAAGCATTTTCTTTCCACAGCTTCCTCAAACCAGGATATATTCCCAATGTTGAGGAACCTTCGTTCAACCTTTTCTTTGGTCCTAACAGCCAGATTCTCAGTACAAAAAAACCGGCTGCTGCAATCGGTCCTATGAACACAACCCGGATTGTGGCCCAGAGAGGGGTTTTCACTGTCTTTCCGCATATAAAGAACTTGGTGGCATTGGAGGATTTTGCTGACAGCTCACGCTTCCTTTTCAAGATTTGCGTGGCATGGGAGAGTTTCGACCTAATCCATACCCAGCTACAGCATTACGGGATCACAAAGCTCACCCTGTTCCCGGATATAGATGTTATTTCTAATGAGATTTTCCTGCAAGTGATGGAGGAAAGTGTTGAAACTATAGACCCCTAAGCAAACTTTCCCTTAAAAGAGCAACTGAAAAATCAATTGCTCTAATCCTTCATCATATCTACCTATCGGTAGGCCGCCAGTGGAAAAGGATGGAGCCATAACTATAATTATTATGGGGTGGATTATCTTCAGGATACCGGTGCTGTAAAAATTGCCCACAAGATCGAACGCAGTGGCTATAGGCATATCCAGTGCCTGCATCATTTGGTGTATATAAGATCGTTTGGCGGGGCTGGTATCACATAAACTGGTAGCTAGATTAGCGGGTTTGGGATGGATTAGGAAAAACGGTCTTTTGTTAACACCGCAGGATGGGCCCCGGGTGCGCCTCTCAACTGTTCTAACCGATGCTCCGCTAAAACCAGTGAAAGGCATGGGGTTCTTTCAGATTTTCCTAAAAAGTCCCAAACATGGTCAGTCCCCCGCTAGATCAACACACTCAAGCTTTGGTATAATAAATATAATAGTACACTGTGGAAGGAGTGACGGCTTGGCGGAGATCAGGGGAATTAACCGTACCAATGACTATGCGTTCAAAAGGATCTTCGGGACGGAAGAAGGCAAGGAAGTACTTATTGGATTTCTCAATGCCGTGATGAAACCTCTGCCCGGCCGGGAGTTGGTCGATCTCGAACTCCTGGACCGGGAGATCGACCCGGTGCATGTGCTCGAACGTGGCGCCAGGCTGGACCTCCTGGCCAGGACCGGCCAGGGCGCCCTGATCAATGTGGAGGTCCAGGTGGCCAACCAGTACAATATCGACAAGCGAACCATGTACTACTGGGCCGCACTCTATCACGGGCAATTGACCGGCGGAGAAGCGTTCGGCAAGCTATGCAAGGCTGTAACAATCAACATCCTTGGCTTCAAATGGTTTCGGAAGGACGTACGCTACCATCACAGCTTCCACATCCGGGATGACGAAACAGGTGAGCCGTTTAGTGATGACCTGGAGATGCACTTTCTGGAACTAGAGAAGATCAAGCAGCTGAGACGCAAGCCCGTGGACGACCTGGAGGGCTGGCTGATGTACCTCAGCAATCTCGAAGGCGAAGAAATGGAGGCGATAGCCGTGGATAACCCGGGGATCAGGAAAGCTCTGACCATAGAGCGGGCGTTCTGGCAGAGCAAGAAGGAGCGCAGGATTTACGAAATGATCGAAAAGGCGAAGCGTGACGAGATATCCGCGTTGCTCGGCGCCAGAGCTGAAGGAAGGGCCGAGGGGAAAGCCGAAGGGAAAGCTGAAGGAAAGGCTGAAGGAAGGGCTCAAATGGCACAAGAAGCCATTTGTAAATACCTGAAGGCCAGATTTGGTGTAAATTCACTGGAATTTCAGAGACAGGTTATGAGTATTGACGACTTAGAGATCCTGGACAGGATCATCAACAAGATTTACACCGCTGATTCGCTGGAAGAAACACAGAAAATCATTGAAGGCGGAGCTATCTAGGGGATAATGGGAATGGGCCGGAATGGGCCGGAATGGGAAGGGGACAGGTTACTTGTCCCCTTCCGAGAACGTAATTAGTTTTATGTAACTGGATTATTAATTAAAAGTCTGTAGCGAAGGTGAACAGATAACCAGACTAACAGAACATGTGTCAACCGAACCGTCCCCGTGACATTGCGGAAATCCGGCAATCGCTTCAGGAACTGGAACTTCTCAGTACAAAGACGCCGCTCAAAACGACAACCCCTCCGGTTATTTGCCATGCCGTCAAAGCTTCCCCCAGGATCAGAAAGGCCAGTACGGCGGTTGCTGCCGGCTCGAAGGTACTGATAATGGCTGCCTGGGAGGCGCCTATTTCCTTTATCCCTCGAAAGAAGGCCGCCATGGCCAGCACGGTTGCGAAGATTCCAAGAGCAATGATGGCCAACCATGCGCTCCGGTCAAAGGCGAAGCTCATTTGCCCCCGGGTCAATGCCAGAAAACCCGTTGCCAGTGCTACAACGGTCGAAACATAGGCGTTATAAACCGGCGTTTGGATCCTTTTCAGCAGGCGGGCGGTCCCAATCAGGAATACAGAGTTGGTGACAGCCGCGGCCAGGGAGAGCAGCACACCGCGCAGGTCCAGCGTGCTGACCGGCTGGCCCAGAATAATGACGCAGCCTGCTAGTGTGAGCATCAGTGCCAACCCCTTTTGCAGGGTAAAGGGCTCCTTCAAAAAGAATGCGGCCAGGACCGCAACCAGGACGGGGTAAAGGTAAAGAAAAAGGATGGCTATGCCGGCCGGTATGAAACGGAAGGCCTCGAACAAGGCCAAGACGGTAAGCGTTTGAGTTCCCAGGGAAAGGGCCAGCACGGACAGCAACTGCCCCCGGGAAAGCCTGTAGTCGTAGCGGCCGGCCCAGATCAGCAGCCAGAACACAATGGCTGCCAGGACGTACCTCAGCATGAGGACAATCATCACCGTGGCTCCGCCCTCGTAGGCAATCTTGGCTGCGATGGCCTCCGTGCTCATACAAAGGGTTGCAAACAGGACCAAGCCCGTACCCAGGCCAATGCGCCGGGTCCCAACTTTCGCCGTATCCAAATTTCAGCACCCTTCCCAAAAAAATATGGCGGCTTTTTAAAGTATGCCGCCGGGCTTTCATTAAATATACTGAATTACTGTGTATAGCTACGGACTCCTTCATCCCGGGCTCCATTAGGGGGAGCATTTCGCGCAGATTGACCGGAACAAGGTGGTGCTCAGGTAGCGGTCGCCGCGGTCGGGCAGGATCGCTACAATGTTGCCGGAGCCCATTTTTTTTGCTATATGCAAGGCCCCGGCCACCGCAGCGCCGCTGGACATGCCCACAAAAATTCCTTCCCTCGTTGCCAGCAGCCTTGCCGTTTCAAAAGCCTCGTCATCCTCAACGGTAAGCTTTTCATCAAGCAATTGGGGATGATAAATTTTGGGGACAATGGCCTCCTCCATGTTCTTGAGACCCTGGATGGCATGTCCCTTTACAGGCTCCACGCCGACAATTTTAATTTCCGGCTTCATCTCTTTCAAATATAAGCTGATTCCCATCAGCGTACCGGTGGTTCCCATTCCAGCCACAAGTACATCGATCTCCCCGTTGGTCTGAGAGAAAATCTCCGGTCCTGTAGATTCATAGTGGGAAAGAGAATTGTTTTCGTTCACGAACTGGTTTGGCATATAGTATTTATCAGGCTCCTCCTGAATGATCCGGTGGGCTTCCCGAATCGAGCCGTCGGTACCTTCTCCTGCAGGCGTCAGGATAACTTCAGCGCCGTAGGCCTCCAGGATCCGACTTCTCTCCGAGCTGACACACGCCGGGACAACAAGCTTAACCCGGTAACCCTTGGCGGCGCCAATCATGGCTATGGCAATGCCGGTATTTCCCGACGTAGCCTCAAGGATGGTTTTACCTTCAGTAAGCTCCCCGGACTCCTCCGCTTTGTTAATCATGTAATAGGCAGGACGGTCCTTGATGGACCCTCCTGGATTGCATCCTTCCAGCTTTCCAAAAATCTTCGCCTTCGAGCCATTAGTTAGTGTTTTTAACTCAACAAGCGGTGTGTTACCGATGGCGGAAAAGATATCCACTATACGTCGCCTCCAAGTGAAGTATCAAAATGTAGTATCAAATATTGAACCTTCTGTTATTCGATAACCGGAGCTGATTCTCCTGCTTTGAGGGTAATCTTGTCGAAACAAAAGGAAATCTGGTTCCCGTCAATAACATAGGGTATCGGACGCCCAACTTATTTTAGGGGCGTTCAAGCTTCGAAAAATCAAGGGTGGCAAAATAGTCGTCAATGGTTTCCGCCCGCCGGATCATTTCAACCCTGCCGCCGGGCTTTAGCAGCAGCTCGGCCGACCGCAATTTCCCGTTGTAATTAAAGCCCATAGCGTGACCGTGCGCACCCGCATCGTGGATGACCAGGATATCTCCGGGGTGAATTTCCGGCAGCTTCCGGTCGATGGCAAATTTGTCGTTGTTCTCACAGAGCGACCCGGTAACGTCGTAAAGACAGCGGTGCGGCCATTCTTCTTTGCCGGCCACAGTAATATGGTGATAGGCGCCGTATAATCCAGGGCGCATTAAATCAGCCATACAGGCGTCCAGGCCAACATAATTCTTGTAAATTTCCTTCTTATGCAGAGCGGTCGCCACCAGGTAACCATAGGGACCGGTAATCATCCGCCCGCTTTCCATGGCCAACTTAACAGGGTGCAGCCCGTTGGCGACAATCTTCTCCTCATACGCCTGCCGGATGCCCCTGCTCAGATAAAACAAGTCGACGGCCTCTTCTTCCGGGTGGTAGGGGATGCCGATGCCCCCCCCGAGATTGACCAACTCAACGCGAATATTCAGGGTCCGGTAGATTTCGAGGGCCAAATCGAACATCATCCTGGCAGTCTCAATAAAGTAGCCCGGGTCCAGTTCGTTGGAAATAATCATCGTGTGCAGGCCAAGTCGCTTTACGCCCTTCTCCCGCACGATTCTAACTGCATCCAGAAGCTGCTTCCGGGTCAGGCCGTATTTGGAATCCTCCGGAGTACCGATGATGGCGTTACCCCCCCCGCGCAGCGACCCTGGGTTATACCGGAAGGAAAGCAGTTCGGGAAGTCCGGCATGTCTTTCCAGGTAATCGATATGGCTGATGTCGTCCAGGTTGATCACGGCGCCCATTTCTCTGGCCAGCTTAAAATCCTCGACCGGGGTGTCGTTGGACGTGAACATGATGTCTTCCCCTTGAATACCGACCCGGTCCGACAAAATCAATTCTGCTAGAGAACTGCAGTCAGCCCCAAACCCCTCTTCGTGAAGCATCTTTAAAATATACGGGTTGGGTGTCGCCTTCACTGCAAAATATTCCTTAAACCCCGGCGCCCAGGAGAAAGCCTCCAGCAAATTGCGGGCATTAGCCCGGATGGCTGCCTCATCGTAAACATGAAAAGGGGTGGGGTATTGTTCAATGATCTGAACCAGCTGCTCCTTCGAAAAAGGTAATCTTTTTTCTGCCATGTCTTGTTCCTCCCAGGTTATGAAATACTAGTTCTATCTTTAAACGTGCTCTGGCTAAAAACAGGCCGTTGATAAAAGTTTAATAAAACAATTATACTGCAGCTGCCGGATAGATGTACATCATAATCGGGCTTGAGCCGGGAAATTATCAGGTTTTACACAACCACAACATCTTATTTAGATAACAAATCGAGGGTTCCCGGTTAATTAAAATAATTTATTTGATATATTGTTAAATTAAATGATAGAATTTATCTGTGGGGAGAAACGGGGAAGGTCCCCTGCGGGCTTCAAACCCGTTAAGCCTACCTGTCACGCAGGTGGGAGTCCGGTTCGATTCCGACTTCTCCTCACTATATTATTTAAGCTAAAGCACAAAAGCCACCAAAGAATGGTGGCTTTTGTAAATACCTTACAAAGCAGACTGTTCAGAGGAATAATTCCAATCCCGCGTGTCCGGTGTAAACTGCAGTATTCACTGCTGTATCTCCGACTTGCGCCTTTTCTGATACTTTATAGTTTTGGCGATGCACTGCAGGAATTCTTCGGGCGCCGGAAGAAACAAGTAATTAATCTGTTCCCATTATACACGTAGAAAAAAGGAAATGCTATCTTACGTATAAATATTGATAGATTTTTAGATAGGTTAATTTAAAAAATTAAGTGAGGTACGCAGGGAATGAATTTTTTTGAGCTGATCGAAAAGAGGTACAGTGTGCGTTCCTACAGGCCGGACCCTGTAGAGGAGGAAAAACTCGGAATGATACTGGAGGCGGCTCGCCTGGCGCCCACCGCGGCAAACCGTCAGGCAATTACTTTTGTTGTCATCCGAACCGAAGGCAGAAAGAAGGAGTTGAGCCGGGTTTACGGCAGGGACTTCTTTACAGAGGCGCCGCTGGTAATCTGCGTCTGTTTCGCCCCGGGACAGGCCTGGACGAGAAAAGACGACGGCAAGTGCTACGGGGAGGTGGATGCCACCATTGCCATGGATCACCTGATTCTGGCGGCAACCGAGCTGGGGCTGGGAACCTGTTGGATTGCAGCCTTTGATCCAAAAGCTGCACGGGAGGTGCTGGGTCTGCCGGATGACGTGGAACCTGTTGCGTTTACCACTCTGGGTTACCCCGCAGATATGGTAGGACCCAAAAAACGTAAACCCCTTTCGGAACTGGTGAGATATGAACGCTGGTAAAGATTTAGCAGTTGAATTCACATATGAATCGAACTTGGAATCAGTGTCGGTTCGTTAAACTTTAGCTTGACAGTAAGAAATTTCCATACCTTGTGGCCGAGGGTTGAGTATGCTTTCATTTTATGGACGACTTAAATTGTACCACGCGATAAATTCAGCAAGGGCGGGGCTTTCCGGGAGCACTGTCATACTCAAGCTAAAGGATTGAAGGGGCGGCTGAAAACAGCAACCCCTTCAATCCTTATAAATATCAAGCCCGTCTGATAGCGTCACCGCCTGCCCTGGATGCCTCGCCCCAAAAGTAATAGCTAGAGTGAAATTACCCTTTCCCAGGTCAGAAACCTAACTAATTGAGTTTTCATGCGCGGTTTACGGTCAATAATCAAGCCCCGGACTGCTTGTCTCTTTTCCCCCATGGCTTGAGAACCGAAATAAAAATGACTGCAATGAGCAAGATCATTTGGACGGCGCCAAAACAGTTATTCATTTGCTTAAAATACAGGTATGTCGTGTTTTGAAGCGCCAGAGCACGTTCTGCTCCGGCTATGGCAGTCGCCCCGTTGGTCCATGGACCCAAAAAGAAGGTGCCGAATAAAATTTGGGCGATAGTTGAGATCCACTTGAAAATAATCCAGTTGAATTTAAAAAAACCCCAGTTAGTCAACCAGCAAAGCAAAATTCCGGTAATCAGAGAGCCGAAAGCCGCTGGAATGATAATGAATTCGTCCAGCAGCTTGATGGCGACGTTAAAGGCGTAAAGCTCGTCTCCATTGGGCACGCGTGCCTTGACAAAGCCGATCAAGAGCATAGAGATGCCCGTGCCTACCCAGGCACAAATGAAAAGTATGTGAAAACCTTTTAGCCACTGTTTACCCTTCAATCCAATTTTCGCCATACCGCTACCGAACCTCCAAGAATTTTTAATCGCTTCTTTCAACCAGTTTTTATTTTTAAGTCTAAAGTCCGTTAGAAGTCCAATTATGATTATTGGTTTCCATGATGTTTTGGGGTGAGTTATAAATGACCTTTTAATATCTTAGGCTTTTCAGCAATTAAGGGTTAACCCTCCAGGTATTTAATTCTCTCTTCAGGACTAATGATACTGTTAATACGCACTCCAAAGTTTTCATTGACAACAATTACCTCACCCCTGGCGACCAGTGTACCGTTCACCAGCACGTCAACCGGTTCACTGACCTTGGATGATAGTTCGACGAGCGACCCCGTGGTAAGCTCTAAAACCTTTTTGATAGGAACTCTTGTTTTACCAAGCACTACCGAGACTTTTAACGGTATTTCCAAGATCAAGTTCAATTTGTTCTTGTCGATTGAACTATCCAATGGAATTTGATAATCTACCCGGGTTGAAGAAGGCGCGCCGGGAGCGTCAGGGGGGGAGACAGGTGGCCCGGGCTGATCTTGGGATCTTGAGTTGCTTAAATGAACATCCTGGGACAGCGCTTCCACTAAATTCACACTCATTACCTGGTAAAGCTGAATGGTTAAGTTCTCAGCAACCTTGATCTCATAAGTTACAAGTAAGCCGGGCTGTTCATTGTGAAGGAGCGACAATAAATCATCGGCTTTCCGCAAAATTACCGGTGTTTGTGGGTCAACTGCTGTTTCTTTGCTCATCTGCTCTTTGAGAACATCTCCAAAGATCAAGATAACCTGGTTGAATATTTCACTGACAACACCCATTGCATCCTCTGAAAGCTCATTTCCCGGAGACGCGCCAGGATTACCGATAAGGGCTGCGGCCAGTTTGGAAGCATCCGTGAGCTTTAGCAGAAACATGGTTTGACCTGCCAACTCGCCGGTAAACACGCCTTTCCCGGCTACAAGCGGAAATACAAGACCTTCCGGCAACTCCTTGCCCATGAGATATTCAGCCTTGGGACTCGCAACACTGATACTGGTGTTAAGGATAACAGCGAAGCTTTTTTCTATCTGAGCCATTAAGCCAGTGGAGATTTGAAGTATTTTATCGCTCTGGCCCTCCTGAGGAGGTTTGGAACTTTCCTGCTCCTGATTCAGCCTGCCCAGTAAAGCGTCAATTTCCTCTTGAAGCAATAGCTTACTAGACATTGCCCTTGACCTCCTCAACCATGGATAGTATTTGAACGCCAAGTTGCTGCCCTATCGTCCCCGCCTGAACTTTGAATTTAAGTTTATTCTCCACATATAAATCCATATCCTGCCCGATTCTGCGGTCAAGCAGTAAAATATCGCCAGCCTGGAGCTGGAGAAAATCATTGACTGTTATTTGTACTTCACCGGCAACGGTGGTCAATTTGACATCCGAGCGTTCCAGCCAGAAGGAAACACTCCTCGCCTCGTCCTCGTCTGGAACGGTATTACGGTAACTGGCCGACATTTGTGCTATAACCGGCTCCAGGAGTACGTGAGGGAAACAAATTGTTACGACGCCGCTCCCCGAACCACCAATTATCCCGTCAAAAGTTAGGAGAGCCATGATTTCGTTCCGCTGTGCAACCTGATGGAGGAGTGGATTTGTTTCCATGGATTCAATTTCCGGTTCTACGGGAAAAACATCTGACCAGGCTGCCGCCAGGTTATCCAGAATTTTTGTATTCAGGCGCCGCAAAATGGAAATCTCTATGTCTGTAAAATGTCGGATACGTTTGGGCATAATACCTGGTCCCCCAAAAAGGAGGTCGATAACGGGGAACACAAACTGCGGACTAAGGGCCATGATGCCCTTGCCCTTCAAGGGATTCATGGAAAAAATCGTGATTAGAACCGGCGTCGGAATGGAGCGGATGAAGTCATCGTAAATCAATTGTTCCACCGCGCTGACCCGCAATTGCACGTTAGTTCGTAAATACCCGGAGAGGAAACTGGAGATCAGACGAGAAAAATTTTCATGTAGCATCTGCAGTGTCTGAAGGTTGCCCTTCGAAAATTTATTTGGAAGACCGAAATCATAGAATTTAATATCTTCCTGGCTAAGAGATTCCTGGTATTTCTCCCTTGCAGACTGGCTTCCCGTCATTATGCCCGTTAAAATCTGATCAATTTCGGTCTGCGATAGGGCTTCTTTCAATTATTTCACCCCTCTGATCATAGAATTAAGGTAAATAGTTTTGGTTTACTTGACAACTCCTATTTGGGTGACCGCCTTTTCCAGGATTTCGTCCTGGGCCCGAAGGAGCCTTTGATTAATTTGATATGTCCGTGATACTTCGATTAAATCAACCATCTCGTCCACGAGATTCACATTTGATTTCTCCAAATAGCCCTGAGCCAAAACGGGATTCGGAAGTATATCCGGCTGACTACCGGGTGGCAGAGCAAAACAGTTGTTTTGAACCTTTGTTAACTCCGTATTATCATCAAATTGAACCACCAAGATGGTGTCAACCAGCATTCCATCGGAGGAGTAGATTCCTCCGTCAGTATCAACTCTAAAATCTTTCCCAGGCTGCAGTAGCTCGTTACTGCCCAGAACCCGGTCGCCGGCTGCAGTAACCAGATATCCCTCCTGGTCGACCCTAAAAGCGCCGTCCCTGGTGTAGAGGGTATCACCGTCCGGTGTTTGGACGCTAAAAAAGCCGTTGCCCGTTATCGCTAGATCGGTGGGATTATTGGTCTGCTCCAACAAACCCGGCCGTAGATCCGGAAGGATTTCGTCAACAGTTGAACCGTACGTCATCCTGCCGATAACCGTCTGTTCAGGATGGCCGTTACCCCGGTCGCTGTGGCCGACGAGATGCTCCAAAAAAGGGGCAACCGCTACCTTGTCTCTTCTATACCCATTTGTGCTGACATTGGCTATATTATTTGAAACGACTTCCAATCTTTTTTGCCCGGTCGCTAAACCGCTAGCGGAAGTATATAAACCGCGAATCATATCGTCACCTCGATTGTACTTTTCTAATGTTCAGAATCAGTTCTATTTCTCCACTACTACGCCCGAATTTACGTGAGAGTTCATTTACCCGTACTCCGCTGTCGTAGGCTCTATAAATATTTTCATATATTTTCAATACTTCTGCTTGACTTTTTTTTGGAGCCCCGCTTCTGTTATTACCGCTACAATCTGTGATTTTCTGCATTTGTTCCTCGATACTTGCCAGTTGAGTCAGAACACTTTTAACCTTGTCAACCAACAGGTCCAGCCTCGAATCTATATTGATAATCCTGCTGCCAATGTCAGCATCTCCCTCTTCCATAAAACCGGCAAGTTCATGATGAAAACTTCTCTTTTTATGCTTATTTCGTCCTAATAAAAACAGGATTACTAATATAAAAAGCACTGCTTCTGTCGATGCAACAACAAGAATCAATTGCTGGTTTACTTGAACTTTTTGCATTATACCAGGAATGAATGACATTGTTAACAATTCTGACATAAAACATCCCCTCTAAAATGGCTTTTGAGCCTTTTTATTGCTCTGGAGTGCAGTTGGCACACCCTAGATTCGGATACGTCGATGATTTTTCCAATTTCTTTTAATGTCAGTTCCTCCTGGTAATATAACGCCAGCACCAGTCTATCTTTTTCTTCCAACTTATTGATGGCCTGAACCAGAATATCGCGGCTTTCATTTTGCAACAGAACCTCCAGGGGATCCGGACTGGAGCAGTCCTCCAGGGAATAGGCATAGCCGGTTGTTTCCCCATCTTTATGTACATACATACCTTCCAATGAAACCAGTGTGTTCTTGTTTAAATGAATGGTTAACTTTCTCAACTCAACAACACTAATTCCCAGCTTCGACGCCAGGACTTGCTCGGACGCCTCGCTGCCAAACTCTTTCTCCAGGCTTTCTTTGGCAGCAAGATATTTTTTAAGCTTATCCCAGGTACTCCTCGGGATCCAGCTCTGCCTCCTCACCTCATCGAGGATCGAGCCCCTGATTCTGACTGAGGCATATATTTCAAACTTAACGCCTTTATTCAAATCATATTTTTCTATGGCATCAATAAGTCCCAGCAGCCCGGCTCCTTCCAGGTCCTCCTGGGCGAGGCTGGATGGATACCTTGCTTCTAAACGGCCGGCGATATTTCTTACCAGCCAGAGGTAGGACAGGATCAATTCTTGACGGGCGTGGATGCTTTTTGTTGAACCGTATTCCTTCCAAATTTCCTCTATCATTTAATCACCCCGCTTACCTGAAACAAGCATCCGGCCTATTTCCCTCATCCTCGTAAACACATAGTGGAAAATATCATCCTGCTGGCCAGGTCCAATGCCTGTGAACTCGATGCTGTGCAAATATCTGGTTATTCCTTGTACGTTAATCTTCTGGCATCTAACAATCTTTGCCAACGCTTTAATCTGGACTTTGTGCTCCTGTTTAGTGACAAAGAACTCTACCAATAAGCCTTTATTCAGGGAGTAGCGCTTACCGCTATAAAACTTCATTCCGCCGGCGCTAATGTCAACACTACGAACAATATTCGGCTCGTCCCCTTCGGAAAGATTTTCATCCACAGCATCTACCTGGGTTATCATAATCCTCAGTCTGACTGGAATTCTGACATATTTGCGGCGCTGAATCCTTTTAATCTGTTCAGACATCGTAAGCCTGTAGAGCGGGATCACATCATTTTGTTTTCCCAGTACTTTCGCCTTAAAAGAATACAATTCACTCTCTCCGGTAAAATTTACAGTAACAATGTCCCCGCTCTTTAAATCCAAGGGAATACGCTCGCAATAAGGAATTGCGATATGAATCTCATTACCCACAACATCCTGAATAGAAGATATGTAATTAGCCTCTTTACCTTCCCTTGTCAAACCAATTTTTAAGTTGATCTGCAACCTCTTATCAACAGACAAAAAATTTCCCTCCAACTAACGGTATAACCGAAACAGCTTGCTGATGAAATTCCCCATGCCTTTGCCCGCCTGGCTTTGTACCCCTAGTAAAGCCCGGGCCACGGCTTGAAGTCCGGATGAAGCAACTGCATCCGGCTTACGCAGGATGAAGGGACACTGATCCTTGACAGCCTGGCCGACAACACGATCCTCACATACCGATCCAATATGGTTCACTTTAATTTGAAGAAACCTTTTGGTTACCGCTGCGATTTTGGAAGCCGTCAGCAATGCCTCCTCCTCATTAGAGGCCCTGTTGACCACAATCCCGACCCCGGGGTGAACCTTGTAGGTGGAGAGCACCTTGATCATGCTGTAAGCATCGGTAATGGAGGTTGGCTCGGGTGTCACCACCACGATAACCTCTTCTGCCGCCGCGACAAAGCCTAGAACATTTCGAGAAATTCCCGCGCCGGTATCAATAAAAACAAAGTCTGTGCAATCATTGAAATAACTTAATGCCTCTATGAGTCTTTCCCTTCCCTGGCGGTCCAGGTTTGCCAACTCCTGGATGCCGGAACCCCCGGAAACAATGCGGATACCGCATTGCCCCTCGAAGATGATCTCATTTATTGTTTTATTCCCGTACAGAATATCGTAGAGACTGCCGCTTGGATTTAAACCGAGAAGAATTTCAACATTCGCCATACCCAGGTCAGCGTCAAAAATTGCTACCCTCTGGCTCATTTTGGTCAGGGCAATACTGAGATTTACAACCAGGCTGGTCTTGCCGACGCCGCCCTTACCGCTGGTTACCGCAATCACACGCGGGCTACGTCCTGCCTTTACGTTTTTGAGTATATTTTTTGAGGCGATGGCACGTAAATTAAACGCTTGATCCCGCAAGCTACTTATCCCTCCCTAATACCAGTTTTGCAGCTCTTTTGGGACGCAACTCATAGATATCGTCGGGGACTTTTTGTCCGTCTGTAATGTAAACAACCGGCATCCTGGCCTGGCAGGCCACATTCACAATACAACCGAGTTCAGTAGTTTCATCAATTTTTGTAAAGATTATCTTATTAAAATGAAGCTTGCGGTAGTCCTCAACAATCTTTGTGAGGTCTTTTCCCTTGGTTGTCGCGCTTAATGTTAGCAAGATATCTCTTGGTTGAGGCATAACCTCTATAAATTTTCTCAGCTCGAATACCTGTTCTTTGTTTTTTAGCGATCTTCCGGCTGTGTCGATTAAAATTAGATCTTTGTCGCTGTGGCGCCTGAGGCAGTTCTTGAGCTCCCCGGGAGTCATCACGACTTCCAAAGGCAGGCCGATGATTTCACTATAAGTTTTAAGCTGTTCCAACGCCCCTATCCGGTACGTATCAATTGTCAAAAGCGCTACCCTTTTATGGTGAAACAGGGCAAGTTGTGCCGCCAACTTGGCCAGTGTAGTTGTCTTTCCTACACCGGTGGGTCCGATGAACGCCATTAACCTACCGGGGACAATATTTTTATAGAAAGGCTCCACCAACCGGGCCATACCTTGTAGAAGAGTCTCATTCACATTCCCGTCCGGGCTGTTTATAGTTTCTGCCCCGTGAAGCCTGCTGTTTCTAAAATCCGCAATCAACCTTCCCACAATAACATCGTTTAGCTCCAATTGTTGGAGCACTGTTCTAATCTTCGAAAAACTCCTGTCCCCGGTCCCGTATTCCTGGCTGTCAGGCGTGAAATCCCACAATGTTCTTTTTAATTCATCAAGTTCCCGTTCCAGTTCGCGGTAATCAACCGGCTCCGTTTGATTCACGTTGACGGCGTTTGAATGCCGGCTCACCTTTGCCGTCTCTCTCCAATACCCTTCGGCCGGTGCTTCTTTCCAGGCTGTCTTTTTTGAGGCCGCCGGCATTTGTGGATCAACCGGACCTGCCCAGTGTTGTTCGTTAATTTGCTTTTGTTGCCCTGTATCTACATTATTTTCAACTGCTGCGGTCACTTCTACCAGACTAGGTCCAAGCACAGCGCGCAAACCGCTGCCACGCACCTTCCTACTACTTATGATGATCGCTTCAGGCCCTAAATCGCCCTTGATCATCTGAAGGGCTTCTCTTAAGTCTTTGGCGATATATTTTCGTATTCTCAATCCACTGTCACCGTCCCAACAGCCTCAATATCATATCCCGGATAAATCTCGCTGAGTGACAGCACGGCCAGATGAGGAAGATACTTCTCCACCAACCTCCTGAAAGGCATTCGGCAGCGCGGCGAACAAAGCACAACCGGGCTCGCGCCACGCAGGTTGAACTTCTCCATCATAGATTTCAAGCGCTCTAACAGCTTGCGGGTAAGCTGTGGCTCCAGCACCGGGTAGGCGCCCAGCCTTGTTTCCTGGATTGAGTCAATGAGATCCTGCTCCAGTTGAGGGTGGAGCGTAAGTACAATAATTTTTCCTTCATTGTTTTCGTATTTGCGGCAAATTGTTCTGGCCATGGCCTGGCGCACCTGTTCAGTCAAATAGTCGATTTCCTTGCTATAGTGAGCGGCGTCGGCCAGCGCCTCCAGAATAGTCAGGAGATCCCGCACGGGCACCTGTTCTTTTAAAAGGTTCTGAACAACTTTTTGTATTTCACCCAAACTCAACAGGTTGGGGATCAGTTCCTCGATAACCGCCGGGTTTTTCTCTTTAATTACATCCACCAGTTCCTTCAGCTCCTGGCGCCCCATCAGTTCGTAGGAGTTGCGCTTGATAAACTCCGTCAGGTGCGTAACGATTACGGTAGAACAGTCCACGACTGTATACCCTGCGATCTCGGCGCGGTCCTTGTCCTCTGGCGAAACCCAATAGGCAGGCAGGCCAAAAGTCGGTTCGGTGGTCGGAATGCCTTTAATGATTGCGCCCTGTCCTGTTGCGTCCATGGCCAGGTAGTGTCCCGCCATAACTTCCGCTGAGGCTGCAACAACTCCTCTGATTTTGAACACATACCCGTTGGGAGAAATCTGGAGGTTGTCCCTGATCCGCACCGGGCGCACGAAAATACCCATCTCTGCCGCACACTGCCGTCGCACAGAAGCAAGCCGTTTAAGCAGATCCCCGCCTTGTGATTCGTCTGTAAGCGGGATGAGATTGTAGCCCAACTCTATTTCAAGCGGATCTATCTTGTAATACTCCAGAATATTCTCCGGCTCGGCCCTGGGGGGGACAGCCTGTCTGGCCGCTGTTTCAAGTTTTTCCTGGTCTTTTTTACGCTCTTCCTGAATTAAGCTGTAAGCAAGAAAGCCCATCCCACCCGCCAGGGCCATAAAAAGCAAATTTGGCATGGCCGGGATCAGGCCGAGAACAAACAGGATGATGGAGGCAAGGACCAGTACCTTGGGGAAGTTAAGGAACTGGTCCGATATATCCTTGCCGAAACTAGCGTCCGATGAAGCGCGGGTGATCAGTATGCCTGAGCCCGTGGAAATAAGGAGAGCGGGTATTTGAGCCACCAGGCCGTCCCCTACGGTCAAGATGGTGTAGGTTTGAAAAGCCTCCCCGGCTTCCATTCCTTTTTCCAGGACTCCGATGATCAGACCACCAACAATGTTGATCACAATGATAATAATTCCGGCAATAGCGTCGCCCCTGACAAATTTACTGGCGCCGTCCATCGCTCCAAAGAAGTCGGTCTCCCTCTGCAGGCGGCGCCTCCTGGAACGCGCCTCCTCCTCGTCAATCAACCCGGCGTTGAAATCCGCATCGATACTCATTTGCTTGCCCGGCATAGCATCCAGGGTAAAGCGCGCCGCCACTTCGGCAACCCTGCCGGAGCCACTGGTTATTACGACAAATTGAATGACGGTGATAATTATAAAAATAACCAGCCCTATAATGATGTTGCCGCCCACAACAAAATTCCCAAAGGCTGTGATAACCTGGCCGGCTGAAGCATCGGTGAGAATCAACCGGGTGGAAGATATATTCAGAGACAGGCGGTACAAGGTGGTTATCAGCAACAATGTTGGAAATATTGAAAACTGGGTCGGCTCAGTGGTAAACATGGTAATCAGCAAGATCACCAGACCAAGCGCGAGGCTTAAGATCAGGAAAACATCCAGGATGCCGGGCGACAGCGGAATTATAATCATCAGAATAATGCCGATGACAAGCCCGGCGATAATCATATCGTTGTATTTCTTAACCTGTTGTCTGAGCGCTGTCCTGGATAACATCTGTCCACCATCCAATGATGAGTAGTTCCTGGCAAATCAACTAATAAATTTTAGATTATGCCATGTCCCTTAACACGGCTTACTTTCTTATCTTGTAGATCAAAGCGATTATTTCGGCCACAGCCTGATACACTTCGATGGGTATTTCATCCCCTGCCTCGGTAGTCCTGTATAATAACCTGGCCAAATCTTTGTTTTCAATAACCGGCACATCATATTTTGCGGCCAATTCCTTGATCCGCTCGGCCAGGCGGCCGGCCCCTTTCGCCACGATCCGGGGCACATCCATGCTTTCCTGCTCATAACGGAGTGCTACAGCCAGGTGAACGGGGTTGGTAATCACAACTGTGGCCTTCGGCATCTCACTAAGCAGGCGGTTCATACTAACCTGGCGCTGCCGCTCGCGCAGCCGGGACTTAAGCTGAGGATCCCCCTCGGCTTCTTTGAACTCCTTTTTAAGTTCTTCCCTTGACATCATCAATTCTCGCTTGTGTTGATACCAACGGTGCAGGTAGTCCAGAATAGCCAGTACCAAGTAGACAAGCCCGCAACAGCCTGCGATAAAAATTATAATCTGCGCCGCATCATTCAGCGAGCGGGCGGGAGTACCCTGCCCTGCCTCCAAGACATCCGGCAGGCGCCCCTTAATCAGCAAAACTGCGACCACGGCAATTATGGTGATTTTTAGTAAGGATTTTAGCAGCTCCAGCAGTGCTTTTTTGGAAAAAACGTTCTTCAAACCGTTGGCAGGGTTAATTCTTTCAAATTTGAACTGCAACGCCTCATGTGCGTAAAAAAAACCAACCTGGACTATATTGGCCAGGACCGCAATCGCAACAACGAACGCAAAAAGCGGCCCCAGCAGCCCCAGAAAAAAACGAGATGAATAATACAAAGCAGCTGTATTATTTTCCAGGAACTGGCCATGAAAGCAATTGTTCAGGTATGAGTAAAAATAATCTTGGATGCCCGAAACTAGACTGTCCTTTACCGCATAGATGTAAACTACAATGGCCAGCAAAATTATGGACCCGTTTAAATCGCTGCTTTTGGCTACCTGCCCTTTCCGCCTGGCTTCCTGCAACCTTCGCGGTGTCGGCTGCTCGGTTTTTTGTGCGCTGTCCTGGTTGGCCATTAGGATAAACCTTTAAGCAGCAACAAAAGGTTTTTTTCAATTGAGCTCATGAACCTGCTCAAGGCTGTCGCCATGAGCGGAAGGGTAACGCTCAATACCAGCAGACCTGTGACGATCTTAAGCGGAAATCCAAGTACGAAAATATTCATTTGCGGCGCCATCCGGGCAACCAGGCCAAGAGCGGTGTCGGTAAGCAGCAATACTACCATAACAGGCACGGCCAACTGGACAGCAAGCGTAAACATGCCCGCGAATGCCTTTAGAACAACCTCACTCACACCTCCGCTGAAAACAGCGTTAAAAGGCAGGAGTTCGTAGCTCCTGGCCAGGGCCATGATGAGGCTGTAATGCCCATCCAGGCTCAGGTAAATGACCAGGGCAAACATGTACAAAAAGTGGGCGATTACAGTATTTTGCGCACCCGTCATAGAATCGAAGACGTTAGCAAGGCCGTAACCGATATGGATATCCATAAAGTGTCCTGCCATTCTGAAAAGATATAAAACCAGGCTGGCCATCAGGCCCAATTCCAGCCCGACCAGGACTTCGCCGGCCGCTTGCAGGATATATACCAGAGCATTGTCCGAAAGTGGGTACAGACCGGTTTTTAGATTAGGGAAAACCACCAGACTCAAGACAAAGGCAAAACCTATCTTGACCAGGACAGGAATCCCTTTTACGGCCATCAAAGGACTGCTGGCCAGGAAGGCTACCGCCCTTAAAAAAACGAGAAAAAACAGGTAATATTGCCTCAAATCCTGCGCCTGCTCCAACTCTAACGCACCATCCCGGGTATCTGGCTGTAAAGATTGACCGTAAAACTCATGAGCCGGTTCAAAAACCAGGGTCCCAGAAGGATTAGCGCCAAAAAGACAACAATAATTTTCGGGACAAAAGTCAGGGTCTGCTCCTGGATTTGTGTGGCAGCCTGCAAAATGCCGATAACCAGCCCCACCAGCAAGGCCGCAATCAAGACCGGACCCGCTAGAGTAAGGACCAGGATGAGGGCCCCTTGGGCCACGTTGATAAAATACGTCTGAGTCATTTTCCGCACAACCTTAGTGAAAACTTTCCAGTAACGACTTTACAACTAGATACCATCCGTCCACCATCACAAAAAGCAACAGTTTAAACGGTAAGGAAACCATCACCGGCGGGAGCATGAACATCCCGACCGACATCAAGATACTGGCGACGACCATGTCAATAATAAGGAAAGGCACGTATAAAAGAAAACCTATTTGAAAAGCTGTCTTTAATTCACTGATGATAAATGCGGGAACAACTACCGTCAGGGGTAGCACATCAGCATTTTGCGGGCTTTCTATTTTAGATGCCTCGACCATGAGCGCGATATCCTTCTCCCTGGTCTGCTTTAACATGAAACTGCGCAGGGGCTTGGAGGCGCTTTCGATAGCCGTTTCCTGGTTCATCTCACTGGCCAGGTACGGTTTTATAGCGTGCTCATTGATGTCCTGGTAAACCGGCGCCATCACGAATATCGTCAAAAACAGGGCCAGGCCAATAAGAACCTGGTTCGGCGGTGCTTGCTGAGTTCCCATGGCGCTACGTAAAAAAGAGAGCACTACGATAATCCTGGTAAAGGACGTCATCATCATCAAAAAGGCTGGAATAAAAGACAATAGGGTCAGCATCACCAACAGTTTGACGCTGTCGACGACCTGACTGGGACTGTTGCTCTGATTAACTGTCAGGTCAATATTCGGAACCGGTATGGGTTGAGACCAGGCCGGTTGTTGAAATATAAAAAACCCAGCTGCAAGGAACAAAATTAAAACATATTTCCTCATTGATCCCGTTTACCCCGGTTATGTTTGATAAAATGCATGTTTAACAATGACAGCGGCGCCGGCCATTTGCTGACCGCGGACGCAAAAGGACTCCGGTTGTCCTTGCTTCGGTTTAGCAGGCTTCTGGCAAGTTCCAGGCCGAAAGCCGGCGGGCGGTCGTTCTCTTCCGCTTCCAGCAAGGGAGGCAGCCCGTCCAGTTCCTTTAATAGCGAGAGACTCCCCTCTTGTTTTGCTATCAGAAAAAACACTCCTCCCACTTCCACCAGGCAGATTGCTGTTTTTGGGCAGAGCCAGAGCTGTTCCAGCAATCTCATGCGGCGTTTTCCGTCGAAGTTAACTTTTTTTCTGCCTGGAAGGTAGCGAAGCAGAACATAGGCCAGCAGCAATACCAGCGGCAGGGAAACGACTAGTTTAATAAAAGCCCAGTAAATCTCTTTATCCACTATTTCCATTCCCCTGTGCTGTTGAACCGGCGGGTAAAAAGCCTGCAACCTTCAGGGCGTAAGTGTCATTAATGACAAAGACTTCACCCTTCCCAAACATCTGATTATTTATATATAAATCAACAGAATCGCCGGAAGCTTTATCCAGTTTAATTACAGTACCCACATCCATGTTCAGGACATCTTTTGTCTTTACAAATGCCCTGCCCAGCTCTACGACAATCGATACCTCCACATCTTCGAGGTAGCTTAAGCTCAACTTCAGACCAACCATACCCTGTCCGTTGGACAGTGGCTTATAACATACCTTCTTGATCCCCTTTTCATTGTCTGCGCCATGCAAACTGGACG
>ENA-UOOH01000312-UOOH01000312.1-fermentation-metagenome-genome-assembly--contig:-NODE-312-length-58621-cov-4.896971_pt1 | contig 58621 bp, 69 predicted proteins | sample MGYA00245778_ERZ724025 | MGnify/ENA primary metagenome ERZ724025 (study PRJEB28704, sample SAMN03018313) | fermentation metagenome | biome: anthropogenic terrestrial biome; feature: soil; material... | reverse complement strand
GAAGGCGGCCGCACGGTAGGCGCAGGCGTCGTTACTGAGATCATAGACTAGCAGCCCCAGGAGGGGAATATTTTGGCAAAAAAAATCCGTATTAAACTAAAAGCCTTTGACCACCGTGTACTCGACGCCTCTGCGACACAGATCGCCGAGACGGCTGAGCGCACAGGTGCGAGAGTGTCCGGGCCGGTACCTCTTCCGACAGAGATCAAAAAGTTCGATATCCTCATGTCCCCCCACGTTGACAAGGACGCACGCGAACAGTTTGAGATCAGGACACACAAGCGTCTGATAGATATAGTCGATCCGACACAGAAGACAATGGAAGCACTTATGGAGCTTAACCTGCCTTCCGGTGTCGATATACAGATCAAACTGTAGAGGTTTGGTCTGAAAGGAGTGAAACGCTAATGAGCATGGGGATTCTGGGCCGCAAGGTAGGGATGACCCAGGTCTTCGACGAAGAAGGCAAGGCAGTGCCCGTAACAGTTATTGAGGCAGGACCTTGCTCCATCGTTGAAATCCGGACACCTGAAAAAAACAGTTACAGCGCAGTGCAGCTCGGTTTCGGAGAAGTCAGGCCCGCTAAGGTGAACAAGCCAATGAAGGGCTACTTTGAGAAGCAGGGCACGACACCCAGGCGCTGGCTGAGGGAGTTCCGCGTTGAGAATACCGCGGACTACCAGGTGGGACAGGAGATCACCGTTTCTCTGTTCCAGAACGGCGAAATTGTTGATGTTACAGGCATCAGCAAAGGTAAGGGGACCGCAGGCGTCATGAAACGCCATGGCTTTGGCGGCGGAGCAGGAAGCCACGGTGCTTCCGTCAACCATCGTCATCCCGGTTCCATCGGATGCAGCAGTTATCCCGGCCGCGTTATCAAGGGCCGGAGGATGGCGGGTCACATGGGAAGCGAGCGCGTAACCACCAAAAATCTTACGGTTTTTGCAGTGGACGAGGAGAACAGCCTTATACTCATCAAAGGTTCTGTTCCCGGAGCGCGCGACAGCCTCGTAATGATCCGTAAAACAGCGTAAGTAGGGAGGCAGAAGACAATGCCTGTTGTAAAAGAAGTCAATTTTAAAGGCGAGGTAATCGGAGACTTTGAGCTCTCGGATGCCGTCTTCGGAGCCCCTGTCCATGTGCCGGCTATGCATCAGGTAGTAGTTGCGCACCTGGCTAATTGCCGTGTAGGTACACACAACGCTAAAGACCGCGGAGATGTCCGCGGCGGCGGCAAAAAGCCCTGGAGACAGAAACACACGGGTCGTGCCCGCGCAGGCAGCTCACGTTCGCCCGTCTGGGTAGGCGGCGGTGTTGCTCATGGTCCGCACCCGAGAGACTATCATCAGAAGGTCAACAAGAAGGTCCGTCGTCTTGCCCTGTGCAGCGCCCTGACTCTCAAGGTCCAGGAAGAGAGCATGATGGTCCTTGATCGTTTTGACATGGATGCACCGAAGACAAAGATAATGCTCGATTTCCTCACCGCCATCGACAGCGGCAAGAAGCCTCTCTTTGTCCTTCATGAGACGAACATGGCAGTTGTCAAATCGGCTGCGAACATACCCGGAGCGGAAGTTCTGCATGTCGACAGCATCAACGTCTACGACCTTCTCAACCACGATCGGCTGATTGCGACTCCTGAGGCTGTCAAAAAGCTCGAGGAGGTGTTCGGTTAATGAACGCAGTAGCACATGATATTATTGTCCGCCCGATAATCACAGAAAAGACAAGCCGGTTGATGGAACTTGGACAGTACACATTTGAAGTGCTTCCCAAAGCGAACAAGATCGAGATACGCAAGGCTGTCGAGGAAGTTTTCAAAGTCAAAGTCGTAAGAGTAAATACGATCCAGGTCCGTTCCAAACCGAAGCGGATGGGTGCCTTTTTGGGTCGTTCACGTTCCTGGAAGAAAGCGGTAGTTACACTTGCAAAAGGCGAAAAGATCGCATTCTTCGAGGGCGCAAGCGCCTAGGCAGAAAGGGGTTAACCAGAGATGGGTATAAAGAAATTTCGTCCCACCACACCCAGCCGCCGCCACATGGCAACGCCTGACTATTCTGAAATCACGAAGGCAAAGCCGGAGCGGAGCCTGGTTGTAACGTTAAGCGAGAAATCGGGACGCAATAACAACGGACGCATTACGATGCGTCACCGCGGCGGCCGCGGAAGGATCAAGTATCGTATCATCGATTTCAAAAGGGACAAGCAGGGAGTACCCGGAAAAGTCGTCTCGATCGAGTACGATCCCAACCGTTCAGCCCGCATTGCGCTGATCTCTTATCTTGACGGAGAGAAACGCTATATTATCGCTCCTGTGGGACTTGCCGTAGGCGACAGCGTAGTCGCCGGCAAGGATTCCGACATTCGTCCCGGAAACGCGCTCAAACTTAGGGACATCCCCGTTGGTACGGTGATACACAACGTGGAACTTGAACCGGGGCGCGGCGGAGTACTCGTTCGTTCGGCAGGAGCATCAGCACAGCTTATGGCCAAAGAAGGCAAATATGCCTTTGTCCGTATGCCAAGCGGAGAACTGCGGCTAGTACTTCTTGAGTGCATGGCCACAGTAGGTCAGGTCGGAAACGAAGAGCATGAAAATGTGATTTACGGAAAAGCCGGAAGAACTCGTTGGCTTGGGATCCGTCCGCACGTTCGCGGCATGATCATGAACCCGGTAGATCATCCGATGGGCGGCGGAGAAGGAAAGAGCAAGTCACACAAGCATCCGGTATCCCCGTGGGGTACGCCGGCGAAGGGCTACCGCACCCGCAAGCGTAAGTCTTCGGACAAGTTCATTGTCCGCCGCCGTAAGAAGTAACCCGGGTTTGTAGGAGGGAATACAGAGATGGCTCGTTCACTTAAAAAGGGACCCTACGTAGATCCGAAACTTCTGCGTAGGATCGAGGACATGAACGAATCGGGGAAAAAGCTCGTTATCAAAAGCTGGTCACGCCGTTCAAGCGTTACTCCCGAAATGGTCGGTCATACGATAGCAGTACACAACGGCCGCATTCATGTACCTGTTTACATAAGCGACAATATGATTGGGCACAAGCTCGGCGAATTCGCACCGACCCGTAAGTTCGGCGGTCACGCCGGACAGGAACGCTCCACGAAAGTCAAGAAGTAGGAGGGGCAGGGTCATGGAAGTCAAGGCAACAGCCCAGCAGGTCCGTATATCAGCTACCAAAGTACGCCAGGTACTTGCTCTCATCAGGGGCAAAAAAGCTTCTGACGCTTTGCTGGTCCTTAAGTACACTCCCAACAAGGGGGCACGTGTAGCAGAAAAAGTCCTTAAGAGTGCGATAGCAAACGCTGAACACAATTACGGACTTGATATGGACAAACTCGTAGTTAAGGAAGTAATGGCGGATCAGGGAAGTTACATGAAGCGCTTCCGTCCTGTTTCAATGGGACGCGCGCATGCTTTCAGACACCATACGTGCCACGTTTCAGTGGTCGTATGTGAGAAATAAGGAGGGGTGACGGTGGGTCAGAAAGTTCACCCGGTAGGTTACAGGATTGGTGTCATCTACGATTGGGAATCCCGCTGGTACGCAGACGGAAAAAAATATGCCAAATACCTGCACAATGACCTCGAACTGAGGGAATGGATCAGGAAACGCTGGGATAAAGCAGGCGTAAGCCGTGTGGAGATCGAGCGTATTGGAAACGTCATGCGTTTTACAGTTTGGACCGCCCGGCCTGGTGTAGTTATCGGCAAGCAGGGTGCAGAGATACAGGCAGTTCGTGAGGAGCTCCAGGCTAAGACCGGAAGCCGGGTAATGATCAACATCCAGGAGATCAAGAACCCTGATGCGGAAGCACAGGTAGTGGCAGAGGGAGTCGCTGCGTCACTTGAGCGCAGGATCAGCTTCCGCCGCGCAATGAAACAGTCTATCTTCCGCTCGATGAAATCGGGCGCAAAAGGAATCAAGATCCAGTGCGCAGGCCGTCTCGGCGGAGCTGAGATCGCTCGCACGGAATGGTATCTTGAAGGACAGCTGCCGCTTTCGACACTCAGGGCGGACATCGACTACGGTTTCGCCGAAGCTCATACGATCTACGGCGTCATCGGCATCAAAGTCTGGATCTACAAAGGCGAAGTAATGGAGCGCAAACCTGTAATGGAAGCCGTTCCTGCTCATCAGGAGAGGGGGTAACATCTGATGCTTTCTCCGAAAAGAGTCAAGTACCGCAAGCCTCACCTTACACCCCTCCGCGGATATGCAAAGGGAGCAACGAAGGTGGATTTCGGCGAATTTGGGCTTCAGGCGTGTGAGAACGGCTGGATCACCGCCCGTCAGATCGAGGCTGTCCGTGTTGCGATCAGCCGCAAGATGAAAAAAGGCGGAAAGATATGGATCAGGATCTTCCCCGATCGCCCGGTAACGGAAAAGCCTCTTGAAACACGTATGGGTAAGGGTAAGGGAAACGTCGAATACTGGACCGCTGCAGTAAAGCGCGGCCGTGTGATGTTTGAAATAGCAGGTGTGCCCCGTGAGACAGCCGAAGAGGCTTTCCGCACGGCATCCTTCAAACTGCCCATCAAGGTAAAAATGTTAGCCCGAGAGGGAGCAGGTGAATAGTATGGATCCCAAGGAACTTAGAGATCTCAGCATATCTGAGCTTAACGACAAACACAGACAGTATAAGGAAGAGCTGTTCAACCTCCGTTTCCAGAACGCCATAGGACAGTTGAACAACTCAGGCCGTATCAGAGAGGTCAAAAAGACAATTGCCCGCGTACTGACGGTAATCACCGAAAAGGAAAAGGGTATCGATCGTTCAGGAGCAAGGAGGTAGCCGGAGATGGAATCAAAGAAGATCAATCGCAAAGTCCGCACCGGCGTGGTGGTCAGCGACAAAATGGAAAAGACTATAGTTGTTCGCGTAGACCGTATGGCAAAGCATTCACTTTATGGCAAACCGGTCCTCCGGTCCAAAAAGTTTATGGCTCATGACGAGGCCAACGACTGCCGCATTGGCGACAAGGTAATGATAGCGGAAACACGCCCTCTCAGCGCGCACAAACGCTGGGAAGTAGCGCAGATAATCGAAAGAGCTCCCGTACTGGGCGCAAAACCGGAAGACGAGGAGGCATTGTAAGTTATGATCCAGCTTCGTACAGTGCTAAACGTGGCCGACAATTCAGGCGCAAAGAAGATCCTCTGCATCCAGGTCAAAGGCGGCAGCTTTCATAAGACAGGTACGGTGGGCGATGTCATAGTCGCCTCGGTCCGTGAGGCCACACCGAATGCCAACATCAAAAAAGGCGACGTAGTAAAGGCAGTCATCGTCAGGACGAAAAAAGAGATCCGCCGCAAGGACGGATCGTATGTTCGCTTCGATGACAACGCCGCAGTCGTCATCGACAACAACGGAGATCCCAAGGGAACCCGTATATTTGGTCCTGTAGCCCGGGAACTTAGAGAGAAGAAATACATGCGAATAGTCTCTCTTGCTCCCGAGGTAGTGTAGGGGGTAACAGCTCATGTCCAAGATGAGAATCAAAAAAGGGGATCGTGTCCGTGTCGTTTCCGGGAAGGATGCCGGCAAAGAGGGCAAAGTCCTCCGCAGGGATCTTCAGAAAGACACTATAGTCATCGAGAACGTCAACATGGTGACCAAAAGCGCACGTCCGACACAAAAGGATCCGCGCGGCGGATTTGTCAAAAAGGAAGCGCCCCTGCATGCATGCAAAGTAATGCTCGTGTGCCCCTCCTGCGGCAAACCTACGCGTGTAAGCCGCGCCTATCTTGACAGCGGCAAAAAAGTCCGCGTCTGCAAGCAGTGCGGCGAGATAGTCGACAAGGTCTAAGGAGGGACAACTATGACACCGCGTCTTTTGACAAAGTACAGTGAGGACGTCCTTCCGAAGCTGAAAGAACAGTTCGGATACAAGAACGTCATGGAGATCCCCCGCCTGGTAAAGGTCGTCATCAATATCGGCGTAAACGAAGCAAAGCTGGACAATAAGTACATGGATGCTTCGATCAACGAGCTGACGATAATTTCCGGACAGAAACCCATGATGAAAAGGGCGAAAAAATCCATTGCGGGTTTCAAAGTCCGCGAAGGCATGCCGGTCGCGTGCTGCGTAACGCTGAGGGGCCCCAGGATGTGGGAATTTGTAGACCGCCTGATCAGCATAGCGCTTCCGCGTATCAAGGACTTCCAGGGTATATCAAAGAGGGGTTTTGACGGCAGGGGCAATTACAACCTCGGCCTGAAAGAGCAGCTCCTTTTCCCTGAAATAGACTACGATAAGGTAATTCGTCAGCGCGGAATGAATATCACGTTCGTTACGACCGCGAAGGCGGATGAGGAAGCCCAGGCTCTGTTGGCCGAACTGGGCATGCCCTTCGCCCGTTAGGAAGGAGTATACTTATGGCCCGTAAAAGCTTGGTAAACAAATCAAAGCTTGAACCGAAGTTCAAAGTGAGAAAGTATAACCGCTGCCCCCTGTGCGGACGTCCGCATGGGTATATAAGAAAGTTCGACATGTGCCGCTGCTGTTTCCGCAAGCTTGCGCGCGAGGGCAAGATCCCTGGCGTAGTCAAGTCGAGCTGGTAGGCAAGTGGGCGTGGAAGGGAGGATCCTTTAATGCATATTACCGATCCTGTCGCGGATATGCTCACACGCATTAGGAATGCGAACGTTGTCTATCATGAAATGGTGGACATGCCTCTTAGCAAGATGCGCCTCGAAATGGCGCGCATCCTTAAAGAGGAAGGCTATATCCGCAACTACAAGACGATCAATGATTCAAAGCAGCCGATGCCCATACTCAGGGTGACCATGAACTATGGACCGGCGAAGGAACGCGTGATCCAGGGACTGCGCAGGATAAGCAAGCCCGGACGCCGTATTTACGTTGGCAAGGACGAGCTTCCCAAAGTAATGGGCGGCCTCGGGATCGCCATGATATCAACATCAGCAGGGCTTATGACCGACGCAGAAGCGCGCAAGCGCGGACTTGGCGGCGAAGTCGTATGCTATGTATGGTAATGGGGGTGGCATAGGTGTCTAGGATAGGACGTAAACCGATACCGCTTCCAAAGGGAGTAGAAGTGAAGATCGACGGCAGCCGCGTCTCCGTAAAGGGTTCCAAAGGTATCCTTGAGATGGATGTGATGCCTCAGATCAAAGTTGAACAGGAAGATGCGAAACTGGTCGTTACCCGCGAGAGCGAAATAAAGACAGTCCGCGCCGCACACGGTATGACAAGGGCGATCCTGAACAACATGGTTACCGGGGTAAGCAGCGGGTTTGAAAAAGTACTTGAGATCGTCGGAGTCGGCTACCGCGCTCAGATGCAGGGCAAGAACCTTGTCCTGAGCCTTGGCTTTTCACATCCCGTAGAGGTCGAACCGCCGGCAGGCATAGAATTTGCATGTGAAAGCCCGATCAAGATAGTCGTACGCGGCATAGACAGGCAGCTTGTCGGACAGGTCGCGTCAAACATACGCGAGTATCGTCCTCCCGAACCTTACAAAGGCAAGGGCATAAGGTACTCCGGTGAATTCGTGATACGCAAGGCCGGCAAGGCCGGCGCCAAGAAGTAAGGCGAGGTGAAGGACGTTGATCAGTAATCGCAGTCGCAACAAAATGCGGGAGCTCCGCCATCGTCGCCTCAGGAAACATCTCTCAGGCACTGTCGAGCGTCCCCGTCTTGCAGTATTCGGAAGCCTTAAGCATATATACGCCCAGGTTATCGATGATGTACAGGGAAGAACACTTGTGTCGGCTTCAACGATGGAGCAGACATTCAAAGACTTGAAGGGCACAGGAAACCAGGAAGCTGCAAAAGCTGTTGGCAAGCTGATCGCAGAACGTGCTCTGGCCCAGGGTATCAGTGCTGTCGTTTTTGACCGCGGCGGACATGTCTTTCACGGCAGAGTCAAGGCCCTGGCAGAAGCGGCGCGTGAAGCCGGCCTGAAGTTCTAGGAGGAGGCAGAGAAACGTGGCGAAGGATACACCTAGCAATAAAACCTATAGCAGCAGGGGCCTTGAGCTTTCAGAGCGCATAGTATCCATCAACAGGGTAAGCAAGGTCGTCAAAGGCGGAAAGAGGTTCCGTTTCAGCGTACTTGTAGTTGTCGGAGACGGCGTGAGCCAGGTAGGTCTCGGCATCGGCAAAGCCAAGGAAATTTCTGAGGCAATGCGCAAAGGTATAGAGCATGCAAAGAAGAACATGATCGACCTTAAGAAGGTCGGACATACCATTCCGCATCCTATAGTCGGAAAGTTCGGAGCCGCCGAGGTAATGCTCCGCCCTGCAGCGCCCGGTACCGGAGTTATCGCCGGCGGAGCTGTCCGTGCGATCATGGAGCTTGGCGGAGTAAAAGATATCCTGACCAAGGTCATCGGAAGGACCTCCAACCCGATCAATGTTTCCTATGCGACAATGTCTGCCGTCAAAAACCTGAGGACTCCCGAAGAGATCCGAAGGCTGCGCGGCAAGGACCGCAAGGAAGCGTAGGAGGTAGATCGAAATGGCAAAAGTAACCATTACGTGGAAAAAAAGCACGATCGGCCGCCCTCCCCGTCAGGAGAGGATAATCAAGGCCCTCGGCTTTCACAGGCTGAACGACACAGTCTGTCACGAAGCCACTCCGCAGATAATGGGAATGGTCAACTCCATTCCCCACCTGCTGGAGTGGAATGTAGAGGAATAGGGAGGTACTGACATGAATCTTCATGATCTGTGTCCCGCAGAGGGTTCACGTAAAAAGAAGAAACGTCTTGGTCAGGGCCTTGGCAGCGGTAAAGGCAAGACCGCGGGCAAAGGGCACAAAGGACAGAAGGCCAGAGCCGGAGTATCGATCAAGGCTAACTTTGAAGGCGGCCAGATGCCTCTTGCCCGCCGTATCCCAAAACGCGGATTCAGCAATTACCGTTTTGCGGTGAGATATGAAATAGTCAACATTTCTGATCTCGAAGACCGCTTCGAGAACGGCTCTGAAATTACAGCAGAGAGCCTTTACGCTCTCCGCCTGATCTCAGGTGCAGACAAACCGGTCAAGATACTCGGGGTCGGTGAACTTTCAAAGAACTTTACAGTGCACGCTAACGCCTACAGCGCATCGGCTGCAAAAAAGATCGAAGCAGCCGGCGGAAAGGCAGAGGTGATCTAAGTGTTAGATTCCTTCCGGGATGCCTTCAGACTGCCTGACCTTAAGCGGCGGATACTCTTTACCCTGGCCGCGTTGTTCGTTTACAGGCTGGGAGCGCACATGCCGACACCGGGTGTCGACGCGGCAGCTCTCGGCAAGCTTTTTGAGCAGGGCGGCGTTTTGGGTTTCCTGGACCTCTTTGCAGGAGGCGCACTCAGCAGATTCAGCATATTTGCACTCGGTGTGACCCCGTACATCAACGCAAGCATTGTCATGCAGCTGCTCACAGTTGTGGTGCCGAGCCTTGAAAAGATGCAGAAAGAGGGAGAGGAAGGGCGTAAGAAGGTAGTTCAGTACACACGCTACGGAACTATAATCTTCGCGCTTATTCAGGCAGTCGGAATGACGGGCTGGCTCAGGAATCTCGGGATATTTACAGGCAGCTGGATGGATATAGCACTTGTTGCCGTAACACTTACGACCGGCGCGGTGGCTGTCATGTGGCTCGGAGAAGTAATGTCCGACCATGGCATCGGAAACGGCATATCACTCCTTATCTTTGCAGGTATAGTCGCAAGGATACCGGAAGCGATAATAAGGACCTTCACGCTTGTAAGGCTTGGAGAGATGAACATTCTGATAGTGCTGCTGGCAGTCCTTGTAATGGTTGCCGTAATAGCAGGATGTGTAATGCTCCAGGAAGGGCAGCGCCGTCTCCCGGTGCAGTATGCCAAGCGCATGGTCGGGAACAAAATGTACGGAGGACAGAGCAGCTTTATACCTCTGCGAGTAAACACAGCGGGAGTCATACCGATAATCTTCGCGTCATCGGTACTGCTCTTCCCTTATACCATTGCCGGCCTTTTTCAGCATGGTATCGCACAGGCGGTCCAGAGTGCATTCAGCCCCAGCAGCCCCATCTACATGATACTTTACGTGGCGATGATAATCTTCTTCTCGTACTTCTACACTGCGGTAGTCTTCAAGCCTGAAGACATTTCGACGAACATGAAGAAGAACGGCGGGTTCATCCTGGGTATACGCCCGGGCAGACCGACAACAGACTATATCGAAAAAGTCATGGGACGCATAACTCTTGGCGGAGCGGTCGCGCTAGCGGTAGTGGCCGTCGTTCCCACAATGATGACAGGGCTGATGAATATCAACACCTTCTATTTCGGCGGAACTGCCGTGATAATAGTGGTCGGTGTTGCCCTTGACACGGTACATCAGATAGAAGGCCAGCTTATAATGCGTCATTACGAAGGTATCCTGAAGCGCCGCGGAGGCAAGACAGGCGGCCTTCTGAGAATGTAATTCGGAGGTTTGTTATGCGGATCATACTGATCGGAGCCCCGGGTTCAGGAAAAGGAACTCAGGCTGAGAGCATCAGGCAGAAATATCCCATTGCCCACATATCCACAGGAGACATACTCAGGGCCAATGTCAAGGCCGATACCGAACTTGGCAGGAATGCAAAAGGATATATGGAAGCCGGAAAACTTGTGCCTGACGAAGTGATAGTTGCAATGGTAGAGTCAAGGCTGCAGGAACCTGACTGTGAAGAAGGGTTCCTGCTGGACGGATTCCCGAGGACCAGACCTCAGGCTGAAGCGCTTGACTCTATGCTGAAAAAACTCGGCATATCACTTGATGCGGTCATCCAGCTTGAAGTAGATGACGACGTCGTTGTGCAGAGGCTTACCACAAGAAGGGTATGCAAATCTTGCGGTGAGATCTATAATATGATCTTTAAGCCGGCAAAGGTCGAAGGAGTCTGTGACAAGTGCGGCGGAGAAGTGATCCAGCGTGATGACGACAAAGAAAGCGTCATCCGCAACCGCCTTACCGTCTTCCACGAACAGACAGCACCTTTGATCGATCATTACCGAAGCAAAGACATTCTTTTTTCTGTCGATGCAGCCGGTGGAAAGGATGTTGTTCTGAAGCTTCTGGAAAAAATGAAGGGCGAAGATCGATGATCACCTTTAAAAGCGATCGGGATCTTGAAAAAATGCGCCATGCCGGACGTATTGTCGCTGATATCCTCAGGCTTATGAAAGACATGGTGAGACCGGGTGTTGACACCTATACTCTGGACCTGGCGGCTGAGGCCCTTGTCATGAAAGAGAACGCCAGGCCGGCGTTCAAGGGTTACAGGGTCCCATGGGTATCCACACCTTTTCCCGGCACTATCTGCGCCTCTGTGAATGATGAGATAGTACACGGGATACCTTCTAAAGAGAGAGTGCTTCAGGACGGCGATATCATCAGCATTGACACAGGGGTATCTTACAGCGGTTTTTTCGGAGATGCTGCCTGCACCTTTGCAGTAGGCGAAATAAGCGAAGATCGGCAGCGGCTGCTCGATATAACGCTTGAGTCGCTGCACAGGGGAGTCAATGCGGTGAGAGCAGGCGCGACGCTTGGTGACATAGGTCATGCCATAGAGAGCTTAGTTATACCTTCCGGCTTCGGTCTGGTAAGGGATTACGCAGGACACGGAATAGGCAGAAGGCTGCACGAAGCGCCGCAGGTACCAAACTACGGAAGGCCGGGCAACGGTATTACATTAAAGGCCGGCATGACCTTCTGTGTTGAACCGATGGTAATGTCGGGGAGTGAAGAGGTCAAAAACCTCTCAGACAACTGGACTGTAGTAACAGCTGACGGCAGCGATGCAGCTCATTTTGAACACAGTCTTCTTGTTACCCCTGACGGAGCGGAGATACTGACGCCATGGGAGTGACCCCCGGCTTGATCGAAGGGTCCCTGAAGACGGGCGATGTGGTCTTTGTACGCCGCGGAAAGAACAACGGAAAACAATTTGTAGTGGTGGGAATTGAAAGTGAGACACGGGTCTTCATAGCTGACGGCAGAAGTTACCCCGTCGAGAAGCCTAAAAAAAAGAACGTGAAGCACCTTCAAAAGAGACTAATGAATCTCAAAGATGTGGCTGGGCGTGTTGCTGGCGGGAAACCTCTGGACAACGGCTGGTTGGCACAGAAAGTTTCCGTGATTCTGGATGACGGCGACACATCTTGGAGACAGGGAGGTTGAGGCTGCTGCATGGCCAAAGAAGAGGTTATTGAAGTAAAAGGCAAGGTAGTGGAGCCACTGCCCAACGCCATGTTCCAGGTAGAACTGGAGAATGGCCACAAGATACTGGCTCACGTTTCTGGAAAAATGCGCATGCATTTTATTAGGATCCTTCCGGGAGATCGTGTTCTGCTTCAGCTTTCGCCCTATGACCTGACACGCGGGCGGATCACATACAGATACAAGTAGAAGAGATTTTTGTTTTGGTTCCCTTAAAAGGGATTTTCAGTATTTCTCAAGGAGGTCTGCATTAATGAAAGTAAGACCGTCGGTAAAGACGATTTGTGAGTATTGCAGGATAATCAAACGCCATGGCGTCGTTCGCGTGATATGCAGCAGAAATCCGCGTCACAAACAGCGCCAGGGAGCAAGGAGGTAGCAGGATGGCTCGTATAGCCGGCGTCGACCTGCCGCGTGAGAAGAGGATCGAAATCGCCCTCACCTACATTTTCGGAGTAGGTCCGGCAGTTGCGCAGCAGATAATCACAACAACTGGCATCGACCCCAACACAAGGGTGAAAGACCTGACTGAAGAGGAAGAGCAGAAGCTGCGCGCAGAACTTGAAAACAACCACAAGGTTGAAGGTGACCTTCGCCGTGAGATAGCAATGAACATCAAGCGTCTCATGGATATAGGTTGCTATCGCGGTCTCAGACACCGCCAGGGTCTTCCTGTCCGCGGTCAGAGGACCAAGACGAACGCCCGTACACGCAAGGGTCCGAAGAGGACAGTCGCGGGCAAGAAAAAAGCCACGAAATAAGGCTTGACCAAGGAGGGAACAACAGGTGGCAAAACGCGTACAGCGTAGTCGTAAACGTAAAGAGAGAAAGAATGTCAGCTATGGCGTAGCGCATATTTTTTCTACGTTCAACAACACCATAGTGACGCTTACAGACAAACAGGGCAATGCACTTTCGTGGGCTTCCGGCGGCAACGTCGGCTTTAAGGGGACCCGTAAGTCAACGCCCTATGCAGCTCAGATGTCAGCGGCTCAGGCAGCAAAGGTTGCTCAGGATAACGGAGTAGTCGAGATCGATGTTATCGTAAAGGGCCCCGGACCGGGCCGCGAATCAGCGATACGTTCGCTTCAGGCAGCCGGACTTCAGGTCAATGTCATCAAAGATGCAACCCCTATCCCGCACAATGGCTGCCGCCCGCCCAAGCGGCGCCGCGTGTAGGCAACAAAGGAGGTAAAAGACTGGTATGAGCAGATACACAGGACCTGTCTGCAGGCTTTGCCGTGCAGAGGGGACGAAGCTCTTTCTTAAAGGAGACCGCTGTTATACGGAGAAATGCGGTCTTACGAAGCGTAATTCAAGGCCGGGTCAGCATGGTACCCGCCGCGGCAAAATGAGCGAATATGGACTCCGTTTGAGGGAAAAGCAGAAGCTTCGCCGTTTTTACGGACTCAACGAGACCCAGTTCAGCACAATATATGAAAAGGCATCAAATCTTCCGGGACAGACAGGCCATAATTTCCTTCAGCTCCTTGAGCGCAGGATCGACAACGTCGTCTATCGCCTCGGCTTTGGTGTCAGCAGGAGCCAGGCAAGACAGCTGGTAGCTCACGGGCATTTCACGGTCAACGGCCGCAAGCTCGACATCCCCAGCGCACTTCTTAAGCCGGGAGATGTAGTGGCTGTCGCAGAAGGAAGCAGGGAGGTAGTCCTTCTGAAGGAAAATTCTGAGGCAGCGGCAGTGCGCAGCATTCCTGCCTGGCTATCCTTCAGCCCTGATTCCATGACAGGCAATGTTCTGACAGTGCCTATCCGCGAGCAGATCGAAGTACCTGTTAACGAACAGCTGGTTGTTGAATTCTATGCCCGTTAGGGAAACGAAAGGTGGGGGAGAATATGGAGCATGATCGCCATGAGATCATAGTACAGGAATCCACCCCGTCATACGGCAAAATTACCATTGAACCGCTGGAGATCGGTTATGGGGTAACTCTGGGCAACTCGCTTCGCAGAGTTCTGCTCTCTTCTATCAGTGGTGCTGCTATTGTTGCTGTGCGTATTGAGGGGGTTCTCCATGAGTTCAGTACAATCCCGGGCGTCAAAGAGGATGTGATCGAACTTTTGGTAAACCTTAAACATATTCCCGTACGCTGTCATTCTTCGGCTGTCACGACGCTCAGGCTTGAAGTAAAAGGGCCAAAGTCGGTCACAGCCGCAGATATCGAACCGGACAGCGAAGTGGAATTCCCGGATCCGGAGGCATATATCTGCACCCTGGAAGAAGGCGCATCTATGGTAATGGATCTTTATGTGGGCACAGGGACAGGGTATTTGCCCATTGACCGTCCCAGAGCTTCCTACCTGCCCGTGGACGCGCTTCAGACTGATGCGCTCTATTCGCCTGTAAAGAGGGTCAAGTATGATATCCAGGACAAGCGTATGGGCCAGAGGACAGACTATGACAGCCTTACACTTGAGATCTGGACTAACGGGGTAGTATCCCCTGAATCGGCTGTGATACAGGCAAGCAGGATACTGAAGGGATACTATTCCTCCATAGTCGATTCGCTTGCCGGCCCGGGAAGCAGTGCGCTGGAAGAGATAATCAAGGGCGAGGAGAACGCAAAGAACGTCTCCGGCACCTCCGGTATCGATAAACAGCCAGTAATGGCAGGTTTCCCGATGGGCGAAAATTCCATCTACTCAAGGCCCGTCCGAGACCTGGAACTCTCTGTACGGAGCGAGAACTGCCTCCTTCGCGGCGGAGTTCACATAATAGGCGAGCTGGTTTCGAGAACGAGGGAAGATCTTCTCAAAATACGCAACCTTGGCAAGATATCGCTCAGGGAGATAGAAGAGAAGCTTGCAAAATTCGATCTTAATCTAAGCGGAGACATAAGTTCTCCGATAGATGACATAGTCGAAACGAACGAAGAGAAACAGAAGGAGGAAATTTAAATGAGACACCGCGTGACAACAAGGCGGTTGGGACGCTGCAGCTCCCATAGGTGGGCCATGCTCGGGAATATGGCAGCCAGTCTCTTCATTGAGGGCAGCATAGTGACTACAACGACCAGGGCAAAGGAAGTTCGCAGAGTAGCCGAAAAGCTTATCACCAAAGCTAAATCAGGCAGCCTCAACGACCGTCGTCTCGTCGTGGCACGCTTACCGCATAAAGAGGCTGTTACAAAGCTTTTCAATGAACTTGGACCCAAATATGCTGACCGCAACGGCGGCTATACAAGGATAGTCAAACTTGGCGCCCGTGTCGGCGATGCTTCCGAGATGGCGGTTATACAGCTGGTCGATTAGTTTAATGAGTTCAGGTACGACCCTTTGTCTCGAGGGCGCGGAATTCCAGTATCCGGAGACCGAAAAAAAGGTTCTTAAAGGCATCGATCTGGAAATCCGCGCCGGCGAGTGGATGGCACTCCTCGGGCCCAACGGGTCCGGAAAGTCTACTTTGCTGAAATTGTTCAATGCCCTGCTGCTTCCATCGCAGGGCCGTTGTTTTATTGACGGCATGGATACAAAGAACGCAGACAATACTGAGATCATCAGGTCAAAAGTATCCATGGTCTTCCAGAACCCGGAAGACCAGATCGTGGCTTCCGTGGTGGAAGAGGACACCGCTTTCGGACCGGAAAACCTGGGATTCCCGTCCGACGAGATCAAATCAAGAGTAAAAGAAGCGCTTCTCGGAGCGGGGCTCTGGGAGAAGAGAAAGCATACCGTCTCCTCCCTCTCCGGAGGGCAGAAACAAAGGCTTGCCCTTGCCGGCGTCCTTGCCATCCGGCCGGGCGCCCTTTTGCTCGACGAAGCGATGTCAATGCTTGACCCGGCATCCAGAAGATCTTTTCTTGATCTTGTTAAGCAAGAGCACGATTCAGGGTGTACTGTCGTCCAGGTGACGCACAGACTGGACGAGACAGCTCTTTCAGACAGAACTGTTGTTGTCGCAGAGGGAAAAATACAATGGCAGGGCGGGACAGAAGAATTTTTGTCCATGGAAGAGCGCAGACTGAGGGAGATGGGGTTTGCAAAACCTCCGCTCACAGTGCTTAGGGAAGAGCTTGCAAAAAACGGGATCGTACCTCCGTCGACAAAGTCCGATATCAGTGAAATAAGGGAAAAACTATGTCTCTCACTGTAAATGACCTTTCATATACCTATAACAGGGGGCTGCCTACAGAAGCAGCCGCACTAAAAGGCATTTCATTCGAGGCGGAAAAGGGAGAGATCCTTTCGATCGTGGGCCATACCGGAAGCGGAAAATCAACGCTTGCCATGCACCTCAACGGCCTTATAATACCCCAGTCCGGTGAGGTCTCTGTCGACGGTATGTCAATAAAAAAGAATTCGGCTGACCTGAGGAAGATACGCCAGGCAGTAGGGCTTGTATTCCAGTATCCGGAACAGCAGATATTTGCTGAGACGGTCCGCGAAGAGATCTCATTCGGACCCTCCAACTGGGGCCTCAGCGGAGATGTCCTTGAGGAGAGGATATTTGCTGCCATGGACCTGATAGGGCTTGACCGATCTTTTGCGCCGGCTAATCCCTTCATGCTTTCAGGAGGGGAGAAGAGAAGGGTCGCGATAGCCTCGGTACTGGCCTCGGATCCCGACTATCTTGTGCTCGACGAACCTTCTGCAGGGCTTGATTTTAATGGCCTCTGCGAACTTACGTCGCTTTTAAGAGCCATGTCCAAAAATGGCAAATGTGTCATCCACATCACGCATGACCTGGAACTTGCGCTGGATATCAGCGACAGGATACTGATAATATCCGATGGCGATGTTACCGCATTCGGCTCTCCTTTGGAAATATCCGAAATACTCTCCGATATTTGCGTTAAAGGCCTCATACTTCCCGATATACTGTCTTTATCTTTTGAACTGAAAAAAAAAGGCCGGATAAATAAAATCACCTCTGACCCGTTCGAACTGGCAGAGGAGATAAGGGCGTCAGGAACAGCATGCCGCTGATCAGGGGCACGGCGCTGGGCCAGTATATCCCGGCCGACTCATTCATACACAGGCTGGATCCCCGCAGCAAGCTCCTGATCACTGTACTGTCAATGATCCTGATCTTTCTGACAAAAAGCTTTCCGGCCATGGCCCTGTGGGCCTCTCTCATTTTCATCCTGGCAAAGATCTCAAAGATACCGGCTGCATCGCTCCTGCGCTCGGCAAGGCCTATATTGATACTGATAATATTTACTTCCGTCCTTCATATTTTCTTCACGGGAGGAAGCACGGTCATTTTTTCAATAGGGCCCCTAAAAGCAAGCGCAGAAGGGACGATCACCGCATTTCGGACGGGACTGAGGCTTTACCTGCTCGTCCTGTTCACAGCCCTTCTCACTTTCACCACCAGCCCTTCAGAACTCTCGGACGGACTGGAGGCGGCTTTCGGCCCTCTGTCCCGTTTTGGCTTCCCCGCGCATGAGGTGGCAATGATGATGACTATAGCGCTGAGGTTTATACCGACTCTTTTTGAAGAGACGGAGAGGATAATAAACGCCCAGGTCTCAAGAGGGGCTGATTTTGAAAGCGGCGGCCTGCTAAAAAGAGCCAGGGCTTACATCCCGGTCCTTATCCCGCTCTTTGTCCTCGTATTCAAGCGGGCGGACACACTTGCCTCCGCAATGGAGGCAAGGTGTTACAGGGGAGGAAAAGGCAGGGTAAGGATGTATCCCCTCATCTGGGGGAGTCCTGAAAACAAGGCCGTCTTGTCCTTTGCCCTCTTCTCGGCTGCGGTATTGTTTTTGAACAGGTGGACATGATGGCGACAAGGTATGCTGCTGAGCTCAGTTACAACGGGGCGTCCTACTCAGGGTGGCAGATCCAGCCTGACAGTCCCTCTGTGCAGGAAGCGGTGGAAAAGGTGCTCTCGATGCTGGACAAGAAACCGGTCTCCGTTACGGGGGCAGGGAGGACTGATTCGGGAGTGCACGCCAGAGCCCAGGTATGCAGCTTCGACATGTCAAGTGAATGGGACGAATACAGGCTGCTGATGGCTCTCAACGCGAATCTCCCGCAGGGGATCACGGCCATGAGGCTGACAAAGACACGGCCCGGATTCCATGCGAGGTATGACGCAACCGGCAGGGAGTATATATATTTCATGTGGACCGGGAAGACGATATACCCCCATATCGCACCTTTTGTCCATTGGATCAGGGGAAGCGGCCAGGACTGGAGCCTTGCGGCAAGAGCATGTCCTTTGCTTGAGGGAGAGCATGATTTTACAAATTTCTGCAGAGCATCGAATTTACCGGACGATCCTGTAAGGACGATGTACAGAGTCAGACTGCGCAGGCGGGGAGACCTGATGTGGCTTCGGATAAAAGGAAACGGTTTTCTGACGAACATGGTAAGGATGATAATGGGCGACCTTGAGCTCATCGCAAAGGGTGAACGCAGACCCGAGTGGCTGCTCTCCCTTTTGTTGCCTGGTTTTGATAAGAGTACCGCAGGGAGGACCTTTCCGCCGAACGGTCTTTTTTTGTGGAGGATAGACTACAGGGAGCCTTTATGGAATAGCCACAACGGCTGTCTATGATGTAAAATGATTTCGTTTGGGAACGGGGGCCTTTGCTGGGCGTCCCCAAAAGTTTGGGAGGCTGACTGATTTGTGGAGCAAGGATATTGGCATAGATCTTGGTACTGCTACTGTAATTGTATTTATTAAGGGAAAGGGAGTCGTCCTGAGGGAGCCCTCTGTGGTCGCCCTTGACCAGAATTCAGGCAAGATCCTTTCTGTAGGTGAGGATGCCAAAGTTATGATAGGAAGGACTCCCGAGAACGTAGTTGCCATACGTCCGCTTCGTGACGGAGTAATTGCAGACTACACCATGACGGAGGTAATGCTGAGGGAGTTCATAAAAAAAGTCACGTCCGGCATCGAGAGAATAGTCAGGCATAGGGTCATGATAGGAGTGCCCGCGGGTGCGACCGATGTTGAAAGACGGGCCGTCCTTGAAGCTGCCCTTGAAGTGGGTGCCAAGGAGGCGTATCTTATTGAGGAACCGATGGCGGCGGCGATAGGTGCCAATATGCCTGTAGGCGAGCCTGTCGGGAACATGGTGGTGGACGTAGGAGGGGGAACGACCGACATCGCGATCGCCTCGCTCGGCGGACTTGTCGTCTTTGAATCGCTGAGAGTCGGGGGAGACAAGTTTGATGAGGCGATCATCCGGTACATGAGGCGCCAGTACAATCTGGCGATCGGAGAGCAGACGGCGGAAGACCTTAAGAAGACCATCGGCTCATGTACGGAGAGAAATCCGGATAAGACCATGGAGATCCGGGGAAGGGATCTTGTTCAGGGGCTCCCGAGGCAGATCACGGTATCAAGCTCAGATGTTGTGAGGGCCATAGAAGAACCGGTGGGAACGATAATCTCCGGCATTAAAAGGGTCCTCGAAAAAACACCGCCCGAACTTGCGGCCGACGTTATAGACAGGGGGATAATCCTGACAGGCGGAGGCGCATACCTTAATGGGCTTGACCAGCTGATCATGGAGGAGACGGAAATAAATGCCGTAGTTGCCGAATCAGCCTCCGAGTGTGTAGCTCTCGGGACCGGCATAGCTCTTGAATCCCTTGACAAACTGAAGGAGACCGGAGCGATCTACTCTGCGACCCGCCGCGGTTACAAGGGAAGATGACCCGGTTCCATCCGTCAAAAGAAACTAAAGGAACACTATGATTCAATTATTTTAGAAAACAAATATGACCCAAATATACGCCGGTGTCAAATGCAAATCCGGCATTATATTTAGAATTATCAAATCAATTCATGATCAACAATAGATCAAAATTTATTTCAATAATTATTTATATATATTTGTTCGCAATTGTCTCAAATAAATCAAGAATAATTTCAATAATTTTTTAAAATTTTTTGATTTTTTTGATAAAGGGGTGATTTACCCCCTTCAAACATTGTGGATATTGAAATAAATTGTGTATTGTATTCTGGAAATATAGTCTTGATATAAGCAAAGCGGAACATTAAACTTATAACATCAGCCTGTAGCAATAATGAACTAATTATGATACACGGTACAAAAATCTAAGGAGGTAGTGCAAATGACAGCAAAATTTTCAGTAGAGCCCAAGGATGTTTTTAAGACAATTGAAAGCCTTTTGCTCAGAGACGGTTTCGATATCGTTATCGATATGGAAAGATCCAAAGGCAGCCATATCCATGATTCGGCCAGCGGGGCCGACTGGCTTGACTTCTATACCTTCTTTGCGTCATCGCCCTTCGGAATGAACCACCCCAAGCTTGAGACACCCGAATTTAAGGAAAAGATCTTCCGCGCAGCCATCAACAAAGTGGCGAACTCCGACATATATACTCAGGAAATGGCCGAGTTCATAAAGATGTTCGGAGAGGTGGCAGTCCCCGACGGTTTCAAACACACATTCTTTATCGACTATGGTACGCTGGCTGTCGAGAACACCTTCAAGGTGGCAATGGACTGGAAGGTCAGCAAGCTGCTTGCCGCCGGAAAGGTCACAAAGGGAGATGCGTACGACGGCAAGGTCGGGACAAAGATCATGCACTTCAACGAAGCATTCCACGGCCGCAGCGGATACACGCTTTCCGTTACCAACACCAATGACCCCAACAAACACCAGCGTTTTGCCAAGTTCACGGATTGGCCGCGCGTTCTCAACCCCAAGATCACATTCCCGCTCGAAGACCACATCGGAGAGGTCGAATGGCTCGAAGCTCAGTCGCTGAAACAGATCAAGCATGCGATAGCCAACGACCCCAACGGCATAGCCGCGATCATCATCGAGACTATCCAGGGCGAGGGCGGCGACAACCACTTCCGCACCGAATACTACCAGCAGCTCCGCCAGATCTGCGACGAGTCAGACATAATGCTGATATTTGACGAAGTCCAGTGCGGAATGGGCATCACGGGAAAGATGTGGGCATGGGAACATCACGCACCCGTAAAACCCGACATCTTCTCGTTCGGCAAGAAGGCCCAGGTCTGCGGACTGGTCGCAGGACCGAGGGTAGATGAAGTCGAGAAGAACTGCTTCACGGTATCAAGCCGGATCAACTCAACATGGGGCGGAAACACCGTGGACATGGTCCGCGCAGCGAAGTACCTTGAGATTTACCGCGAAGAGAAGGTCCTCGACTATGTGAGCAACGTCGCCGGCCCGGCCCTTCTTAAGGGACTCCACGAACTCCAGGCCGAGTTCCCCGAGTTCATCAGGAACGTCAGAGGCAAAGGACTGATGTGCGCATACGATATCTGCTCGCCCGAACTCCGCGACAAGTTCCTCAAGGAATGCCACGCAAACAGGATGCTCATCCTCGGCTGCGGCAGCAACACAGTCCGCTTCCGTCCGGCACTCAATGTTCCGATCGCAGACCTCGAAAAGGGCATCGAGATATCACGCAAGGCAGCAAAGGCCGTTTTCAAGAAGTAAAAAACAAACCCATCACGGGGAGTCGCTTTTAATGAAACTGGTCCGGCATCAGCCGGACCAGTTTCATGTTCTGAGATTTATGCATTATTATTGAAAAACAGGTAAAATTATCCTGCTATAATGTCAGTGGTCGTGTTATTTTTATAAAGTGTTTTGAGAAATTGTCGGGCAGGGGAGAGAAGCCGTTGTTTGAACTCTTCAGAGAGATAAACTGGAGCCTTCTTGGAACACTGGCAGTCGTCAGTGCACTTGTTGCGTGGGCCGGTGATATGATCGGGATGAAGCTGGGCAAAAAAAGGGTCACCTTTTTGAAGCTCCGCCCCAAATATACGTCGAGGATAATCTCCGTGATCACCGGTATCGGCATCGCACTCTTCACCCTCTTTGTGATAAGCGTGGCCTCGGAACCTGTCAGAACAGCCCTTTTCAGCATGAACTATGTCCAGAACCAGATCACAAGCCTTACGGCCGAACTGCAGCAGAACAGGGCCAACCTCCAGGGCATGGAGCTGGAGCTTTTCAGGAGCAAGGGAGATGTAATAGAAAAGCAGGAAGAGCTCAACTCCCTTGAACAGAAGCTTGCCGCAGGAACGAAAAACCTGAAGGAGGCAAGGGCAGAGCTTGAGAAAATGACTGCGATAAAGGAAAAGACAGAAGAAGAGCAAAAGGTCCTTCTTGAAGAAAAGACCGCACTTGAACAGGAGACGAGAAAGCTGGAGTCGTCTGTCGCATCGCTGAAAAACGAAGCGGAACGGCTCAAAGCAGACATACAGCGTCTAAGGGAGGGCAGGATCGCCGCACTGACGGGGGAAAAGCTTGCACAGGGCGTCATCAGCGGACCCGATCTGACTCCACATCAGCTTGATCAGGCAGTCGAAAGGCTGGTTGAAGAGACCCGTGCTCTCCTTGCATATCGTTTCGGAACAAAGCCCGAAGCGATAAAAAAGCCGCTTGTCGATAAAAATTCGGTCGACCGGGCAAAGTCCGTACTCTCAAAGACCCCCGGACGCTGGCTCCTGAGGCTCACAGCCCTTTCCAACGCAGTAGAGGGAGAGCCTGTGATGGCTGAACTGGAGACATACAATACAAAGCGCATTTTTGCTTCGGGGGATATGCTGGCGGAAAAGATCATAAATAAGGGGTCCTCCAGGGAAGAGGCCGAAGAGATGCTTTTTCTGATGCTCAGGGACGTAAACCTTAGGGCAGCAAGAGACGGTGTACTCAGGGATCCGCTCAGCGGCAACGTAGGCTCGATCGATACGGCAGAGTTCATGCAGACCATTGAAGACGTTACCGGCGCCAGGTCCGATGTCAGGCTCAGGATATATGCCGCCGGGGACATTTACACTGAAGGTCCCGTAAAGATAAGATTTGAATTAAAATAAGGCCGGTTTTCAAGAGGATCGCGTTCATTTTCATATTGCCTGCGGAAGGCCCTTCTCTTCAGCACCGTAGTGAACAAGCGGAATATTCAGGTTCGTTGGCCTGATGGAAAGAGGTTTGCCCAATGCTGATAGTGGCTTGTCAAAAATGCGGTGAAGTAAAGGTCCTTGCAGGATCGCCCGGGCCGGACGGGATCGCCCGTGCAGTATGGACCTGCTCCAAATGCGGTGCGGGGCAGGTCATGGAACTGACCATCAGCAAGGATGCAAGACGCGGAGATCTTCGGAAGATAATCGGAGGGCTGGCGCTTGCGGGCCGCCTTCCCGAAAAGCAGGGACAGTGTGACGAAAACGGGGGTCCCTGTGAATTTGATCAGGAAGAGACAGAGGATGACCTTGATGAGACAAAGTATCGGCTCTAATGACAGTTTTTGCCCCGGGTACTATTTCTATGACAGCAAACTTGCCATAACGCCGGAAGAGCTCCAGGATCTTTACAGGTTTACCAGATGGGGCAGAAGCCGTTCGCTTGAGCAGATCCAGAAGATGCTCGACGGAACGAGCATGTGTTTTTCCGTGAGGTATAACGGCAAACTGGTCGCTTTCTGCCGTATAATAACAGACTTCGTATTCAGGGGATCGCTCTGGGATATCCTCGTCCACCCCGACCACCAGGGAAAGGGGCTTGGCTCGAGCCTCTTAAGGTATGCGCTGACCCATCCGGCGATAAGGCCGGTCCCCGTAATAGTAACTTATACAAGCGAACTTATAGAGTTTATGTGCAAACTGGGATTTGAGGCCAGGGACGGTCTGCTTATCCTCCAGCGCAGGCCGATCGAGTATTCGTAAAATATACTCTCACGGTACCGGCCGTACAGCACTGTTCAAAAAGAGCATCAGGCAATAAAATCTTCTGAAAGCATGCCGGTCCCCGGCTGCAAATATAATACGGAGGTGTTTGTGAAATGAGCAAAGAAAGGTATCTTATTACGTCAGAGTCAGTGACGGAAGGACACCCTGACAAACTCGCAGATCAAATATCAGACGCTATCCTTGACGCGATCCTCAAAGAGGACCCTATGGGAAGAGTCGCATGTGAGACGCTTGTCAGCACCGGACTTGTCGTAATAGCGGGAGAGATCACAACGAACTGCTATGTCGACATTCCAAAGATCACGAGGGAAACAGTTAAGGAAGTCGGCTACACGAGGGCGAAGTATGGCTTCGACGGTGACACCTGCGCTGTAATAACTGCGATAGACGAACAGTCTTCGGATATCAGCCAGGGGGTGGACAAGGCCCTCGAAGCAAGGGAGCTCTCCGACGATGAGATAGACAAGGTCGGCGCAGGAGACCAGGGACTTATGGTCGGCTATGCGTGCGACGAAACGGAGGAGCTCATGCCCATGCCGATCTCGCTGGCCCACAGGCTGACAAGGAAGCTGGCCGAAGTAAGGAAGAACAAGACAATACCGTATCTCCGTCCGGACGGGAAAGCCCAGGTCACGGTCGAATATATCGACGGCAAACCTGCCCGTGTAGACACTATAGTAATAAGCACACAGCACCACCCTGCAGTCGACCAGAGACAGATAGCGGAAGACGTGGAGAAGTACGTCATCGCACCGGTGATCCCCGGATCACTGATAGAGAAGAAACCAAGGATACTTATCAACCCTACGGGCCGTTTCGTGATGGGCGGACCTCAGGCTGACAGCGGACTTACGGGCAGGAAGATAATAGTCGACACGTACGGGGGAGCCGTCCCGCACGGAGGGGGAGCCTTCTCAGGGAAGGACCCTACAAAAGTTGACCGCTCAGGGGCCTATATGGCCAGATACGTGGCCAAAAATGTAGTTGCGGCGGGACTCGCTTCAGCGTGCCAGATCCAGGTCGCCTATGCCATAGGAGTTGCCAAACCGGTATCCATAATGGTCGAAACTTTCGGGACAGGTGCCGTCTCAGACGAAAAGATAACGGAACTCATAAGAGAACACTTTGATTTCCGCCCTGCGGCGATAATAAGGGATCTCGACCTGCGCAAGCCCTGCTACAAGAGGATCGCTGCCTACGGCCACATGGGGCGTGTCGACCTTGACCCCATTCCCACATGGGAACGCACCGACAAGGCGAATATACTCAGAAAAGCAGCCGGCCTCTAGTTTATTGCACCTTGACATGTTTGAAAGAACACCGCAGGATCCTCGGAAAGACATATCTGCAGCCTCCCCGCGGAGTTCTTTTTTCAAGGCTGAAGTCCCCGGAAGCATAAACGCATTTTTTCATTTTGTATGGCCTCAGAGGTGTCCCGTATGCGGCAAGATAGGAGTTTCGTGCTGTGACAGGTGTTTGCGGTCCGCAGCATCTCCGTTGCCGCCGTTTTGCGCCAAATGCGGCGCACCGTTCGGAGCCGGGTGCTGCTCGGGGTCGGTACCTTGCTATGCACTTTCGCTCCACGAGGGGATATCCCGTGATCTTCTGCTGGATCTGAAATACAAAAATGTCCGCTCTCTGGGCATACCGATGGGCAGGCTGCTGGGCGAGACATTCAGTGCGGTCCGGACCGACATGCTTATACCGATACCCCTGCACAGGTCCGGCAGAAGGGAATACAATCAATCGCTGCTCCTTGCTGAGGGTGTCTCCCTGGTATGGGGCATACCCGCTGAAGGCAGAATGCTCATCTGGAGAAAAAACGTCGATTCCCAGGCGGGAAAGACCGGACCTTCAAGAAATATGATGGCCCCTGATGCTATGGAGGCGTCAAAGAGCCTGGATGGGATGTCAGTCGTTCTGGTCGATGATGTATATACTACAGGCAACACCATGCGTGCAGCCATATCGGCAGTCGAAAGGTCCGGCGGGACTGTATCCTCTGTTCTGGTGTGGTCCAGGAGGGTCCCGTCGCAGGAAAATGAAGCCGCGTGGAAAGACATCGGCATCCAGACCGGCCGCGGGGCAGGCGGGGCAGAATGACATCGATAAGGTCAGGCGCAGTGATCTCTTTGGGCAACGGGGAGGGTGAGCCATGTTGAAGAGGATAGGAGTCCTGACGAGCGGGGGAGATTCTCCCGGAATGAACGCGGCCATCAGGGCGGTGACCCGCACCGCTCTTTACAGCGGGCTGGACGTTGTAGGCATAAGGAGGGGGTACGAAGGCCTCCTTGAGGGAGATCTTGTTCCTATGACAAGGAGTTCAGTCGGAGGCATCCTTCTGCACGGCGGGACTATCCTGAGGACCGCGAGATGTCCGGAGTTTTTACGCCCGGAAGGTGTGAATGCCGGAGCGTCAAAACTGAAGGAAAATGATATCGATGCCCTTATCGTGATAGGCGGCGACGGTTCTTTCCGGGGGGCGCACGAGCTCCATGAAAGGGGCGTCACGACCGTAGGGATACCGGCGACGATAGATAATGACATGGCGGGCACCGACTGCACTGTCGGCTTTGATACAGCCTGCAATACAGCGCTTGAGTGCATCAGCAAGCTTCGGGATACGGCTTCCAGCCATGACAGGATGTTTATAGTCGAAGTGATGGGCCGGAACGCCGGATTTCTCGCTTTGGAGACCGGTGTGGCCTGCGGTGCTGAATCTGTCCTTGTCCCTGAGATAGCTCCCGACCTTGATGCCATATGTAAAAAACTGAGCTACGCAAAGGAGAGGGGCAAGACGCACTCCCTCATCGTCCTCGCAGAGGGCGTAATGTCCGCTTCAGAGCTCGCGGCAAAACTGAGGGGGCAGGGAAGCTATGATCCCAGGATAGTAGTCCTCGGACACCTTCAAAGAGGAGGAGCTCCATCATGCTTCGATACGGTCCTTGCTTCGAGGCTTGGAGCCGCAGCCGTGGAACTGCTTATAAAGGGCGAAAGAGGGAAGATGGTGGGAAGGATCAACGGCAACATCGTATCCTCTGAGATCAGGACGGCCTGGGAAACGAAAAGAGATCTGGATCCGGACATGATCAGGCTTGTTGAGACATTAAGCATATAGTGAGATGAAGATGGACGGATACAGACTGCCTTCGGAATTTGCCGAAGAACTGGTGAAAATGGTAGCTGCAGACAGGGGAAAAAGGGGAATATCCTCCTTATGCCGCAAGGTATATTGGCAGAAGGCCGCGGAAGGCCTTGCCGATGTGTCGCGGGCAGCTGTGGTTTCAGGTTTTTTTGTCCCCTCAGCCGGTGCTCCCGAGACAGACGGTCCGGGGGGAGCCGTGATCCTGGCCAGGGCCTTAAGGAAACATGGCGCCGAAACAGAGATATGGACAGACGCCCTCTGTCTTGAGGCATTGAAGGCATGCGCCTCCGCAGCCGGATTCCCTGAAGAGAAGGTATTTGCGGCAGACCGGTTCGACATGCTTGATTTTTTTGCTCCGGATGCGGTCATATTCACTGAGCGTCTCGGACGCGCGGCTGACGGCAAATTTTACAACATGAGGAGCGAGGACATCTCAGCCTGGACTCCTTCCCTTGACTGGTTCTCCGTATTGTGTTCAAGAAAAGGGATCTTCACGGTAGGCATAGGCGACGGAGGAAATGAGGTCGGGATGGGAAATTTCATGTCCGATATATGTGACATAAGGCCGGATTTCAGAAAGTGCCTTTCCGTGATCCGTACAGATGTCGCGATCCCGGCGGACGTAAGCAACTGGGGCTGTTATGCTCTCAGCACTGCACTTTCACATATATGGGGCGACTGGTGCGGCCCCTGCAGGCGCGATGAACGTTCCATGCTCGAAGCCCTTATCGGAAAAAACGCCGTTGACGGCATAAGCAAGAGGCCGGAACTTACTGTGGACGGCTTTGGGATCGAGGCGAACGAAGCAGTCATTGCCGGATTATACGAAATATGGAATAAATTCCGATCCTGATTTTTGAATTTTTGGATTCTCATGGTAAAATGTCAGGTTAGAGATTGGTGGTCTTGCATGGATAGAATCAATACAGAAAGATCAGCAAAGAGGCCGCTTGTCCTTCTCGGTTTCAGTGTAATTCTTCTGCTCTTGCTGGTGACATGGAGCTTAAAAGCCGGTCCTTTTTCGAGTTTTTTCAAGGTCGAAGACGCAGTGATCTGTCAGGAACTCGGAGAGAACCGCGAGCCTCTGTTGATCGGTAACAGCATCCCCTACGGCCCAAGTCAGATCTGTTTATGGCTGAAGTATTCCTCTGCGCGCGAAGGCAGCCATCTGGAGGTTTCATGGTATTACGGGAATGAAATGGTCCTGTCGGAACCCCTCAAGCTTATGAGCAAAAACGGAGTGAGGACCTTTTATCTCCTCAGGGAAGAGGGGACCCCTCTCCCGGTGGGATCATACAGAGTAACTGTTTCGACCCCTGCAAAAGTATGGTCGGACATCAAGTTCGAAATAGTAAGAAGAAAATGAAACCAGACCGGGAGGTCATAAAAGTTGCCGAGAAAAAAGAGTGAAACCACAGAGGAACCAAAGAAAAAAGCTGCAAAGACCGTAAGCGATCCATCTGCCAAAAAAGTTAAGGCAAAAGCTGAACAGGCCGAAGCTGAAACAACAGCAGTCAGGGAAGTCCCCGCAACAGAAGAGGCATCCGTTTACGCCGCCCCATCGACGGCCCCCGCACCGGCTGCTCAGACCGCCGCTGAAAGTGTCCCTGTCCAGATCCAGGAGGCGGAAAAAGAACAAAACGGCGACGGCAACGGAAGGCTTCACAAACATACGCACCCCAAACTCGGATTCAACTTTCTGGCACAGCAGACCCTTGCTGAACTGAGAAAAATTGCTAAAGAGATCGGTGTGACTTCCATATCGGCAAGGCGCAAGGACGACCTTATCGTCGATATACTCAAGACCCAGGCGGAGACGATGGGGTACAGGTTCAACGGAGGTACCCTGGAGTGCCTGCCGGAAGGCTACGGTTTCCTAAGGCCTTCGGGACTGCTCCCCAGCAGCAATGACATATATGTGTCAGCCTCTCAGATACGCAGGTTCGGGCTGAGGAACGGGGATGTGGTGTGGGGGATCATCCGCCCGCCCAAGGAACAGGAACACTATGAAGCTCTGCTCAGAGTGGAGAATGTAAATTTTACAGATCCCGAAGCAGCAAGAAAAAGACCTCAGTTTGAATCACTCACACCAATTTTCCCCGATGAAAAATTGAATCTCGAGACGGACAGAAAAATAATTTCTACCCGCATGGTGGATCTTTTTGCCCCGATAGGCAAGGGCCAGAGGGCTCTGATAGTCTCCCCGCCTAAAGCAGGAAAGACGACTCTGCTCAAAAACCTTGCCAATGCGATCACGACCAACCATCCTGAAGTTATCCTTATGGTGCTCCTTATAGACGAAAGGCCTGAAGAAGTTACAGACATGGCCCGTTCCGTTGACGGGGAGATAATTGCATCGACCTTTGACCGTCCGGCCGAGGAGCATATGCGGGTCGCCGCGCTGGCGCTGGAGAAGGCAAAGAGGCTTGTTGAGGTGTCCAAGGATGTGGTGCTCCTGCTCGACTCGATCACAAGGCTGGCAAGGGCCTCCAACCTTATAGTGCCTCCCTCCGGCAGGACCCTCTCGGGAGGGATGGACCCCGCCGCGCTCTACTTCCCCAAAAAGTTTTTCGGCGCGGCCAGGAATATTGAATTTGGCGGAAGCCTGACTATAATAGGAACATCGCTGGTCGAGACAGGCAGCAGGATGGATGACGTAATATACGAAGAATTCAAGGGGACAGGCAACATGGAAGTCCACCTATCGCGCAAGATATCTGAGCAGCGCATTTTCCCTGCCCTGGATATCACCAAATCAGGGACCAGGAAAGAGGAGCTTCTCGTTTCCGAAGAGGATCTGCAGAAGATCTGGGCACTGAGAAGAAAGATCACGAACATGGATGAGGCTGAAGTTTTGAATCTTATTCTGGATAAATTGCGCAACACGGTGAATAATCGGGAATTTCTTGCTACAATAAAGGCAGGCTGAGCTTTCTCCGAATCTTAGGTCTTGTGATGAACGATACGTGTGGAGTGACCGGATGATGTCTATGTTTGACCTGGACGGTGCTAGAAAGAAAAAAACCATATACTTTGTTCTGTTTATCATTGCGGCTCTGTCGGCTTCTGTCGTGCTGTCCGCAATGGCAGCAGAGAAAGCGGGCATGTACTGGATAGGCATGGACCTTCCCGAAATATCTGAAAAAACTGTCGACAACAGAGGTTTTTTGATGGTAGACGTCTCCGACCTTTCAGCGGTCAGCTCTCCGGCAGAACCGTCAGAACCGGAAACAGAAGTTATACCCATCGGCATCGGTCCCCTCCCAAGCGTTCCCAGCCTTACAACGGAAGAACTTAAACTTTACGGAGTGCTCTCCAGAGGAGACGGCCTGATCCTCAGCGAGGACAAGGAAGCCCTTATCGGCGACATATGCTGGCAGGAAGTTGTCCTTGACCAGGGAGACACTGTAGGCTCCGTAGCGAAAGAATACGGGGTAAGTGCTGAGGACATCAGGCTTGCCAACGGACTGAAACCTAACGAGAAGCCAAGTTACACAGATATCCTTTACATACCGGATGACCGGAATTCTGTGAAAGCTACTCTCGCTTATGTGAACAAACTAAAAAAATATGAGGCGGACCTGGAGAAACAGGGCAAACCGCTTTCGCTCACCCAATATGCAGTGCAGCCGGGAGACTCCCTCTGGTCAATAGCCAATAAATTTGACCTTGACCTCGACACTATCATGGGTTCGAACAAGATATCAAACATAAACTACCTCAAGCTCGGTACAGTGCTGAGGATACCGAACCAGGACGGCATATTCGTTAAAGTGAACAAAAACGACACTGTCGCAAAACTTGCCGATAAACACGGCTCATATAAACAGGCTGTCTTTGCAGCAAACCTTCTGAGTGAAGATGGTCAGCTCAGGGCCGGCACTGAAATATTCCTGCCCGGAGCAAAGGTCGCGGCTGTAACGGCATCTGCCCCGGGAAGAGCCTCAAGGGCTTCATCCGCCAAAGTTTCCGCATCATCTTCCAGGATGTTCAGATGGCCTGTTATGGGTAAGATATCCAGTGTATTCGGATGGCGCAGAAGTCCGTTCGGGCGCAGGAGGGTCTTCCACTCAGGACTTGATATAAGAGCGCCAAGGGGCAGAGGCATAGTTGCGGCTGGTGAAGGAAGAGTAGTGCACTCCGGCTGGATGGGAGGATATGGAAAGACGGTCGTAATTTCTCACCCCGGAGGACTTTCCACCCTGTACGGACACTGCAGCAGCCTTCTTGTCAGGAACGGAGCATCTGTAAAGGCAGGGCAGCTTATTGCAAGGGTCGGGAGTACGGGAAGGTCTACCGGGAACCACCTCCATTTTGAGGTACGAAGGAATGGCACTCCAATGAGCCCGCTGAGATACTTAAGGTAATTTCACTGCGAAACCGAAACATTAAAGGGGCGTTATAGATGACAAAGTTTATTTTTGTTACAGGCGGCGTCGTTTCTTCTTTGGGTAAGGGAATAACTGCCGCATCACTTGGCGTTTTGCTTAAAAGAAGAGGTTACAGGGTAAGCATCTTAAAGATGGACCCCTATATCAATGTAGATGCGGGAGCGATGAGCCCGTTCCAGCACGGAGAGGTCTTCGTAACGTGGGACGGAGCTGAGACCGACCTCGACCTCGGACATTATGAACGTTTCATCGACGAGGCCATTACAGGCGAAAACAGCTGTACGACCGGAAAGGTATATTCCGCTGTGATCCAGAGGGAAAGAAGCGGAGGATACAACGGTGCGACGGTACAGGTCATACCTCATATCACCAATGAGATCCAGGACAGGATATTGAAAGTTGCCGAGGACAAGGATATCGTCATAGCCGAAATTGGCGGCACAGTGGGAGACATAGAGGGCCTTCCGTACCTTGAAGCTATCAGGCAGCTCGCGGGAAGGATAGGAAGGGAGAATATCCTTTACTGCCATGTCACGCTTGTGCCATACATAGCGGCGTCCGGAGAGCTCAAGACTAAACCCACCCAGCACAGCGTCAACGAACTGAGGCGAATAGGCATCCAGCCTGACCTCATTGTCTGCCGTTCGCAGTACCCTGTCAGCAGGGACCTCAGAGACAAGATCGGCCTTTTCTGCAGTGTCATGCCCGACTGTGTCTTTGAGGCCATTGATGCCGACTCCATTTACCGTATACCGGCCATCCTCCATAAACAGGATTTTGACACGATGGCCCTCAGAAAACTGGGGCTCGATACCTCTGTTCAGCCTGATATGGAAGACTGGAATACCTTCCTTGAGAAATATGACCATCTGAAGGGAGAAGTCACGGTCGCCCTTGTCGGCAAATACACAGAGATAAAGGATGCCTATCTGAGCGTGAACGAAGCGATCGCTCATGCGGGGATAGCCAACGGAGTAAAGGTCTGCGTAATGCCTGTCGAAGCGGAGGACCTCGAAAACGGTCCTCCGGAAGAGATACTTTCAAAGGCAGACGCGATCCTGGTCCCGGGTGGATTCGGCCAGAGGGGAGTAGAGGGAAAGATCGCGGCGGCAAAATATGCCAGGGAGAACAAAGTCCCCTACTTCGGCCTTTGTCTGGGTATGCAGGTGGCGGTGATCGAATTTGCAAGAAACGTCCTGGGACTCAACAGAGCAAACAGCCTTGAGATGGACGAAATGACCCCCCACCCCGTCATCCACTACATGGAGGGACAGAAAAACATCTCTGACATAGGGGGGACCTCAAGGCTCGGAGCCTATCCGTGCGAACTCAGGAAAGGTACTATGGCCCATTTCATTTACGGAGCGGACACGATCAGTGAAAGGCACAGGCACCGGTTTGAATTCAACAATCAGTATATGGAGCTCTTTGAAAAGGCCGGTATGGTAGTTGCAGGTGTCTGTCCCACAGGCGGACAGGTAGAGATAATGGAAAATACCGGACATCCATGGATGCTGGGAGTGCAGTTCCATCCGGAGTTCCTCTCACGGCCGGTGCGCCCCCATCCTCTCTTCTTAAACTTTATTGCCGCGGCAATTAAAAATTCTAAAGTGAAAAATTGAAAGGAGGAAACTAATATGAAATTGAAAAGTTATCTGATACTGGCGGCAGTTGTCATCGCAGTGTTCTCATCGGCTTCGCTCTCCTTTGCCTCAGATGCGGCCGCTGACGGAGGTCCTGCCTTTCAGACACTCGAGAGGATAGAGACGATAGTCTATGGTTCACCGCAGGGCGGCGGTCTTCTTTCAAGGCTAAGCGCAGCGGAAAAGGATGTTTTCGGGAGGGAACTTCCGGGCAGCCTTACTGAAAGGCAGACCGCGATGCTCGATTTCCTTGAGAAGGGGACCACCACTCAGCCTTCGCTCCTTTTCAAGCTTTCCGTCGCGGAGTGGGCGGTAGCTCAGGAAATACATCCCGGATGGGCCCTTGCGCGCAGGATCGACACCATTGAAGCTGTCGTCGAAGGAACGGTACAGGGCGGCCCGTACGCCGCGAGAACAGAGAGGCTTATAACAAAACTTCTCCCTGAAGGTGTCCTGTCCACACCGGTCGAGATACCTGCCTCGACTGTCGTAAAGACATCACTTTCTCAGACGCTTACCGTGAAAAATGTAAAGGTCGATGACAAGGTCGTTCTGAAGCTCATCGAAGAGATCGTCGTAAACCAGAACCTTGTGGCTCCCAGAGGAAGCAGAGTTTTTGCCCACATTACCAAGGTCAAGCCTCCGCGCAGCTTCGGAAGGCCCTCTGAGATCGAAATGGCCTTCGATGCGCTTGAAGTGATCGGTCCCAACTCAGTTACAGTTGCAATGGGAGAGGCCGCGAAAAAAGCCATGGAAGCGGATGCAGCGACTGTGGGAGCGGTAGGCGCGAGTTTCGCGGGCGCGGTACTTCTTGGCCCTCTCGGACTGGCCGGCGGCTTCCTCGTCCGGGGCTCTGACAACCAGCTGAAAGAGGGCACGCTCTTCTATGTTGAGACCACTGCAGCAACTACGGTCCCCGGATACAAGATCCCAAGCCAGATATCGTCAATGGCCGTCTCGGGTGATGTCACTTCTCCGCAGGGTGCCGGGTCACAGATCAATCCGTAATATATTGATCGGAATGACATTGATTTGTCAGTGAAAAACATTTCCCGCAAAAAGGCATACACGATAGCAGCGTTGTTTTGTATCGCTGTAGTGTCAGCCTTTTTATGGAGGGACCTAAATCTGTCAAATAGGGCCGCAGACATCCCCCTGCCCGACATAATAGTGGAAAATATCGAGATAGAGAGGGAGATAAACGGAGCGCAGTGGAAACTCATATCTCCGAGGGTGGAGCACAGGGACGGGCTCTTTTACGGAGAGTCTCTTGACATTACGATCACCGAAAGCGGCGACAAGGTCACAAGGATCAGCGCCGATAAGGGCGTATTCACAAGAGCCAACAACGATATTGAAATGACGAGCGCGGATGCCGAGATGACAGAGAAAGACAAGGTATACGACCTCAGGGCGGGCAGAGTCGAATTCAAAGCTGCAAAGGAACTCTGGAGTTTTTTCAAAGGCGTGATGCTTACTGACGGCAAGATCACGGTCGAAGGCAAAGAGGGCACCTATGATGCCAGAAGCGGAGAATGCACAGTAACAGGCGGAGGAGTCGTAACGTGGAAAGAATAAAAAAAACGTACAGGTACGGACCATTACGGGTCATTTCGCTTGCACTCATCCTTGCATGTACATTTTTTCTTACGCCCCTTTATGCCGAAGATGACCGCGACGAGGTGCATATTGACGCAGACAGCGTGGTCTACCAGGAGAACACGGGGATAGCCACGGCAGACGGGAATGTCAAGGTGCGCAGCAAGACGATGCGGCTCTTTGCTCCGCATGTCGAATATAACAGCAACAGCCAGCTTGTAGAAGCTTTTTCCGACGAGAGGGGAAAGGTCGACCTTTTCTCGGGGCCGGACAGGCTTACAGGTGAACATCTGACTTACAGCCTTGAGACGAGAAGGGGAGTCCTGACCGATGCCTCGGGCAAGATGGAAGCCCTCTTCATGCAGGGAAACGATGTACGTGTCATGCCCATGGAGGATGCGGTAAAGTTCGGAGTCCTGAAGTCACGGCCCAAAAAGAAGAAGACTGACGCGGAAGACGAGCAGATCACCGAATGGCTGAACGTCACAACGACCACATGTGACTTTGAGAAGCCCCACTACAGGCTCAAATCTAAAAAAGTCGTCATAATACCAAACAAAAAAATGATAATAAGACGCCCAAGGGTGTACATAGGCGAGAAATGTATCTTCACATATCCCTTTGACTACGTCGCAAGGCTTGGGCCGAGGGAGCAGAGCCTCCTTCCCTATTTTGCTTATGATTCCAACAAAGGCATGGGCGGAGGGCTTAAAGGATATGTGGATCTCGGGACAGTCGGAGAACTGAACGTCAATGCGATATACTGGTCGGACAACATGTGGGAGGCCAGGCTACATTTCAGGAGGGAGATCCTTCAGGACCTTTCGGTCTTTATGGAGTCGAACCGCCTATATGACTCTGATTCTAAAGAGATCATGTGGCGTCCGAAGTGGGGGCTTGAGTACAACGCTCCGAACGGATGGAGGGCCGTACTCTACCAGGCCCAGAGGGAACTGATAGAGACTGAAATGAGACCGGGGGTGGAACAGCGCTTCAACGTCTGGACCGACCCTGAATTCGGCATATATTCTCCCTGGTACGGTGATGCTTCAGATTGGGGGAGGATAAGGTTCTTCGGGATCTACGGGCGTTATCAGGACAACCTTGCTACCGTACAGCCGTGGAGGGAGAGGATACTTTTCGGGGCTGAGATGACAGGCTCTCCCGATGTGGGGAACTTCTTCTTCAAACCCTTCTACGGAGCCAGATATGTCTACCACACGTACGAGGGAGGAGACCAGACCCAGGATATCATCGACGGATGGCTGGGCGTGAGCTGGAAAATCGGTGATTTCAGCTTCAGTTCAATGTACTTCAGGAGGTGGTCCGACGGATCATCACCCCTTGCATGGGACAGGTATGCAGACAACGAAAACTTTTACCAGACAGTCTCCTTCCCCCTTCCGTTCGGGGCTTCCTGGGAAAAGTGGACCTTCTCTGTAACTGCAGCCTATGACAATATCTCGCAGGAGATAGCCTCCATGTATTATTCTGTGAATTACAACAAACACTGCACAACATGGCATCTCTGGATAAGTGACAACAAAGCAGGCGACGAGATAAAAGCCGGGTTATTTTTCTATATTAACGCTTACCCTGATATAAAAATTGGAATACAATCAGAAACCAATTCAGAGGCCACCAAAAAGAGTTTCTAAAGAGGGTTTGATCGATATGAAAATTGTTGTAGCATACGGCGGAACAAGTCCCGAGCGGGAAGTGTCACTGAACTCGGGCAAGGCGGTTTGCGGGGCCCTTTCTGAGAGAGGGCACTCTGTGGTATTGGAAGATGTCCACTCACCAAGGGCATTTGTGGAGAAATGGCACAGCTTCGGCGCTGACGGTGTTTTTATCGCCCTTCACGGGGACTGGGGGGAGGACGGCCGTTTCCAGACATGCCTTGACGCATACGGCATTCCTTACACCGGTTCAGGCCCTGAGGCATGCATGTTTGCAATGGACAAGACTGTAGCTAAGCTCCTCTTTTCCATAAATGGCATCCCGCTGGCTGATGGGACTGTCATACACAAAGGGGAGTATCCGGGACCCCGCGAGAGAGATATGCTCTCAAAGTACGGCGCCCTGATAGTCAAGCCGAACAGCGGCGGAAGCACTGTAGGGGTCACGAAGGCGGAGACGTTTGAAGAACTCAGGGCAGGGATAGATTCATGCTGGAGTGCTTACGGATCGGAGGACAAAGCCCTGGTGGAAGAGTACATCCCGGGCAGGGAGATCACTGTCCCCGTATGGGAGAGGGAAGCCGGCGAAGTCATTGCACTCCCCGCGATAGACATCAGGCCCAAAGTTGGTTTTTATGATTACAGAAACAAATATACCAGCGGCTGCACCGAGTACATCTGCCCCGCGCAATTTCCGGCGGAACTCTCGCAGAAAATAGGGGAGCTTGCGGTCCTTGCCCACAAGAGCCTTGGCTGCAGGTCATACAGCAGGGTAGACCTCAGGGTCACTGAAGAGGGGAAGCCCTATGTGCTCGAAGTCAACACCGCCCCGGGGATGACGGCAACAAGCCTTGTCCCGAAGTCAGCAAGGGCCTATGGCCTCGGGTTCGGCGAATTCCTTGAGAGCGTCATCAGGGTCTCTTTCGGCGTAAAGAGAAGGTTTTAAGCATCAGGCCCAATGGGCCTACCCGCCCCTGTAAAAGGATCGGAGCCGCGGAAAAAGAAAAAAGATCAGGCTTACTTAAGCCTGATCTTCATTATTTTAAGATGTCTTATTCCCCTTGGAGTCCTGACCATCACTTCATCGTCGGCTTTTTTGCCCGTTATGGCCATTCCGACAGGACTTGCCGCGGAGATCCTGTTTTCCTTAATGTCAGCTTCCTCGGTGCCTACAAGGGTATAGATGTAGGTTTTTTTAAGATCCAGATCCTTGAGCGTTACCGTCGTGCCCAGGCTGACTGAGCTTGTGTCGACGTCCTCTGCGTCTACGACCTTAGCCTTACTGAGCTGGTAATCAAGCCAAAGGACCCTGTTCTCAAGCTTTTCCTGCTCTTCCTTAGCCGCGTGATACTCAGCGTTCTCACTTAGGTCGCCGAACCCTCTCGCTTCCTGAAGCTTTGCGGCTATCTCTGCCCTGCCGTCTCCCCGCAGTGCCACTAGTTCCGCTTTCAGTTTGTCATATCCTTCGCGTGTCATTATTACTTTGTCGTCATATGCCTTTGTTGCTGCCATGTGACCAAACACCACCTAAGTCGAAATACTCCTGTGCGGAGAGCATTTTAGCAGAAAGAGTTATAAATATCAAATAGATGTTATAAGAGAATCTATTGCCGGTGCCGTACGGCGGCATCCCTTGCCCATGACCTTTCCGACCACAGCCTTTCCGCGACCGGGGCCCACTCTTCGGAACGCTCCCTGCATTTGGAAGTGAGGTTTCTTACCTCTTCCGGCCTGTCAATATATGTGGAACGGGCTCCTGACTCCTCGACCATCGAAGCCAGATTGTCCGGCTGATCCAGCAGAGGACAGGGACGCAGGAGGTTTTCGCAGAAAGGCTGCCTGGTCCTGTACTGCATGAAGAGAGGCGATCTGTAAGCGTCAAGCAGGCTTTTGTTTCTGATGTTGGAGTCGGAATAGTGTATGAACGCGCATGGTTCGATGTCGCCGTTTGCGTTTATATGGAGATATCTTCTCCCCCCGGCAATGCATCCCCTGACGTATTCGCCGTCATTCCAGAAATCCATCGTAAAGATCGGCTTGGTCCTTCTGAAAGAACGTATTTGCCTGTACATGAATTCACGCTGCTCCGCGCTTACCATAAGGTCTTTCACAGCGTTTTCGCCTATTGGGATATAAGTGAAGAGCCATGCGAACTTAGCGCCCATCTCTACCATGTGATCGAAGAACTTTTCGCTGCCTAACGAAGAGATGTTCCTGCTCGTATAACAGCATGATATGCCAAACGGAAGTTTTTTCTCCTTAAGGATCTTCATGGCATTTTCGACAGATCTGTATGTGCCGGACCCCCTGCGGAAGTCGGTCTCCTCTTCGAAGCCCTCGATGCTCAGCGCAGGAACGAAGTTCTTTGTCTCAAGCATTTTGTCAGCGAAGGAGCTGTCGATAAGGGTGGCGTTTGTGAACGCCATGAAGAGGCAGTCATCATGTTTTTTGCATAGATAGAGTATGTCATCTTTTCTTAAGAGAGGCTCGCCTCCGCTGAAAAGATAGGTATATGTGCCAAGCTCTTTACCTTCCCTGACTATCCTGTCAAGGATCTCCCTCTCCAGCTGCATGGAGCTTCCGTAATCCGCCGCCCAGCATCCTTTGCAGCGGAGGTTGCAGGCGCTCGTGGGATCCATCAGTATTGCCCATGGTACGTTGCAGTCGTACTTTGCCTCGTTTTCCGCACGCCTGTTGAAGCCGGTTATTGCCGAGTTCAATATGAAGTTGGTGAAGAGTTTCTTTCTTACATCGGGGTCTATGTCCGAATAGAGGCTTTTGATGAATTTGAACCAGATGTTCTGAGGGTCTGAGGCAATTCTTTCCAGTGCAGGATAGGCTGCCGAATAAATTCCTTTCCTGTCAAACAGCTTTACCCAGTTCACAGCTTTGGGTATATTTTTTTCAGGATCGTTTTCGAGGTACGAGAGGGCGGCCTTAACGCCCATTTTTTCTGCGTATTGCTTCATGTTAAATGCCATAGTGCTCACTCCTTTGTATCTGCGCAAAGCCCCGTATATGCCATGCAGACCCCAACCGGATAAGAACTCGGACACCGTCATGCTGACCATAATTTTAAATCTCGTCAATTTATAAGTCAAATCATGTATAATAGAACATCAGCTATAGATCTCACTGATACTGGCTTGACAATTATAATAAGTAGATGTATAAACGCACACGACAATCTTTATTTTTGCAAGGCGATGACAGGGATAGTAAGGGACAAGCACCATCACAGAGAGGGGATCCCGGTTTTTCCGGCGCTGAAAGATCCCGGATGTTCTTACCCCGAATACCACCCTTGAGCCGGTGCCGAAGCTGAAACAGATAAGGCATCAGGGTGCGCCCTGGACAGCGCGTATGAGGGCTTTTCCCGGATGGGAAGGCCGAATCGGAGTGGAATCGCGGATCATACCGCCTCCTGTAGAAGTACAGGGGCGGTATTTTTTTAAGGAGGAATCGAAATGGGAGTTATCGAAAAATACGCAGAACTTCTTCCTGTAACGGATAAGACCCCCCGGATAACACTGGGGGAGGGCAGCACTCCTCTTGTCCATCTCGATAGGATAAGCAGAGAGATGGATATAGATCTGTGGGGCAAGCTTGAAGGCTGCAATCCCTCGGGCTCATTCAAAGACAGAGGAATGGTTATGGCAGTGGCAAAAGCACTGGAGTCAGGCGCCAAAGCGCTGGTATGCGCATCTACCGGCAACACATCCGCTTCTGCGGCAGCTTACGCTGCTGCTGCGCAGATCCCGTGCTTCGTCCTCCTTCCCGCCGGAAAGGTCGCCCTTGGCAAGCTTGCACAGGCACTGATGTACGGAGCCAAAGTAATAGCTGTGAAAGGAAACTTTGACAGGGCGCTTGAAATGGCCAGGGAAGCCGCCGATACAAAAGGGTTCGCAATAGTGAATTCCGTCAATCCATACAGGCTATGGGGACAGAGGAGCGGGGCGTGGGAAGTCTGTGACGTTCTTGGATCTGCTCCGGACTGGCACGCCATCCCTGTCGGCAACGCGGGGAACATCAGCGCTTACTGGGCAGGCTACAGACAGTATGAAGAGATGGGTAAGATAAAGGCACTGCCCAGGATGATGGGTTTCCAGGCTGCGGGCGCCGCGCCTCTGGTCACAGGAGAGCCCTGTCCCATGCCGGAAACAGTGGCCACGGCCATCAGGATAGGAAATCCTGTGAGCGCGCACCTTGCCAAAGATGCGGTAAGGGGATCGGGAGGAGAGTTTAACTCCGTCACAGACGAAGAGATACTCTCTGCACAGTATTACCTTTCATCAAAAGGCGGCATCTTCGCGGAACCCGCATCATGCGCGCCTCTCGCCGGACTTCTTAAGCTAAAGAGGCAGGGACGCCTGCCTAAGGACATAAAGGTCGTCATGGTCCTTACCGGCAACGGGCTCAAAGATCCCGATACAGCGATGTCTCAGGTCGGAAGGCCCATAGAGATCGGAGATTCTCTTGATGAACTCCTGGAGGTGATGAAAGGTTGAACCCACTCATCACCCTGAGGGTACCCGCCACAAGCGCAAACCTGGGATCGGGTTTTGACACGATAGGCATGGCGGTCTCCCTTTACAACATATTTAAAGTGATGGAACTCCTGCCCGAAAATGAGTACAGGATCGAGGCTCACGGCGAAGGAGCCAAAGAGCTCTCCGACCCTTCAGCCAACCTTGTGGTCAGGGCATACGAAGAGGCCTGCAAAAGATGGGGTGTGAAAGGCCCCGGATTATCGCTCTGGTGTCATAACATCATCCCCCTTTGCCGCGGCCTCGGAAGCTCTGCCGGTGCTGTCGTGGCCGGGGTGCTTATAGCAAAGCACCTGACGTGCCATGATGCGGGCGAGGAAGAGCTTCTCAGGACTATGACGATGATAGAGGGGCATCCGGATAATGTCGCGCCATGTTTTCTGGGAGGCATGGTGGTAAGCTGCTGGGACGGAGATGATCTGAGGTATGTCAGGCTCCCCGCTCTTCCTCCGGAAGTTCTCTGCGTTGTCGCAGTTCCCGACGAGAGGGTGAAGACATCCGATGCAAGAAAGGCCCTTCCCAAACAGGTTCCCTTCGAAGACGCCGTATTCAATCTCGGAAGGGCGGCCCTGCTTACCGCTGCGTGGGCAACAGGCAAATGGGAATACCTCAAATGGGGCATGGATGACAGGCTCCATCAGCAGTACAGAAGCAAGCTGTTCAGCGGCGGAGAGGTCATCTTCTCACGGGTACGCGATCTGCCGGAATGCCTGAGTGTCGCTATAAGCGGTTCGGGCCCGTCCGTAATAGCGCTGGTCAACGGCCCAACGCAAAGGGTCGCCGAGGCGATGTGCAAGACGTTTACGGAGCACGGGGTAAGGTCACAGTTCTTTGTGCTCGACAGCAGCGCGCACGGGCCGCAGGTGGCGGTAGACATGGGGCTTAAGGATGCGGTCAGCGAAGTATGGAGGCACAAATAATGAATTACGCGGAACTCCCTCTGACTGTACTTAAATTTGGCGGGACCTCCGTAGCGGGACCCGAAAGGATGAGGCATGTCGCCCAGATAGTGAAAAAAGTCCGCGACAGCGGGTACAGGGTAGCCGTAGTCGTATCCGCAATGGGCAACATGACTGACGACCTTCTGGCTCTCGCGAAAGACGTCGCTAACACAAACAACGGGCGTGAGATGGACCAGCTGCTGGCCACGGGAGAGCAGCAGAGCGTGGCTCTGCTTGCCCTCGCACTGCAGAAGTTTGGGCTCGCGGCGCAGTCGTTCACCGCGCTTCAGGCGGGTATAAAAGCTGAGGGCTTCCCGATGGAGGGCAGGATATACAGCATCGAGCCCAAGAACGTCGAAAGAGCGCTCAACGAGGGTATAGTGGCAGTCATCACAGGTTTCCAGGCCATTACAGACAGCGGGGACGTCATAACCCTCGGAAGGGGGGGCTCTGACCTGTCAGCAGTAGCGATAGCCGGAGCTCTCGGTGCCGAATCCTGCCAGCTGCTAAAGGATGTCAGGGGCATTATGACGGGAGATCCAAGAGTGGTCAAAAAACCCGTAAAGATCGACAGGATAGGTTTTGAAGAGTGCATGGAGATGGCTGTTCAGGGGGCGAACGTCCTTCAGGCGCGAAGCGTTGAAATGGCGGCCCGTTATAACATCCCGCTCTATGTGGGTTCAAGTTTTTCAGAAGAGGAGGGTACCTGGGTGATGAGCAATCCGGTAACAGAAGGTCTTATAATAAAAGCTGTGGTGCACGATTCAGAGGTGGCAAAGGTGGTTCTGCTGGGAGTCCCGGATATCCCAGGCGTGGCCGCGCGCCTTTTCAGCAGCCTGGCCAAAAACGGTGTGGGCGCTGAAATGATAATCCAGAACAACATGAGGGGCGGAGTAAACGACATCGGTTTTCTCGTCAAAAAGGCAAACCTTGAGACCGCCATCCAGGTATCGCGTGAAATATGCAGGGAGATCGAGGCGCAGGGGGTCTCCTTTGACACCGAGATAGCGAGGGTGACGATCGTTGGCGCGGGGATAGCAAACCATCCCGAGATCCCTTCGAAGATGTTCACGATCCTGGCAGAAGAGGGGATCAACATAGAGATGATCGCTTCCACGGCCCTGGCGCTTACATGCATAGTGGGCTCCAACAGGGCGAAGGACGCCGTCAAGGCCCTCCATGAACACTTTATCGAGGAGGCGTCATTCTAAATGGAGAAAATGAGATCCGTAGCGGTCCTAGGAGCAACGGGGCTTGTCGGCAGGGAGATGATCAAGACCCTTGAAGAGAGGGACTATCCTGTTTCGAGGCTTATTCCGCTGGCATCGCCGAGATCTGCCGGTACGAAGGCAGTTTTCAGGGGGGAAGAGATAACTGTCGAGGCAGTCTCTGAAAATTCTTTCAGAAATGTTGACATAGCGCTCTTTTCCGCCGGCGGATCGACCTCACGTAAGTGGGCTCCTGCAGCAGCCGATTCGGGCTCCGTGGTCATAGACAACAGCTCCGCCTGGAGGATGGATCCAAAAGTCCCTCTAGTGGTTCCTGAGGTAAACCCCGGGGACGTCTTGGAACACAGGGGGATAATAGCCAACCCCAACTGTTCGACGATACAGGCAGTCGTGGCACTATGGCCACTTCATAAAGAGGCCGGCCTCAGATATGTAAATATCAGCACCTACCAGTCTGTCGCGGGCACCGGCATGAAGGCCGTACAGACCCTCAGGGACCAGTCTGAGGCCGCCCTTCGGGGTGAGAGCGCGCCGGACGACGGAGTCTATCCTCATCAGATAGCCTTCAACCTCCTGCCTCACATAGGGGCATTTGATGATGAGGGAATATCGGAAGAAGAATGGAAGATGGTCAACGAATCGCGTAAAATAATGCACCTGCCCGGACTGAAAGTCAGTGGAATAACGGTAAGAGTTCCAATATTCCGTTGCCATGGGGAGAGCATCACCGCCCAGTTCGAGAAGGAGCTTTCGCCCTGCAGGGCCAGGGAGGTCCTCCGCTCCGCGCCGGGAGTGGCAGTGGAAGACGATCCCCAAAAGGCGCTCTATCCCATGCCGGTAAACGGCGCCGGGAAAGATGCGGTCTATGTGGGAAGGATAAGGAGAGACACAGGACTCGACAACGCGGTCTCAATGTGGGTCGTCTCCGACAACCTCCGCAAGGGGGCTGCGCTCAACGCCGTGCAGATAGCGGAACTGCTGTAGCATACCCGGAACTTAAAGCAGGACGAATACAGACAGGTCCTTCTTCGCTCAGGAAGAGGACCTCTTTTTTCTGCTTATTTCTTTTTGCTGTCTCCGGATAGCGTCTTGTCTGAAGAAGTAGTAATATTAAAAAGGGAAGCTGTTTCATTAAAGAAAGGATGAATATTATCATGGACTACGCATTAGAATCCTTAAAGCTTCATGAAAAGTGGAAGGGAAAGATCGAGGTAATTTCTACAGTCCCTGTAAAAACGAAGGAAGATCTATCCCTTGCCTACACGCCTGGGGTCGCGCAGCCGTGTCTCGAGATCCAGAAGGACATAAGTAAAAGTTATGAATTGACAAGGCGTCATAACCTCTGCCTGGTCGTAACTGACGGAACAGCAGTCCTCGGCCTGGGAGACATCGGTCCCGAAGCTGGAATGCCGGTAATGGAGGGCAAATGTGTCCTCTTCAAATCGTTTGGTGATGTAGATGCCTTTCCCCTTTGCATCAGGAGCAAAGACGTCGATGAGATCGTCAATACGATCGCACTCATCTCAGGAAGTTTCGGCGGCGTCAACCTCGAAGATATATCGGCACCGCGCTGTTTTGAAATAGAAAAAAAACTCAAAGAGAGATGCGACATCCCGATATTCCATGATGACCAGCACGGGACAGCGGTGATCACACTCGCCGGACTGGTCAATGCCCTTAAGGTGGTCGGGAAAAAGAAGGAGAACGTCAAAATAGTGGTCAACGGTGCCGGAGCGGCGAGCATCTCAATTACCAGGCTCCTTTTAAGCGACGGTTTTCCTGACATAACTTTGTGTGACCGCGCGGGGATCATTTACGAAGGCAGAGCAAACGGCATGAACTGGATAAAAAATGAAATGGCCCAAAAAACCAACAGGTCCGGGAAAAAGGGGACTTTGGCGGATGCTATGACAGGGGCTGATATTTTTATCGGTGTCTCGGCTCCCGGGACAGTTACACAAGAAATGGTCCGGTCAATGTCCGACAAGGCGATCGTTTTTGCCTGCGCCAATCCTACTCCGGAAATTTTCCCGGATGAGGCAAGAGAAGCTGGTGCCGCAGTGATAGCAACAGGAAGAAGCGATTTTCCAAACCAGATAAACAACGTTTTGGCCTTTCCCGGGATATTCAGGGGGACATTCGACGTACGGGCCGGCGACATAAATGACGCTATGAAGATAGCGGCTTCAAGAGCCCTCGCAGGTCTTATCCCGGACGAAGAACTCTCAGCCGATTACATCATCCCGGCTGCTTTTGACCCGAGAGTCGGCAAGGCTGTCGCAGTGGCAGTGGCACAGGCTGCAAGGGAAAGCGGCGTCGCAAGGATATAAATATATTTTTGTCCGAAGCGGTTGGACAATGGCGGTTGGACAACGATAGATAATGTCCCAGAAAACCAAGTTTTTGGGGGACATGCGCTATAAATGCGAAAATAATCGGAAAAGTGAGTGATGGATGTGTTTATAAACCTTGAAACAGCACAGGAATTGCTCGGCAGATACGGCAGCCCTCTTTACGTTTACAGCGAAAAGATCCTGCGGGAAAGGTGCCGCGATCTGCTTAAAGCCTTCTGCGGAAGGATCAAACCGAGTTATTCTGTCAAGGCCAACACGAACCCATCCCTCCTGAAGATCATTCGCGAGGAGGGGCTGGCTGCTGATGCGATGTCGCCCGGCGAAATATTTGTCCTGCAGAGATCGGGATTCGGGGCGGAAGAGATTTTCTACATAGGAAACAACGTATCCCGGGAAGAGATGAGCTACTGTATGGAGAGAGGGATACTGGTCAGCGTAGATTCGATCTCTCAGCTTGAACAGTTCGGCATGATATCTCCCGGAAGCAGGGTCGCTGTAAGATTCAACCCCGGAATGGGAGCGGGTCACTGCGACAAGGTGATCACAGCCGGCCATAAGACGAAATTCGGTGTGCAGCCGGAATTCTGCCCGGAGGTAAAAAAGATACTTGAGAAATACAGCCTGAAACTGACGGGCATAAACCAGCACATAGGCTCTCTCTTCCTTGAGCCGGACCCCTATGTGGATGCCGCGGCATCGCTCCTTGATATGGCAGCCGAAAACTTCCCCGGCCTCGGATTCATCGATTTCGGAGGAGGCTTCGGCGTACCGTACAGGCCCGGAGAAAAGAGGCTGGACCTGACTGAACTGGGCCGCAGGATGTTTGAGAAGATCGATCTATTTCTTCAAAAATATGATAATAAAGAGGTCCGGTTCAAATGCGAACCGGGCAGGTACATCTCAGCCGAATGCGGAGTGCTCCTCGGGACCGTGCATGCCGTCAAGACGAACTACGGCAAATGTTACGTCGGCACCGACATGGGCTTCAATGTGATGATGAGGCACGTGCTCTATGACTCGTACCACGAGATCGAGGTGCTTTCCGGCAAAAAGGCGGAGAACGGCACAAAAGAGGCTACGATAGTGGGGAACATCTGCGAGAGCGGGGATATACTGGCCTCTGACAGAAAGATCGGACCGGTTTCCGAGGGCGACATCATTGCTGTGAAGAACGCCGGGGCATATGGCTATTCAATGGCGTCCAACTACAACTGCAGGCTCCGTCCTGCAGAGGTCCTTATTTCAGAAGACGGCTCCGTCAGACTCATCAGGAAGACGGATACGTTCGAAAGCCTTATGGCAAACTTCTGACCGTTTGCCGCACATCAGGGATAAAGGAGGGTACCTATTGTACTCAGAAGAAAAAACATTGAGCAAAATGGTGGAGAGAAGACGGGATCTCCACAGGTACCCTGAAACAGGATGGGCTGAATTCAGGACTACAACGAAGATAGCTGAAGCGCTGGCCGGTGCCGGAATGGATATCCGCTTCGCCGGTGATCTCGTCGATCCCGAATACGTAATGGGACGCGGAGCGGATACCGAAGCTCAGACAGAGAGAGCTATTCGGCAGGGAGCTTCCCCGGATCTCATAAAAAAAATGAAGGGGCTGACCGGCCTTGTTGCTGAGATAGAGACAAGAAGACCCGGACCATTGACTGCGATACGTTTTGACATTGACAGCGTGGATACCACAGAGACGGAGGATCCGGAGCATTTGCCGGTCATCTGCGGTTTCAGGTCGGTGAACAACGGCAGCATGCATGCCTGTGCGCATGACGGCCATGCCGCTGTAGGGATGACCCTGGCAGAGGTCATTTCAGCCGAAAGAGACTCTCTCAGAGGAAAAATACGCTTCATCTTCCAGCCTGCGGAGGAGGGCGCGAGGGGCGGATACGCATTCCTGAAGGCCGGGTCAGTCGATGACGCCGACTATTTCCTGACGCTGCACCTCGGACTCGGCAATCCGACCGGGACAGTCTTCGGAGGGACTGACGGGTTTCTGTACTCGACAAAGATCGATGCTGACTACAAAGGCATCGGTGCCCATGCAGGCGCCGAACCCCAGAAGGGGAGAAACGCCCTTCTGGCCGCCGCCTCCGCCGCGCTCAGCATCCACGGCATCCCGCCCTCTTCAGACGGCCTTGTCAGGACCAACGTCGGTGTGCTTAATGCTGGAGACGGCAGAAACGTCGTCCCCCCAAACGCGCACATGAAGATAGAGACAAGGGGAGCGACTGAAGATGCCGCTCTCTACATATACCGGGCAGTCATGAGGATCCTGAACGGCGCTGCCGAGATGTACGATGTAAAACTGACCACCCGGAAGTGCGGTGAGGCCATAAGCGCAAGCAGCGACCCCGATCTGGCCCGGACCGTAATGGAAGCCGCAGCCAAAGTAAGGGGAGTAAACAGGAGAGAACTGATACAGCCGATGGCCGGAAGCGACGACGCCTGCTGGCTGATGAAAAGGGTACAGGAGAGGGGCGGCAAAGCCACCTATATAGGCATCGGAGCAGACACAAAAGCAGGCCACCACAACGATCATTTCGACTTCGACGAGAACGCGATGGGCATAGCACTGGGAGTGCTTTACCATACGGTCTTTAAGCTGAACGGCCTGTAGTGGGGCGGCTGAGCAATGGCTGAGCGGTCGCTGAGCAATTGTAAGGGCGGTCAAACAATCGTCAAACAGTAGTCAAACAATCGTGAGAATCATAAGAACCGTCGTTCCCGGACGCTTTTGAACGGGAATCCAGCGGCTTGGGGGTTAAGGTTTTTAGATACTACAACTGCTGAGCGATCGCTCAGCAGTTGCTAAGCTGGCGTTTTGATTTATGGTTTTACGATATTACCAATATCGCAATTGGGGCAGATCGTGGATGATGACGACGCAACTTGCAGTGGACCCTCGCGAAGGCGTAGAAGGGAATTATTACGATAGTCATTAGTATCGCAATTGGGATTTATAGCGAGTGATAACGACGCAACGCGCAGCGGAGTCACACAAAGGCGTATATCAATACGTCGAAGTGTGGCTCCGCAAGCTTTGCTAAGTTAGCGCCGCTATAAATCCCAATTGCCCTATTGTAGGGTGCAAACCTTACCATCCGCCCCAGCAACCACTATCCTATCCCCTGCTATTGCGGGTGAGGTCAGTACGTCGGCGTTGAAGGGGGCCCTCCAGACTACGCTGCCTGTCTTTCCGTCAAGGCAGACCAGGACGTCGCTGTTGGTCCCGAAGAAAATCTTCCCTGAAAACGCGGCCGGGGATGAGTAGACGGACTCATTGGCCTTGTATTTCCACACCGGTGATCCGGTAAGCGCGTCAAGCGAGGTGACCCACCCCCTGATGTTGCCGAATACTACCCTTCCGTCCTCGACAAGGGGGGAGGTCTCGATCTGCGCCTTTGAGTCGTAGTTCCATATGACCGCCTGATGCTTGATCCTCGCGCAGTAGATCTTCCCGTCCTGGCTTGTGAAGTAGAGATGGCCGTCTTTAACGGCAGGCGCGGAAACTATCGGTCCTCCGACTACGGCACGCCACCTTAGCTTTCCGGAGGCGGCATCCAGGGCGAAGAGCTTGCCCTCATCGTTGCCGACATAGACCACTCCCCCGGATACAGCAGGGGATCCCTGCACCGCCCGCTCTGTCTTGTACCTCCACTTCTGCCAGCCTGTCTTTATGTCAACGGCATAGACAAAGCCGTCGTTTGAGCCGAAGTAGACGATTCCGTCAGCGACTGCCGGGGAGGAATGTATGCTGTTGTGAGTCGTGAATTTCCATATCATCTTCCCGGTATCTGCGTCCAGGCAGTACATCCTGCTGTCGTAGCTACCCGCGAAAACTTTGCCGTCAGCTATGGCGGGGGAGGATACGACCCAGTTGCCTGTGGGGAAGGTCCATTTGATCTTTCCGGAATAAAGATCCATTGAGTAGATGTTGCCGTTATTGGATCCGAATATTATGGAATCGTTGAAGATCGCAGGCGAAGACCTGACGGCATCGGGGATCTTTACGGTCCAGTCCTTTCTCCCGGTGAGATCTGCGCCGGCGGCAATGTCGGCGGCATTCCCGGTCCTGCGGATGTTTGCGCGGAACATCGGCCAGTCCTGCGCCGAAGCCGGGAGCTGCAGTGCGAGTGTCAGAAACAGCAGACATACGGTAATGTTCAGTTTTATACGGTCCAATCTATATTGCCCCTCTCGGAATTGATATTGACAGGATAAACTCTTTTACGGATTTTTCCATCGTAAAAAAGAATGATTGATAAAGAGGTGCTTTTTCGGCTAGAATATACTGCTGACTGAAGGAGTGACAGAAATGATCCTCGATAAGATCCGAAATTTTAGCATAATAGCCCACGTCAACCACGGCAAGTCGACGCTTGCCGACCGTCTGCTTGAGGAGACGGGTACGATCGACGGCAGGAACATGAAGGCTCAGCTGCTCGACATGCTTGAGCTTGAGCGGGAGCGCGGCATAACAATAAAGCTTGTCCCTGTAAGGATGAACTACACTGCCGGGGACGGACGGGAATACATCCTCAACCTCATTGACACTCCCGGTCACGTCGATTTTACATACGAGGTGTCGCGTTCACTGGCTGCGTGCGAGGGCGCCGTCCTGGTCGTCGACGCCGCTCAGGGTGTCGAGGCCCAGACTGTCGCGAACAGCTATCTTGCAATAGACCTTAACCTCGAGCTTATCCCCGTCCTCAACAAGATAGACCTCCCTTCGGCGCAGCCCGACAGGGTGAAAAAAGAGCTGGAGGATATCATAGGGATAAACGCCGACGACGCAGTCAGCGTAAGCGCAAAGACAGGAGAGGGGATAGCGGACCTCCTTGAGCGGATAGTACGTGATGTCCCCGCGCCGTCGGGTGATCCCGATGCCCCCCTACAGGCCCTTATCTTTGACTCGGTATATGACAACTACAAGGGTGTCATTTGCTATGTAAGGGTCGTCAACGGCACCCTCCAGCCCGGAAAGAACATAAGGTTTATGGCGACAGGCCGTGACTATGAGCTTGACGAGGTAGGGATATTCAGGCCCGACATGGTCAAGGTCTCGGAGCTGGGGCCGGGCGAGGTCGGATACATCGCCGCGAGCGTCAAGTCCATAGAAGAGGCCCGCGTGGGCGATACCATCACAGAGGCAAGGCGTCCGGCAACGGTCCCGCTGCCGGGGTACAGAAAGGTGAAGCCCGTCGTTTTCTGCGGATTCTACCCCGTGGAAAGGGAGGACATAAACCAGCTGCGGGAAGCCCTTGAAAAACTGCAGATCAACGATTCGGCGATCAGCTTTGAACCGGAGAACTCCGCCGCGTTGGGCTTCGGATTCCGCTGCGGCTTCCTTGGCCTGCTCCACATGGAGATAGCGAAGGAAAGGCTCAGCAGGGAGTTCGGCGTCGATCTCGTCGCAACAGCCCCCAACGTCGTATACCAGATAGTGCTGACCAATCAGGATATAATAGAGGCGCATAAGCCTTCGGACTTCCCGGAGCAGGTCAAAACCGAGGAGATAAGGGAGCCTTTCATCAAGCTGACGATATTTATCCCGGAACAGTTTGTCGGTGCCGCCATGCAGCTCTGCCAGGACAAGAGAGGCACTTATGTCAGCATGGACTACATAACGCCCGAAAGGGTGAGGCTCACTTACGACATGCCGCTTGCGGAATTCATACTCGACTTCCACGACAAGCTCAAGTCGTGCACAAAGGGTTATGCCTCCCTCGACTACGACCACATAGGCTTCCGGACGGCCAACCTCGTCAAGGTGGACCTTCTTCTGCAGGATGAGCCTGTGGACGCCTTCTCCTTCATCTGTCACGCGGACCAGGCATACCACAGGGGGCATGCCGTTGTAGGGAAGCTCAAGGAACTCATACCGAGGCAGCTTTTTGAGATACCCGTACAGGCTGCGGTAGGGAAAAAGGTCATCGTAAGGATGAACATAAAAGCAGTCAGGAAAGACGTTCTTGCCAAGTGCTACGGGGGGGACATAACCAGAAAGCGGAAACTGCTGGAAAAGCAGAAAGAGGGCAAGAAGCGCATGAAGCAGGTGGGAAGGGTCTCGATACCTCAGGAAGCCTTCCTCGCGTTCATGGATGTCACGAAGTCAGAGGAGAAATAATGTCAGGAAACGCAAACCCTTTCGAGCCTCCCGCAGGGGGGCTCTCACTTTATCTTCATGTACCCTTCTGCGAAAGGAAGTGTCCCTACTGCGCCTTTGAGAGCAAGGTCCCTTCAGAAGGTGAGAAAGACCTTTGGCTTGAAATGGTGGAAAGGGAGCTTCATTGGTGGGAAGCGCGGATAGGAAGGCCGTCACTTGCGACATGCTACATAGGAGGAGGCACCCCGACAGTCCTGAGCGGTCCCGAATGGGCCAGGCTCGCTGAGATGCTGGAGAGCCACTTCACGTTCGATGCTGATGCAGAGGTGACAGTCGAGGCAAATCCAAACTCCCTCAGCGCAGATCACCTGCTCTTCTGGAGGGAATGGCGCACCACAAGGGTCAGCATCGGCGTACAGAGCTTCGACGATGCTGAACTGGCGCAGCTCGGCAGGCTTCACACCGCCGCGCGGGCCTGCGAGGCGATATCCGCCTCACTCGCGTCAGGCTTTTCAGTCAATGCCGACTTTATGTTCGGGCTTCCGGGACAGACCTTCAGGAACTGGGCCAGGACACTGTCTCAGGCCGCGGCTTCCGGCATAGCGCACATATCCCTCTACCAGCTTACTATCGAACCCGGAACAGAGTGGGGCTCAATGCCGGAGGATGAACTTTCGGACGGCTATCTGCCGTACAGGTGGGCCCAGTGGTATCTGCCATTAAAGGGATTTGGGCAGTATGAGATAGCTAATTTTGCGAAATACGGACATGAAAGCAGGCACAACATAAATTACTGGAAAGAAGGGGACTATCTTGGGATAGGCCCCGGCGCTTCCGGCCACATCAAGGGGTGGCGCTACAAAAACATCTCCGGGCTGAGCAGGTATTCGGGCTCCCTGAAAAAAGGGGCCAGCGCGATAGCTTCGGGTGAGAGGCTCAAGGGAAGCCGCAGGGCTTCAGAAGCGGCTGTGCTGGCACTCAGGATGAAACAGGGGATAGAAATGGAAGCCTTTGCCCAAAAATACGGTTCCGATGAAGAGTCGCGTATAATCAAACTATTGGAGGCCTTCCCCGAAGACCTGTACTCCGTTTCCGGGAACAGGATCTCCCTGACGCCAAAGGGAATGAGGGTCGCCAACAGGATCTGGTCCGAACTGGTTTGATTCCGGGCGCCTGTACATTATAATGTTTCCTGTAGATGGCCGTTGTTCTTTGATTTGATGATCCCATATTTTATCTGACCGCCGGGAGGGGTTCCCCTTGAATGATAAGATCCAGAATGCCATGCGCAATATACCATCGATGGACAAGATCCTTTCGATGCCATGGATAGGCAGGTACGAGGCCGAGATCGGCCGTGATCCTGTTAAATCTGTAATTTCAGGGGTCCTCGACGATCAGAGGGCAAAAATTCTCAAAGATCCCGACACGGCATTTGACAGCGATAAAATTGCAGCTGAAGCGGAAAAGAGACTCAAGACAAGGGCCTATAAAAGCCTGAAGCCGGTCGTAAACGCTACGGGGGTCGTACTTCACACCAACCTAGGAAGATCTCTCCTGGCCAAAGAGGCGATGGAGGCTGTATCAAGCGTGGCAGGGTGCTACTCGACGCTTGAATATTCGCCGGCATCCGGATCCAGGGGGCAGAGAAACGATCATGTGGAGTGGCTCATCTGCCGCCTCACAGGCGCAGAGGCCGCCATAGTTGTAAACAACAATGCCGCAGCCGTCATACTTTCACTCGGGGCGCTTGCGAAGGACAGGGAGACGGTCATCTCCAGAGGGGAACTTGTCGAAATAGGCGGTTCCTTCAGGATCCCCGAGATAATGGCGCTCTCCGGCAGCAGGATGGTCGAGGTCGGGACGACCAACATGACGCATTTCAAGGACTTTGAATCAGCCCTTACCCAAGATACCGCAATGATACTAAAGGTACACCCATCGAACTTCAGCCTGCAGGGCTTTACCTCGTCCGTCCCGCGCGAAGAGCTCGCAAAACTTGCCCATGACAGGGGCCTGATCTTTATGGAAGACCTGGGGAGCGGGATGCTCGTCGATACCGGGACCTCATGCTGCAGCGGGGATCCGACCGTCAGGTCCTGCCTTGACGCAGGGGTGGATCTCGTAACTTTCTCCGGCGACAAGCTTCTCGGAGGACCGCAGGCAGGCGTGATAGCGGGATCGGCGGATCTCATCGGCAAACTTAGAAAATATCCGCTGCTGCGGGCGCTCAGGGTAGACAAGATGACCCTTGCCGCCTTCGAGGCGACACTGAGGCTCTATCTTAAAGGCAATACCGCATCCATCCCGACTTACAGAATGATAAACAGGGACCCTGAAGACATCAGGAGGCAGGCGCTTAGGTTCAGGAGAAAGCTCTCTGCCCTTTTGGGCAGTACGCGCCTGCGTTCTGTCCTGTTGGACGTGGTTCCCGTAGAGGACACTGTCGGCGGAGGGTCTTTTCCCGGATCAGTGCTTCCCGGATATGCTGTCTCGCTGAGGCTGCCTGAACTGGGAAGCGCGGGAAAGCTTGCGGAAAAGCTCAGGCTCCTTGAATATCCGGTCATAGCGGGAGCCGGAGGGGACAGGGTCATGTTCCATATGCGCACCGTCTCAGAAAGGGACGAAAAGAGGATCCTGGAAGGATTCACGGAACTCTTTGCCATTAACGAAGCAAGGGCTGATAACATTGACTGAGAGAGAATATCCGTTCGTCTTAGGCACAGCCGGACACATAGACCACGGAAAGACCGCGGTCGTGAGGGCACTGTCGGGTGTCGACTGTGACCGGCTTGCTGAAGAAAAAAAGAGGGGCATGACGATCGAGCTTGGATTCGCCCCGCTCGACCTGCCCTCCGGAAAGACCATCAGCATCATTGACGTTCCCGGCCACGAGAAATTCATAAGACAGATGGTCGCGGGGGCGGCAGGCATCGATGCCGTCATGCTTGTCATCGCGGCAGACGACGGTGTCATGCCCCAGACAAGGGAGCATCTTGAGATACTGACGCTTCTTGGCGTAGTGAACGGCATTACCGTCATCAATAAAATAGACCTGGTGGATGAAGAGATGCTTGAACTGGCTAAGGACGACGTCTATTCGCTCACCGCGGGCACCTTCCTGGAAGGCAGGCCGATCATCCTCGTTTCGGCCCTGAGAGGTGACGGCATAGAGGAACTTCTGACAGAAATAGAAAAGATGGTCCTCTCATCAAAGCAGAAGGACAGGAACGGGGCTTTCTTTATGCCCGTAGACAGGGCATTCCATATTTCCGGATTCGGAACGGTCCTTACGGGGACCGCGATAAAAGGATCCGTTTCAGAGGGCGACGAGGTGGAGATAATGCCTGCCCGCCTACCTTCCAAGGTGAGATCTATCCAGGTGCACGGTGAGAACGTCACAACGGCCTATGCGGGACAGAGGGTGGCAGTAAATATATCAGGAACATCCCTCGATAAGGTAGGCAGAGGGGACGTCCTCGCGGCGCCGAACATGTTCTCTGCGACGGGATGCATCGACGTCAGTGTAAGCGTGCCTGCCTGCTTTACCGATCCCGTGGAGCACTGGCAGAGGCTCAGGCTCCATGTGGGGACGACAGACACTGTTGCAAGGATATCTCTCCTTGACAGAGACAGGATACTGCCCGGCGAGAATGCGCAGGCCCAGCTGCTCCCTGAAGAAGAGATAACGGTCAGCAGCGGAGCCCGCTTCATACTCAGGACCTACAGCCCCCTGCGGACGATAGCCGGAGGCATTGTGCTCCTCCCGCTGGGCGGGCGTCCCAAAAGCAAGTCGTCAAAGGCATCCCTTCTCTCGTTCCTCAACGTGATCTCATCCGCAGAGAGCGACAGGGAGCGTTTTGCAGCCCTTATCGACTACAGAGGTATATTGAGCACGGGCGAGGCACTTTCGCTGCTTGGAATGGAGAAAAACGCCCTTGAAAGCGCAGTATCGAGTCTGGATGCAAAGGGCAGGATATATGTGATAAAGACAGGCGAGACATTTTACATCTCTTCGGGCAGGGTCGGCCGTTTTAAAGAGCTGCTTCAGTCGGAACTTAGAAAATTTCACTCCGAACACCCCGAGCGCAAGGGCATGGAGGCTGAGGAGGCAGCAAAATGCCTCTCTGCGGGCGACCCGCGTTTCCTCAGGGAACTGCTGAAGATCTTTCTCAGGGACAAATGGCTGGTCCTTGACGGAGACAGGTACAGGCTTTCAGATTTTGAACCCTTTGACGAGGCCAAATTTTTCTCCGGGGTCTCCGGACTCAGGGAGTTTGTCCTTTCAGCCGGATACTCTATGCCTTCTATCGAAGAGGCGCGCGCGGCCCTCGGCATTTCGGAGAGGGAAATGAGCAGGATCATCACATACCTGAAAGAAAAAAAGGACCTTGCCTTGATCGGGGACGGCTATCTTCTCTTATCCGACATAGAGGAAGACCTGCGGAAAAAACTTGCCGGGATCGGGGGAGAGATAACCCTTGCCGGAGTCCGCGACCTGACTGAAAGCAGCAGAAAATATATCCTCCCGATTTTGGAATATTTTGACAGTAAGGGTGTCACGCGCAGAGTGGGTGACAAAAGGCTGCTCCTGAAAAAGTGAGGCCTGTTCGGGTGATGAAAGCTTTGTGCTGTTACAGCCCTGATTGTTTCAATTAGTAAATATTGTTGAAAACTTGATATTTATCTGAAATTGATGTACAATAGTCCGACTATGGGTCGGAGGTGAAGTGTATGGCGCATTCTTTGGATACAATTAGAGAACTTGTGCGTCTGCACAAAGGGTCCCGGATCTTTTACAGAGCCGCGAACGGACGCAGAAAAGTTGAAGAGCGCAACGGGGTCATTCAGGAGACATATCCAAGTCTTTTTACTGTCTATATTGAATCTCAGCAGAGCACAGTATCCTTCAGTTATGCCGATCTCCTTACAAGAGAGGTCGAGGTGCAGCTGGAGTCAAGCGGGGAAAGTCTTTTCTAAACGATGAGGATCACATGCCCTGGCTTTTGCCAGGGCATGTTTTTTTATGGAGGAACAATTCCGGCAGAGGTGACAGCAATGAATGGATCATACATCAGCCCGGTCAAGATCAACCTGACATTGAGGGTACTTTCAAGAAGACCTGACGGCTACCATGAAATTATTTCTCTGTTTTGGAAGAAAAAAGGCATAGAGGGGTTGACAATTCAGCCCCATGGCAATGAAAATATAGGTGACATTCTGGATGTCAGGGGCATGGAGATCAGCGGTGAAAATATCCTTTTCAGGGCATTGAAATGGGCGAGGAGCCGCTCTCCCATAATTCCCCCGCTGAGGATGCGGCTGACAAAGGAATTTCCCGCGGGAAGCGGCATAGGAGCCGGCAGCGGCAACGCTGCGGCGCTTCTGATGCACCTAAAGGCTTACTATGGCCTTGACATTGAAAACGGCTCTCTCTCTGCAGTAGGGGCCGACATTCCGTTTCTTGCCGGAGATGCCGGACTTGCCATGGTCGAAGGGCTGGGAGAGAAGATACGGCCGCAGAGCCCGCTGAAAGGTCTGAGGTGGATCATAGGGTTCCCGTACTGGAGATCTGACACTTCCGCCGCGTACAGGGGGATCGATGATCTTCGCAGGGAAGCGAGGGTATCTCTTTGCCCCGAAGAGTACGAGACGGAAGCCTTTGAGATACTTCGCAAATTGCGGGCGGGTCAGGCCGCAGGTCTCCTGCCCAACGATTTTCTTGATGTGGTGTCAAAAGGCCGTCCCGAGTACTTCAGGGCCTTTGAAACGGCAGAGAGCTCCGGAGCGCTTGCATGGGGGCTCTCGGGGAGCGGAAGCGCTTTTTTTATGGTATTCGACGACGGAGAACTGAGCAGAAGGGCGATCTCTTTGCTGGATCGGGAAGACTGGTTAATAAAAACAACGGAATTGGAGTGATGCTCAATGAGAGGGCAAAGAACGGAAAGACTTGTAAGGCTTGCAGCCAGGTTTATGCTTACTCCTTCCAAACTTGTCTCGCTGACTGATCTGGCAGGCAAATTCAACGTATCAAAAACTGTGATCAGCGACGATGTCGAAGTGATCAACTCCGCAATGACAGCCGAGGGCTTCGGCCAGATGCAGGTGGACCGGGGCCGCAGCGGAGGCGCGCGGTTCATCCCCCTCTGTACCGGAGAATACAGGGCGAAGATGCTGCAGAACATAGCGGAGACGCTTGCCGACAAAGACAGGTATCTGCCGGGAGGACTCATCTATTACAGCGACCTGATATTTAATCCTGAGATAGCCCTGTCCCTCGGATACGCGATGTCTTCGCTTTTCCCGGGCTCGCAGCCTGACGTCGTGATGACATCTGAGGTCAAAGGGATCCCTGTCGCAATGTTTGCGGCTTACGCAATGGGAGTCCCTCTTGCGGTCTGCAGATTCAGGAACAGGCCCAGTGACGGCTCCGCGGTAGGAGTCCACTATCCGACAGCAAGCGGCGACGTTAAAACGATGTATATCGGCACAAGACAGCTCAAGAGAGGATGCCGCGTACTGATCGTAGATGACTTCATGAGGGGCGGGAGCACTGCTGCGGGAATGCTGCTGATGGCCAAACAGTTTGATGCCGAAGTTGTCGGGGTGGGTATCTTCATTGCCTCAGAAGAGCCTGAAATAAAGGCTGTACCCGAATTCAGGTCACTTCTGACCCTTTCGCACCGTCAGGGGCAGGCAAATCTTTTTGTAACACCCGATAAATAAATTTAAAATACCGTTTGACGTAATCCCATTCTTAGCGTAGAATCTTACGCCGGAAGGGAGGTGACCATGTCATGGGTATCAAGATCAACCTTGATGAGTGTATAGGTTGCGGTGTATGTGTCCAGCTTTGCCCCGAAGTTTTCAAGCTTGACGAAGACGAAGGAAAGGGCATGGTTATTTCTCAGGAAATTACTGACTGTGCCAAAGAGGCTGCAGACAGCTGTCCTGTATCAGCTATCACCATAGACTGACAAACGAGGGCCCATAGCTCAATTGGTTAGAGCTCCCGGCTCATAACCGGATGGTTTCAGGTTCGATTCCTGATGGGCCCACCAGACAATCAAGACCCCGCCGCA